>Ga0207685_10000084_pt1 | contig 17469 bp, 13 predicted proteins | sample LARL111metaG_FD_184350 | JGI IMG/M metagenome (GOLD analysis project Ga0207685, IMG submission 184350) | Corn, switchgrass and miscanthus rhizosphere microbial communities from Kellogg Biological Station, Michigan, USA - LAR L11-1 metaG... | ecosystem: Host-associated > Plants > Roots >...
GGCCGAGCAGATCGGCCGATTGCGCGAACATGGTCCGGATCAGGCCCGCCATCATCGCGCGCTGCTGCGGCTCGAGGCCGTCGACGTCGGCGACGCCCGCGGCCGCCAGCACCTCGTCAAGGGCGGCCAGTATCTCCGGCGCCACAGTGTCGCCCTCGCCCATTCCGAGCCGCGCGCCCAGCGCGGCCAGCGCATCGGTGGTGGCCTGGAACCGGGTGATGACGGCGGCCATCTCTTGCATCGACATGGGTCCCCTCCTCGTTCGGCGGATTGCGCTCTTCGGATGGCGGTGGCTAGGCCAGGCCCTGGCGGGCGAACTGTGCGTTCTGGCGGCCGGCGCCGGCGGGCGCCGTCGCGGTGCCGACGATGAGCGGGCTCACGAACGACGGGGCCTTCGGCATGGTGAGGTGCTCGACGCCGGTGACGGCGAATCCCGCCTCCTCGATGGAGGTGAGCGTCGGCCGGTTGCAGTCGCAGCGCATCACGAACTGGCACATCCAGTTCATGCGGTCCTGGTGGTGGGCGAGCCCGGGGTCGCCCGAGCGGACGTGCTCGATGAAGAGCAGCTGCCCGCCCGGCCGTAGCACCCGGCGGAGCTGGCGCAGCGCCCGCGGCTGGTCGCTGACCCCGCACAGCACCATGGTCGACACGACGGTGTCGAAGGTGCCGTCCTCGAACGGGAGGTCTTCGGCGGGCGCCCGCAGGATCTTGGCCAAGGGCGCCTGCTCACGGGCACGCCGTTGGAGGCGGCGCAGCATCGCCGTGTCCGGCTCGGTGATCGCCAGCGACCCGGCCCCGGGCCGGTAGAAGGGCAGGTTGGCGCCTGTCCCGCCGCCGATCTCGAGCACATCGCCGCTGGCCGCGGCCAGCAGGCTCTCCCGGAGGGCCCGCAGGGTGGCCTTTTCGACCTTGGCCATCTGACGGTCATAGGTCAGGGCGAACAGCTTGCCCCGCAGGCTCATGGCTACCTCGATTCGTCATCCTTCGACCTTTAGATCGGAAGGTAACGAGGCAGCTCATCAGGCCGCATGGGGCAGTTGCCCCATCTTTATCCCCGTAAGGCGGTGACGGGGTACTCGTCGGAGAGCAGGCCGTGCTGCATGGCGAACAGGCTGGCGGTCGCGCGGCTGGAGGCGCCGATCTTCACGTAGATGTGCTCGATGTGGTTGCGGGCCGTCTTCGGTGAGATCACCAGTTGCGAGGCGATCTCCCGGCTCGACATGCCCCGGGCCAGCAGGCGGAGCACGTCGACCTCGCGGGCGGTGAGTCCGGCCGGCCCCTCCCGGCGGCGCGCTGCCCGGTGCCCGGCGGCGGCGAGCACGGCCTCGGCCGCGTCCGGTCCAGCCGCCCGGCCTTGACCCCGGCGCGCAGCTCCGCCGCGGCTTCCCCGGCCGAGAGCGCGGGCCGATGCGGGCGCGGCTCGGTCATCGCCTGATAGGCGTCGGCGGCGCCGAGGATGCGGGCCGGCTGGGTGATCGCCGCCCCCGACAGGCCGCGGGGGTAGCCGGAGCCGTCGAGACGCTCGCGGTACTGCACGGCGACGACGCCCAGCGGAGCCAGCGACGGCGACTGGTGCAGCATCCGCTCGGTCAGGTAGGGCTGCATGCGCACGCGCTCCCATTCGCCCGCGCCGAGCGGCCCGCGCTTGTCCCAGATCGAGTTCGACACGCCCAGCCGCCCCAGCCCGTGGACCAGCCCGGCCCGCCGCAGCGCCGTCAGGTCGTCGGCCGTCAGCCCCAGCTGCGCCCCGGCGGCGGCGGTGAGGCCAGCCACGGCGCGGGCATGGCCCAGGGTGTAGGGCGACTTGAGGTCGACGAAGTCGGCCACCGCGACCAGCGCGGCGTCGAACTGCTCCCCCGACAGCTGGACGCCGAGCGCGGGCTCGGCCGCGATCACCGCATCCCAGGTGCGCACCGATTCCAGGCCGCCCAGGATCGCGTCCGGGTCCGCGCACAGCAGCGCCGAGAGCATGGGATCGAACTGCGCGCCCGCGCGCTTGCGGGCCAGCACCGCCGCCGCCTCGGCCCCCCCCATGCGGTGGGCCACCTCGGCGTACTCGGCCAGCTGCGCGAGCCGGGCGGCGATGGGCACCGCGTCACCCTTGAGCTCCCCCGGCCACCCGTGGCCGTCCCACTGCTCGTACGACGCGCCGACCGCCTGCTGAACGGCGTCAGGCAGCCCGAGCTGATTGGCCAGCGACCGGGCGATCGCCGAGTGATGGGCGATCATCCCATCGAGTTCACGATGCCCGGCGAGCGCGAAACCCAGGCCCACCCGGAAGCGGTGCAGCGGCGGGTTGCCCGATCCGATCATGCGGACGGTCGTGGCCGCGTAGGCGAGGCTGTGCATGTCATGCTCGTATTTGGCACCCTTGAGCGCGATGTCATCGCCGAACCATTTGGCCTGTTCATGGGCGTCCGAATGGCAGCCGACGTTCACGAGCAGCGCCGTGTAGTAGACGACGACACGGTCATCCTCATCGAGGCCGACCCGCTCGGCCAGCCGCAGCGCGATCAGGCACTGCCGGAGGACGTGCTCCATCGGCTGCCCGAAGCCAAGATCAACGCCCAGGGATAGCGCCGCGACGAGCTCGGCCAGGCGCATCCGGGCACCGCCGTCCGACCCCCCACCCATCACCACCTGATGATACCCGTGATATGGCCGTTGACCAGGTGCTTTCGTCGCAGGTTGACCCGCCTGGCTCACGCCTGGCGGGCAACGGGCCCAGCCTCCGGCCGCTGCACATCTGGGTCCGGCGGGACCGCGCGTGGCGACGCCACCGCCGAGGCGCCGGAACGTGCGGTCAGGCGACCTGGATGGGCGCCCCGGACGCCCGCCGACCCTGGAGGGGCGGGGAGTCGGGAGTGTGGTTGGTCGGATAGATGAGCACGGTTGCCTCGGGGCGGTAAAGACCGCGGGGCAAGGGCTCGCCGGGCAGCTCGACAGAGAGTGGTTCGTCCACCCGGACGGCTCCCTGGACGGTGCCCAGCGGCCAGCGCTGATCGTCGCCGAGGACGCTGCTGGCCGTGATATCGGCGGTGAAGTCCACAGCGGGAGCCTCTCGCGTGATTGTCCGGCTGACCCGCAGGGTGAATCCGATGGAGGTCGGCTCGTCAGGAACCCAGTTGTGGCTCCTTTGACCCTCGCGGGTGAGGCCGAGGTAGTCGACACGCAGGGAGGAGGAAGGCAGGCCCACGGGCAGGTCGGTTGTCTCCACCTGGCCTCCCAACGGGATGGCCCCGGCCGGCTGGTCCTCCGACGGGACGGCCCCATCCGGCTGGTCTCCGGAGACGGTGACCCTGTCCAGCTGGGCTCCGGGGGGGACAGCCGTCTGCGGCTCGGCCGAGGCCGGCGCAGCGGAGGACGGCACATGGGCAGCTTCCGCAGGCAGCTGGGAGGACATGTCCGGTACGTGATCGCGCAGGAGCGCGAGCAGCCGGTCTTCATCCCAGCCTGCCCAGGCCTCATCGGTACCCGATTGGTGGTGATGAACCTTGGTCCGGCGCACGCTGCCGTCGACACCGAGGAGGAACTCGACGTGGAAGGAGGCATAGCTCTGGTCAGGCTCGGACGGCAGGGTCGGAGCGGCAGGCCCGGCGAGCCGGCCGGCCTGACCGGCCCAGTCCTGGCTCGCGATGCGCGCCGGTGACAGCCCGGCTACCCCGGCGAGGCTGGCGGCTATCTGCTCGGGGGTGAGCGCGGCGAGATCACGGTAGGTGAGGATTCCCGCGTCATGGAGGCGCCGGTCGATCGTTGCGCCGATGCCCTGGATCTGCTGGAAGTCGTCTCCGGCCTGACCGGCAGGCGCCGATTTGCGGGGATCACGTGGAGGCATGGCATCGCTCCTCTTGCTGTGGTGATCGCCCGCCACTGACGGCCAGAGCGGGACGGTCACACACCGTCGGCACGGTGGCTCCTGCCGCCCCGCCGGAATGGTAGGGCGGCAGGGCCGGGAAGATCACTCCCCTTTGACGAAGACCAGGACCGGGATTTCCGCAAATCCCAGGTAGTCCCCCAGCGGCCGACCCGGCTGGTGACAAGTTCCGCTGAGGAGCTTGATGACGACGAGGAGGCTGTAGGCACCTTCTGTGACGGTGTTGGCCCGAATGGTGCCCTGGAAGCTGTAACACCGCTTGGTGAAGTCGTCGTTGCGGCCCGGGACCGCCGGCACGCTGGTCACGTCCACCCGCCCCGTCAAGGGAAGCTTGCCGGAGGATCGGCCCACGCCATCGACGTCGTCGAGGAAGAATTCCAGATCCCAGCAGCCGCAGATCGAAGCGGCGAAGCTACCACAGACGCACCAGTTGACTTCGATCAGGAAAGGATCGTCGATCTCTATGACCCGGACCCGCTCGAACCTCCTGGGGCCGACGAACTCCGTGGGATCGTATACATCCATCAAGACGCTCGCGTCGAGGGAATGACATGCGGGGTCATCTGATCCCGGCGTGATGAACCCCGTGATCACGGGGAATTGCTGCTCAGACGGGCACTCGGGAAAGGGGCCCTGCCTCGTTGGCCTGATGATGATCTCCGACGTGGCCGCTTCGGGTGCAGCCGACTCTGGTGTGCTCATTTCTCCTCCTTCGGGACGTGCCCGTGGTAGCCCTGGCGTGGCCGATCGGCCGACGCCATGCACCCACCACGGTGGCGGCGGGCACTTAATCGAGGTGGTCAGCGCGCTTAACAGCAGCGCCGGGGGGATTAAGCGCCCAACGCCCGCCAGGGCCTGCACGGCCCGGGCCTGGCTGATTCCGCCTGGCGACGGGGCCCGCCCGGGGCCAGCGCCGCTCACACAGGCTCGTGGCGGCGGATCTGATCGTGCAGTCTGGCGGTGGCCGGGTCGGGATCCACGCCCAGTTCCGCCGCCAGGGCCTGGACGCACGCTCGGTACTGCAAGAGGGCCAGGTGCGACTGCCCTTGCCTGCTGTAGCAGCGCATCAGCCGCCGGTACGCGTCCTCCCGGCACGGATCGCATTCGATGATGCGCTGGCAGAGGGCCGCGCAGCTGGCGTAACGGCCGGCGCCGAAATGGAGATTGCTGAGGCGGCTGAGCGCGTCCAGGTGCGCGAGCCGGAGATGATCGCGGGTGAGCGCCGCCCACTCCTCGTAGAGGCCGTCGGCGAGGAAGTCGCCGCGGTAAAGGCCATCGGCAGACTCATACTCCCGGGTCGCCCGGTCGGCGTCGCCCGCCTCCTCGCGGCGGTGGCCGTTCTCCACCCGGCTCTCGAACTCCTCGACGTCCAGCCACAACCGCAGGCCGGGGTGAATCCCGTAGGCGCCGCCGCTGTGCTGGATCACCGGCAGATTGGTGACGGTGCGCAGCGTGCGCCGCAGGCCGTGGATGGCGACGTTCAGGCTGTTTCTTGAGGCTTCCGGCGGCGACTCGGGCCAGAAGACGTCCATCAGCACCTCCCGCGGCGGCCAGGGCTCGCGGTGAGTCAGCAGGTACCCGAACAGCGAGCGGCAGCGCGCGCTGGGCCAGTCCCCAACAGGCACGTCGTCAACGGCGACGCACAGCGGCCCCAGCAGGTGTACCGATAGCCCGGCGAGCGTGTCGCGCCGCTCCGGCCCCGGCGAGGCTGGCGTTCCTGTGACCGCGGGCAGGTGGAGGGTCCCGGGCGGGTGCTGGGCAACAGGGGCCGATGGGGCTGCGAGCGGATCCGGGATTGCCGCGGACGCGGCCGCAACAAGCGAGCCGCCGGGATCGGCGAGCCGGACGCCCGGCGTCTCCTTCATCCGCCGTCGGGACAGCAACCGCCACCGGAAACGAACCCGTGGCCGGGCCCGCCTCGTCGGCGCCGGGATTCGCAGTGTGCTCAGGCCGGGCAGCTTGAGGGGCATGGGCGCGCGTGACCACCCGTAGACGCCCAGCACATCGTCGCTTTCCCAGGCGGGCGACCTGGCATTGGCCAGCAGTTGGTTGAGCGCTTCGTGCTCGGCCTGCTTCAGGCCGGCCTCCGCCTGCCGGTGCGATTCCTGCTGCCTGCGCAGCTCTCCTACCTGGGCCGCGAGATCGCCCGCGAGCTGGATGGGCCGCGTTGCGGCACTCTCGCCGGAAGTGCTGGCGGCCGAGGCGGCGCGGCCGAAGGAAACGAGGGCGCCGTCGGTATCTCCCGCTGCCAGCTGCAGGCGTCCCTGCTGCCAGGAGGCCCACATCTGGACCGTGGCCAGGTCAGTATCCTGCGCCAGCGTGGTGGCGCCATAGGCATGTGAGAGCGCTGCCGCCAGGTCGCCGTCGTCTGCAGCCACCACGCTCGCGGCCAGCATGCTGCGGCAGGCTCCCGCCGGGTCATTACGTTTGGCGCAATATGACGCCGCGGTGTCAAACCATTGCCGGGCCATGGCCGCGTGGCCGCGAGCCGCCGCAATGTCGGCCTTGCAGTAGATCAGGTCGGGATGCGACGCGAGCGCGTCGTCCGGCAACTGCCCAAGCCAGCGTTCCAGAGTGGCCCACTGGCCGCGGTCCATCAACGTGGTGGTGCAGTCGGCCATGGCCTGCGCGGCGCAGTCGGGATCGCCGATCTTGAGGTAGAGGGAGATGGCCTGATCGTCGGCGCCCGACTGGAGCAGCCAGCCCGCCGCCCGGTGCAGAGTGTCGCGGCCCGGCTCGGCGCGGCGGCCAAGCACCGCCCGCAGTGGCTCCCGCCAGCAGGCACGGACGCGCACCCAGCCGTCCTCCAGCTGCTGAAGCCATGGTCCGGCCGGGAGATGGCTCACCGCCAAGGGAAAGAGCGTGCCGTCCGGGTTCGCATACCCGAGCCGGGCCGCCAGCGCGAGCCAGCCGCGCGCTTCGGGGCCGACGTCGGCCAGCAGGGCCTGCGCAACCCGCGCGAGCAGCTCCTGCCAGCTTGTCGCCCCGTCAAGCACCGGCTCCAGGGCGCCGCCCGTCGCCGTGCCGACGCTGCGGAGCCCGGCCAGGACCGCCGCTCGCCGGCCGATAAGCGTCACTGCCCGATCCCGTGCCCGTCCCGTTAGGGCCGGAGCGAGCTCGTCGAGCATCCGTTCGGCCGCCTGAGGCGGCACCTGCAGCTCGCTGGCCGGCCGCCATGTGCCTGGCCAGGCGCCGGCGGGCGGCGGGACGTGGTGGGCGAGGATCACACACGGCAAGGCGCCCGCGAGCCCCGGCAGCAGGTCCGCGCCCACCAGAGACATGGTCGGGCTGCCAGTCCATGCCTCATGGGCATCCTCGAGTACCAGCGCGCCCCGCCCGGCCATGCCGTCGTGCAGCTCACGGGCCAGCTCGGCGAAGAGCCAAGGCCATCCAAACACCGGCCCGGGCCGTGCCCGCATCAGCTTGAGCGTGACCCGTCCCACGTCGCCGCCAGCACGCTGCGCCGCCGCGGCGAGGGACACGAGAAAGGTCGCCGGATCCCGGTCCTCTGGTCCCAGCCGCAGCCAGAGCGGGGCCCGGCCTGCCCCGGTCAGAGCCGACACCAGCCCTTCCGTGAGGACGTTCCCCGAAGGTGCCTCGAGAACTGCCACCCCGTCGGTTGCCGCGTCCTCAAACGCACTATGCATTGCTTCCGGATCAGATCCAGAAGGCGCTAGTGACTTGGCTTCGAACGGCATGCGTTCCGCCAGACCAAGAATCCGTACCCCCCTGCGCGAGCAGCGGCCCGCTCCGGAACTTGTGATAGGGCGCTGCTCGTCCCGGTGATATCCGGTGCCAAGAGAGCCCGAACACAACAAGCCGCTTGCCGATACCACCTCCCGGCCTCCCCCTCCGGGATCCGGGGCCGACCGCGACTTTGGGATGAACCTCCTCGATAAGGACATCACACCGGCGCCCCGGCCCTGGGCGACAGGCCTCACGGTAGCCCCGCTTAGAGGCCCGGGAATCCCCCCAACCAGTGACGTTTGAAATGGAAGGCGATACCCACCGGTGCCCGGCGCGCTACTGGTATTGGCGCAGCTCCGATTCCTGGGAAGGCGGGGACGCCCATTCCGTACCGGGCGGCTCGGAGAGGAATTGCACCGCCAGTTCCGTACGCGATCTCAGGCCGAGCTTGCGGAAGACGTGCCGGATATGAGTCTGCACAGTGTTTTCCGTCACGAACATCGCCGAGGCGATCTCCCGGTTCGTCCGGCCCTGCGCCACCAGCGCCGCGACACGGCGCTCGGTCTCAGTAAGTCCATCCACGGGGCCGCGGACGGCGATCTTGGAAATCTCCAGGCGGGCTTTGGCCGCCCACAGCGGCGCGCCGAGGCTTTCGAAGATGGCAAGAGCCTGACCCAGCGCCTGACGCGCCGATGACTTCTGCTTGGCCCGCCGCTCGATCATCCCCTTGACGAGGAGCGTCCGTCCCAGCTCGAACGGCATGGGCAGCCGGGCATGCTCTGAGAGCGCCTGGTCACACACATACCGGGCACCCTCGAAGTCGCCATCCACGGCCAGGAGGCGCGCGCGGCAGCGTGCGGCCGTGGCGAGCGCCCAGATGCGCCGAAGCGACTTTCCCTGAGCCTCAAGCCGCAGCATCAGCGACCGCGCATCATCGACTTCACCCAGCGCGACCAGGACTTCGATCTGATCGGGGAGGAACTTCACCACGCCTGGTTCCCCGAAGCCGGGGGCCATGCCCTCATCGGCGATCCGGCCGTAGTACCCGCGGGCGGCCTGGTAATCATCCAGCGACAGCGCCACGAACCCGAGCACGGAAAGCGCCATGGACCCGACCGGGATGTTCCCCATCCGCTCGCACAGGACGAGCGCCTCGCTGGCGAGCTCTCGGGCATCGTGCACCTGGCCGCGGTGGGCGCGGACGAGGGCAAGGGAATACAGGCTGGCGGGCCTCATGGCCGCCTGATGGCTCTCGTCAGCCACCCTGCAGGCCTCCAGCGCGTGCTCCTCGGCCCGATCCCAGTTCCCGGCCCAGCACTCGAGCTGGCTGAAGTGATACAGGAGGAACGGCAGCGACGCCTCGTCTCCGCGGCCGAGCGCACGCTGGTACCAGTTGGCCAGCCTCAGCCGGGCCTCGTCCAGCCGGTCGCACCATTTGAGGACGAGTCCCCAGATTAAGAAGGGATCAAGCATGGCCAGGCGCTCGGCCGACTGCCCGTTCGCTGACCTGTCGAGCGCCTCGGCCTTCCCGAACAGATCCGACTGGACCCCGTGGCCCAGGAGAAACTCGACGAGGGCGATGCGGGCGAGCGACTGAGCAACCAGGCGCTGGTCGCCTGCCTGCCGGGCCGAGTACAGCGACGTATTCGCCCAGCGGGAGGCGCCGGGCAGGTCCCCGGCCACGAGCCGGGCCCACGCGAGCTCCTGCTCCGCATGCGCACACAGAGCGGCGTTCTCCGGAGCCTCCGTCGCGGCCTGGCGGAACACCTTCTCCGCCATCGACCATGCGCCTTCCTGGTGGTGGATCGTCCCCAGCCGGACGAGTAGCGTTGCGCGGTCAGGGCCGGCCGGGCTGGCGGCGAGAGCAGACTCGATCAGCTCCCGGCTACGGGTGATCTCTCCCCCGCGAAAGTGGCAGTCCGCTGCGCGGACCGATCGTTCGCGGGCCTTCCCGGAGGATCTGGCCGGTGTCAAGCGCGTTGCCTGTTCCTCCAGGGCTGCCGCGGATTCCGGCGCGCCCCTCGACCCCGCGTGCTCCGCCGCGCCGTCGAGTATCCCGGCGATCTCCTCGCTCGGCCCGTCCGCCCCAAGAGCGAGATGCCAGGCGCGCTCCTCGATCTCCCCGACGATGGCCCCCAATCGCCGGTGAACCTGCCTGCGCTGGTTCAGCGTCATCTCTCCATACAGCACCGACCGCAGGAGCGGGTGCGTGAAGCGCAGCGTGTCACCGTCGCGCTCGATAATGCCGTCGTCGATCGCTTGATCGATCGCGACCCATGACTCCTGGGCACCGAAGGCCGCACGGATCACCCGCTCGCGCGGGTCCGAGGAGGCGGCGACCAGCCGGCCCACCTCTCGTGCCTCGGCCGACAAGCCACGCAGGTGGTGCCGAACCAGATCACCGAGGCTCTTCGGGACGGGGATGGGCCCGCTCGCGAGCGTCGTACGCTGATGCCCCACGAGCGACCGGGCGCTCTCGAGCGCGTAAAAGGGGTTTCCGCCGCACGCGTCGTACAGCCTGGTGAGCGTGTATCGGGGCAAGCGGATCTCCAGCTTCGACCGGAGGATCACGCCGATCGCGCCCAGGCTCAGCGGGCCCAGCGTCACATGAGCCACGCGGCCCGCCGGCAGAGCCCGGTCCAGGCCGAGCGGGGGGGCCAGATCGGACCCGCGGAACGTCAGCAGGATCGAGATGGGCTCGCCCTCAAGGCGGCGGAAACAAAACTCGAGCACGTCAGCGGAGGGACGATCCAGCCACTGGGCGTCGTCCACCGCCACGAGCAGGGGGGTAGCGCTGGAAAGGATCCGGAATGCGTCCAGCGTCCCACGGGCCAGGACGTGCCGATCGGGCATGGATCCCAGCGCAGTGCCGCGTGCGAGAGCGAGGGCCACGGCTTGTCTCCGGCATTCCGGAAGTTCCGGAAGAAACTCCTCGATAACGTCGCCGAGCAGATCGTCAAGTGCCGAGAAGGCGAGTGGTCTCTCAGAGGGGGCTGGCCGGCAAGAGAGAACCCGGAAGGACGGTCGCAGGGCCGTCTGTACCAGGTGCTTCCACACCATGGTCTTGCCGATTCCGACGTCCCCGGTAATGGCGACCGCCGCAGGCTCGCCCGGGCTGGCCGAAAGAAAGGCGCAAATCTCGCCTACTTCGGCCTCACGTCCAATCGGCCGCGGGTCCAACTTTCACCCCCGGTCAGGTTGTAACACGTATACGCGCAGACGAACAGCCCGGTCATCTTGCATCCGGACACGGCGTCGCCCGCCACGTTCACCTGCGGAGGGATTTCCCGCGTCAATCGGGTCATCAGCCGTTGCCGCCGGGCGCGGCCATGGACGCGGGGCTGCTGGGTCCGGAGCGGGCGCGAGGCCGGGCGCTGAGCGTCCTGGCCTGGCCGGTTAGCCGCCCGGTGCTACCTGGATCTTGACACCCTCCCCGTTGCGGACGCTGGTCAGCGCCTCGGGGAACTGATCAAGGGCGAAGGGCGGGCCCAGCAGCGGGCCGGTGTCGATGGCGCCCGCCGCCATCAGATCGGCCGCCGCGCCGAAGCTGTTGAGCACGGCCATCGACCCCACAACGGTGATCTCGTCGTTGTAGATGCGGAACGGCGAGAGCGACACGGCCGCGTCCGCGCTGGCGACGCCAAAGATCATCAGCCGGCCGCCGCGGGCCAGGCCGCCGAAGGCGGCCTCGATCGCGGCCGGGACCCCGGTTGCGTCCACCGCCACGCCGAACGTGGCGCGGCCGGCCCCGGTGACGTCCCCGGCGACGCTGGCCGCGCCGACCGCCTTGGCGACCTCCAGGCGCGCTGCCTTGCGGTCGACGACCGTGACCGACCGCGCCCCGGCCCGGTTCAGCAGCTGAAGCAGCAGCAGGCCCATCGTCCCGGCGCCGATCAGCAGGACGTCCTCGCCGAGGACGGGCCCGATGCGGCGCAGGCCGTGCACCGCGCAGGACAGCGGCTCGATGAGCGCGCCCTGCTGGTCGTCCACGCTGTCCGGCAGGGGGTACGCGTTGGCCGCCGGGACCGTTACATACTCGGCGAACGCGCCGTTGACGGTGTCCCCGATCGCGTTCCAGTTCGCGCACAGGTTGCCGCGGCCGGCGTGACATGCCGGGCAGTGCCCGCAGAACAGCGAGGGGTCCACCGCGACCCGTTCCCCGCCGCGCCATTCGCCGGGCACGCCGTCACCGAGGGCGACGACCCGGCCGGCGAACTCGTGGCCGGGGATGATCGGGTACGGCGTGGGGGGGAACTCACCGTCGGCGATGTGCAGGTCCGTGCCGCAGATGCCGCACGCGCCTACCTGCACGACCAGCTCGCCATGACCCGGCGCCGGGTCGGCGACCTCGGTCACCTTCAGCTCGCCGGGCTTCTCCCAGACGACGGCGCGCATCATGCCCCCTCGTGGTCCTCGCTGACGGCCAGCCTTCCCCCGCGGCTACGAGCCATTATTCGCCGACCCGCAGCCCGGTGGCGCCGTCGAACAGGTGCAGGTGCGCGGTATCCACCTTGACCTTGACGACCTCGCCGGGGCGCGGGTGGTCGCGGGTCGCCCGGACGATGACGTGGCTGTCCGCGTCGCCGGCCAGGCGCCCGTAGATGTAGGAGTCGCTGCCCAGGTCCTCGACCAGCGCGACCTCCAGCGTCAGCTCCCCGTCGCCGCCGATCGACAGGTGCTCGGGCCGGATCCCCACGGTCAGCTTGCCGTGCCCCTTCGCCGCCCGCAGCTGGCCCTCGGGCGGGTGGAGAGCGGCGCCGCTCACCTTGATGCTGCCGTCCTCGAGCGCGCCGTCGAACCGGTTCATCGCGGGCGAGCCGATGAACCCGGCGACGAAGACGTTCGCCGGGTGGTCGTACAGCTCGGTGGGCGAGTCGAACTGCTGCAGCTGCCCGGCCCGCATCACGGCCACCCGCTCGCCCATCGTCATGGCCTCCACCTGGTCGTGGGTCACGTAGACGGTCGTGACCTTGAGCCGGCGCTGCAGCTCGGCGATCTGGGTGCGGGTCTGCACCCGCAGCTGGGCGTCGAGGTTCGACAGCGGCTCGTCCATGCAGAAGACCTTGGGCTCGCGGACGATGGCGCGGCCCATCGCGACCCGCTGGCGCTGCCCGCCGGACAGGTTGCGCGGCTTGCGGTCGAGCAGCGGCTCCAGGTCGAGTACCTTGGCCGCGTCCCGCACCCGGCGGGCGCGTTCATCCTTGGGCACGCCGTGCATCTTGAGCGAGAAGCCCATGTTCTCGCCGACGGTCTTGCTCGGGTACAGCGCGTAGTTCTGGAACACCATCGCGATGTCGCGATCGCGCGAGGGCACGCCGACCATATCCTTGCCGTCGATGCGGATCGACCCGTCGTCGATCTCCTCCAGGCCGGCCAGCATCCGCAGCGCGGTGGTCTTACCGCACCCCGAGGGGCCCACCATGACCACGAACTCGCCGTCCTTGATGGGCAGCTGGAGCGCGTCCACCGCGGGCCGGTCGGCGCCCGGGTAGATGCACGTCGCGCTGTCGTAGGTGACCTCAGCCATGATCGTCTCCTGTGTCTGGCCGCATGATCGGGTGGTAGCCGGTGCTCACTTGATCGCCCCGAAGGACAGGCCGCGGACGAGCTGGCGCTGCGCCACCCACCCGGCGAGGATGACGGGCAGCGTCGCCACCGTGGCCGCCGCGCACAGCTGGGCGAAGTACAGGCCCTCGGACGAGATGAAGCCGACGAGGAACACCGGGACGGTGGCGGCCTGCGTCGCGGTGAGGTTCACGGCGAAGAAGAACTCGTTCCAGGAGAAAATGCAGCAGATCAGCGCGGTGGCCGCCAGGCCCGGCGCCACCACCGGCAGGATCACCTCGGTCACCGTCCGGCGCAGCGGCGCCCCGTCCATCTCGGCCGCCTCCAGCAGCTCGCCCGGTACCTCCAGGAAGAACGACCGCATCATCCACACCGCGATCGGCAGGTTCATCGCTGTGTAGAGGATCACCAGGGTGAAGATGTTGTCCAGCATGTGCAGGTTGCGCGCGGCGATGTAGATGGGGATGATCGCGGCGACGATCGGCAGCATCTTGGTGCTGATGAAGAAGAACAGGACGTCGCGCGTTTTCTTCACCGGGCGCAACGACAGCGCGAACGCGCACGGCGTGGCCAGCAGCAGCACGAAGAACGTGGACACGATCGTGGCGAAGGCCGAGTTCGCCAGGTAGGGCCAGATGCCGCTGGCGAACACCGTCTTGTACTGCTCGAGGGTCGGCGTGAACACGAACTGCGGCGTGTTCGTGTAAGCCTGCGCCTCGGTCTTGAAGGAGGTGATCACCATCCACAGGACCGGGAAGAAGAACACGATCCCGAGCAGCCAGCCGACGATGCCGACCCAGGTGCTATTGCGGCGGCGCTTCGGCCGCACCGCGGGCCGCCGGGGGGCGGCCGTGGTGAGTTCCGGTTCCGCCGTGATGCTGCGTGCCATCATGCCGCCTGCTCCGTTCCGGAGAACGAGGTGAAGATCAGTCGCAGGGCGAAGGTCGCGACGATGATCGTCATCACGACGACGATCACGCCCATCGCGGCCGCCTGGCCGACCTCGAAGCCGAGGAATGCCCGCTGGTAGATGTAGAAGGGCAGGTTGGTGCTGGAGATGCCGGGGCCGCCCTGGGTCATCATGTAGATCGCGTCGAACTCGTTGATCAGGTAGATGGCGCCGAGCACGACGCCCAGCTCGATGTAGCGGCGCAGGTGCGGGACGGTCAGCTCGCGGAAGATCTGCAGCGGCCTGGCGCCGTCGACCCCCGCGGCCTCCACGATGTCCTTGGGCTGGCTCTGCAGCCCGGCGAGGACCAGCAGCATCATGAACGGGGTCCACTGCCAGATCATCTCGATCATGACCGAGAGCAGCGGCACCTGGCTGATCCAGTCGAAGTGCCCGATGCCGAACGGCCGCAGCACCCAGTTCACGATGCCGAACGTCGGGTCCAGCAGGGTCGTCTTCCACAGCAGCGCCGCGGCAACGGGCATCACCAGGAACGGCGTGATCAGCAGGGTGCGCACGATCCCCCGGCCGAGGAACTTCCGGTCCAGGATGAGGGCGAGGCCGATGCCGATGAGCATCGCGATGAGAACCGCGCCGACGGTCAGGATGACCGTGTTCAGGGCCGCCGTCCAGAACTGGCTGTCCTGGAAGACCCGCACGTAGTTGGCGAACCCGACGAAGTGCTCGGAACCGGGGCGGACCAGGCTCCACGACTGCAGCGAGTACCAGAGCGTCAGCAGGAACGGCAGCTGGGTCACGATGATCGTGAACACCAGCGCGGGCAGCAGCGGCGCGCGCCGCACCCAGCCCTGGCGCCCGCGGTCGGGCCGGGCGCGCACACGCTGGGCCGAGGCAACCGGGGGAGCGATCGCGGTCATCGTGGCCTCCGTTCGGGCTCGCCGCCGACGGCGGCGCCGTCCATCACGCTTACTTCTTGTAGCTGTCGCCGACGTCCTGGGCGTAGAGCTGCGACTGCGAGAGCGCCGCCGCCACCGGCTTCTGCCCGGCGATGGCGGCGCTCATCTGCTGGCTGACGTTGGTGCCGAGGTCCTGGAACTCGGGGATGTCGAGGAACTGGATCCCGGTGTAGGGCACCGGCTTGGTGGTCGGGTGCGCGGTGTTGGTGGCGTTGATCGACTGCAGCGTCAGCCGGCCGTAGGCGGCCGACAGCTTCTTGTACTGCGGTATCTGGTAGCTGGAGAAGCGGCTGCCGGGAGGCACGTGTGACCAGCCGAGCGTCTGGCCCACCGTCTTGATGTAGGACTTGGAGGTCATCCAGGCGATGAAGTCCCAGGCCGCCTGCTTGTTGGGGCAGGTGGTGGGGATGGCGAGCGACCAGGTGTAGAGCCAGCCGGAAGGCCGCCCGTTCTGGGTCGGGGCCCACGCATAGCCGTTGCGCCCGACCACCTTGCTGCTCTGCGGGTCCTCGATGGCGCCGACCGCGGAGGTGGCGTCGTACCACATGGCCGCGTCGCCCTGGCCGTAGAGCGTGGCGCATTCGGAGAAGCCGGCCGACGGGGCCCCGGGCTCGCCGTACGTCCGCACCAGCGACACGTACATCGAGACCGCGCGTTCTACTTCCGGGCTGGTCAGCTGCGCCTGCCAGGCCGGGTCGTACCACCGGCCGCCGAACGAGTTGATCACCGTGTCGATCGGCGCGAGGTTCTCGCCCCACCCCGGGACCCCCCGCAGGCAGATGCCGACCAGCCGCTTCTTCTCGTTATGCATCTGGGCGGCGATCTTCCCCACCTGGTCCCAGGTCGGCCGGAGCGGCATCGTGATCCCCGCCTTGGCCATGAGGTCCTTGCGGTACATGAGGAACGACGACTCGCCGTAGAAGGGCACCGAGTACAGGTCGCCCTGGTGGGAAAGCGTCGCCCGCAGCTGGGGCAGGAAGTCGTTGGCGTCGTAGCCGGGGGTGCGGTCGATATACGGCTGGAGGTTCACCAGCCAGCCGTTGGCCGACCACATCGGCGTCTCGTAGTTGCTGATCATCACCACGTCGAACTCGCCGCCCCCGGTGGAGACGTCCGTGGTGATCTTGGCGCGGGCCTCGTTCTCCGGCAGCGAGATGAAGTCGAGGTGGATGCCCGGGTGCTCGCTCTCGAACAGGTGGGACAGGCTGATGGCGTCCTGCATCTGCGGGTTGGAGACGATCGCGACGGAGAGGGTCGTCCCCGAACTCCCGCCGGTGAAGAGCTGTTTGGTGCCCATGCTGCAGCCGGCCAAGGCGAGCGCCGCCCCGCCCGTCGTCCCGGCCAGGAAGGCCCGGCGGCTGAGCGGCGCGCGAGAAGAAGTGGCTCCTGAAGGGGCGTCTCGTCGGGTCATCGTCGCGTCCCGTCGGTCAGGTGAGTGCCTCCGCACTGCCCGTCAGCGCGCTCGTTTGAGCGGCAAGCGCTCATAAGACCACGCCACTACCGAACACAGTGGTTCGGTTACTGGGCAAAGTCAAGAAAAAACTGCCAATATGAGTTTCAGCCGCTCAAATGAGCGCTTCGGTACGGGCGCGGCCAGCCGGGGAGCGTCCCGGCGCCGCGCGCGGCGGCAGGGAGGGGTCATGGCCGGGCTGTCCACCGATAGGCCGTCGGAGGTCGTCCTGGCCGCGCGCGTGGCGCGGCAGTTCTACCTGGAGGGCGTCTCGAAGGTCGACATCGCCGAGCAGCTGGGCATCAGCCGGTTCCGGGTCGCCCGCCTGCTCGACTCGGCCCGCGAGTCCGGCATGGTGCGCATCGAGATCGGGCTGCCCGGCGGCAGCCTCGACACCGGGCTGTCGGCGGAGCTCTGCTCGGCGTTCGGCCTGCGGCACGCCTTCGCGTTCAACGTTCCCGACGAGGATGAGCTGGCGCTCCGGCGCCGCCTGGGCGAGGCGGCCGGCGAGGTGCTAATGGACATCATCACGCCGGCCGACGTTGTCGGCATGTCCTGGGCGCGCTCGCTGAGCGGGCTCGCCGCCGCGCTCACCCGGATGCCGCCCTGCCCGATCGTCCAGCTGACCGGGGCGGTGCCGCCGCCGGACGGCCGCGACCTGCTCGACCTCGTGCGCGGCGTGGCCCGGATCGGCGGCGGCCCGGCGCACGTCTTCTATGCGCCGATGATCGTCGATGATGCGCAGACCGCCGCCGCCATCCGCCGCCAGGCCGACGTGGCCGACGCCATGGCGCTGGTGCCGTCCGTCACCGTCGCGATGGTCGCCATCGGCGCGTGGGCGCCCGGCCTGTCGACGATCTATGACGCGTGCAGTCCCGGTGAGCGCGACGCCATCGGCCGCCTCGGTGTCCGCGCGGAGATGGCCGGGGTCTTCCTCGGGGAGGACGGCCACCCGGTGGAGACGGCGCTGGACAGCCGCATGATCGTGGCCCCGGGGCCGACGCTGGCGAGGATCCCGTGCGTCATC
>Ga0207685_10000088_pt1 | contig 15798 bp, 26 predicted proteins | sample LARL111metaG_FD_184350 | JGI IMG/M metagenome (GOLD analysis project Ga0207685, IMG submission 184350) | Corn, switchgrass and miscanthus rhizosphere microbial communities from Kellogg Biological Station, Michigan, USA - LAR L11-1 metaG... | ecosystem: Host-associated > Plants > Roots >...
AAACGGTCCCGCCAATACCTCATGGCTACTTCCCGGCCTTCCGCAAAGCCGCCAGCGAGTATTACGACGTAGACAAGGCCATCAAATTCTTTGATTCCCCTGTCCACCCCGGCTGCGAACGCTGGCGTTGCATTCTATGCGGCTGGGGCCTTGATTTGACGCCAGCCGGTGCTGCCGTTGCCGGGGCTTGCTGTTGTGGCGGCTGCGGCCAGTCCTGTTTACGCCCCATCGCAGAATTTGGATAATTAAGGAGTAAATATGCTGAATATCGAATTGCTACGCGCTACTCAGCGCTCGATTGCCAACGAGGAGAACACTTTTGATATGGCTGACTGGGGTTGTTGCATCGCCGGTCATGCCTTGGCCTGCGCCAGGGGAAGCATAGTAGGATACGGGCGTCAGAGTGTCTGGGACGGTGGTGCGGAGATCGCTCATCTCATGGGCCTGCCAAATCACGTAGCCAGGATACTGTTCATCCGGCCTACTGACCGGCAGAGCGCAATTGAAGCTCTGGAGCGCCTGATCGTGGACGAACAGCACGAGATGGATCGCTACGCTAAGGGAGTGCATGACACTTTCACAATTCCTCTCCATCCAACCCCTCTCCGCATGCAGTCTTTCGCTGAAGTCGTCAATGAAGCGTCCTGCCATACGCAGTTATTCAGGTATGCACCGGGGGCCAGAGAGGCAACCCTTCAACCGGCTCGTCAAGAAGAGCCAGAGCTGGTAGCCGTCTAAAATGGCTGAATTCTGCCGCCAATGCAACTGGGAACTCTGGGGTGAGGAGCCCAGTGACCTGGATCACTTCGGCCAGGGCAAGCCGCCGCTGGAAGAGGGCTACGGCTACCCCGCGATCTGCGAAGGCTGCGGCTTTATTCTGGTAAACGATACCGGCTCCTGCATCACCAAGAACTGTTTGAAGAAAGGACATCTCGCTTATGCCCGTGCCCACCCAGTGCCCCCACTGCCAAGCCAACCTAGTCTCAAACCCGATCCCTGAAGACCAGCAAGAGGACTACGACGGGGAGACAGCCTTCTCCCTGGTCATCGGCCTGTCGGATGGCGATAACATTTATGCCTGGGTCTGCCCAGACTGCGGCAAGACCTGGGAACGGAAGGAAGCGCTTCCCACCGGCTACCGAACGTTTGATGTGGAGATTGACTAATGCCTGCCTTACGTCCAGAGCTTGAATCCCTGCCGGAACAGATGCGCGATCTGCCCACAGATCGCGGCTATCCGGTCCCCTGGTTTGTAGAGTGGATCAAGGGGCCGGAAGGCACCCAAATCCCTGAATTCCGCGCCATGAGCGGCGAGAAGTGGGTCAAGGCCGTGAAGCAACGCCTCTGCTGGGTCTGCGGCCAGCGCCTGGGCGCAAATCTGGCCTTTGTCATCGGTCCTATGTGTGGTATCACACGCACCACCTCAGAACCCCCCTGTCACCTCGTCTGCGCCCTCTGGAGCGCCCGAAATTGCCCCTTCCTCTCTCGCCCCAGCATGGTGCGCCGGGATGTTACCAACGACTATCCAACGATCCTGCCGCCAGCCGGTTATTCGATTGATCGCAACCCCGGTGTCTCTATGGTCTGGGTGACCAAGAACTACGAGGTTTTCAAGGACGGCATGGGCGGCTTCCTGATCAAAATAGGCGAACCCACCGGCATCTCATGCTGGGCTGAGGGCAAAATCGCCACCAAGGAACAGATCGAGGAGAGCGTTGCCGGGGGCCTGCCTTTCCTCCTGGAGAAAGCAACAACTCCAGAGGATATCAGTGAGCTGGATGGCCTCATCGCAGTCTTCAGGACAAGGCTAGGACTGTGACGAGCTTGCAACCGGATTCACGCTTTGCTACAACTCCAGGGAGTGGTTACAACGAAACCACACGAGGAGAATCAGATGGCAAAGCGTAGTTCGGGAAGACGCATGTGGACAGACGAGGAAAAACTGGAGCTGATCAGAGGATACGAAGCAGTCCCAGAACACGAGAAAATCGCGTGGCTGAAAGAGCGAAGAGCGAACGGCGGTTGGTTCTATAGGGTACGCCAGAAGATGAAGGAGAAGTATCCATCCGGCAGCATGAAGTCTGCGCCTAGCAACCAGCCTGCGCCGGAAACTCCTGCTGCCGTTGCTCTCAGGGACCATTCCGATGCTGAGAAGCGCCTCCTCATCAAGCAACATGACAATTTGGCGACAAGGGAAGAGAAGGTTGCTTTTAGAGAGCAATACGCAGTCAGTGAAGGCATGATGGTCTATTACCGCGCAAAACTGAGCCGCAAAGCCAGCAAACCCGTAGTGAAGAACAAGCCGGTGGTCAAGATGACCAAAACCAGCGATGAAGACGAGAGCGCCATGGTGACCGAATACATGGCCCTCAGAAACAATGGTCAGAAAAGCGCATGGCTCAGGGAGCGCGGTCTCAACCACCAAAGCATCTTCACCATGAAACAGCGCGTACTCGCAAGGCGCGTCAATGGCAGTTCCAATCTCCCCGCGATCCGTCAGCCAGCGGCCCCCGCATTGAAGCAGCCCCCTGTCTCCCGCGTCTCCAAGGCAACCTACTCCCACATCCCCGAAGTCCCGCAGCCCCAACCCCCAGCCATCTTCCTCTCAGACGGCATCGCCTACCTGCAAGTCAAACGCGACATCTATGACGAAGTGATCGCAGACCTCAAGCGAGTCCTGGAAGGTCACCGATGAAAGGGACGCGCCCGATGATTATTCAAATAAGGAGCAAACGCATGCAGCAAACAGACGAGAACGAAGTCCCCAAGAACCTGAGCCGCCATCAGTACGGCACCATGAGATTCCTGGCCCATAATAAGGTCACCATGTCCTATTTAAGAGTGGCTCACGCCAACACCCTGGGGAGCCTAGCCTACCGGGGCTACCTTGTGCGGCTAGGGCCGGGAGACGACGCTGAAGTTGCCCTGACCAAATCCGGCGAGGAAGCCCTCCGCTACTACGAGCAAGCCAGCCTCAACGAACGCGGCCACGAGGGAGAGCTGACTGACCGCTGCCAGCGCCTCTTGAAGTACAGCGCACGCCGCAATGTCCAGGTGATGGGAAAGTCTGCCTGATGCCACGCAAGAGAAAATCCCAAGAGCTTGAGCCTGTCCAGAAGCCTGAACCAATCCAGACCATTCTGGAAATCATCACTGCCGATCTCCTTCTGATCACTGACAAGGAGATCGAGCGGGTAGCAGTCAGCCTGGACGATCCAATCGAGGAGAGCGATGAGGTGTTGGTGGAAGTCCCGCCCAGCATCCGCGCCCTGTATGCCCTCCAGTATGAATATGTGCGCCGGTCCAAGCTGGCCATCCATGCAGTCCAGTTCGACATCACAGACCCCATCGCAAAAGCTGCGGTAGAAGCCAAGGCCCGTCGCTACATCGTCATTGCCGAAGTCATCCAAAATATCGCCTGGGCAGAGGCACGGGAAGCAGCCGGTATGAAGGCCTGGACTGTAGGGCATCTGGCCCTGCGGAAAGACTGGTTCTTGGTCTCCTGCCAGAAATCCAAGAGCGATGAGGACGACAGCCAGGAGCTGAGAGGTTTTACAATCCCGATTCCGGCAGGCGCTCTGGATCTGGTCAGGACCATCTTCCAGAGACTGGGCACAGCAGAAGAGCCTGAGAAACCAGAGATGAAAAAGAAGCCCCAATGAGCGAACCAGAAATCGAATTCGACAATGAGGCTGACCGGCGTGACGACATCCGCCAGCGGCTCATCAAGAAGGTCATCGAGATGGTACGCCGCGAAATCGGGGAGCACGGGGCCACCGGCACCCCTGAAGAACACCGATGGCTTGAGGTAACCATCGCACGCCGCTTACTGAGAGACCAGGAGCTGGAGGCGCGGTCTCACATGTACCGCGCAGAGATCAAGGCCGCAGAAAAGGAAATCGAGAAGTGACCAAAATTCAAGCCGCTGTACAGCGGGTTAGGGATGCGAAAGACGCCAACGGCCTGACCGGCGACGAATACACTGAATTCCTGGAAGAACTCCTGGCCGATGCGGAAGGCTGGCGAATGGAGCTAGACGATCTTGACTAGGTGCGCGTGGTGCGGAGAACCGCTGCTGCCAGAGGAGCGCAACCCGCACACTCCCATACTAGAAATGCACGGCCCCTGCGGCTTCCGCGCCATCATGGGTTCGCTGGCGCACCTCCAGGGCCGCTGTAGCTGCGTCAACGATGACAGTGAGGAAGGCGATCCCCCTGGGATGACAAAACGGGAAGGCGCAGTAGCGGCGTTTCTCTATTGGTCTGGGTTGAAGACGGAAGAGAGGACCAACATATTCTTGGCTCCTAGAAAGGCTGGGGAAGAAAACAGGTAGCTATGCAGTACTTTACTTGTTCCCGCTGCGGCGGCACTTACCCCCAAGCCTGGACTGATGCGGAAGCCTGGGAGGAATACAAGCAGACCTTCGGGGATAGCGACAAAGAGACTGAGACCGTATGTGACGACTGTTACCAGTGGCTGATGGCCAAATACCAACAGAGGAAATCATGAGCGAAACCGTAGCCCCAGAAGCAATCCAGAAGCTATCCCGCGACTTACGCAAAGCCGCAGCCGATATAGGCGTCCGCGAAGCCAGATACTTCGTCAGCGCCTACTACGATCTCCAAGACTACAGAATTGCCTCTGCCAACCAGCAACGCAAGCTCTTAGAGGGCAACGAGCCATCCGAACTCATCACTTGGCTCAACGGCAACCTGGAGATCCTAGAGAAACAGATCCAGGCCATGCTCGATAAGTGGAGCGCCCATCAGCATATGGGCATCTGGGCCAGAGCCATCTGCGGGATTGGGCCTGTCATTAGTTCGGGCCTCCTGGCGAACATTGACATCACCCGTGCTCCTACCGTAGGCCATATCTGGAGCTTCGCCGGTCTCAATCCTACCGCTAAGTGGGAGAAGGGCGAAAAGCGCCCCTGGAATGCCAGTTTAAAGCGCCTCTGCTGGCTAATCGGCGAATCCTTCGTCAAGGTCTCCTCGAATAAGAACGACGTGTACGGCAAGGTCTATCTGGAGCGCAAGGCCTACGAGGTGGGTAACAACGAGAGCGGGAAGCTAGCAGAGCAAGCCAGGGAGCGTGCAGCCCAGAAGACCCGCAGAGCTATTGACCCTGAACTGCTGGAGCTACTGAAGAGCGGCAAGCTACCCCCCAAGGCCCTGCATGAGCGTGCCAAGAGGTATGCGGTGAAGCTGTTCCTCTCCGATTGGCATGCCGAAGCCTACCGGCACCATTACGGCAAGGAGCCACCGCTGCCGTACCCGATAGCCATTCTGGGACATGCCCATGTGCGTGACCCGATCACCAGACTGAAGCCGTAAATGCAGAGAGCACCAACTCTATAGAGTGGGCCGTGAACCATGAGAGTGCCGCCACAAGAGAGTGAAACCGTGACATGAGAGAGCGCCACAAAACCAGAGTGGGCCGTCGTTAAAGAGAGAACCGTAATGCAAGAGCGGATCGTGACAAGAGAGAGCACCGGATTAGAAGAGTGGGCCGATACTTGGGAGAGCACCGAAGCCGAAGAGCGGGCCGTTGAAGAGGAGAGTACCAGAATTCTAAAGTGAACCGTGAAGTGCGAGAGTGCCATGCGCTAAGAGTGGGCCGTACCAAAATGAGGGCACCGCGATATGAGAGTGAAGCCGTGATAATAGAGAGCACCGAAGCATTAGAGTGGGCCTAATGTTGGGAGAGAACCGATGTACCAGAGTGGGCCGTATTCGGAGAGAGAACCTAATGGAAAGAGTGTTAGACCGGCACAGAAGAGAGCACCGTTTGGCGTGAGTGAGCCATCCTTGCAGAGAGCACCGATGTAGATGAGTGGAGCCGTGCAGGCAGAGGGAACCATACGTCGAAAGTGGGCCGTGCAACCAGAGAGAACCACCGGCTTGGAGTGGGCCGTACTGTCAGAGAGTACCGCGAACCATGAGTAAGCCGTGACAAATGAGCAGCCCGATTAAGTGGAGTGAGACCGTATTGCTTGAGGGCACCGTGCGCTAAGAGTGGGCCGTCACACTGGAGAGCACCGTTCTGCAACGAGTGTGGGCCATAGAGTAAGAAGGAACCCTGCGCCAAGAGCGAGACCGTCATAAATGAGAGAACCGTTCGACCCGAGTGGGCCAAGTGTAGAAGAGAGAACCGAATCCTGAGAGTGTAGCCGTGCAATCAGAGAGAACCGTTCATGGAGAGTGAACCGGCAGTTGAGAGAGAACCGTATTATCTGAGTGGATCGTCAGAACAGAGAGCACCAGACGCACGGAGTGGGCCGTCACCTTAGAGAGAACCGTATAAAGTGAGTGGGCCGTCATCAGGGAGAGTACCTAAAGTGGTGGAGTGGACCGTGCTATTAGAGAGCACCCAGTGGTAGGGAGTGGGCCTTATTGGTAGTGAGCACCGTATAACCGGAGCGTAAGCCGTCTCAAACAGAGAGCACCGTAGGAACAGAGTGGGCCGTTGATACAGATAGCACCTGAGATCCGCGAGTGGGCCGTAACAGGCGATAGTGCCGTAAGCAACTGAGCGTGGCCCATGGGACAGAGAGTACCGGAGAGGACGAGTGGGCCTAGATCATGGAGAGAACCGATGTACTAGAGTGGATCGAATTTGGGGAGAGTACCGCATTGTACGAGTGGGCCATTGATACAGAGAGCACCGACATCCAGGAGTGGGCCGGAATATAAGAGAGAATCGGAGAATGTGAGCGCTTATGAAAATCGCAGTAGGAACCGATGGAAGCTACCTGGAGCCTGATGATGGCCCACGCAACACCAAGTACCACATGAAGATCATTCGAGTGGAACGCATTCCCAATACCAGATCCGGCAACAACGTGGCCCTGGAATGCGGCCACGGGGTACAGACCTTTGGGGATCTCACGCATGCCGGTGGGGTCCTCTTCTGTACTAAGTGCCGGGATCTAGCGGAGGAAAGCAATTGAGCGAGATTTCCCTCAAGCTTAGTCAACCGGCCTGTAGCGCTCTGATCGATTTCATTGAGGCTTATATCGAGAGTTCCAAGTCCACTAAAGTAGACAACTGGGCTGCGATTGCGAAGGCCAAGGCGCTCTTGGTGCTCCAGACCGATATCGACATCCTGGTGTTCGCTGTTGCCACCAGCATGCTCGTATCGGGGCCGGGGATCGCGATCCTGGAAGCTGCCTGCCATGGGAAGCTATCCGCCCGTGATGCGGCTGTTGCCATCGTGACGATTACCGAAGAGGCATTCCGGCGAGACCGGCAGCAGAGATCCCAGTAGACTGAGCTATGCTTCTGCAATTCCTCTGTATGGCCGATGGCAGCTCCAGCCTGATCGACGGCCACTACTACGTCAGCTACGATCCAGAGTTCCACGCGCCTGACGGCAGCTACGACGGGGGCCTGCTAGAGACCTCCAGTGACCCCGCCCAGGCGTACCAGTTCAGAGATGCCGGGGAAGCCTTCCTAGCCTGGAAGCAAGGCCCTACCTGTACCTGTCACCGCTTACGCCAGGACGGGAAGCCACAGCGGCCCCTGACGCAATTCACCATCACCCTGAAAAACCCATGAGCGGGATTCCTACTGGACTCAAGTAGAGTTGCAGATTCCGGTTGCCCAGTTTTTGTAACCATGGGTATCCTCAGCTTGGGAAGCGAGAGACACCATGGATACCGGAGAAAAGAAGAAAAAGTTGCGAGTGAAGGAATGCCAGAGGATGCTGGGGCTTGGAAGGTCCAGCACGTATCGAGTCTTGCAGGGGGAGCGGGAAGGGGTCTACCGGATCTACGTTTCCGGCTCCATCAAACCAGTAATTGTTGTGGAGCCGGAAGTCATCGAACGCATCTTGCGGCGTTCCTCTACGCGGTCTTAGTCCGAATGGGCTGCACCTTGCCGGGGGTGCGGGTGAAGTGGTTGGGCACCCCGGCGAAAGCTCCCCGCATCTCTTCGGCCAGCTTTTCCTGCCGCGCCTTCCCGAAGGCCGAATAATACTCGTTCACTACAGCCTCTGTATTGCCCAGCAGGATGCCCACCTCCCGCGCAGACTTCCCGGCATCCAGCACGATCCGCGCAAAGGTGTGCCGCAAACGGTGAGGGGTAGGCTTCCTCTCCCAGGGGCCGCAAAGCTCCCAGAGGAAATTGAGCCGGTTGCGCCAGCATGCGGTTACAACACCAATCTGATTAGTCCGGTGCTCCCCGAAAATATACGGGCCAAATCGCTTCGCCCTTTCGCGCATGATGTCGCCCAGTTCCGGCGGCACTGCGGTGTATACCGGCACATCCCCTTTGATGGTCCGAATATGGACTTGGTTGTCGTCTTTCAGTTGCCTGATATGGAATTTGGCGACGTTGGAGATCCGCATCCCGGTGAGCAGTTTCACGGCCATGAAATCGGCTACGTCCTTGCCGAAAAACCTACGGGCATGGCATGCGGTTGTTGGAACGATTTCGCCGCTCCTGGACTTGCAGAACAGGTCGTACTTTTCGAGGGCTGCGGTGAACATCCGCGTCAGCTCTTCGTTGCTGAAGTCGTACTTCTGCCGGTTCTTCTTGAGCCGCGAGGTGGCGACGTTGCGGATGGCCACTTTGAATTTCGCGGGGTTGTCCCTTTCGGTCCTCCACCCGTTGCCCATACACCAGTTCAAAAAGGCGGCATGTTTGTCCTGGTAGTCCTTGCGAGTGGCCAGCGACACCTCCCGCATGTCCAGAAATTCCTGCACCAATTCCCTCGTCCACTGGTCAACCTGGACGATGCCTTTGCGCTGGCAGAACTCCAGCGCTAGATCCAGGCGGATCTCATGATTTCGGATGGTGCCGAACGCGGAGTCATACTTGCGGTGGTCAGCCAGGAAAGCCGCCACGGCATCCGTCATCAACCCCTTTTTTTTTACGTCCGCGCCTTCGGCTTGCGGTTCGGCCAGCGGCTGCGGAGCCACGGGCACCGCTTCGATCTCCCAGGAGTTGGCTTCGATAAAGGGAGCCATCACGGCTTCGGCCTGCGCCCAGTCGCGCTGCTTGGTGGTCTTGCGTTTCGCCACCTTCCCCAGGGAGCCGTTGGCGACGATGAAGCAGTCGCATTTCTTCCACCCCTTCTTCTGCTCTTCCGGCTTGGAGGTGAAGGTGTCCTGTGCGTGTCCGCCCCGGCAGTTTTTGCCGTGGCAACGATGGTAGTTCAGAATAGCAGCCATATGGTGATTCTAGCAGAGCTTGTCGGAATTTGTCGGTTTTGGCTTGTCGGTTTTTGGTCACCCTACCAAAACACCAATAAAATTGGGGGTTTCAGCTCGATCAGGTATTGCTGAACTACAATGCCATAAATCCACTGAAAACACGTATTTTGGGCGTTTTGATGTGTCCCGGTTTACCAAGTTGTCCATGATTTCCAAGGTGTCTTGTCGGAATTTGTCGGTTTTGGCAGGTGCTCTTTGGCCTGTTTTGGAGGCCGGTGCTACCCTCTATCCATGCCCTCTACCAGCAAATCTCAACAGCAAGCGATGGCTATTGCAGAGCACGCTCCCAGCAAACTCCTGAAGCGCAATCGCGGCCTCCTCTCCATGAGCAAGCCCCAGCTCCACGAGTTTGCCGCAACCAAAACCGCAGGGCTTCCCAAGAAGGCAAAACGGTCCTAAACTGGAACCCATGGAATGGAGGATAGGGCAACGGCTGACCACCGACCTGAGCGCCATCCTAACCGTCAGACTAACGACGTACTGCTGCAAAGGGGCCGGGGCGGTCTAGGAGCGACAGCGCTGTCCCGGCTCTGGGTTTTTCCTTCTTCCGCACAGCAGGCGAGAAGATCTACGGGTAAGCGATAACGGTCACGGCAATGAGCAGCGAAGCTGCGAATTTGCCGCAACAAGATCGAAGATCTTGTTTTCTTCCGAAGCCTCTCCGGTGATTACGTATGGAGCAACTGGGATTGTTTTCAGGGAAGCCAACTGTCGATAGGGAGCTGGCCATGTTGCGCCTGATTCGTCTTTGGGATTACTTCAAGGTAGGGGTGCTTAAAAGAACTGGTATCAGAGCGCCTGATTTGATGGATCACATGGACTTCAAAAATAAGGGGCTAGAGGCGCTGGAAGATGGAATTTGTCCCTACTGCGGTGATGCCCTCACAATAGAAAACATTTCCGCCGACCACGCGCTGCCGATACATCTTGGTGGATCTTCTCGCATCCACAATATTCTGTTCGTCTGCTACGACTGCAACATTGAAAAAGCAGCCATGCCGATAGACGAATACGTAGAGTCTGATCCGGCAACCCGAATCGGGAATCGCATCCAGCATGATTGGAGCTATCGCAAGCGCCAGCGTCGATCTGCCTAGTGTCACTTTCCAAACTTCCCCTACTGCGCTAAGGTCCGTTCATGCCCAAACCAGCCTTTACCGGGGACAAGATTGAGACCCCATCAGACCTCCTGACCAGAGGCGGGAAGGTGCGCCCAGGTGGTCTCCTGGCCCCCAAGAAACCCACTCTCCAAAAGTACAGCGTGACCAGAGCCAACGGTCTGCCGCGCAGAGCCAACAACAAGCCGAACAAAATGTAAGCCTATGCTACCGATGTTTCCTCGCAGGAAAGCCAAAGCTCCGGTCTCGATAGAGCGCCCTCCCGGCGCAAAAGCGAAGGGGCCAGTTCCAAAGCGTCTGCTCCCACCTGAACCAAAATACCGTGACGTGAAGGTCCCGCACGAGGTCAGCGCTAAGCCCACCGAATACACCTATCCTGTCCAGGCGATGACGCAGGAGAGCTATGAACTCGAAATGCGGCGTCCATCGGCCTCCGCGCATTTGGGCTTTCGCCACTTCCTCAAGACCCGCAAATTCGACACTCTGACCCTGGCCCTCTCGCGCAGCGGCTCCGTCAAGGCCAGCCAGTTCCTTTCCAAGTTGATCAACCCGAAATACAAAGACGTGGACATCGCAGTCCTGGCGCAGAAATGCGGCATCGGTTTTGGGGAGCTGATGCAGATCTGGCGTAATGACCGGCTGACCGAAGCCATGGCCAACATGTTTGAAGCTGCGCCCACTGTTGCGGAGCACACGGCTATCGATGCCCAGTCCACCAAGGTCTGCTGTTCCCGCTGCGATGGTGCTGGCGTAATCAAGATCAACAAGCGCGATAAGCACTCCTGGGTGCAATGCATAAATTGTTCAGGCAGCGGCTCTGTTCGTAAGGCGGGTGATGCCAAATCCCGCCAGTACGTGTTTGAATCTACCGGCATCGTCAAGCCCAGCGCTGGGATGAGCATCACTGTGAACACGGGAACGGCTAGCTCTGTAGATAGCGTCCTGGATGAAATGGAGAGGGCCACCATCGACGTGACTTCGGAGCCGGGGGCCTAACCCATGTGGGCCGCAATCCGCACCCTGCGCCTCTTCACCAAAGTCCTCACCAGAATTGCGGTAGCTCTGGAAGGCCTCCATGCCCTCTACAAAGAGGACTGCGCTTCTCGTGGTATCGGCCTAACCGACTACACCATGAACGATCCGGTAGAGGTCTCCTACGCCTCCCGCGCTATCGAGGAGGACTAATTTGTACAGCCCTCTGATCGTGGATCAGAATCTCCACAAGGTGAAAAAGACCGGCCTCATCGTCAAGCGCTTGGGCACCTCTCAGCGCCGGGAGATCAGCCGTCGTCTCCATGCCCTGGTAGACAAGAAGACCGGCAACTATACCCGTGCCCTTACCACTGACGAGGACAGTTTCGTTCGCAGCGAGACCATCCTCTGCCGAATCGACTTCCGTTATTTCGTCGCAGCCTACGGCAACATCGATCTGGACGCGAGTACAGGAGGAGGCGTAGGCCCGATGGATTTCTGGGCCAGCCAGCAACGCGCCCTGGAGCTGATCGGGAAGCGGGAGGAGGAGATCCAGGCCCAGTACGCAAAGAACGGTTTCTCCGATGGCGTCCTCTCCGTCTGGCACAAATCCCGCCAGCTAGGAGCCACTGCGATCATGCGGCTGATCACTCTGCACCGTATGCTTCTCTACCGTAATACCCGATGCATCGCCGGTTCCCTGGACATCGACAAAATCCACGAGCTGTACGTTCGTGACAAAACCATTCTCGATAACCTGCCTCCCTTCCTGGTTCCCAAGATCGAGTTCGACGTGAAGGACTCCCACATCAGTTTTGATGTACTGAAGTCCCGCCTCACCTACCAGCAGTCGAACCAGCAAGCCGGTGTTGGAACGGGCCAGCAGTTCGATGTGAGCCACATGACAGAGGTAGCTCTCTGGCAATATGCCGAACGCCTCAAGCTGGACTTCCTGCCAGCGGTCCCTCAGGCCCCCAATGTTTTCGTGGCTTTCGAGAGCACGGCAAATGGCCGGGGCAACTTCTGGCACACCTTCACCGAATCCGTCCGCAAGCATGAGGAGGGTTTCCAGTCCTGGCTCTACGTGTTTACTCCCTGGTTCATTGAGCCAAAGAAGTACCGCCGCGCAGCCCCTGATGGCTGGACCCCGAACCAAGTCACCGTAGAGCACGCGAAGCTGGTAGAGCGCACCAGCGCAGAATACTGCGGCACCACCGTGCGCCTGGGTAAGGACCAGCTCTACTGGTGGGAGACCGAATATCAACAGAATAAGAAGGAAGGCTCCCTCCACATCTTCTTATCTAACTACTGCGCTACTCCAGAGCAATCCTTCCAGCACTCCACCCGCAGTGCTCTCCCGCTCGAAACTATCGAGTGGATGCGCTCCACTGTCGCCATGGGAATGCCTTACACGCCAGACCTAAGCAGGGCCAGAGTATGAAGTATTGCGAGATGTGCGTTTATGGACGTGGGGAGCATGCTGAGTGGTGCCCGATCTGGAAGTATTGGGAATCTATCCGGCAGCGTTTGGCTAAGATCCATCGAGGTGAGAGGTGAGCAACTTCCCCGATCTCTACACCGTAGGCACGGCAGGTAAGCTCCACAAGATGGACCCCATCGAGTTCGACGGTGATCCCAGGGGCATTATCTGGGTCTGGGAGCCTCCCAGCCGTGGCTCTACTTACGTGCTGGGCTGCGATCCCACCGTGGGCCGTACCGGCTGGAACCGCTATTCCCGCGTGAAGGAAGACGCTAAGACGGACAATGGTGCCATAGAGGTAGTGAAAGTTGGTAAGGACAGCAAGAAGGATGTCCAGGTAGCCGAATTTGCAGCCCCGGTAGACGCCTTCGACTTAGCCTACATTCTCAACGTAATGGGCCGTCTTTACGCTGGAACTGATGACGATCAATGCAAATGCATCATAGAAGTATTCCCTGGTCCTGGCGCTGGAACGCTCCAGCAGTGCTTAGAGTTAGGCTACACCAATCACTTCCGCTGGGAATACTACGGCGACACCGTAGCTACGCCTACCCGCTCCATGGGCTGGCACGCAAGTCCTCGCACAAATAGAGATCTCTGGGTAAAGGCCAGCCGTCACTTAGTGCTCCAGAACTGTGTAATCCGCTCCCCCTGGTTAGCCGAAGAATTCGCGGATTGCCGGATGAATATTGAGAAGGACTACGCAGAGAACCCCGGTGGCCACGATGATCGGGTAAGGGCTTTTAATCTCGCCCTTTGGATCGCGAATAGCTGGACGATGAATATCGAGCGCACTACTGAGCTGGTGGCTAACGTATCCATACCGGATGCCCAGTGCTCCGATATGACCTTAGCCGAAATCCAGGCAAGCTGGGAGTCGGTCTTTGACCGCTAAACCAAACCCACGCAACTGCCGGGGTGCGCGTGGGTAGCTAACTAGGCCCCGGTGATGGCTTGAGTTTGGTGATTACTATGGGAACCTTCATTACCCACATACCGGAAAACAGCTCCCATGTGGAGGAGTTCACTTATGACCCCGCGAAGCAACAGCTCCACGTTCGCTTCAGGAAAAAGTCGGATAAGCAGGCCAAGCCGCGTACTTATATCCATGCTGGCGTGCCCCCTAAGGTATTTGAGGCGATGCGGAACTGGCCTTCCGCAGGGCAGTACTACCACTCCGTTATCAAACGTCACTATAAGCTGGTGTAACTATGGAACTCTCTAAAGAGCAAGCAAAGCGTGTTGTGTACTATAAGCCGGATCAGGAGCCGCAGCCGGGGGAGCGGTGCATCACTCTTACCCAGTCGGATCTCCACGAACTGGGCCGTATTCTCCACAAGAACATTCTCTCCAAGAGCCAGTTGATCACTGCGGTGGAAGATGCCGCGTCCATGAGCGTGGAGGACGTAATTGTCTCGTTGGAACCTCGTCTACTCACTCGTTTGAGGTCTCGCTGTATCCGCAAGGAAGACTGGGACGAGTGGCTGGCGGCTGTAGTGATCAAGCAGCTTCATGATTTCGCAGGTTACTAATATGTGTCCAGATTGTGGAAAGCACTTCGATATAGGCGACTGGCCCTTTGCCTGTGCTGGCCTGGGCCACGAGCTTGGTTCCTTCTGGCTGGGTGATTCCCAGATCCACTCCAGCGAAAAGGTAGTGGTCCTGGAGAACAAGTTCACCGGGGATGTAAAGATCCCAGGACGTGGGGACCGGCCTGTGCATCCCAAGCTGGCCGCAGAGGGCTACGTCCGCAAGGTCATTGACACTCATGCCGGGGTCCGCGAAGTGGAGCGCAAGACCAAAACCATGCATGAAGCAGGCAACTACAACAGCAATTCCAGCCAGGAATTGAAGGACACCGGGGCCATCGGCAGATAGCTTACTCCACTGGTAACACTTAGTAGAAGCCCACCTCCCCACCTACTCTGTAGGGCATGGGCACCACCGTCAGCCCCAACCCTTCTCCACCTCGTCTCCCTGTTCCTGTCGTTGCGACTGGCGATGAAACCAATCTCAATGATCCGGTCATCGGCTGGCTGACTGAAGCCGTAGCCGAAGCCGAAGCCTTCTTGGAAGCGCAGCCGGGGTTCGATCAGATCTCCTCAGCCATCGATGCCATCATGAGCACCGATGAGAACACCCTGGCTGGCGGAGCCAAGAACAATATTGCAACCGCCCTCTCCAATACCCGCACCAACCGGGTAGCCAAGATCGCGGAAGATCTCGCGGCCCTCATGACGGACACAAAACCGTTCTGGGACTATTCTGTTGCCAACCGCCGTTTCGAGCAACACGCCCAGATCTACGGTAAGCTGGCCACCTTCTGGTATCAACGTAGAAACATCGACCTGAGGTTAGCCGATGCTATTAAGTACTACATTATTGGGGGGTCTGGCTTCCTCCATCTGTTCTGGAACTCCGATATCGAGGACATCGATGCTATCGCAGAAGATCCTCGAAACGTGTTACCCCTCCGTCCTCTTGGGTACGAGTCCTGCGAGTCCTGTCTTGGAATTGTCGTTAAGCGAAAAGTACCAATTAATTACATCCGCGACAGGTACAACCTGGACGTAAAGAGCGAGTCTGACGGCAGTTCGATTACATGGCTGAACAAGATGCGGGACCATGCCGCCGATGTGATCAGCCCTATCTGGACTTTCCGTAAAGCCAGTAAGAGCGAACAGGAACTCCCTCGTATCCCCACCGCAACCCTCTATACCTGCTACCTGAAGGACGAACGCCGGAACACCCGCAAGGATCTGAAAGCCCAATACACCGGCAAGCCGATCCGAATGGGCACCTGGGAAGAGGATAAGCCGGTCAATAACTGGTCTTACGAAGTGCCCTTAGGGGATAAGCTCTACCCGAACCGCCGCATGATCGTCTGGGTAGGCACTCACCGTATCTATGATGGCCCCAGCCATTACTGGCATGGCCATTTCCCCGTTCTCAAGCTGACCTTGAATCCGTACCCTTGGTCCTGGCTTGGGAAGGCCCCGGTCTGGGATCTTCTG
>Ga0207685_10000089_pt1 | contig 15420 bp, 28 predicted proteins | sample LARL111metaG_FD_184350 | JGI IMG/M metagenome (GOLD analysis project Ga0207685, IMG submission 184350) | Corn, switchgrass and miscanthus rhizosphere microbial communities from Kellogg Biological Station, Michigan, USA - LAR L11-1 metaG... | ecosystem: Host-associated > Plants > Roots >...
GCTCGAGCTCGAGCGGTGCTCGAACAAGCGGACGCGCGCTTTGCGCGCTTCCGGACGCGCGCAAGCGCGCGGAAGAGCGCGCCAGGGCGCGCTGCAGAGCTCTAGAAGGGCCGAATTCTGCGCGCAGGGGATAGGGCGCCGTTGCTCCGGTGTAGCTTGGAGCACTGCGCCAGCGCACAAACCCGCGCGACCTTTACGGGGGAGGGTGTGGCGGCGGCCGCGGATGCACACCCGAATCGGGATGCGGAATCTTCGCGAGCTCGAGGATTGCTAGGGTGCGCTCGCACTCCTCTTGCGTCTCGCACTCTGCAATCGGGATCGTCGGCTCGCAGAGCGTGTAGAAATTGCAGCTCGGAGCAATGTCAGGCCGCGACGGGTTGCGCTTGCGGTACTGCTTCGCGCTCATGAAACCCGCGAGCTCTAGCAGCATGTTGTAGCCACACTGAGCGTTCTCAAGGTCGCCGTCGGGGTGGTGATAGCCTCCACCGATCGTGTCGAGGCACGGCAGCCGGCCCGTGCGCCGGTCGCGATGCACGTGCCGAAGCAGCTTGAGCGGCACGTCGCGCACAACTCCCCTTTGGTCCGCAAGCATCAGCAGCGCGAGGCCTTGACGGATGACACCCATGCTCACGGCGGAGGGCCAGCCACGGCGGCCGCTGAACGCCGCGCGCCGCAGCGCTGCAATCGCTGTGCGGTTGGGGTGGCGCTTGAACTGGCGACACGCGAGCGCCGGCGTCAACGCTTTGAGGCGATAGAAGTCCGGCGGGGCTTTCGGAGTGCGCGGCCGCTCGCGCGGCACACGACGTTGCACAGGCGGCAGCAGCGGCCGCTTTGCGCGCTGCTCGAGCTGCAGCTCGGTCGCCGCGTCCCGAAGTTCAGCCGCGCGCTGCAGCTCGGCGAATTGCGCCGGGTCGATCTGCTCCTGCAGGAATCTTCGGCGCTCCGGCGCAAGCTGTGACAGGAAGCTTGCCGGGCGGTCCTGCTTGGCTATCCTGGGGTCGTTCGGCATTCTCGAAACGCGCCCTGAACCGACAAAGACGGGGCGCGTTTCGGCTTTTAAAGCGGGGAAGCCGCGGACATCACAAGCTTTTGTAGAAAGCCTCGAGTTGTGGGCGATCGGCACACACAGATCCACCCTCCCGAAATCCCTCACCTTTCGGGAAACGCGGGATCAGCCGTTCAGTAGTCGAATTGCCCCTGGCGGCCGCTCGAGCTCGAATTGCGTTTCGGCGGCGCGCAGTTCTCGGATGCGGGCGCGTTGCTTCTCTCTCTGTAATCGCGCTCGAGCTCGCGACGGACGCGACGCTGCTCTGTGCTGAGCGTTGTCACTGCAGCCAGCCGAATCGGTGCGCGAGCGCGGCCGCGGCGAATATCACAAGCGCGATCCACATCGCCACTTGTGGCGTCCGGGTCCGCACGCGCATCTCAGAGAGCGGCGCGAACCGCTGCGCGTGCCTTCTTGACCGCACTCTTTTCGTCCTTCGCGAGGAAGCTTCCGAGTGTGATCGAGCCGCTCGAGCCCACCAGCTTCGCCCGGTACATGCGATAGGTGTGGTCGTGCAGCTCTGGGACGTGCTCGACCTTGAGCGTGAGCTCGGCCTTGATCGAGCGCTTGCGCTTGGGTTCTGCAGCGGTCTTACTCTTGCGCTTCTTAGCGGCCACGACGCCACCAGAGTAACGCAGCAAGGCCGCCGCCGGCAACAACGCCGGCGAACCACAGAACGCCGCTCGAGCGGCTCTGCGGCATCGACGCCGGCGAGCTCGCCGGCGTCGAGCTCGGCGCGGGATTGCCGGGCACACTGAACAGCCCAAAGAGCGCGCCCAAACCTCCGAGCTCGCGCAAGCGCGGCACAGGATCGATCCGCGGCGCTTCGCTGGGCTTGGGATAGCTCGAGCTCGAGAGCTCGAGGTGTAGATGTGCGCCTTCGCAAAGCGCCAGCGGGTCCGCCTCGCTGTAGCAGGTGCGTCCGACGCGGCCGAGCTCGGCCCCTGCGATCACTTGGTCGCCCGGTGCCACGGCAATGCTCGAGAGGTGACCTAGCAGCCAGTAGTCGGAGCCCGATTGATAGACCACGTGACCGCCGTAGCCTGAGAAGCCCTTTGCGAGCTCGGCCGAGGCGTGGGTCACAGTGCCAGGCTCGAGCGCGTACACCGGCGTTCCCTCTTTGGCCACGAGATCCACGCCTTGATGCGTGTGCGTGGCGCTTCGACGGAAGCCGTAGCTCAGCGGGCCGCTTGTCGGGATCGCGTCCACAGAGTCACAGTACAGCCGTGCAAGGGTTCGATCCACAGCTCACCCGGACGTTGCTCGGCGCTGTGCAGCACTTCGATCGCGAGCTCCTGGCGGCGCTGCAGCGCCTGAAAGACACTTCGACTGCGCTCGAGCAGGCGCAGGCGCAGGCCAAGCCGCACGTGATCCACGTGACGGACGTGACGGCGCACGCCGCTTGTCAGGCTCGAGGATGCCCGCAGTGCGCGCACAGCGGCGTTGTGGCGGCCTCGAGCGGCGCTCCGTTCAGGAGCTCGCCCCAGGCGCTGAGCGCCGGGCAGGCGCTTGCGATGCTTCGCGAGCAGCAGCAGCAGCAGGCTCGAGCTCGAGCGCTGCTCCAGGAGCTCGCCGGCGTCTTTACCTCTGTCGGCGCAGGCCTACAGCTCGCGCACGCGCACGCGCTCGAGCTCGCCGCGCTGCTCCGCAAACTCAGTCAGTAAGGAGCTTTTCGCGTAGCTCATCGTGCGCGGCGCAGAGCTCGAGCGCCTTGCGCAACTTCTGCGGCGTGAGCTTGCCCAGCCCGTAGGCCTTCTCCCATGCGTGGCGCGGACCAGGAGGCCCGGCGACAAGCCACGACGCCGAGAGCCGCGTGTACACCGCCTGCAGCTTTTCGACGGTCTCAGGGTCCGCGTGCAGCTCGATCACCGCTTGCACAGCCGTTGCGCCTTGCTCGAACAACGCAAACGCTCGAGCTGATACCGCGTCCGGGTTGCCGCGCTGCCACTGCTCGAGCTGCTCGCGTGTGTACAGGTGTACGCCGTTACGATTGAGCGCGGGAACGAGTCTGCCGAGCGAATGCCACCAACGCAGCGTGGCGTGTCCGACGTTCAGAAACGTTGCAGCTTGGCTCCGCGAAAAGATTTTCGAGCCGTCTGCGCCTACTTCGCTCGCCTTTGTTCCATTGACGGCGCGGGTTTGCTGTTTCGAACGGGGCCGCGGCACCGTGACAGGTTAACAAGCTTGTAAGCCCCCGCACAACCATGGATCGGATCGGAGCTCACCCAACCGGAGGGCTTTTCCATGGCCGTCAGTGAAGAGAAGTACCAAGCAGCGCTCGCACGCTTGCGCAGGATGCGTCAAGCGGGAACCGTAGCGCTCATGACCGCCGTCGAAGGCGTCGAGACGGTGGGCACCGCAGGGTCGCTCTCGTTCGTAGACGGGTATTTCGGCAAGGCTCACCAGGGCAAGGATCCGTCCATGCCGCCCGAGCACGGGATTTTCTGGTTCGGGGTGCCCTATCAGGTCTTCCTCGGCACGGGGTTGCACTTGTTCGGCGCGCTCGGCCTGGCGAGTGAGCACATGCACGCGCTCGGCAACGGTGCCTTCTGCTCCGGCGTCGATCGCATGGCGTTTCACGCCGGCATCAACGCCCGCGCCAAGCACGACGCCAAGGCGCCGGCCGCCGGCGCGAGCTCGAGCGGCATCCGCTACCCGCTCAGCATGACCGCAGGCCGGCGCGTCTACAGCGACGCCGAGCTCGAGCGCATCGCGCGCGGCCACGCCTAGCAACGTTGACCCGCACGTGGCTCGAGCTCGAGCGCGCGAGCGCTCGGCCTTCTGAGCTCCGCCCGGTGTTGGTTCGGAGTTTCAACACGAGGTGAATGCATGCCATACGATCTAGTCACCGCGGGGATCCTCGCGCGTCGCGACCCGGAGCTGATGAGGCTCCTTGCGGCGTCGAGCGGATACACCGCAATCATGGGCAAGGGGGACGAGCTCGAAGCGCTCGACCGCCTGGCCATCATGGGCGCCAACGGCGGTCAAGACCCGGCGCTGATGCAGCAGATCATCGCTCAGAAGCTGGCGCAGGGCTCGCTCCTGACTCGCGTCGATCACCCGAGCAAGGCACGTGACTACGTGCTCGGCTTGAACAGCACCGCAGCGATCAACGCCGGCGCTCCCGGAACGGCCGTGAGCTTCCCGCAGATCGTCTTTCGTCCCGAGCGCTTGGTCATCCCGAGCGACATCGCCGGCCAGTTCCTGGTCAACCAGATCATCGTCGGCAAGAACCCGCAACAGGTGTCGGCAGACCCGATCCCCGGTCGCGTGTTCGATGAGCGCGGCGTGGGTGTGCGCCTGTCCATGGACACGGCGCAGATCTCGCAGCAAATCACTCTCAACGTGACCAACATCGGCGGCGCTCCGGCGATCTTCCGAGCGGCCATGATCGGTCCGTCGGTCGAGTGACAAAAGGACTCCGGCACTGCGGCCTTGGCTCCGGTTGGGGCCGCAGTGCTCGAGGTTGCATGAATGCGCGACGTTCGATTTTTGCTCTGGCTCTTCGAATCGCGCGACAATCAGCGCGAGAGCGAGGCAGTGCTGCGCCTACTGCTCGAGGCGCTCACGGCTGCGAACGTCGTCTATCTGCAGTTCCACCCGAAGACGCCCAAGATCTATCAGAGCGGCGTGCGCTACGACGAAGAACGCGCGGAGTGTCGCACGTGCCCGATCCCCGAAGACTGGAAATCGATTCCGTACGTGATTCACGACGGAGAAGGGGATTGCGAGGACCTTGCCTGTTGGCGTGCGGCCGAGCTCTTGCTCGCCGGCGAGCAGGCGCAACCGACGTTCACGCACAGGCTCATCGGCAACAAGTTGCTCTATCACATTCTCGTCCGTCGCGCGGACGGCACGATCGAAGATCCCAGCGCTCGGCTCGGCATGAACTCGAGGTGACCCGATGAATCCGCTTCTACCGCTCGCGTTGCTCGTTCCCGCAGGCCTGGGGCTTGTGGTCGCGCTGATGAAAAGCTCCGAGAGCTCGGCAGCACCGCCGCCGCTGCAGCTGCCTCCGCCCTCGAGCGAACCGACGCCGGAGGAAGCCGCCGCGGCGATGAGCTCGGCCGAGCTCCACGATCAAGCGGCCGCATCGCACGCGACGGACGCGCTCGCCGCATCGGCCGACCATGCTGCAGCAACCGACGCCACAGCAAACGCCCTCGACAAGTCGGCCGCAGCTGAGCGCCAGGTCGCAGAGTCGCAGACGGCGCAGCAGAACGCGCAGAACGCCTACGACGCCGCGGCCGAGCTCGCCAAGCGCAAGGCCGCTCAGAACGACGTCACCGGCGCTGCAGCGGCCGCAAGCCTCGCCCTCGAGCACAAGGCGCAAGCCGATCGCGAAGCCGCAGCCGCGGCGCAAGCCGCGGCCGAAGCCAAGCGTCAGCGCGACCTCGCCGCGGCGACTGCAGCGAAGGCCCTGCAGGCCAAGCAGCGCAAAGACGCCGCGGCGGCCAAGGCCGCTGCAGCGAAGCAAAAGGCCGACGCCGCACGCGCGACGGTCAAATCTTCCTCGAGCTCGGCCGCGACGCTCAAGCTCGCCGCGACCGCGCTGCGCGATTACCTGCAGCAGCACGCGAGCAGTAACGCCGCCTTCGGTGTGAAGGGTGCGCCGAGCCAGGCCGTGGCCGATTTCCAAGGCGTTGCGACTAAGAACGGGCACCCGCTGACGAAAGACGGGATCGTAGGCCCGCTTACGCGCTCAGTTGCCGAGCTCGTAGGCGTCACGCTTCCGCCGCGGCCTGCAGCTGCAGCAACGCCGCCGGCAACGCCGCCCGCGAGCTCGAGCCAGCCCGGAACGCACACGTTCGACGCCGCGGCCGCTCGAGCGCTCGCCGCGCAGGTGGAGAAGAACCTACGCAACCCGCCCGCCGGCAACGTCTACAACTACGATCGCAACCTGATGAAGCGCTTCCAGCTCGCCGCGGGCCTGGTAGCGGACGGCGAGTATGGCGGCCGCACGCGCGGCGCGCTGATCTACTTCGGTGCGAGCTCCGCTCCGAAGGCCTTGTTCGCTCCGACCGCAACTGTCACCTATCACCCGCCCGCCTGAAGCATGGCGCACGCGCTCGAAAAGTTTTCTGGCTTCGCGGCGATCGAGGGAGCGATCCGCGCAATCTGGAAAAAGTACGGCGTGAAGAAGTCCGAAGACTTGCCGCCCGAGGGTCAGGACGAAGTGCGCGCCGCAGTCGCGGCCTGGCAGAAGGCGCACACCAATAAGCTCGGCTCGTTCATGGAAAAGACCGTCAAGCCCCTGGGGCTTAGCGCGTTCGAGAAAGCTGCAGGCCTGATGTTTGGCCCTGCAGCGCACACGGCCGCTCACGCGCTCGTGGACCGCGCGCAGAGCGGCGACTTCCACGCCAAGGCGGCGATCGGCACCGTAATCAAGCAAGCCGCCGGCGGCAACCCAACGGCGCAACGCGCGCTGCAGGCGCTGACCACTGCGCGCCAGCAGATCAAAGCGTTCGGACCCGCGCGAGCAGAGTGCTTGCTCGCACAGGGCAGCGCGCAACTAGCGGCGAGCTCGGGCGCCGCTGCATTGCCAGACGGCTACCCGCCGGTCTGGAACTGCATCGAACGCGGAAAGCACGCGCACTTGTCGCGCTCTGCAGAAGCGGGGATCCAAATCGTTGCTGGTTGCGGATGCGGCCCGAGCTCGAGCTCGGGCGAATGGATTCCGACCGCCGGTGGGCAAGTGTTCGTGCCGCACGCCTACAGCGGCACTGCGGCCGCGCGTGCGGCTCGAGCTAGTGCGATGCGGCCCGATGCTCGCAGTCAGCGTCAAGTGCGCTGGGCGTTCGCTGCAGAGCGCCGCGGCGAGCTCCCGCTCGGCACGGCGCAGCGCTGGGCAGAGCGCGCAGTGAGCGGCTACGAATCGCTGCAGCACGGCACGGCGCAGACGTTGCGCGAAAGCCTAGGACTCAACATCGCACTGAAGTGAGGGAACGCCGATGGCACTGGAGATCGAAAACAATCTGGTTGCGGCGCTGCGCTACGATGGCGTCGGCGGGGTGATCGTCGGACAGTACGGGATCGCCGGCGTCGTGAAATCCGCGCCAGGCCTCTACATCGTGCAAACGCTCGAGGGCCTGGGCGTCGCCGAAGGCACAACGGCGTGCAGCGTCGAGCCGCCGGACCCGGTCGCCGAAGCGGTCATCAATCACCGCAGGATCGATGACACGCACCACGAGTTTGCGATCACATCGCCACTCAACGGGGCGCTCACAGATGCGCCCTGGACGGCGAAGTTCTACCGCTGCGCAACAGGCACTCTGGTCTAGGAGCAAACACCCCATGGCTCAGGAAATCGTCAATCGGTTGTTCGCCGGCGTGAAGTGCGCAGGCGACGGAACGATCCTCGCTCGAACGGCGGCGATTCAAGGCGTCGTGCGCAACGGCGCGGGCGACTACACGCTGACGCTCAACGAGGCGATCGGCTCGCCCGAGTGCGCCTGGGGTCAGTGCCCCGATGGCGTCGCCGGAACCGTGCTCGCGCAAACGGTGCAGCGGCTGAGCGAGACGCAGTTTCAAATCCGCATCTACAACAACACGGTTCCGGTGGACCCCGCCGGAGGCTGGAACCTCGCGATCCATCGCGACAACAGCGCAAACGGCCGCTAGGAGCACGCACGCCATGGCACACGAGAGTGAGAACCGCTGTCACTACAGCGTCAAGGTGGACGAAGACGGAACGATCCTCGCTCGCACCGCCGGCGTGCGCAGCGTCACCCGCACCGGAGCCGGCACCTACCGGATCGTTTCAGTCGATGGCGTGGGCATCGCCGAGGAGTGCCATGAGCTCTGCGTTGCAGGGCACGACAGCGGCGAAGGCATCATCCCGCGCTCAGGCTCGGCCGAGCGCATCGACGCCAACACCTACGACATCCACACCTATCAGAACGTTCCCGAGAGTCCGGCGGACGCTGACGCCGCGTTCTCGTTCACCATGTGGAAGACAAGCAACAGCAACGGCACCTAGCCACGTGAGCCAGCACGCACAAGAGCTCTCAGCCGGCGCGGGTCAGTTCATCGACTCGCCAAGCGGCCGCATCGCGCGCGCGAAGGAAATCGATGCAGCGTGGCAACAGCTCTGGCAGGCCGAGTACGGCGGACACGTCGCGGATACGCTTCGCGCAGCGTTCGTGGAGGACTATCACACCTGGCAGGCCATCAAGGAGCAGCTCGCGAACATGGGCGTTGTGTCGCTGATGAGCCCGCCAACGGGTGACTTGCTCGAGCGCTGGCACGTGCGCGCCACAGATTGGTACGGGCGCTTCAAAGAGGCTGCAGTCCCGATGGCAGCGCCAGCGCCGAAGCCCGATGCAACCGATCACTGGGAGGGGCCTACGCGCTTGGCTTGGGCGATCGCCGGCATCGTTGCGAGCGGCGCTGTGCTGCTTGTTGCAACGCAGTGGGCCGCGCGCCGCAGCGTCTCTCGGGTGTTCGCATGACGGACAGCGGCGGCGACGTACAACAGCGGCTCTACCGCTGGATCGATCAACAGCTGCAGAGCGTTGTCGGCCGCGAGCCGCTCCGCGAGCTCGTCCTGTCCCACTTGAACGCTTCCGATCAGCTGCAGGAGATCGCTCGCTTCCCGCTGCTCAATGGCGACGCCGGCCAGCTGAAGGCCGAGCTCTACAGGACCGCGCTCGAGGTGGTTGCGAGCTGGCGACATTTTCAGCGCTTCGCGGTTCAGGCGTTCTTTGGCAGCAGCGACAAGCCTGGGGCGTACTACCCGATCGCGCTTGCGGACGACACGCCGGCGAGCGGTCCCGAGCCGACCGAGCCGGCCAACGTCGTAGGCGCGCTCAAGCAGCAGATGCGGCACAACGAGATCTTGGCCAAGATCAACGCCGGCATTCAGCACCAGATGTTGCAGCAGCAGAGCGACATCGCGACGCAGGCTTACGAGGAGGTGCGCAGGCTGCGCGCGGACTACGCCGAGCTTTTCAAGAACTCGCACGACATGCTGATCAAGCGCCGCGAGCTCGAGCTCGAGCAAATCAAGGTCGAGGCTGGCGAAGCGCGCAAGGAGCGCATGGCTACGTCGGTCGAAGTGGCGTTGCCGCGCTTGGTCAACGGGATTTCTCAGAAGTTTGGAGGCCCGGCGCTTCTCCCCGAGAACAGCAGCGCGGTAGAGCAGATGATCGGCGCGATGCTCCGCGGACTGACGGACGCGCAGTTCGATCAGCTCTGCCAGCTCTTTGGACCCGCAGAACAAATGATGCTGCTCGAGCTCTACAACAAGCTTGTGCGCAGCAAGGGTGGCAGCGCCGCGGCGCCGGCGGCGAGCGGCAACGGAGAGGCCAAACACTGATGGCCGATCAACGCATTCCGTCCGAGGTGGTCGACCGGAACAACCCGCCTCCACTCTCGGCCGCGCTGCAGCTCGGGTTGCTCGGCGAGTGGTTTCGCCGCAAGCAGCGCGGCCGTACTGCGTCGCTCGACACGCCGACAAGCGTTGCAGGCCTCATCGAAACGATCGGAGAGGATGCACTCGCAATCTCGACCACGGTTGCCTGTCACGTCGAGCAGCAAGTTACGGCCGACCCGAACGACCGGCCGAGCATTCTAGGGGTGATTGCCTGGGGCACCGATGGCGCGCAGCACCGGGCCGAGTTCGATTTCATCAATGGCGTACAGCTCTGCGTCGCGGGTAGCTATGTGGAGCTCACGGCGCAGGTCGATCCCGATGCACCCGGCAACGGAACAGGTGAGACGTTTCACCCGGTCAAGGTGTCCGGCTCGATCGGCTACGTGCCGCCGAGTCCGCGCGTCCCTGTCCGCACGCGTTACCTAGCGTTCGCTGGCGCCGGCAACGCGACGATCACAGTCCCGCCGTTCGCTCGCGATTTCGTCGCGCTCAAAAGCGTTGCGGCCGCAACGCTCATCGTGGAGCAGCTCGACCGCGCAGGCACAACCGTCGTGCTCGAGGGTCCGAGCGCCGCGCAGATTTCAGAAGTCCTTGCGAACGACTGCCGCAAGGTGCGTGTCACCGCGAGCGCTGCAACGCTCGTGCGCTTGATCTTTTCTCTCTACCTCTGAGGTGAACCGATGGCTCAGGAAGCCCCCAACACGTTGCACGCCGCGATCGTCTTCAACGGAACGACCTCCACGATCATCAACAGCCGCGGAGTCGTCGAAGCTGGCTTCAACAAAATCGGCACGGGTCGCTACGAGATCCCGCTAGTCGATCCGGTCGACGGCAATGCGTGCGTGATCTCGGGCAACGCCGGCAGCGGCACTCACCCGTTCATCATGGGCGCTGTGATCGGGGTCGTGGGCGACGTGTACATGCTGATCATCTTGGTGGACGACGCGACCGGTACGGCGGCCGATGGGGTTGTGCAAGTCCAAGTGACCAAGTTTGCGACGGACGACTGATGAGCGCGATCCGCATCGACTTGGCCGACAACGCTTTCGAGCTCGCAATGCTCAAAGGCTACCTGTCGATCGCCGCAACGGCCCCAAAGGGGCTGAAGCTCGAGCAGCAGGGCGCCGAGCTCCTAGTCTCGAGCGACGCCGAGCTCAGCGAGGGCGATCTGTCCGAGCTCCTGAAATGGCTGGGCGCCTCGAGCCGGGGCAATAGCCCTTTGCGCGTGCTCGAGCCCGAGGCGTGGAAAGGCCGCGCAGCGATCCCCGCAGAGAGCGGCGGCGCGCAGCGATGGAAGTGCAGCCGCTGCAGTCGCGATGTGATGGCGGGCGTCAATGACGCCGGAACAGTCGGAGGCCTCTGTCACGACTGTTGGGCCGTGGACATGCGCCTTGCCGGTCAACCCGTGCAACCCGTTGTGCCGACGCCGAGCGCGCCCCCTGGCGCACGGCTGCAGCCGCCGGCGAGCTCGCCGGCGGCGCCGAGCTCGAGCAGCACCGAATCCGCGCTGCTCTCACTCAGCAAGAGCCAAGCGCCGGCGGCGCCGGCGCTCGCGTTCATCGGCAACGCAAGTCTCAGCCTGCCGATCGTCGCTGCAGCCCACGAGCTCCCGCCGGCGAGTGACTACGCGCTTGCGATCTGCGCGCATCGCCTGGCGTACTCGGACGGCAAGATCTGGCGCGTCATCGAAGGCAACGTTCCGCCGCAGAGCTGATCCTCATGGTCAAAGCGCGCATCCAGCCTCCGCCGTCCGGTCCGCTCGAGCGCATCGCGCGAGGGTACGAACGGATCGAGCAGGTCAAGCGCCGCTGGGCGCGCACGCCGCGGCCGCGGCGCGTTGTGATCGTGGCCCAGGCCGTAGACCTAGCGATCGACAAGTTCCGAGGGCGGCACCGTGGCGCTTGAAATCGCAAACGTTGTGCACGCGATCGGCCTTGTCGCCGGCGGAGTCACGCATCACGCCGGCATGCCGATCGATGCGGTCTGAACGAAAGGGCGAAACCACATGTCGATCGAGATTCTTGATAGCGGGGCCTGCAAGGCGATGGGCGTTGCAGACACGCTCGCAAACGTGCTCACCGCAAACACCGCTGGGATCCGTCGCGTGATCTCGATGGGCTCGAACGGCCGCGTTCGGCTCGAGCTCGAGGAAGGGATCGGCCAAGCCGAGCTCGTGGCGCTCGCAACGGCGCTCCCCGGTCAGCCTGGCATAACCGTAGTTGTGGAGTGGATCGACACCTTCACGATCGAGCTCCAGAGCTACGAGGCAGACGGCATCGCCGCGGCTGCAGTCGTGCGTTTTGCTTTCTTTCGGATCGGTGGACTCGGCCAGCCGGCGATCGTGCCTTCTATCCCGGACCCGCTCGCGATCCTCGGCGCAGGCAACATCGTAGGTTGGTGGGACGCTCAAGACAGCACGATCGTTGCTGGGCACGCATCGGCCGCGGCCGACCGCTCCGGCAACGGCCGAAACCTTGCACAAGCGACCGCGATTCAGCGCTTCGCAGTCGGTCCGGGTGTCCATGGCCTTGCGGCGTGGATCGCCGATGGAAGCGCGCAAAGCCTTTTCGCGACGGGCCTGCCGCCCGTGCTCGGCGACAAGAGCGCGCTTTTTCTCGTGGCACAGGCTGATCCAACCGTTGCGGCCTTCGCCACGGCTGCAGCTCTCAGCAACGCCGCGATTACGCAGGTGCCGATCGATATCGGCTACGTGCTCGGGCAGTACTTTGGTCAACTCAACGCCACAGGCGGCGGCGGCGCGTGGCTCACTGCCATTGCAGCGGGGCCAGCTGCACACGTCTTTGAGCTGCTCAGCGGCGCCGGCGCTGCAAGCATGCGTGTTGATGGTGCAGTGATTCCGCCGGCAGCGGGAACGACCGGCGGAATCGCTGTGACTTCTCCGCGCTTCGAGCTCGGCGCGGGTTCTGTCGCCGTGGCTGCAGGCCAAGTGCCTTGGACTGGCAAGATCTACGAGGCGTTGCTCACCGGACCGACCGAGCTCACAGCGCCGGAGATCGCAGCGCTGCAGGCTTACTTTTTCGCCAAGTACCTCTAGGAACGAGGAACCCCATGGAAGCAACGACAGAATGTCCGACGCACGGCGCAGAGCGCGTCAAGGACTGCCACCACTGCGAGTTGCTGATGCTCGTGAGCAAGCCCGAGCCCGAGGCAGCGCCCGAGCTCGAGCGCGAGGACGACCTCGAGCCGCTCGAGCCCGACGAAGACGAACCGCGCTAGCTGCGGACCATCTGCGGATGACAGTTGCCGGGACCGCTCGGCAAGTGCGAGCACGCGAGCGTAAGCCGCTCGAAGCTGCCCGACTCGAGCACGGCGGGCGGCGCGTAGGGCTTGCGCGGCTTGGTTTCGACCGCGGGTGACTCGTAGGGCTTTTTCGCGTTCATTGGTGCCAGTGCTCCTTTGCAAGCGTCTCGATCGCCTCGAGCTGATCCATGCTCAGGCACCCGTGGTCAACCCTCGCTTGGCCTCCGACGATATCGCCGCTGCCGAGCGTCGGCCGAAAGTCACCGGGCTTAGGTGGTTCGCCGCGGTGCGCCCGAGCTCGCCGGCGTCGAGGGCGGCCGCCTGGGCGAGCTCGCCGGCGTCGGGGGAGCGCATGGCCAGCACCGCGATCGCGTCGCCGGCGTCGCTGTGCTGGCTCCGAACGAGCTTGCCGAGCAGTGCGCCGGCGTCAATGCGGCTCGAGCTCGAGCTCAGGGGCGCGATCGGCGCCGTCGACCAGATGTAGCGCTCGGCGCTCACTTCGACTGCTCCAACACTTTGCGGTGCAAGCGCGTCGCGTCGAGCTTGCTCTCAAGAAGCTTCATCGCGACCCACAGCGCGTGTCGGCTCGTTTCTTCATCATCGCTGCCAAGGTGCGATTGGTAGATGTGCCAAGCGTTGACCGCGGCGCGTGCTGCGTCATGCGTGTTCACTGCAATTCCCTCCGTAAGATCGGAGCTTGAGCGAAGCTGCAGCGCCGAGGCAGGGGGGATTGCCAGGGTTTGTGAAAGCCCCTGAGCTCATCGAGCGAGCGCAAACACGCGAGCGCGTCCTGCTCGGCGAGCGCGCGCGTTGCCGCGTCCATGGCCTGGCGCATCAGCGTGAGCGCGAAGCGCCCCGGCTCCCCAATCTCGATGTAGGAGGGCATCACGTGGTCACGCACGCGCGCGAGCTCCTCGATCAGCGCATCGGCAACGGTTGTCGGGGCGGCTTGGTCCGGCACGGAAGCAAGCTGCGCCTTTTGCTGCAAAGACGCAACTAGGGCCGAGCTCGACCCCATGCTCCCGAGCAGGAACCAACAGAATCCGAGCTCGGCCCTAGTTGCGCCTTTGTCACAGAGCCCCCCAGAGCTCCGCCCAGAAGGCCCAGAGTCGGCAACGCCAGCAAAACAGACTCTCTAGCACCGCTCGACTATAGCGCTCGCTGTCGGCGAGCTCGCCGAACGCGAGCTCGTGGCGCTTGCACTTGCGCGGCGTCATTGCTGCAGGTCCGTTCGAACGCCCGTGCGGACGTACTTCAGAAAGTCTGCAGGGTGGTCAATCTTCTTGAACGCTTCGCACAGCGGCATCGCATGCACGACGCCAGGTCGGCCCTGATCGTCTTCGCCAATGTGAAGATCAGCGCCGCACCGGCAACGAAGCCCGGCGAGCTCGGGATCGGTTTTGAAGACCCCTTTCAACGTCCGAACTCCTGGCGCTCGAGAGCGCGCACGTTCACACGAAGCGTTACGGCAATCCCTGCAGACATCGTAGTAAGCACCGACGCCGGAAACCAGCTCATCGGCTCACATGCTAGGCTCCCACCCGGAGGGCTGTCCAATGAGCGTTAGCCTGATTCAGCTGCTAGTTGTGGTGATCGTGCTCGGGCTGTTGTGGTGGCTGGTGGCGATGGTTCTACCGCTGCCAGCGCCCTTTAAGATGGTCGCACAGGTGATCGTCGTGCTCATCGCGATCGTGTGGCTTTTGAGCCTGGTGGGGCTTTGGCCAGCACGGATGCGGATCAGCTCAGCCGACGCGGCTGGCGATTCTGGGCGCACGCTCGCCGGCGTCGAGCTCGTGGACGTAGCGCTGTGCGGTTTGAACATCGCGCCAGCGCATTTGACGCATCAGGGCGAATAGATCAGCGCCGCTGCGGCGCCAGCGGCTTGCGGCGTCGTGGCGAAGCGTGTGGAACGGGTAGCGCGAGCTCAGCCGAGCTCGAGCCTGCAGATCATGCCAACTGTGCTGCGCCGAGCGCTTGCTCAGCCGGGCATGCCCTCGAGCTCCGCCGCGGCCGCGATGCCCGAGGAAGAGCGGCGCTCGAGCTTTGGGCGGCCAGCTCATCCAGCCGGCGGCGACTGCAGCGCGGACGTAGGCGCCGATTGCAGCTCGAGCACGCGGGGAGAGCTCGACCGTGCCAGCACCCCCGCCCTTGGCCTGGGCGGGGCGTAGGTAGAAGCTGCGCGCCAGCTTCACGGTCTCGGAAGTCTTCGGCTTGAACGCGAGCAGCTGATCGACCTCGAGCGCGCAGCATTCGTTGACGCGCAAGCCCGAGTCTGCGGCGAGCGCGACTAGCGCTCGCGTGCGCAGGGCGACAACCGAGCCGCTCGAACACCACTGCTCGAGGGTGGCAAAGACGCGGTTTCGGTCGGCAGTGGTGAGAGCGCGCGGCACGGGTTTTGCGTCTTTCCCTCTCGGCTCTGTAACATGAAAGCGCGCAAAGCGCGCGTCCGCTTGTTCGAGCAGCGGTCCGAGCTCGAGCTCGAGCGGTGTTTGGCACGTGCGCTGCAATCTAGGACGGTTAACCATGTCCTTAAGACATGAGGAGAGCGTAGTAACTCCTGCCCATAGACTCGCGCGCACGTGCCAAACACCGCTCGAGCTCGAGCTCGGACCGCTGCTCGAACAAGCGGACGCGCGCTTTGCGCGCTTCCGGACGCGCGCAAGCGCGCGGAAGAGCGCGCCAGGGCGCGCTGCAGAGCTCTAGAAGGGCCGAATTCTGCGCGCAGGGGATAGGGCGCCGT
>Ga0207685_10000090_pt1 | contig 15082 bp, 22 predicted proteins | sample LARL111metaG_FD_184350 | JGI IMG/M metagenome (GOLD analysis project Ga0207685, IMG submission 184350) | Corn, switchgrass and miscanthus rhizosphere microbial communities from Kellogg Biological Station, Michigan, USA - LAR L11-1 metaG... | ecosystem: Host-associated > Plants > Roots >...
AGGTAAAGGTAACCGCCGACTGTTGGGTTGAATCCTTCCGGGATCGAAGTAAGGCTTCCGAGGTAAAGGTAACCGCCGACTGTTTCTTTCCCCGAAAACTGGCCTTCAGTTATATTGTGTCTTTTGCAGAAGTCTGCAATTATAGTTTTCTTATTGCTCATATAGTTTACGATTTTTATTTTTCAATCCATTTAACCAGATAATAAACCACCAATCCTCCCAAAGCTATAATAACAGGAGTAATTAACACTCCCCAAAATCCCACCCATTTCCAAACCATAACATCCACACACCCTATACAAAGAGCGATTACTAGAAAGGATTTGACTGATTCGTGGCTCATGGGTTATCTTTTTTAGTTGTGAGATAGGGATAGTTCTTTGACACCCATTCCTTAGCTTCAGAAAAATATGTATTATACTCATCTTGGGCTTCTCCAAGATATTCAAGTCCTTGATAACTTCCATCTCTACCATGCCATTCCAGTCGCTTAAATAATATTTTTTTAGCCTGTTGCTTAGTAAGTTTATCAAATTCGAAATCTCCGCGAAGATTATATTTATGTTCGCCTAACGCCGTGCTAAAATCTGTTAATGTTACTGCAACAGGCAAATTAATCCTAAAGGCTGCATCTCCATCAACTATATAGGTTTTGGTCATGGCTTACATTTTTTGAAGTTCCTCTTTTACTTGTTCCCAATATTTTACAAATTGGTATGGATAAGCCCTTACTTGCTCCATCGTATCGCATTCTTCTTGCGAAATCCACGGGGCAACTTTAATAATTTCTTCCACACAGAGAAGAGCGCAGGATTTGGCTCTTTCTATGGGAATCGTACCCCTTTTGAGATTTTGCTGTTCTTTCTTTATGTCGGAATAGGTAATATCAAAGCTAAAAACTTTCCCATCCTTATATGTTGCATCCCAAAAATCTTTAAGAAGGGATATTGCTTTTTCTGATGCACTCATGGATCAAAGATGTTTAATAATTTAAGTAGGCGTTGTAATTAATGACAGCTTGCCGATATTTCTGCCTATCAACAGGAATCCCATTCACATCAAGTTGTTTAAGAATTTCTACAGCTAGTGCGTATTTCTTTTCTGCCTCAATTTTTTGCTGATACATTTTTTCAAGAGCCACTACTGTACTATCAACTCTCCAACTACGTGTTTCTTCAAATCTTGCAGCTACTTCGTTTCCATGATCACTTATTAAATAATAAATATGGTTCCAACCATCGGAGGATTTTTGAGCCAATACCATAATCGAAAAGAGCAATAATGCTCCCAATAATTTAATCGCTTTCATCTTTAAATAGGTTTTTAGCTTTTTTTATGTCTATGTCTCGTTGTTCGGATGGAAGAATTTCTTTGGTTGTCTCCGGATGTTTAAAATCAGTTTGCAAGACAAGATTTATTCTTTCCAGCACATCGTCGGGCATATTTCTTTTTCCTTCCAGCATTTGATACAAGTATTGATAGGAGAGAAGTAGTTTATCGGCTAAAAACTTTTTTCTAATGCCCCGTTGAATTAAAAAATCTATTATTTCGGGGTATTTCCTTCCTTTCATGAACGTGAAAATAGCAGCTTTCGTTTACAAAAGCTAGAAAAGTTGAAGAAATATTTTACATTTGTCAATGTAAGTATCTTATATGATTGACAATCAGATTAATGCTACAATAAATATCAATATTTGACAAAAATAGCTAGAATAAAGAAGTTGCAAGACCCCGGATTGTCTGAATTTGTCTATACTGTAGCGGCAACAGCACCGCTATCCGCAAAAAGGCATTTGCCAGAACGATTTTTTAAAAAAGTAAGAACGGCTAAAGGCGCAAAGCGATTTGCAAGGACAGCGAGTGATGACCAGAAAAAAGAGTTTTTAAGCTATTTTGGATTCCGTTCATTGACCATTATTTCTAATCATGATTCTATTTGGAATCCAGATTTACAAAGTATTTTAAGAAAATATGAAGCCGATAAAAAGGCAAGCACTTTGGCTGAAATACTTAATGAACACATTTATTTAATGTCAGATAAAAAGACATTTGATATACTTTCTCGCCATGCCGACTTTATAGATACCCCTCTTTACAAAATGCACATGGAAATGATCCGAAGTAATAAAGGGCAAATCGGATGGAATACAAAATTGGAAAGTAATAATGATGATTTTGCAAAAAAAAAGGATGAAGCAATATTGGATTATCTTAAAATAATGTATTCTGGTTTTGAAGATTTGCTACTCTGTGATAGATACTTTGAAATAAATCCAATTGAATTTAAGGCACTTTTATTTTTATTTTTCAATAAGACAAGTTATGTTTCTTATGAGGCTATACAAAAAGAATTACATGGCTTTGCGGCTTTAAGCGAAACAAGACCCATATTAAGAGAATTATTGGAGGGGCTTTATATTCAACAGCATTTTGATGTAAGAAAAAAAGAATACATCATTACAGCAAAAGGGGTAAGGGCGGTAATGGATTTTGCCGGAAGATCAATAGCCAAATTAAATCAGGTAGCATAATATGGTTTCAGTAAAGAGTATGGGAGGTCTAGGTAACAATCTTTTTCAGTGGGCTGCGCTTATATCCCATTCTATTCGATATGGTTTAGATTATAGAATTTGCTCAAAAATAAAATGGCCGCACCATCTCGGACAAAAAGTTTATCATTCTCCATTCATAAAATACTGCGATGAAGAATTAAACCTTGAATATTACAATGAGAAAGACTTTACTTATGAAGAAATACCGGCAATAGATAATGTATGCCTTCATGGACAATTTCAAAGTTATCGGTATTTTGATTGGTGTATTGATGAAATAAGAAGGATATTTAATTTTAATTACGAAGTGAAAAATAAGGTAGTTGGGGTACATATTCGTCGGGGAGATTTTGTGCATAGAAGTAATTTTCACCCACCCATTACAAATGAATACATTGAAAAATCATTGGGATATTTTTTTGGCGTGAAAGAACAACGAAAATTCAGGATATTTAGTGATGATATTTCATGGTGTCGCCAAAATGTAAATTCAGATAAATATAATCAACTAGAATTTGAATATGCTGAAGGCAAAGATTATATTGAAGATTTTCAGGATTTGCTGAATTGCGAACATTTTTTAATATCAAATAGCACCTTTTCATTAATGGCCGCTATTCTAAATAATAATCCTGATAAAGAAATAGTTTGTCCCTTTGAATGGTTTGGGAAAGACGGAAAATATAATAATACGAAAGATTTGTATCCACCAAACTGCGTTATATTATGAAACTAGGTATGTTATGTTATCATAAAAACGCTCAAAAGCTATATCCCAAAAGATGGCTGGATCAATATAAGGAATCCGTACTTAACCAAACCTATAAAGATTTTCAGATCATTGAAGCAAATTATGGAGGAACAGATTTCAGGATATTTGAGAATAGTGAATTTGATAATGTCCCAACAGATAACTTTGTCCAAACATTAAACCGACTATTGGATAAATGCTTTTTTGAAGAAGGGTATGATTTCGTTTTTAACTCCAACGCAGACGATTGGATGGCTCCCAAGAGAATCGAAATGCAATTGCCATATTTGGAAAGTGGTTATGATATTGTGAGTTCTAATTTCTGCTTAGTAAAAGACAATGTAATTGTAAGATGGCACAAATTTCATGAGTTAGACATAGCGCAGCAATTAGCAAATAATCATAACGTGGTCTGTCATCCGGGAGTGGCATACAGCCGTAGATTTTGGGAGTTCCATAGATATATTCCAGAGCAAATGCCACTCGAAGATTTAATGTTATGGCAAAGGGCAATAAAGAACTGTCGGTTTATAATTTTGGAGGAGAATCTTTTATTTCATCGTTTACACAATCAATCAGTATGTCAGAGCGAAAATCGTTAAGCATTGGGCTTTGCGTGATAACCACGGGGAAGTATAAACAGTTTTTCCAGCAACTTTTAGATGGGGTGAATAAATATTTTTTGCCTACCCATAAGATTAATGTGTTTTTATTTACAGATGAATATATAGGATGCGAATCAACCGATAGAGTATCAGTTGAGCAAATTTTTATTCCTGCATATAAATTCCCATTTGCAACATTGTATAGGTACAAAATATTTAATGAACATAGAGTGCATCTTAGAAAGGAGAATTATATATTTTATACCGATTGCGACATGTCATTCGTCAATACCGTTTCAGATGAAATATTGGGAGATGGATTAACGGTAGTATATCACCCCGGATTTTATTCACAAAAAAATATAGTTGGTCATTGGGGCAGCAACGAAGTATCGGAAGATAGTTTGGCATATGTGAATCCTGATAAAAGAATTGGGTATGTTGCCGGAGGCTTCAATGGGGCAACTAGCTTTGATTTTTTAAAAATGTCTTATATTTTAAGTAAAAGGATTGACGCTGATGAAGCCTTAGGGGTAATGGCTACATATCATGACGAGTCTCATTTAAATTGGTATGTGAAAAAATTTCCAGAAAGAATAAAATATCTTGATCCTTCTTACTGCCTAGTTGAACAGAAACATTTACGAGAAGCATGGGGAATAAGTCATCTTCCAGAAAGAATAATTGCATTATCTAAAGACCATAAATCAATAAGAGAATGAAAGTCACTTTTATAATTCCCAACTTCAATCAACTATTTTATCTTAAGAATTTGATCAACTGGATTGGGTGGTATCATCCAGACCGGAAACAATATCCAATAGTGATAATAGACAATAACAGTAGCTATCAGCCATTACTAGATTATTATAAAGAAGTGTTAAATGGCAAAGTTGAGATTTGCATGGAGGATAAAAACGATTGCGCTGCTAACCTACGATGGTATATTGATAATATGCTTGATACCGAATGGTACGCAATAATTGATCCCGATATTTTACCATGCCCCAACACTCCTTATAACTATCTTGACTATTTTATTAAGGCTATTGAATCAGGGTATCATCATGCGGGATTTGATTTGGTCACTGAGGATTTACCAGCATGGCTTGAAAAGAGAGATAGCATTATCTATGATGAAAATTTATGTCGTGAAGAAAAGCTATATTTTGAAGGAATAGAATGTTATCGCGGAGCGATCGATACAACTTTTGCTTTGTATCGAAAATCAAATGGCGGGTGGTATGCTCCTATGAGCGGGAAAGATTGGAGTAATGCAATAAGAATGTTTAAAGCCTTCCATTATAAATGGTACATAGACCCGCAAAGAATAAATCCGGAATTAGACAATTACTTTAAAACAGCTACTTTTAGAGATTTAACAAGCGGGATCAGTGCAGGGAAAAATTATTTTAGGCCAAAAAGTTATGAAAAATGATAGAGCAAAAATATGCTGATATTGTAACACCTGAATTGTTGCAGGGAGCGATAGAGAACCGCGAGTTTGAGGGTTTTTTGGAAGATTATCACATTCTCCATGCTTTATTAAGAAAATACAATCCTAATTCTGTATTTGAAATAGGCACGAATTGCGGCCGTGGAACTAGCATAATTTGCAATGCTATTCCTGATGCAAAAGTTTATAGTCTGGATTTGCCCACAGAATTAGCCCATATCTCCTTGCAGCATCCTATTAATGAAGGGCATGGGGATCGGGTAGGGTATTTGTGCCAGTTCCCGTTTACTCAATTGCGAGGTGATTCAATGACGTTTGATTTCTCAAAACATATATGTGAGGCATATTATATTGATGGAGAGCATTCTTATAAGAATGTTTTCTTAGAAACCACCAACATTTTGAATATAAATCCACAATTAATCATTTGGCATGATACCAATATACCAGAAGTTTGTTCGGCTATAATTGATGTTTTTAATAATCATGTTGAAAGAGAAAACTATTATCTTTGTCGGGTAACAAATACTAGAATAAGTTATGCTAAAAGAAAGATGGAGAAAATTCCCGATTAACAAAAATTATGAAATATCCAATAGAGGAAAAGTTAGGAGCATAGACAGATGGGTGATTAATAAAAACGGAAGAAAACATTGGATAAACGGGAAACGCTTAAAGCCACAAAAATGGAAGAGCGGCTATTTATTTGTTACAATTAGTCATCCACAAACAGGGCAAAAACAATATTCTATTCATAGGCTTGTGGCAATTACATGGATTAAAAATAAGGAAAATCTACCTCAGGTAAATCATAAGAAGGGGAATAAGAAAAATAATTACTACAAAGAACTAGAATGGTGTACGCAAGCCCAAAATAATCTTCATGCATATAGAACTGGGATAAAAAAACATCATAAATGCTGGAAGGGCAAGAGCGGATATAAACATAATAAATCCAAAGAGGTTATAGTTTATAATTTGCGCACTGGAAAAGAAATACATAGGTATGGAAGTACGCATGAAGCGGGAAGAAAATGCGGAATATCTCAAGGAACGGTATCTAATTGTTGTTTAGGTAAAATATATGGTTATTTAGGGAAAGGGTATAAATATTCAAAATGAAAGTAGGTATTGTTATTATAACTTATAATCTTCCATCAGAAGTAATGATACTTCAAATAGAGGCTATAAGAAAGTTCTGCAAGGATGATTTTGAAATAAACATAGTTGACAATTCAAGTGAACGAGAAGCTGCCGAAGCATTGAAATATCATGCAGGACTATTGGGAGTAAACTATCGGAAAACTTACGCCAGTTCAAAAAATGGCTCACAAAGTCACGCCTTTAGTGCTAATTTAAGTTATCAGATATATAAAGATTCTTATCCGATTTTATTTTATCTGGATCACGATTGCATACCAGTCTCCGTTTTTAGTTGTGAGGAAATATTGGGGGATAAACTTATTGCTGGATTGGGACAAGGCAGCGAAAAGCCATACATATGGCCGGGAATGTTTTTTTTCAGAAATGATAAAATTGATAAGTCTCTTATAGATTTTTCCCCCTGTTCAGGGAAAGATACGGGTGGGAATCTCTGGAAGCTAGTTGAAAAATATGGGCAAGATCAATGTGTGTTTTTTAATGAAACTTATCACCAAAATCCTTATTACAATGGGTTAATGTATAGTTCATATAGCATGATTAACAACCAGATGTTCATCCATTATACAAATTCTAGTAATTGGAATCCAGTTTCAGATAATGCCGAAAGAATTAATTCATTAATAAACATAACCAAAGAACTTATCAATGATTAATGTAGATGCAGTATATGTCATTGCACTTCCTAAAAGAATACCATCCATTGTAGCGGAAATGGCAAAGCATGATATTAGGTATGTCCTTATTAATGCTGTAGAAGATGAAAACGGAATAAGGGGACTTCAATTATCAATGGAGAATGTTTTATGCGAGGCATTAGGGAAAGGATATGGCAAAATAATGGTGGTGGAAGATGATACTGTATTTGAGTGTGAAAATGTAAAAGAAAAGATCAATAAATGTATTGAGGAACTTCCGGGCGTATTTGATTGCTTGCAATTGGGGGCCAACTTAGTACTTCCCCCGGAACCATTTTCTGAAAATTTAATGAAGATCAGGTATAGCCATAGCACTCATTGTGTGATTTATTCAAGAGCCGGAATGTGGCGTACATTATCTATCCTTGATAAAAAAACACATTTAGACACTCTTATTTATAAACATATTCAGTCTAAAGGTAGGTGTTTCTGTAGCCGTGAATTAATCGCAAATCAGCGTGATGGCTATTCATTTATTGAGAAAAGAGAAACAAAATATGGAAGCATGATGAAACGAAAATATCAGCAATGGAACTCCCAACTATCAACATCATCAATTTAAAAAAACGTACAGATCGTCATGAATCCGTTATCCGTCAAATGAATATGGAGAAAGCCCCATATAAGATTTGGGAAGGGATAGAAACAACCCCGGCAAAGATTGGAATAAGTCGTTCTCATAAGAAAATAATTCAATGGGCTAAAGATAATGCCCTATCATTTGTGGTTATAGCGGAAGATGATTTACAATTCACTGGCACGGGAGCATACCGATATTTTATAGAAAACATGCCGATTGATTTTGATCTATATTTGGGTGGTTATTATGGAGGGCTTCCTGATGAATACAATGTAATGAAGAAATTCAACGGGACTACTCTTTTTATTTGCCATTCCAGATATTACGACACATTTCTTTCAGTCAATGAAAATATCAATCTGGATAATGCCTTAAGCATGACAGAGGGAAAGTTTGTTGTTTGCCCTAAATTTGTATGTAAACAGGCTCCCGGATATTCCGATAACCTTAAAAAAGAAATGAATTACGATTATCTTTTAAAAGATAAACCCATTTACCCATGATATTCTTTGGACTTATTCTAATGGCATCTTTGTTCATCTGTGGTCTATATAAAATTAGCAGGCATCATGTGGTTATTATGCCAGATGGGAAACATAGAATTGAAGGAGATTTGTTAAAATGGTTTTCAGCCTTTATCGAACAGACTCATGGGTATACCAGCTATCAATATCAGGGGGAGCAATTAGAAGAGAAATACAGAATGTTAATCGCAGCAGATCGAAAGAACTTGAAACATAAGCTTCAGGTTGCGCCTGAAAAAATGTCCTTTCTTATCAAGGATGGGCAAATGTTAAACGTAGAAGAGCGAAGGTTTATTGATGATGTATGTCAAGTCAGGACACGGCTAAACGCTGATGTTCTTTTTCTGTTTTTAGATACCCCGAACTACGTATTCCCGAAATGGATCAGGTTCGCGGTAATTTCCTGTCCACCATGCATGGCTTCCTTTTGGGGCAGCCTTTTCTGGTGGGGATTTGTTTGTTTCCAGCAATCAGCTTTTTCGTGGTCGGCCTATCCAGAAGCACTTCATTGGGCTATGTGGCCGGTATTCTGTACTGCTCTTTCCTTTGTTAACTACCTTTTTGCTCGGAAAGCCGAATTTTAATTTGGTGAAATATAAGGATTTTGTTATAATTTTATTGCAAAATCTAAATATCTTATATGTGTTGCGGCCAAACAGCCAATAAGAAAAACAAAGTTCAACAAGCGGCGACTCCTGTCCAACAACAGGTTACACCTGTTCAGCCCGTTTCCAATCAATCAATAAAAGCTAGTCCCGTAGTCATACCTAAAGCGGTAAAAGAACAGCTTATAATCAACCAGCAATTAGCCCGAATACCAGTTAAGAAGGAGGGAACGAATGCCTAAGCAAGTACGTTATGTGGCTACTACCGCAATGGACGACTATTATCAAAATTTTAGTACGCCCACAGACTACTTTACTTTGGATGACTTTATTACTCGCGTGGGAAATGTAGCTGCCGATTATTATCAGAAAGAGTGGAAACGAATGTACGATGAAATGAGGGCTGAAAGAATGAGCGAGATAGTTGGATTTGACCCAGAATCATTGAGTGAACAATTTGTAAAAGTAAAAAAAGAAGGAAGCGAATGGGTTGGTGTAATTGAAAGACCAGCAATGTCCCTTCCTTTTGATATGCAAACAAGCGGTTTTCAGAATGTATTTGATGTAAAAACAGGCAAAGAACTAGAACGATCAAATATTAATGAGACATGGCAGTATCAATATCAGCCATTTAATGATAGGCTTTTCTTTAGAATAGATCGTAATAAAATCAAAATATCAACAAAGGGCAATTGCAATATTCAGGAAGTAAGAATATTATTTGTTCCTTCAATAAGGATTGGAGATGGAGAGGAAGAATTACCTGATGGGATTATAGGGTATTGCATTGGGGCTACCGTAACTTATATGAGAGCATTATCTGGCAAACCGATTAAAAAATCTCTCGACGGATCACAAGATTTTACGTTGGAAACTGAAATGAATCCGAACGCTGTTAAAAAATGAATCAAAATAGCTTATATACACTTGCACAATCTCTTGACTTGTATTTTGCAGACGCAGATATAAGCAAAAAAAAATATTTCTCTTCTTACATGGTTACTGCAAGATTCGTGTGGAAAGAGATATTCAAAAACACTCTTTGGTCTGTTCAATCCACATGGGAGACAGTCCAAGATGGCGACCCTCACCCATACGTTATAATTCCCTCTGATGCAGAAAGAGTGTTTTCGGTAAGCGTGGAAGATAATTGTGGGAGATTGGTTCCTTTATTTTATAACAACCGAATAAACGTAGTCCGAAAACCAACCGTTAAAAAATGTGGCTGTACTACTTGTGAGTGTGGTGGATTGTGTGCCGATGCGAACGCTTTAACAGTTACTACAAAAGTATTGTTTATCATAAATGGTATAGAATACTTAGAAAAAACGTACACTCAATTTTGCCCAAATGGAGATGTAATTCTTTTCGTGGAAACGCCAGTGAAAAAATACAATGATTTGGCGGGGGATGGAGGCGATTTTAACACGGATTACAATTCTGATTATTCGATAGCTGCGGCTCCATTTTCGGACTACACAATAGTTACTGTTAAAACACAGAAAAAAATATGTAAATTAGAGGTTCTACCATGTGGATGCGTGAAAGATACACCACAAAACGAACAAATTTTTAACCAATTCTGCGGATGTTTTTTGCCTCCCTGCGGTCGAAAAAGGAAGCATTGTGACGACTTTTTGGCTAATCCCAATAATAACCATAGAGGAGAAATAAAAATTGGAGACTGTGGTAACAAACTTTATTATGTGCCATCTCCTCATTGTAGAGATAGTCATCTAAAAAAGATACCAGATTTTTTGTTGATAAATTGGCAATCGAATGGGGAATCATCTTGTGGGCAGGAGGTGTTAGTTCCGGAATACGCTCTCCAATGCTTATTTGACGGGATAGATTACTACAAGAAAAAGAGAAAAGATAAGTATAGCTATAATGAAAAATTGGCTGCAAAATGGCAATATGAAGACTCTCGCTCAAAGGTGATATTGTATCTTAATCCATTTGATTTGGAGGAATTAAGTCATACCCAAGATTCGGTTATAAGATGGTAACAATCAATATTATATGAATGTAAAGACAATAGAGTTATCAGAATTAAAATCATACATTGAAGAGGCTTTTTTAGGCGATGAAGAGTTGATGGGATTGTATGATAAGTCGGTTCCGATAACAAGGGTGCAGGATATTTGTGATAATGTATTTTTAAAAATAAGTTCTTTGCTGCAACCAGCTATTTTGAGAGGAGTAGAAATTGAAGGAGAGAAAGTTGGCTACATTGCATTCAATCCGGGAGTATTATTGAGTTTTGGATTGAAAAAAGAATACCGGACTAAAGAAAATTTGATTAAATATTGGGAATTGATAAGAACGGAAATGAATGGAGATTTTCAGGTTGCGCTTTTCGGACATAACCTAAGAGCAATAAATTGGTTAAGAAAATGTGGGGCGCAAACACTTTTTGAAAACGTAACACTTTTACAATGCCACTAATAAGTAGCGGAATCGGGGCAGCAGCAGGGTTAGCCCAGACTATCTCCGGCTTAATCAACAATGGGAAGGCTAAAAGAGAAGCAGAACGGTTAGCTGCAAGCCGTCCTGTTCATACTACTTCGCCAGAAATAGGTAAAAATCTTTCTTTGGCAGAAAGTGAAGCCGCTTCAGGTGGATTATCCGCAAAAGCTGAAAACGCTTATAACAGTCTTAATAATAAACAATTTTCTGCTTCTTTGGGAGCTATCTTACGAGGAGGCGGATCAGTAAATAATGTAGCTGATGTATTCGGAGAAAATGAAGCAGGAAGGCAGAAATTGGCCCTTTTAAATGATGATCTTCGATTAAAACAAATTGATCGGTTAACAGCAGCCAGAAATCAATCAGCAGAAGAAGCAGATAAAAATTTTGAATTTAATCAATTCATGCCGTGGGCAGACAAAGCACAAGCTAATGCAGCCGCCAGACAACAAGCACAAAATAATATCTGGTCTGGCATTGGAACCGTTGCTACCCAAGCTATGCAATTTGCAGGTGCTTCAGCTAATAACAAAGCGTATAATGATTATTTTAAAACTACGGGTAGTGGCACAAATAACACCATAACGCCTACGCCAACACTGGTTAATCCGGTATTACCTGGAACAGGTACTTCAACTATGAAGGCAGCCCCACAATTTGCATCTAGTAATTTGGGGAAGGATAATGTATATAGTTACAACTGGTCGCCACAAATGGAACAAAATCAATATCAAAACGATTTCGGAACAATATATCAATAATGGCTAGTGTTTCAACTTATACAGGAAATTTGGGACTTGGAGTCGGTTCGAGTCCAGAAATTCCTGTTGGGGCTAACGTCGATCTAAACATACTCAATCAAACAGGAGATCATTTACTTGCCCTCAATGCCGCAAAGAATAAAGATATATTCGATCAAAAAGTAAAAGAGCGCGATAAGGTATTACAAGCCATCCATAGTGGCGATATTAAAGTTGGCGATCTTTTAGAAAAAGATACGCCCATCGTAAGACAAGGATTGGATAAACTGGATCAGGCATGGGGCAATATGATAAAAAAAGGGCCCAATGATATTGATGCACAATTGGAGTATAAAAAAGCATTAAGAGATGCAACCGAAACAGTTTCGCAAGCGCAAGGAAGAAAAGTATTTTACGATCAGGAAAGTCAGGCATTAGCCGGAGAATCACTTCCACGTAAACGGGAAGCCCGTAGACAAAACCTGAATAATGTTATCAATGGAGGATTTTGGAAAGACCTTACACCATATCAGCAAACACAGGATTTGGATATTAATGGAAGCATACTTAGTTCTGCTCAAAATATTACGGAACAAATCCATGATCCATCCAACCCCTTAATAAAAGGGAAAAGAACCACGTTTGATTATGGCAAAACGCTTGAATCAAATACGGATAACTTTCTAAATGATGCTAATAAAAGATACGATCAGCAACAATTAATGTCGGCTATTCAATCCCTAGACCCACAAAGTTTTCAGGAGAATATTGGAGCCATGAATAACCGAATTAAAGAATATAACGATCTGAAAGGATTGCAGCCCGGACAACCCGGATATGTAACGCCAATCCAATTTGAAGTTAATCCACAGTCCGGACAGCCTATGATTAAAGAAAAACTTCCTGACTTTGCCGCTAAATATACGCTTGCTCACCAAAAGCCATTTAATCAGGTTGAAACTGAATTTGATGAAAAAGCATCCAGATACCTCATTGATAAGCAAAAAGCCGATACAGATGCAATCTATAAAAGGGCAATGGCAAGTGCCGCAGGCATGAAAGCAAGAGCCTATGTAGACAATGTTAAGCAGCAAATGGATTTACGAAAAACGCCACAAGAAAAGGATGATTTTCTGGATGAATTATGGACAAGGAACTTCACTAATCAAAATTCCTTGATTGAAAAACGAAAAGAAGGAAATTTTCAATTAAAGAATATAAACGCAGACGAATCACTGCCAGTTTATACTATTGAAAATGGCGCACCAAAACAACTTATTCCTATCGGGGCTAAACCCATAAAAGACGACAAAGGGAATATAAAATATTATCAAGGCGGTCATTACGATACACAATATATGTTTGGTGATAGCCCTATTACCGCACAAGCCATGACTGATATTTATGATAATATGAAAAAGCAACAGAAAGGTAAATGGAGTGGTGGCTTTGACGATTTTCTTAAATTGGCAATAAAAAATGGTAAATTTAGAGTTATACTGAAAGGAGACAACGGAACAAGTGATGAAGAACTTTCAAGAGCAGCACAACAATTAATTTCAAATAAAGGAACGAAAAAAGGACAAACCGGAGTATTTGATAATTCAGAACCTCCAACAGACGAACAAGTACCAGATCAGTCTTATCAATAATGAGTAAATCAGTAAGAAATACAAGTAATGGTAATGGAGGCTTTAACTTTGATGACGCTTTCCAGCAAGCTACAAGCAGTACGCAGGTAGCAGATCAACCTAAAAATGGTAAAAAAGTAACCACTGAAAACAAAGCTGAAAGTCCAAAAAACGGATTTGATTTTGATGCAGCATTTGTAAATGCAGTAAAAAAAAAAGACGAGACGACAGGCGGAAACGAATCTGGAAATGGTACTACAAATACTTCCCCATCCACATCACCATTACCTTCGGATCAAAAGGAAACGACAAGCAATGAGACTCTCTTTGATTTTCAGCCAGAGCAAAATACGGGAGGACTTGCGCAGGCATCCATGCAATTAAGGGCGCAAAACAATTTTCTTACCAAGAGACTTACAAAAGACGACATTCAAATACTGGCTCCTACTAAATTTGGGGCCGACAATGGGCTTACTGGCATAGCAACATCTCCCGCAGCAAAGGAATATTTTATAGCTGCACACAATGGGCCAAAGGAGTCTGAATTAGTCGAATCGGTTACAAAATATCTTCCAAAAGATAATCCAGAATTGGCTAAATCTGTGTTAAACGGGGATATTAGTACCATCAAAAAAGTAAAAGACGATTATTCTGCTTCAATAGACCATCAAATTGATGAAATAAATAGCAGTCAATATTTGACGACTACTTATGGAACTATCAATAAGGGGCTTACACCTGCGCAGGAAACACAAATAGAATTACTGAAGAGGGAAAAAGACGAAGCAGAAAAAACGCTTAATCAATACGCCCAAAATTCAATAGTTAATAAACGAGCCAACCTTTTATCAAAAGAAGGAACAGATGAAGGCATGAGTCCGGGAATGTTAGCCAAAGAAATAGGTAAGCAGGTGGAACAAGAGGTTTATCCGGATAAATTTTTCAATGAAAGAGAGAATGTTTATCAAGCATATAAAACGCTGCCATTATTACAACAGGAACTAAAAGATAAAGCTAAGAATATTCCGGGATTAAATCCGGCAGATATTGAATCAAAAATGAATGAATTTAAAAATGAAGCACTTTATTCTAAAGAGAATATAGAGTATGACCGGGAACAAAAAGGATTAGATGCCATTTTGGAAAATTTACGGATGAAGGCAAATGATATGATTTCAAAAGGATTTGCTGCCAAAGACCCCGATTTGATAAAAAGAGCCAACGACATTCTAAATAAAGGAACTTACTTTAAACAGCAACAAGATAAACTATTGGATTCATATCCAGATGTAGGCATAGCGCAAGCTGCG
>Ga0207685_10000093_pt1 | contig 14736 bp, 24 predicted proteins | sample LARL111metaG_FD_184350 | JGI IMG/M metagenome (GOLD analysis project Ga0207685, IMG submission 184350) | Corn, switchgrass and miscanthus rhizosphere microbial communities from Kellogg Biological Station, Michigan, USA - LAR L11-1 metaG... | ecosystem: Host-associated > Plants > Roots >...
ATCACGCACTCGCTTTCTTCGGTTTCAAACTTCGGTAGAGGAGGAAGCCGCCCACGGCGGCGCCTACCAGAATTAGGCCTGACATCCCGATGCCTGCTTGCCGAGGAAGGGGAGCTTGCTGGACCGGAGTGTCAGGAGTCGGGGTCGGGGGTGTCGCCACGGCGGCCGTGAGCGTCGCGCCGGGCGTCGGCACGGCCGGCGTCGTCGACACCGGCACGTCGGTGACCGGCGTTTGCACCGTGGGCAGCGAGACGCGCGGCGGCGCGGGCGGCCGGGGCTCGGGGCGGAGCGGCGGCACTGGCCAGCGCGGCATGACCTGGGGCGCGGGGGGCGGCGCCGGGCGCGGTGGATCGGGTTGACACACCGGCAGCGCAGCGCGCGCACACGGCACCTGCCAGCTCGGCGGACCGCTGAGCCCACGCACCTGACTGTACGTCTGCTGAGCCGTGCAGTCGTTGACCGCGCTGTCGTGATAGCTCTGCGGCACGCAGCCCGCGTAGTCGACCGGCAGCGCGAGCCCGTATTGCTTCGCCACGCGTGCGGAGGTGGTTTGATTCGCAGCAGCGCGCGCTTGCATCGCGCCCACGTAGCTCTGCACGGCCTGCTGGTAGCTTGCCTCAGCCGCGTTGTATCGCGCTTGCGCCACAGCATTGTCGCGGTTGATGGCGAGGTTTAGGAGGAGCACACGCGTGCGCTCTTTGCTCTCGCTCTCCCACGCTTTGTGATCGGCGAGGTACGCGAGATATGCCGGATCCGTACGCTCGCCAGCGAGTGACATCGCACGGTAGCCGTCAACGGCCAGAAAGTGCATCAATCGATCCTCCACGTTTTGTAAGTGGTCACGCGACGCAGCATCCCCGCCTCGTCGGTACCAGCCACTGGGTCCTGCACGATCCACTGCTTCGACTTCGGCTCGTAGCCGCGCGTGAACACGTGACTGAAATGTCCGGGCGCTGCGAAACCCACCGTCACGAACTCCGCTTGCCGGCCGAGTGCGAGATCGAGCGCGGCGATGAAGAGCGCGATATCATCGCAGTCCCCGACCGCGCGGCCGTGCGACACGATCTGCTCGGCAATGCGCTCGGGGTCCTGCACTTGCTCTTGCGTCAGGGCGTCGTTGGCGTAGCGGATCTTCTCGGCGGCGTAGTTCCGGACGGCGAGGAGCTCAGAAAAATAGTCCTTTGGCTGGAGGTCCCGGATGATGTGCTCCTTCAAGGAGCGCACGAGGGGGCCGTTCGCGCCCCGGGGGCCGCGCACCATGCGGATCATGGTGACAACGGTATCCGTCGGCCCGTGAAAGGGCTGCACGATGGTCGGCGGGGCGTCAGCGATGGGTGCGGGCATGGGTCGGCCTGTCGGGCCATCCTGCCGGAGCAGCCGCGCACCCCTGAGCCTAACGGGGAGCCACCATCCCCCGCAACTTTTCGTGGGCGTCAGAACGCCACGATTTCGGGCGCGCTTTGCCCGCGCGGCCTGAAGGCAGCCCGGCGCGCACCTCAGCTCACTGAAACCGCATGCTCAGATGGCGGCGGATTAGCCGTGCCTTTGCTCGCCAATTCTCTGCCGTCATGCCTTCGCACGTTGCCCACGGCCTCAATCCCCTCCCAGAGGAAACACCTCGACCAGCTCCACCCCAGCACGCTTGAGGTTTTCGATCACGGTCGGGAAGTGCTCGGCGAGCGCAGCGAGCATCACTTCGCTGGTGTAAACGCCGACCGCGATGATGCTGCTGTTGCTGCCGGGCCGGCTATCGCCCTGACAGCGATCCCACCAGGACAGGATCGTGTACCCGAGCATCTGATGCCGCAGGAATTGTCCCTGTGGGTATTCCACAGCAGCTGAGTCCGCACCCCCCCACGATATCGACCCCCGACGGGTGCGCCGAGGTGCCAGGTTGGAATCGAGCATTCCGCACAGCTTAACGTGGAGGCCCGGTGGCAGAACGCTGCGACCAGCCGGTCTACGCAGCACATGGCCCGCCTCACCCCAGCAGCCAAAGAACAGGACGTGATCTTTCCCCATCATCCCTCCCTCCCGAGAAGATCACCTTCATGCGTTCTTGAACCCTGGCAAGAACCTCACCCCGACGGTGTTCACGACAGCAGGGCGCCAGACATTGCCGCAATGCTGGCAAGCATGCGTGTGATGCGGCTTGGTTGCAAACTCGCCCTCGTCGATGTGCAGCTCACTGCACTCCGGACAGACGAGGCGCATCGGGATCGCTAGGTCACTCTCCACGGCGCTCGCTGGCTTGTTATTCTGGCACACCGAGCACTCGACTTCTTGTCCCGTCACCCACCCAGAAAAACTCGGAATGACGTGACCACAGTCGAGCCGAAGGACTGGCGCACTGGGCTGCACGTAGAGGAGCTCCAGCTCTTCCAGCTTCCAGCCATTCGGCAGCTGCCACACGCCCTGCTCGACGGCCGTCCACGCCTTCGGCGAGAGAATCTTTATGAATACCGGGAACGGTATAGATTCGGTCGCCTCACTCGACAAGAGCTGCAGCTCTTGTTGGCCAGCATGCTCCGCGCTGATCTCCACCAGTCGGATCACTTGCTCGAGAGGATCTCGCGCGAGATAAATCTTTTCGATGCTCGCATCGATACGCGGCCGCCCAGCGGCGAGCATTCGTACTGCTTCCCGAAATGTCGGCTTACCTTGCGTAGAGAGACAATCAATCATCCCCACCCAGATGCCTTGCTATCACTTTGCTGTCAAGCTGCCGCGGGCCGACACTCAGGGAATCACCCCCGACGGGGCTTCGCGAGCTCACGAAGTCGCTCCCCCGTCGGGACAGCACTCAGCGGGTCCGTTCAGAACCCGGCACCACTGAGCTCTGTGGGCTCTGCGAAGCGCCCGGTGTCTACCCACACATCATCATCCCGATCACCACCATCGAGATCCCTGCGCACTGGAGAAGCGTCAGGCGATCCGAAAACCACCCCGAACACCGTGAACACCATCACCTGCGCGGCACTCCAGATCGCGCCTCCCGTCGACACGGGCGCGCCGCGTCTAAGCATCACCGCCCAGACTGCAGTGTCGTGACCCAGAGCTTCAGCAGCACACCGCCCATGCAATTGAGGTCCGCCGAGGACCGGCAGCGCCCATATCGGAAGTGCGCGGAACCCGCTCAGCATCTGAGTACCAAGTCACCACCACTATGAATTTCATTCAGCGTCTTCTGCACCGCGGCGCCCCCCATGGCCGGATCGATCTCGTGCTTGAACACGAGCTCGAGGTGCCGTCGGATGAGCTCGGTCTGCGCCGCATCGAACTCCTTCACCTTGCCGACCTCGAATACGCCCTGAAGCCAGAAGCAAAAGTCACGACTCGTCATGGTCTTGGTCCTCCGTCGTAGCATCTGCTGAGTACACCGTCGGCGTCGGGTTCAGAAACACCCCGAGGGGTTGGCGGTCAAACCCATTCCGCCTTGAGAACTCCGCATTCGCTGTGGTCATCTGCTGGATCTGAAAGTCCACCGGGAGCCCAGACTGTTTGGTAAGCCAGAGCCCGATCGATGAGCACATCACGCTCCAGAGCGCGTTGAGATCAGGTCGGTCGTGGGAATTACCGAAGAGCCGCGCATAGGTCTTGTCGTCGAGCATCATGCGCACATCGACGTCGCGGTAGTCCCGGCGCGCCGTGCTCGAGCCGACGAGGTACACGCCTGCGTGACCACTGAGCCCCGCGAAGGCCGCGAAGGCCTCCGTGAGCGGCATGCACGCCATGTTGAGATTGAAGAAGTGCGGCGCGGGCAGCCAGTTCACGCGCTTCATGGGCGTGGGTTCTGGCGTGGGCGGCGCGCGGTTGGGATCCAAGTCCTTGGCGAGGCGCACGATCTCCAAGAGATCGTGCCTGACGTCTTTGACCGAAGACAAGGGCAGGTTCTCGATCCGCGCCGCGGCCAGATCCAGGATTGCTTGGATGGAATCGCCGCGCGTCATGCGGCCGCTACCTGCACGAGCTTCTTCACTTGCTGAACGAGCTCACGCAGGTACTTCTGGCCCTCGCGCCGCACGAGCGGACTGTCGCTACCGCCCGGTTGCTCTTGGATGATCTGCATGAGCTCGTTCGGGCCGAGCTGGCTCACGAGGTAACGCGCTTGCTCGACGCCGACCTGCGTGACGACGAGGTTTGCTACCGTGTCGGCCGTCATGCCCATCTCGAATGCTTGCTGGAGATTGCCGACGATGCGGTGCAGATCTTCCGGCGTGACGCCGCCGGCCGAAGCCGCGCCCTGAGGCGGCGGCGCGACACTCGGCGTGGGTGCGCTCGGATGCTGCTGCGGTTGTGGCGGCGCGGCCGGCATGACGCTCGGCGACGCCGTGAGATCGCCTCCAAACATCGAGGCCTGTGGCGGCGCGCCGGTCTGCATCTGCGGCTGGGGCATGGGCGGCTGAGGCAGCGGTTCGCCGGGGAGGGTGGCGCGGCGCTCGAGATTGCCGGCGAGCGGTCCGCCGCGCGCCACCGACGGTCCATCCTCAGTCGCAAACACGGGGCGTGCCTGACTGGGCAGCGGGCGCTTGCGGAGTGGCGGCGGCAGCGCTTGATAGGGTGCGCCGCCCTGGAGCTCGGCTTGCTGCACCATTGCCGCGCGCTCTTGTGCACGGATCTGCTCGACCTGTTGCGGTGTGAGCCGGCTGCGGCTCTGGAGTGCTTCGCCGGCCGAGCGCAAGATCTCCGGCGCGTTCTGCACGACGGTGCCGAGAATGTTGAGCCCCATGGTCTTCCAGTCGGACGCGGCCTCTTCACCGCTGGACTCGCTCATGCCGAGGAGGGCGGCGTTCGCCTTGATCTTCTCGAGCTGCTTGCCGATGTCCTTCGTCTCCGCAGCTTCGCGGCGCACGCGCTCGAGCTCGTCACGGAGGCGATTGATCTCGTCCGTCTTCTGGCCGAGCCGAAGCTCGAACCCCGATTTCTCACTCGTGAGGCGGCTCTCGGCATTCGCCTTGATGTTCTCGAGATCGCGCTGATGGCTACGGTCCTCAGCTTGAACCCGGAGGTCGGCATCCCGGCGCGCGGTGTCGACATCCTTATCGAACTGCCGCTGCATGTCGGTGATGCGGCGCTCGGCGCGCTCCTCGAATGCCTTGATGCGCTCCTCGGCACGCGACTCGGCTGCCTTGATACGCTCCTCGGCGCGGCGCTCGGCCTCCTGCACCAGGCGGTCGCTCCGCTGGCGCTCTTCCCGGACGCGTTCTTCTGCGCGCTGGAGCTCACCGGCGTGTAGGCGGTTGATCTCGGTGACCTCAGCGCGGTGATTAGCCGCGAGCTCAGCCAGGGGCTTGTCGTCGCTGCCGCCGCGCTCGATCAGCTTGCCGAGCAGATTGAAGAGCGCTGGGTCGTTTTGTTGACGGGCATTCATCCGCTCCATGATCTCTTCCTTCTCGCGCTGATGTTCCTTCTGGATCTGGATCAGCCGCTCGGCATCTTCACGCTGGCGCTCGATGTCCCGCTCACGCTGCTCGGCGAGGAGCCGCTTCTCGGCAAGCGCCGTGTTCTCGGCGAGCCGGCGCTCCTCAGCTTCTTCGATCCGGCGGCGCTCGGTGCGATGCTCGCGCCTGAGTTCGGCCTTCTCTTCCGATTGCAGCTTGGTTTCGAAGATCTTGGCGTCAGCATTCGTGGCACGCCCTGGCGTGTGCGGCAGTCCGGGTTCCATGTATCCTCCGTCGTCATCGTCATCGCCCCCAGCTACTGAGTTCAGGTTCGGGGGGCCTGGGAAGGTGAAGCGAATGGGATCGGTGAGCGCCTTCATCTGGAGCTTGCCGTCCGGGCCCATCTGCTGAAAGCCCCGGCGCGGCGGTCCATACACCGTGAGCTGATACTCGTGTCCGCCATAGCGCTGACCGAACTCTGCGAGTGACATCCTGCGCGTGATGGGGCGCTGCACGCCCGAGCAGAACACGCCCTGGAATGCCTTCGGCAGTGTGCGCTGCACATAGACGGCGTAGTTGCCACTGTCGAAGTCGAAGGACGAGAACAAGTCCAAGAACGTCTTCGGCTTCGTGTCTGTCGAGAAGTCGGGCGCATCCTTCGTGAGATCGATCGGTCCCACCGACGGCACCGTGCGCTTTCGCGGATCGGGCTCCGGCGGCGGAATGATGTCGAGCTCGCTCGAGTAGATCTCCGCCTTCGCTGCGAGCTCGGCGACCGACGGGAATTCGTCGTCGTCGTTGTCATCCTCTTCCTCGATCTCCGAGCTTGGTGGCTCCGTGTCGCGTTCCTCAACCGCGGGAGGAGCAACGCTCGGCTCCTCCCGCTCTGTGTGCCGACGGATCACGTCCTCGATCGACTTCGGCGACGGGGGCTCTTCCTCCACCGCCACGCGCTCCACGTGCGTCAGCGTCTGACCGTCCACGTTGATCGTGCGATCAGGGTTGGCGACGAGCCGCTTCTGACTGCGCGCCGCGCGCATCTTCGCCATGTGCTCGGGACTCGAGCCCGGGCGCTTCGGTCGTTCTGAGGTCGTGCCTTCGTCAGCCATCGCTTAGTTGCTTGGTTCGGTGGGTGTGTCGGTGTCGATCTCGTCGTCTTCTTCCACCGCCGCGGTGACGTTGTTCACGAACATGATCATGTCGTCCGTGCGCTTCGCAAGATCGTTCACCGGATCCTCACTGGACTCGGCGGCGCGGAGGTTCTGCTTCAGATCGAGGAGGAGTGTCGTCAGCCTCTCAGCATCCTCGGGCTGGAGCACACTGCCGTCGGGTCCTTCGAGCTCATCGAGCTCGGCCTCGACCGCCGCGGCCCACTCGCGCTGCTCGAGGAACGCCTCGAACACCACGCCGGTGAAGTCCGCAAACAGTGACATCACCGTGTCGACCAATTCCCGCATCGCAGGATCGGTGTTTTGCTTCGACTTCAGGCGCTGGAAGTTACTCCGCGCTTCATCGCGGAGCTCGCTCAAGCGCGCAAGGATCTCATCATCATCGGGTTCGGTCATTGGGGTCGTTGTCGATGGCATGGTCACTATCCCTTCCTTCTCTCAACCTTTCAGGACTCCGTCGTCGGCGAGCGCATCGGCTTCCCGCTGAAGCGCTGCCGTCACATCAAACTCTTCCTGCTCCGCGATGCGCTCGCGGCCGAGCCGCACCTTTTCCTCGTCGAAGCGCTCGATGAGTTCGGCGCTCCGCGGGTCGGGCGGCGAGCGCTGCTCGCAGGCAAATACGCACGTGTTGCCAAGCGACTCGTACTCACCCTCCTCGGTCTTGAACGCCGTGCAGCACCGGAGCAGGATCCGGTTCTCGTGGTTGCCTTGAATGTTCACGAGGCGGCGCACGTAGTGCACACACTGCGGCCGGATTGGTTGCACATTGACGTATTCCGTCAGCCCCGTGTTGCTGTAGTTCGCGAGAGCTTGCGTGCTCACCTGAGCTCTACCGTTACGCTTCACCACCAGCGCCTTCGGCACGCGCTCGCCCTGCAAGGTCACGTACTCGGAGTCATCTGCCATGCAGACGAGGTTTTCTGGGAGGAGCGGCGGCGCATAGCTGTCTTCGAGCGAGGTCTCCTGCACGTGCTGCGGAAGGCCATCCTGGGGGTTGATGCCCACTGCGAGCGGCCGTGGCTCGTGCTGGTAGAGCTCCTCGTCAGGCCCCGGCGTTACCAACTTACTATACGTGTCAGTCATACATTTCCCTTCAGATCCGATCACTTAGCCGTGGCAGCGGTCCCAGAGGTTACCCGACGGGTGTCGGCACCCGCCAGATCTGCCCCTGGCGTGTCAGGCCGTGGGGCCAAGAACGCTTCCGCCGGCATGACATGCTCCTTCCGGAAGTCCGCCATCACCGTGCGAATGATGGGCGGCACTTCCGTCAAGCGCCCGAGCGCGGTGAGCGCCTTCGCTTGGCGCTCGATCGTCTCGAGCATCAGCGCCTGTGCATTGCCGTGAGCAATGCTTTGCTCGTGATAGTGCGACCGCCAGCCGTTGGCTTCCTTCACGATGCCGTCAATGCGCTCGAACTGCTCGGCCTTCTGCCGAAACAACTCATCGCGCTGCCGCCGGGCGATCTCGACCTGCTGGCTGAGCTCCTCATTATCGCGAATCAGGGTTTTTTCCAGCTCAACGAGAACTTGTCTCGTTTCTGCCCTGTACCTCTCCTTCAGGCGGGCTTGCATCATTACCAGCCAGCCGGTCGCGAAGGCCATGATAACCAACGAACATTCCAAGAAAATTTCCATGCTATTCCACGTGCAACTTCACTGCATTTTCCTCTGCCCTGCGGGTTTTTGCTTTCCCGAGAACAGCTCCGCGCCAACCAGGGCGGTCGCGGTCGCCAGCACAACCCAGCGGTCGCCGCCGATCGGGGTCTCGAGCCGGCGCTCCACCGCCCGCGCCAGACTCTCCCGCCGGTGCTTCTTCAGCACCCGGCTGATGTCGTCCGTATCGAGGGTGATCGTCGGGATGCTCAGAAACCGCGCGAGCAAGTGCAGCATCTCACGCGCGGCCGCGACATGGTCCGCGGGCTCATTCTCGCGGTTCGGGGGGCCGATCGCGATCAGCGTCGGCGGGTAGCGCTCCCGCACCACGTCGAGAATCAGGCGGTGCACGTTCGCACGCTTTAGCAAATCTGCTGTCGAGTTCTTCAGGCGTGAACCGAGCAAAATATCGTAATCCACCGGAGCTCCCGCGAATCTCGGGGGTTGCACATCCAGCACGCAGTAGCCGAGGGATGCAAGCCCTGGCGTGATGCCGAGAGAAATCAACGCTCGACTTTAGGCTCGCCTGCGCGATTCAAGTCAAGCGGAATTTGGCTAACAGGCCGTTTCTCAGCCAGACATGGCGCGCATGCAGATCGCGCCCCGAGACTGGCCAGTCGAGCTTAACCAGCATCAGCGCCACGGTCGCCAGTTGAATCGTTCGGTCAATGACCGCAGCATTTTCCCACCGGCTCACCTGCTGCTCATTGCACTGGAGCAGTTTAGCAAAGTCCTTCTGGCGGAGCCCGAGCGTCTTACGCGCGGCTTTCAACACCTGACCGCTAACCGATTTAGCCTGGACCAGCACGAGTACGACTGCTCTCCACTCATATTGCCGGAGCTCATCTGCGCTGAGGGCCACGTTGCCGCAGGCGCAGGTATGCGCTTGACATGTCCGGTCTGAGACCGTGAATTCCCCCACCTTCTGGCGATGGTGATAATCCTTCAATCGCATCTGAAGGCCACATTCGGTGCACTTGAAAGTCATCGCCGGTCCTCAGCGCAGAGAATAATCCAACTTGCGGTTTACGCAAGTCCCGCAGCGCGGAGCCGGCGCTGCGCGTTCGCGCGCCGCACCCCGACCTCATTCGCGCGCTGAAGCGCCCAGCCACGCTTCTTGGCGGGCGCGCCAGGCCCAGGGCCTGCTCGGGGCTCGTCCTCGTCGTCCTGAGCTTCCAGCCCCCCGAATGCCACCAGGCCCTCGGAGACCGTCACGACGCCGCCATAGCTGAGGTCTGAGGCATAGAGCGGCGCCAGGCCGAGCGTCTCTCTCAGCGCGTCCACGAACTGCCTGAGGAGCTCGGTCTGATCGCTCCGACCGATCACCGCGCCTCCATTCGCAGCACGAAGGCATCCGAGATGTCCTGCTGGCGGCGCGACTCGCACTGCTGGCTCACCCGATCGGCACGCTCGACCCGCTGCTGGCACTCGAGCAGCGTGCGCTTGTAGAGATCGAGTTCGGCAGCCCGCTCGTGCGCGACTGCCTTCGCCTTCTGCTCACCAGCTCTTTGCTCGCCAGCTCTTTGCCACGTTTCCAACCCGAGACCCACGATCGAGCAGAAGATGACTGTCATGACCATGGCTTCTCTACTTGAGCGCACGATCCCTGTCTTTCGGGTCACGGGCGGCTCAGCGACGCGGATGAGCTCCACCGTCACCGATTCATCGGTCATGGTCACTTGGTAGTCGAACTTGCCGACTGCCGACGCCAGCACCCGATGCAATTCTTGCTTCGAAAGCTGCACCGAGAATTTCTGCTGACTCATACCTCGAACACTCTCTCAACCTCAGGGCTACCGTACTCGGCCGCGCCCGTATGGCAGACGAGGTTCGGGAGCGGTTGGTGCGTGGCGCGTCCATGCGAGTGACCGCAGAGCACCGTGAATCGCTGATGCGGCAGTGACGCGGCCACACGGAGCAGCATATCGCCCATTGCCTTGCTGGTGAAGTACGGCAGGAAGTGATCATCGCTCTGCTTGCCTGCGTACACAGAGTTCTCGGGGAAGGGCGGGACGTGCGTGGCAAAGATCACTTCACGCGCCCGCGTGCGGCGGAGTTGCGCTTCGGCATCGTCAGCTGCGGCTTTGGCTAGAGCTCGGAGCTTCGAGTACAGCCGCCGCGCCAGGCATGCCATCTTGAGATCGTAAATCGCAGCGAAGTCATTGAGCTGCACCTGCGACTGCATCCCGTGCCCGTACTCCGCATCATACCAGCCGCCAATCCCGCAGAGCTCAGTCTCCTCTGTCAGCACCACCGGTGAAGACCGCTCGAGCCAGGTCATGCGCGTTCTGCGGTCGAGTTCGACCATGCGCTCGTTGACGGTGAGAAATGTGCTCCCATAGTAGTCGTGATTACCGAGCACGAAGTGCACCGTCCCTTCGTAGTGCCGTGCAAACATCAACAGGTCATCGGACAGCTTTGCCGCATTGGAGATGTCGCCCGTGATCACGCAGGCATCAGATACCGCCCGCGCGCGGGCGGCGAGCCACCGCACCTCTAGGTCCGTGACCTGGTCCAGATGAATGTCTGTCAACCACGCAAGTCTCATCGGGACCCTTTCCTTGGTGCTGTCACTTTGCTATCCGGGAGCGCGGCGAGCACTGCCTCCGGCACGGCCCAGAAGCGATGCTGCCCGCGACACCGCACGAACGGTACTTCGCTCACGTGCTGGAGTACGTACCCGTACTGGTCAGCGAAGTGCCACGGTGTCACCGGCAAGAGCTTGTCGAGGAGCCCGACGCGCGGCGCGAGCTGGCTCGTGACCGTCGCGCGGCCAATGATGCCGCCGACCTGGTGATCGGCAAGCGGCGGCAGCACAACCTCTGGGCACCACTGGTAAGCAAGGCGGGCAGCGTGATCCCATTGCGCTGGGTCACGCCGCCCCGATACATGGATCCAGAACTCACCCCGGAAGGTGAAGTTCCAGGTGCGGTTCTCGATGTTCTTGCCGCCGTGCAAGATGAGCCACGGCCAGGGCGCGAGCAGCGAGAGCGCTCTCTGCGGCTTCACGGCAGCACCGTGCGTGCCGCGCTCTTCCAAAGTTTTGAAAACCAGAGCCAGGACCGTGCCCGAAACATCGCCGAGGGGTCACACCATTCGCAGCCCGCCTTCGGTGGCCGTGGATAGCCATCGCACCAGCACGTTCCGAACTTCGTCACCGGGAAGCGTGGGGCTCGCCTAACAGCCATCGGTCTCGGCACAGCTCTTCACCTTGCTCAGGCAGACGGGGTTCATGGTGACGTAGCCGCTGTGCTCGGTGTTCTGGCACACCTCCTGGAACGTCCCCCCCGTAGGATGACACTCCTCGCAGCCGAGCGCGCAGAGGTTTGCTTCGGCGGCTTTGCAATCCTCATCGGTCCCACTCGGCACCGGAGTCTCCCGCGTCGGCGTGTCGGGCAGGTGACCCGCTGTGGGGGAGCACGCAGATGCCGCAAGCACGACTGCCATCACCAGTTGCTTCATTTCCCAGACTCCTTCGCGCGAGCACGCTCGCGCAGACTGATCTCCCGCTCGATATACCAGCGGGCCTTCCTGAGATCTTCGATCTCATCCGCTTTCTCGTCACAACGCCAAATGTACTTGATCGCGTTACCGAGATTGAACCCGAAGTGCTCGGTCACCTCGATGCACTCAATGCCTGATGGGTGACTGTTGTAGTGCTTCGGGCGCTCGACAACATCGAAGGGTTGCTGGCTGCGAGTTTGGTTTTCGTCCATCTGACCTCCGGCTAGTTGTGCCAGGTTTGGTGAGGAAGCCGTGACATTCTCCGTCACGATCTGCGATCCGGAATTCATGCTGAGCTCGGCAAATGCCTCGGCCCAGGCGGCAAATGCCTCGGCCCAGGCAGCGCAGGTCTTACATGAGCAACGGGTCATTCTCCCAGCCCTGCATAGCGGAGCAGGTCGCGCAACTCGCGCACGTCCGCCTCGAGCTTCAGCGCGGCCGCCCGCGTCTCTGACCACTTCGTGTGCTTCGAGCGCAGATACCTGATGTGCATCGAGCAGCACGCGTTGCGCGACCCCCGCTGCCGGCGCTCGCGGTAGACCACGACCTTGCATGACATCAACGGAAACCGTGTGAGGTGAATCATGTGCGGCGCTCCTTGCTCGGCGTGCAACCCGTCCAGGACGAGCAGCGAGATGGCCGCGGGCACGGCGTGCAGACAGAACCAATCGGTGGCCCCATGGCGGCCGCCGAGCGCAGCGCAAGCTCACGCTGCTCTAGCGCATGCAGCACCTTCGGGAAGCTCCTGTCGATGGCGTCCCTCAGATCCTGCCCGACCCCACTCAGCACTTTCATGAACTGCGCGGAGGTTTGACAGCACAGACATACCTCGAGCTGAGGCGGCGGGCCCCATGCCCACCACAGCGGTGGGAGCCGCTCCTCGGTCTGGCCGCATCGCTCGCAGCGGTGAAATTCGGTCGTCACAAGTGACTCTCCCGCACGCGTGCATGGGCGGCGCCGCAGTTACCGGCAGTGAGCGCGATGGCGATCACGATCACAATCACAATCAAGAACAGCGTCGGCACCGAATCGCCGTCATCGTCGTGCATCATGGGCGGAGGTCTTCAGGCAGCCCAGCGATGTAGGGGTTCACCGCAAACGCCTGATCATCACGGCACCGATTGGCGGCATCGTAGCCTTGATCCCATGACGCGGCCTGCATGAGCTGATCGCGAAACTGCCCTTCCCGAAACAGCTGCCACGTGCGGGGGAACCGCTCCTCGATCACTTTGTCGAGCGCCTCAGCATAGATCCGGATCTCGTACTGCGCATGCGCGTCGAGCCGCAGGGTCTGGAACCTCAGCCAGTTCCAGAGATTGCCTGACGCCCGCATGCGGCTGTACTGCGCGACGGGGATCGAAATGCGCGCGAGCTCGGGCGCCATGCCGGCCGCGATGTCCTCCAGATAGAACTTGCGATCCGCCTCGTACTTCTCATGCCAGCGCAGCTGCCTGCGGATCGCCTCGGCTTCGGTAATCTCGGCGCCCTTGCCACTCGCCTGCTTGTTCGTGTTGGACTGGGCGCTCGCGATGATGCGCTCTACCGACGGCACGTAGAACAAATCCGGGAGCTCCGTGTACCTAGCTGACAGCTCATTGTAGGACTGGGTCCTGTGTCGATGCCATTGCCGGAACACGAAGATCGGCGCTTGCACCTCGATCGTGAGGCCGCCCATCTCGAACGGCGTCGTGTGCTTGTTCTTGTAGAGATAGCGGAGCAGCTTCTCGTCACCGGGCGCGGCTGGACAGCAACCCTCGTTCTCGCGCTTGGGCGTGCCGGCGTACTCGCACTCTTTCGAGTGAAGTGGACCCCATCCCCGAAACGCACCATCCGTCGACATGCGCGCCGACTCGATGATCAGCTCGTCCGAGCCCCACGCCTCGATGAACTTCAGGTACCCGTGATCCAGAATCTGTTCGGTCATTGGTCCACCCTGCGCCGCATTACTCATCTTGCTCTACTCCTTCTGGCACCACGACGATGCGGCTGTTGTCGACCCAGTACGTCGCATCGAGCCGCACGTACGCCTTGAACCACTCCTCCAGCAGCCACTCGAGCATCGGCGCCGCATCCTCCGCAAAGTGCACGAACTCCTCCCCGTCCTCCACGTCCACCTGCGACTCTTCCTCGATGCGCTCGATCACCGCCTCGGCATCCGGCTTGAGCCAGTCCTCGCACTTGTGCGTCGCAAAGTACTCGCCCGACTCAGCCTCCTCGGTCAGCACGTAGCGTGCCCCACCCGAGTGGTACAGCATCTCCCCGTCGTATTGGGCGAGCGGCACACGCGGCAGCTGACGCAGCTTGGCTTCCTCAGCGCGCTGGCGCTGCGCGCGGCGCTCCTGTTCGGCGGCGGCGCAGGCGCATTCCCGGCCCTTGGGGCGTGCGAGCTGGCAGTGCTCGCAGATCTTCTGCACCCCGTAGTAGCAATGGGGGCACCAGCAGATGTCCTGCCGGTCGTAGGGGAAGGCATTGGCCCCGATCGGCTCATCCCTCAGTCCGTAGACGTTGGAGCGCCGCACAACGCCGAGCCCCTGACAGCGGGTACAGATGCGCTCCATCTCCTGGATGTCCTTCACAAGCACAGGCTCGTCCCCAAACACCGCACGGAGCGCCTCGGCGATATCCACCTCGACACGCACTGGCTTCACGAATGCTGCCGCGGTCACCTTGTCTCCGTCGTGCTTCACTTGGCTGCCTCCGCTTCAAGCTCTTCCGAAAGCCCCGCGACCCACTGCTCAGCCAATGGCCCGAGGGTCTCACACTCGCCGCACCATTCGTATTCCGCATCGAGCGCTCGAATGAGCTGCCGCATGGCCTCGCCCATGTCACCTGCCGCGCGGGCGGCGTATGCAGCCTGCACGTGCTCAGCCATCTTCTCGAAGACGAGGTTGAGATCTCTCAGTTCATCACTGTGCGCTTTGATGAGTTTTGCTAGCGACTCCTCGAGCGAGGGAGTCTCGTCGGCAACGGTCGGATGCTCCCCGAACCTCTCCAGGATCGCATGCGCCAGATTCAGCGCCTGCTTGGGCG
>Ga0207685_10000095_pt1 | contig 14322 bp, 13 predicted proteins | sample LARL111metaG_FD_184350 | JGI IMG/M metagenome (GOLD analysis project Ga0207685, IMG submission 184350) | Corn, switchgrass and miscanthus rhizosphere microbial communities from Kellogg Biological Station, Michigan, USA - LAR L11-1 metaG... | ecosystem: Host-associated > Plants > Roots >...
TCCGGTGAGCATCCCGACTGGGATGAGTACCGGGCCGCGATGCAGCGCCAGGGCAAGTCACTGATCCGGCTCACGCCCCGGCGCTGGGGGCCGATCGCCACCGGCGGCTTCCCCGCCCGGCTCGGCCCCTGACGCCGGTGCGTCCAGACCGGATATTGCTGCCTGGTCAGAGCCCGTCGTTGATCAGCCGGCCCGCCCGTTCGTACCTGCTCGGATCGCGCCGCTTCAGGTAGAAGGCGAAGGCGATGCCGCCCAGCACCACGGCGAGGTCGATCGGGCCCAGCCAGTACGCATAGCTGTAGCTGGAGGCGCCGAGGAACCCGATGTTGGCGAACAGCAGCCAGACCACGGCGAGCTGGGAGACAAACGCCAGCGCCGGTGCCAGCCGGGTCTTCCACCAGTGCACCTCGTCCCGGTGGAAGCGCTCGTAGTAGATCAGGATGGCCAGCGAGACCAGCGCCTGCACGGACAGGATGATGATCACGCCCATCAGCGCCATCAGGCCGTAGACCTGCACGTAGGCCTGGGAGGTCGGGTCGTTGGTACCGGTGAAGATCGCGAACAGGACGATGATGAAGGCGGCGATGACCGACTGGGTGAGCGACGCGATGTGCGGGCTGTGCCATCTCTTGTGGGTTCGGCCGAGCGCGGGGGGCAGCAGCTTTTCCCGGCCGAGCGAGTACATGTACCGCGCGGCGGTGTTGTGGAAGGCCATGCCGCACGCGAACGAGCCGGTGATGATCAGGTAGCTCATGATGGAGGACACCCACTGGCCCGCGTACAGCTTGGCCGGGCCCAGGTAGAACTCCGCCGGGTTGGTCTGGGCCTGGGCGATGGCGGCGTGGGTGGTCGCGTAGCCGCCCAGCGGGGTCCAGGAGGTGATGGTGTAGAAGATCCCGAGGCCGATCACCGAGATGTACATGGCGCGGGGGACGATCCGCTTCGGTTCGCGTGACTCCTCGCCGTAGTTCGGCGCCATCTCGAAGCCGACCCAGGACCAGAACGCGAAGAACAGCCCGATGCCGATCACACCGGCCGCCAGCTTGCCCTCGGCGGGGAAGCCCTGGAAGGCCTTCACCGGGTTGAGCGAGCTCCAGTTGAGATTGCCGTGCGCGAACATGAAGCCGTCGAAGATCAGCAGGATGGCGACCTCGCTGATGAGGCCCACCGCCAGCACCGTGGACGAGATCCGGACGTCGAAGTAGGTCAGCGCCGAGATGATCACGATCATCGCGAGTGCGAGCCACGGCCAGGCAATATTGATCCCGAACGCGTTCAGCTTCAGCCCCAGGAAGTAGGCGAACCCGCCGCACAGCGAGGCCTCGAACACCGAGTACGCGACGACCGCGCCGTAGCCGGTGCCGATGCCGAGCTCCCGCCCGAGCCCGTGGCTGATGTAGGAGTAGAAGCCGCCCGCGGTGGTCTTCTTCCGGGCCATCGCCACGTACCCGACCGAGAACACGGTCAGCACGATGGTGGCGACCATGAACGCGGCCGGCGCGCCCGCACCCTGGCCGTACCCCACCACGATCGGGGTGTTGAAGAGCATGGCCGAGATCGGCGCGGCGCCGGTCACGGTCAGGAACAGCACCCCGCCGAGCCCGACGGCGTGCTTGCGGAGCTTGGCGACGTCCTCCCGCTGGGAGACGTCAAAGTCCTCGGGCAGGTTGGCCGGGGTGGGCCTCGAGCCCGCCTCGACCGAGAAGTTCTCTGCCATGGTTCCTCCCCGGGAGGGGGTCCGCAGCGTGGCCCCAGGCCCGCCGCACTGCCTATTGGTCTGGCTGGTGCGTTGTGGCGCACGTCACAGCGCGGACGGTATCACCTGGTAGATGGGGTGACAATACTTCTGGTTTGGGAAATCCCGTCACAATTTTGACCCCTTGACACTAAACGGTTCCAATAGATACTTATTTGGTTGAACCGAACTGGGACCGGGTGCGGAGGTGGCCGTGGCCGAGGAGCTCATCGCCTTCGCTTCCAAGGGCGAGATGCTCGCCAAGTCCAAGCAGTTCTGGAACCCGGACAAGACCCAGTTCTGGATCGACTCGGGGGTCCCGCTGGTCATCGACCGGCGGGAGGGGTACTTCATCTACGACGTCGAGGGCAAGCGGCTCATCGACGTGCACCTCAACGGCGGCACCTACAACCTGGGCCATCGCAACCCCGAGGTGGCGGCGGCGGTGACCGCCGCGATGCAGCACTTCGACATCGGCAACCACCACTTCCCGTCGCTGGCCCGCACCGCGCTGGCCGAGGCGCTGGTGTCCACCGCGCCCCCGGGCCTGTCCAAGGTGGTGTTCGGCAGCGGCGGCGGCGAGGCGATCGACATCGCGCTCAAGACCGCGCGCCACGCGACCAAAAGGCGCAAGATCGTCTCGATCGCCAAGGCCTACCACGGGCACACCGGCCTGGCCGTCGCCACCGGCGACGACCGGTTCTCGGCCCTGTTCCTGGCCGACCAGCCGGAGGAGTTCAGCCACGTCCCGTTCAACGACCTGCCCGCCATGGAGGAGGCGCTGCGCGGCCAGGGCGTGGCTGCGGTGATCATGGAGACGATCCCGGCCACCTACGGGTTCCCGCTGCCCGCCCCCGGGTACCTGGCGGAGGTCAAGCGGCTGTGCGAGCGGCACGGGGCCCTGTACATCGCGGACGAGGTGCAGACCGGGCTGATGCGGACCGGTGAGCTGTGGGCCATCACCAAGCACGGCGTCGTGCCCGACCTCCTGGTCACCGGCAAGGGCATCTCCGGCGGGATGTACCCGATCAGCGCCGTGCTGGTGAGCGAGCAGGCGGCCGGCTGGCTGACCGAGGATGGCTTCGGCCACATGTCCACCTTCGGCGGGGCGGAACTCGGCTGCGTAGCCGCGCTCAAGACGCTGGAGATCACCGGCCGGCCCGAGGTGCGGTCGATGGTGCATTACATCGCCGCCCTGTTCACCCAGGGCCTGCGGCGCATCCAGGGCCAGTGCCCGGACTGGTTCACCGGCATCCGCCAGGACGGGCTGGTCATGGGGCTGGAGTTCGACCACCCGCAGGGCGCCAAGTTCGTCATGAAGCGCCTGTACGAGGCGGGAGTGTGGGCGATTTTCTCCACCCTTGATCCCCGTGTCCTCCAGTTCAAGCCCGGCGTGCTGATGACCCCCTCGCTCTGCGAGGAGCTGCTTGACCGCGTCGAGGTGGCGGTCGGCCAGGCGGCCGCCGACGCCCGGCCCGGGCGGAGGCGGCCATGAACGCGGGCCCTGTGGCCAGTGGTGCCCAGGCGGGCATCCCGGGCGGCTCCGGCGAGTTCCACTTCCCGGGGCCGGACGGGGAGCTGGACGTCGACCTGATCGCCGACCCGGCGGGCGTGCCCCGCGCGCGGGCGATGCTGCAGCGGGCGGAATGGGCCGCGCGCGCCTTCGCGCGCTACGACAAGCAGGCCGTGGACCGGATCGTGCACGCGGCGGCGCAGGCCGGCGCGGCCAAGGCGCGGGAGTACGCCGAGTGGGCCGTGCGGGAGACCGGGTTCGGCGTGGCCGAGCACAAGGTGATCAAAAATCTGGCGTGCAGCACCGGGCTGGTCGAGGCGTACGCGGGCCACGACTACGTGACCCCCCGGTTCGACCCGGCCGCGAAGATGGTCGAGGTGCCGCGGCCCGCCGGGGTGGTGTTCGCGCTGACCCCGTCCACCAACCCGGTCGCCACGGTGTTCTTCAAGTCGCTGCTCGCGCTGATGACCCGCAGCGTCATCGTGATCAGCCCGCACCCGCTCGCCCGCGAGTCCTGCGCGGACGCCGCCCGCACGCTCGCCGCCGCGGCGGTCGCCGCGGGCGCGCCGGACGGGGTCATCCAGGTGGTGGACGAGCCGTCGGTGCCCCTCATCAACGCGCTCATGACCGACGACCGCACCCGGGTCATCGTCGCCACCGGCGGCGTGCCCGTGGTCCGGGCCGCCTACACCTCCGGCACCCCCGCGCTCGGGGTCGGCCCCGGCAACGTGCCGGTACTGGTGGACGCCACCGCCGACCTGGCCAAGGCGGCCAAGCGGATCGTGGACAGCAAGAGCTTCGACAACTCGATCCTGTGCACCAACGAGTCGGTGCTGATCGTGGAGGAAGCGGCGGCCGCCACCCTGCTGCGCCACCTCAAGCGCGAGGGCGCCTACCTGCTCGACCAGGATCAGGCCGCGCGGATCAGGGAGCTGCTGTTCCCCGGCGGCCACTTCGACATCCGTTTCGTCGGCCGCGACGCCACCTGGATCGCGGGCGAGGCCGGCCTCCGGGTGCCCGGCACGACCCGGGTGCTGCTGGCCCCCTTCGACCTGGTGGTCCCGGAGGAGCCGCTGGCCCACGAGAAGCTGTGCCCGGTGCTGGGGCTGGTCCGGGTACCCACCGCCCGGCGGGGCATCGACGCGGCCCGGGCCGTGCTGCGGATCGCCGGCCGCGGCCACTCGGCCGCCATCCACAGCAGCGACCCCCACACGATCATGGAGTTCGGCGCCGCGGCCGAGGTCCTGCGGATCTCCGTCAACGCCGGGAACAGCCTGGGGAGCTCGGGCATCGAGACCCACCTGCCGCCGTCGATGACGGTGGGTACCGGTTTCTTCGGCGGGTCCTCGGTGGCGGAGAACCTCCAGCCCAAGCATTTCGTGCAGTGGACGCGGCTGGCCTACAACAGCGACCCGGCGGAGCCGTTCGGGAGCTTTTCGGGGTTGATCCCGTGGGAGGCGCCTGCCGGGCCGGTGCCGCCGTACCCTTACGCGTCGAATATGGCTGATGCCGGGGGGCGCCGTGCCGGGGATCTGTCTGGTGCGGGTGGCGGTGGAATGGGGCCACGGACCGCCGGCACCGGCCCTGGTCTTCAGGCGCAGGATCTGGCGGGGCTGCGGGAGGAGATTCGGCGGCTGGTTATCGAGGAGCTGTCGCAGCTGGTGGGAGGGGAGCGGCGTGGCTGAGCTACGGTCGTTTATCTTTCTCAACCGGCTGCAGCCGCAGACGATGTGCTATCTGGGCACGTGGATCAGGGGGAGCCTGCCGCGCAGCGATGTCGCGGCGCAGATCATCGAGATCGCGCCGGGGCTGGACATCGAGCCGCTCACCGACGTCGCGCTGAAGCACGCGAACGTGCGGGCCGGGGTGCTGGTGGTCGAGCGGCAGTTCGGCTACCTGGAGATCCACGGCGGGACCGACGAGGTGCGGGCGGCCAGCGCCGCGGTGCTGGACTCGCTCGGGGTGAGCGCGCGGGACGTCACGCGGCCGCAGGTGCTCGCGTCGAAGATCATCACCATGCTGGATCCGCAGCATGCCTTCCTGATCAACCGCAACAAGATCGGCTCGATGGCGCTGGCCGGCGAGTCGGTGTTCGTCCTGGAGATGCAGCCTGCCTCGTACGCGATCCTGGCCACCAACGAGGCCGAGAAGGCGGCCCGGATCAAGGTGGTCGACTACCGGATGATCGGGGCGACCGGCCGGGTGTACCTGTCGGGCTCGGAGGCCGACGTGCGGCAGGCGGCCGAGGCGGCCGAAGAGGCCCTGCGGGGCCCGGCGTGAGCGCGGACTCGCCGGAGACCGGCGAGCTGCGGGCGCTTGTCCGGGAGGTGTTGTCAGAGCTGTTGGCGGCTGAGGCGGGGGGGTCTGCGGGCACTCCCGGCGCCCTTGGCGCGGGCGATCCCGGCGCGGGGTGGCCCGATCCCGCTGGTGGGCGGCCGGGGATGGGGCAGGGGGGGCTCGCGCATACGGTGCGCGAGAACGTCGAGGCGGTGGAGACGGTGAGCTTGCGGACGGACGCCGACCTTGATGCGTTCGTTAAGCGCCTACTGCGGTTGTTCGAAAACCCTCAGCGGCGCGATGCGCTGCGGGCGGGGCGGCTGCGGTTCCGGCTGGCGGCGGCGGCGGGCCCGGGGTCGGTGCAGCCCGCTCACCGGGTGGACAAGGGGGCGGTGACCGAGGCGATGGTCCGCCAGGCGGCCGGGGCCGGGGCGCGGCTGGTGCTGGGGCGGCGGGCGGTGCTGACCCCGCTGGCCCGGGACCGGGCCCGGGCCGCCGGGGTCGAGATCGAGAGGGAGCGCTGATGCTTACCGCGAAGGTGACCGGCAACGTCTGGTCCACCCGCCGGCTGGCGGAGATCCCGAACGGGGCCTTCCTCGAGGTGGAGGCGGAGGGCACCGGCCAGCGTTTCGTCGCGTTCGACGTGCTCGGCAGCGGGGTGGGCGAGCGGGTGCTGATCGCGCAGGGCTCGGTCGCGGCGGCGTGGTTCCCCGGCAAGCCGCCGCCGGTCGACGCGCTGATCATCGGGTCGATCGACGAGCAGGCCGGGGGGACGCCCGAGGCGGGCGAGCTCGCCGGCCAGAGCGGGGCCAAGCGGGGGACCAGCGCCAAGCAGGGGACCAGCAGGGCAAGAACCGGCCGCTCCAGGTCGTGACGATGACCACCCCACGCCGTGGGTCAGGGAAGGGGAGAAACGGACAATGGCTGACAACGCGATCGGCATGATCGAGACGAAGGGATACGTCGCCGCGCTCGCCGCGGCGGACGCGATGGTGAAGGCGGCGAACGTGACCATCGTCGGCCGCGACCAGGTGGGCGACGGGCTGGTGGCGGTCACCATCATCGGTGACGTGGGCGCGGTGAAGGCGGCCACCGAGGCGGGCGCGGAGACCGCGACCAGCGTCGGCGAGCTCGTGTCCGTGCACGTCATCCCGCGCCCGCACGCCGAGCTCGGCAGGCACTTCACCATCCGCGGCGAGTAGGGGTGGCCATACCCGCGCCGGCCCCGGAGCTCCGCGTCTACCTGCTCGTCCGGGACCTGCAGCGGCAGTTCGCGGCGTACCTGGGTACGCCGACCCGCGCCCGCGGCTACCCGCCGTTCGAGGGAGAGCACTCGCTGATCGTCGAGGTGGCGCCCGCGCTCGCGATCGAGCGGGTCACCGACCTGGCGCTGCGCGCGGTGCCGGCCGTGGAGCCGGGCATCCTGTTCGTGGAGCGGCAGTTCGGCGTGCTCGAGGTGCACGCACCCGACCTGGCCGACGTCGAGCGGGCCGGGCAGGCGATCCTGGCCGGGCTGGGCGCCAGCGCCGCGGACCAGCTCCGGCCGAAGATCCTTTTCTCCGACGTCATCAAGGACGTCACCGACCGGCAGGCGGTGATCATCAACCGCAACCGCGGCGGCTCGATGGTGATCCCCGGTCATACCCTGCTCGTATGCGAGATGACTCCGGCGCTGTTCGCCACGGTCGCGGCCAACGAGGCCGAGCGGGCCGCCCCCGGGGTGACGCTGGTGGACGTCTCGATGATCGGTGTGGCCGGCCGCATCTACATGAGCGGCGCCGCGCCGGACGTGCTGCGGGCACAGCAGGAGATCGCCGCGGTGCTCGGCGCGGTCGAGGGCCGCGAGCACGGTGAGGGATGACGGGCATGGAGCTGCACGATCTGTCGGCCGCCGGTGATGTGCTCGAGCGCGTCACCCGGTGCGCGCAGCAGGCGCTCGCCGCCTACGGCTGCCACCCCGCCACCACCGTCCGCCTGCTGAACGTCTCGGAGAACGCCACCTACCTGGTGGAAGACCCCGATGCCGGGCCGTCGGTCCTGCGGGTGCACCGGCACGGCTACCACACCGAGCCGGCCATCGTCTCCGAGCTGGCCTGGATGGACGCGCTGCGGGCCGAGGCCGGGGTCCGCACGCCGCGGGTGCTGGCCGCCACCGACGGCCGCCGGGTCGTGACCGCGGCCGACGAGGCCAGCGGCGAGCGGCGCAACTGTGTGCGGTTCGAGTTCCTGCCCGGCACCGAGCCGGTCGGTGACTCGGTGGAGCACTTCGCCGAGCTCGGGGAGATCACCGCCCGCATGCATCAGCACGCCAGGCACTGGGCGCGCCCGCCCGGGTTCACCCGCTTCCACTGGGACTACGACGCGGCGTTCGGCACCCAGGCGCGGTGGGGGCGCTGGCAGGACGGGATCGGCGTCGGCCCGGCGGAACGTGAGGTGCTGGGGCGGCTCGACGCCGCTCTGCGCGCCCGGCTGGCCGCGTTCGGCACCGGCCCCGGCCGGTACGGCCTCATCCACGCCGACACCCGGCTGGCCAACCTGCTCGTGGACGACGGCCGGGTCAGCGTCATCGACTTCGACGACTCGGGCTTCAGCTGGTACCTGTACGACGCGGGCACCTCGGTGAGCTTCTTCGAGCACGAGCCCCACGTCCCGGAGCTGATGGACGCCTGGCTGGCCGGCTACCGCCGGGTGACCGGCCTGCCCGCGGCGGACGAGGCGGAGATCTGGACGTTCATCCTGTTCCGGCGCCTGCTGCTGGTCGCGTGGATCGGCTCGCACTCGGCGGTGGACATCGCGCAGGAACTCGGAGCCGGGTACACCCGGGACAGCTGCGACCTGGCCGAGAGGTACCTCAGCCGGGCCGGTACGCGCTAACGGCCCTCGGCGGCCGCCACTACGGAACCGCCGCCAACGGAAGGGAAGACGGGCATGTTCACATCCATCGCGGGCCGGGCAGTGGTGGTCACCGGTGCTACCCGTGGCATCGGCAAGGGCATCGCCGGGGTGTTCGCACGCAGCGGGGCCCGCGTCCTGGTCACCGGCCGGGACGAGGACGCGGCGAAGGCGACGGTGGCGGAGCTGGGCGCGGGCGGCGCCGAGGTCTCCTACCTGCTCGCCGACGTCAGCCGGCGCGAGGACTGCGAGCGGATGGCCCAGGCGGCGGCCGACCGGCTCGGCGGCATCGACGTGCTGTGCGCCAACGCCGGGATCTTCCCCGACGTCAAGCTGGCCGACATGACCGAGGCCCAGATCGACCAGGTGCTCGGCACCAACCTGAAGGGCTGCATCCTGTCGGTGCAGGCGTGCCTGCCGTCCCTGGCCGCCTCCGGGCGGGGCCGGGTCATCCTCACCTCGTCCATCACCGGGCCGATCACCGGGTTCCCCGGCTGGGCCCACTACGGCGCCAGCAAGGCCGGCCAGCTCGGCTTCATGCGCACCGCCGCGATCGAGCTGGCCGCCAGCGGCATCACGGTCAACGCGGTGATGCCGGGCAACGTCATCACCGAGGGCCTGGCCGACCTCGGCGAGGACTATCTGGCCGGGATGACGGCGTCGATCCCGCTGCGGCGGCTGGGCACCGTAGACGACATCGGCTACGCCGCGCTGTTCCTCGCCAGCGACGAGGCCGGCTACATCACCGGGCAGACGATCGTGGTGGACGGCGGTCAGGTGCTCCCCGAATCGCTCGAGGCACTGGACGGCTGATGACCACTGGCGAACGCGGCCGTACCCCGGAAGATGTGCGCCGCATCCTCGTCGGCCAGATCTCGGCCGGGCAGCTGCGTCCCGGCCAGCGGCTCGGCGCCGAGCGCGCCCTCGCCGCGGAGATGGGGGTCAGCCGGGCCACCCTGCGGCAGGCCCTCGCCGTGCTGGCCGACAGCGGCATGGTGCGCCGGGTGCCAGGCCGCGGCGGCGGCACCTTCATCAGCAAGGGCAAGATCGAGCGGGACCTGTCCCGGGTGGTGGGGGTGCCCGCGCTCCTACGGAGCCAGGGGGTGGTGGCCGGCACCCGGGTGATGAGCGCCCGGCTGTCGGCGGCGGACGAGGCGGCGGCGCAGGCGCTGCGGCTGCCCGCGGGCGACCTAGTGATCGACCTGGTCCGCATCCGGCTCGCCGACGGCAGCCCCATCTCCGTCGAGCACGCCATGCTGCCCGCCGACCGCTTCCCCGGGCTGCTGGAGCTCCCGCTGGGAGGCTCGGTGTATGAGCTGCTCGAGGAGCGTTACGCCACCCGCCCGAAGGAAGCGCTGGAACGTATCGAGGTGGTCGCGGCGTCGCCGGATGAGGCGATGGTCCTCGACGTGGCGGCCGGCGCGCCGCTGCTGTCCATCACCCGCACCACCACCGACACCGAAGACGAGCCGATCGAGTTCTCCCACGATCTGTTCCGCGCCGACCGCACCCGGATCGTGGTGCGGACGCCCGGCCAGGGTGGCGTGGCCCGCACCCCGCGTGGGCGCGGACGGGTGATCGAGCTGCGGTCCCAGGCGGTGATGTAGATGGCCGGCGACGGCGATGACAGTTTCTCCCGGGAGGTCCCGATGACGAGCCCGATGAACGCGGACGGCGACCGCGTGACGAGCGTGGACGGCTACCGGCCGGTGGGCCGGGTCCGGTTCATGGATGCGCAGCGGGTGAACCTGGACGGGTTTGCCCGGGAAGAACCCGGGCTCGGCCTGGTCGCGCTGCGCTCACCGGCGGACCCGGAGCCGGGGCTGGTGATCTCCGGTGGCCGGGTGACCGAGATGGACGGCGTGCCGGAGGCCAGCTTCGACGCGATCGACGCCTACATCGCGCGGCACGGCCTTGACCTGCAGGTGGCCGGCGAGGCGATGGGACTGACCGAGGTGGAGTTCGCCCGCCGCCTGGTCAGCCCGGACGTGCCCAGGGCCGAGATCGTGCGGCTGTCGGCCGGCGCCAGCCCGGCCAAGCTCGCCCGGGTGCTCGCCCTGCTCCGGCCCGCTGAGCTCGGCCAGGCCATGACCAAGCTGCGGGCCCGGCGCACCCCGAGCAACCAGGCGCACGTCACCAACCGGCTCGATGATCCGCTGCTGCTCGCGGCGGACGCCGCCACCGCGGCCGCGTTCGGGTTCCGCGAGATCGAGACCACGGTGCCGGTGCTCGCCGATGCGCCGAGCAACGCGGTGGCGTGCCTGATCGGGGCCGCGGTCGGCGCGCAGGGGGTGCTGTTCCAGTGCTCGGTCGAGGAGGCGCTCGAGCTTGAGCTGGGGATGCGCGGCCTGACCTCGTACGCGGAGACCGTTTCCCTGTACGGGACCGAGCAGGTGTTCGTGGACGGGGACGACACCCCCTGGTCCAAAGCGTTCCTGACCTCGGCGTACGCGTCCCGGGGCATGAAGATGCGGGTCTCGTCCGGCGCCGGCGCGGAGGTGCTGATGGCCGGGGCCGAGGGCCGGTCGATGCTGTACCTCGAGGCGCGCTGCGTGGCGCTCGCCCGCGCCATCGGCGCCCAGGGAGTCCAGAACGGCGGCATCGATGGGGCGAGCGTCGCCGCGTCCGTGCCCCGCGGGCTGCGTGAGCTCATGGCCGAGAACCTCATGGTTATGATGCGCAACCTGGAGTCCTGCTCCGGTAACGACGCCCTCATGAGCGAATCGGACATGCGCCGCACCTCCCGGACGCTGCCGATCGTCCTGGCCGGGTCGGACTTCATGTTCAGCGGCTTCGGCAGCATCCAGCGCTACGACAACATGTTCGGCCCGAGCAACTTCAACGCCGAAGACATCGACGACTTCCTGGCCATGCAGCGGGACTGGGGGATCGACGGCGGGCTGCGGACCGTGCCGGTGGAGCGGATCGAGGCGCTCCGCCGGGACGCGGCGCAGGCGTGCCGGGCCGTCTACCGCCATCTCGGACTGGCCGACTTCACCGATGACCACGTCGAGCGGGCGGTCGACGCGGCCGGCTCGAAGGACCTGGGCGACACCGACACGCTCGCCGTGGTCAGCGCCGCGCACGCGATCCGCGAAGGCGGCCTGACCGTGGTGGATGTGGTCGCCGCGCTGGACGAGAGCGGATACGAGGCCGAGGCGGAGCGGATCATGGACATGACCCGGGCCCGGCTCGCCGGGGACTACCTGCAGACCTCGGCCATCTTCGACGAGGAGCTCGGCGTCCTGTCCCTGGTCACCGACCCCAACGACTACGCGGGCCCGGGCACCGGCTACGAGCCGTCGGCGCAGCGGCTGCGCGAGATCGACGCCATCCGCCAGGAGCGCGGGGTCGAGGACCTGCGGGAGCAGCAGGCCCGGTTCGCGGTCCCGCTGCTCGCCGCGGCGGGCCCGGCCGCCCCCGGCCAGGACCCGCGCGACGTGGTGATCGGTGTCTCGCCCGCGGTCGGGCGCGACGTCTGGCGCTGCCTGTCCGGCCTGACGGTCCCGGACGTGCTGGCCGAACTGCTCGCCGGGCTGGAGGAAGAGGGGTGTGCCGGGCGGGTGGTCCGGTTCAGCGACACCGTCGACCTCGGCCGCATCGGGCTGGCCGCGGCCCGGCTGGCCGGATCGGGCATCGGGATCGGGCTGCAGGGCAAGGGAACGGCGCTGATCCACCGGCGCGACCTCGCCCCGCTCGCCAACCTGGAGCTGTACTCGGTGGCCCCCAGCGTCACCGCCGCGCTGTACCGGCTGCTCGGGGCGAACGCCGCCCGCCACGCCAAGGGCGGCACCCCCGACCCGGCCCGCAACCCGTACAGCGACGAGGCGATCGAGGCTAGGTACCACACCACCGTGATCGCTCTGATGGCACTGGAGCGGGCCTGGGTCAAACCCGGCTTGCCCGCGGAGGAACTGTCGCTGGAGGGATTGCGATGACGGCCGTGCGCGCGTTGTCCGGCCGGGCGGTGGACGAGCTGACCCTCGAGGCGGTCCGCCGCGGCGAGGTCAGCCTGGCCGACCTGCGGATCCACCCCGAGACGCTGGAGCGGCAGGCGGAGGTGGCGGCCGGGCACGCGAACCCGCAGCTGGCCGAGAACCTGCGCCGGGCGGCCGAGCTGACCCGGCTCCCCGACGACGAGGTCCTGGCGATCTACGAGGCGCTCCGCCCGGGCCGCTCCACCCCCGGGCAGCTCACGGCGATGGCGGGGGAGCTGGCCGGCCGGGGCCTGCCGCGCTGCGCCGCGCTGCTCACGGAGGCGGCGGAGGTCTACGCCCGGCGTGGGCTGTCGGCGTGACCATGACAGTGCGGCCATGACAGTGCGGCCATGACAGTGCGGCCATGACGATAGAGGCTCGTGGCTGGCGCGACCACGACAAACGGCGGCGCCGGTGCCGGTGATCGCCGGGGTGGACGTCGGCAACGCCACCACCGAGGTTGCCGTGGTGGCCGACGGCCGGCTGCTCGGCACGGACCGGCTGCCCACCCGGGGCCGCAAGGGGTCACCCGAGTCGCTGCGCGGCGCCGCCACACTGGTCCGGCGGCTGGAACGGCGGCTCGGCGGCCAGGTGGACGAGGCCAGGGTCGCGCCGCTGCGGGCGGTGGACACCACCACCATGACCGTCCCGCAGCTGCCGCCGCCCACCGGCCGGCTGCGGGTGCTGGCCGCCGGGGTCGCCACGCCCGGGGGCAGAGGCGCCTGCGTGGGGACGCCGCTCCGGCTGGACGGCCCGGTCCCCGCTACCGCGCCCCCGGGCGCGGTCATCGCCACAGTCCCGCCGGGGCTTGGCTACGCCCGAGCGGCGGAGCGGCTCCGCGGACTCATCCAGGCGGGGGTACCGGTCGCGGCGGTGCTCGTGGCGGGGGACGAAGGGGTGCTCGTCGCCAACCGCCTCGATACCCAGATCCCGGTGATCGACCAGGTGGATGTCGACGGCGCGTCAGCGTGCCCGCTGGTCGCGGTCGAGGTCCGCGCGCCCGGACAGCCGCTCACCCTGCTCACCGACCCCGTGGCGCTCGGCGCCGCGCTCGGCCTCCCCGACGGCGAGGCCGGTGACGCGGCCACGCTGAGCCGGTCGCTGCTGGACTACTCGAACGCGGTGGTCGGGTACGCGGTGGACGCGGCCGGCCCGGCCGGCCCGGGCCCGCCGGAGCCGTGGGTACAGGTGGACGGGGAACGCGTCACGCTGCGGCTGGCCTGCGCCCAGCTGCCGGACTGGCCGGTCGGCCGGGTCAGTGCCGTCCGGGTCGGCGCCGACGGCACTGCTGCAGACGGCACCGGCGCCTCCGGGCCGGCCGAGGTCGACGACTTGTTTGCGCTGGACCTAGCGGCGGTGGGGGATACCGCGACCGCCCGGCGGGGCAGCCTGGGCCGCGCGGTGCTGGTCGCCTCCCTGCAGAGGCTGGCTGCGGGCTCCGACCACGCGGGCCAGCTCTCGGAACTGCTCGGGCGGCCGGTCCGCTGCCTGCTCACCGAGCCTGCCGCGGCCCGTCTCGGGGCGCTCACCACCCCCGGCGCCCGGCCGGACGCTGCCGTGGTCGACGTGGGCGCGGGAACCATCGACGTCATCGCGCCGGGGGGCGACGCCACCGGGCCGGGCGCCGAGGTCGTCGCGGCGGGCGCCGGGGAACTCCTCACCGCCGCGGTCGCGGAGACGCTTGGGATTCCCCGGGCAGCGGCCGAGTGGGTCAAGCGGGGCCCGTGCCTGCGGGTGGATGGCGGGCAGCGGTTCGAGGCCGAAGACGGCGGCCGTGGTTTCCTGGACCGGCCCGCTCCCGCCAGCGCGGCCGGGACGCTCGCGGTGATGGGCCCGGCTGGACTGCTCCCGTTCGACCGCAGGCACAGCCCGGCCGAATGGCGGGCGGTCCGGTTGCGGCTGAAGCAGGCGGTCTTCGCCGTGAATCT
>Ga0207685_10000097_pt1 | contig 13962 bp, 13 predicted proteins | sample LARL111metaG_FD_184350 | JGI IMG/M metagenome (GOLD analysis project Ga0207685, IMG submission 184350) | Corn, switchgrass and miscanthus rhizosphere microbial communities from Kellogg Biological Station, Michigan, USA - LAR L11-1 metaG... | ecosystem: Host-associated > Plants > Roots >...
ATGAGTTCCAGCTATTCAGCGATAGCCCAGCTCGTTTCTGGTACTCCGAAATCAAGTGGGATTATGAGCAGTGGCCTGAGTTCGACACGGGATGGTCCGCATGGCATGACGGGGGGACGGTCTCCGCTAAGTTCGTCAGGGGCATTACCGTCCCGATAGACACTGGCGGGATGCCGGTCTCCTTTACGATCCATACCGATGTGGGAGCGGATGTTACCTTTGGCCCCTTCACTACGGATGCGGGAAGCAAGACGGCAGTTTACTGCGGTTTCGCAGTGCCCCTGATCATGCATGAGTTCCAGATCCAGCCCATTACGGCATGCCGCTTCTGGTATGACGAAATCAAATGGGATGCGGACCCCTGGCCCGAATACGAAGTGGAGTCATCGGGCTGGCTGGATAATGGAACCCCCAGCGCAAAGTACATTCGCGGCATTACGATGCCCATCGATACGGCCACTACGTCTGTGACCTTCGATCTGTACACCGACACAGGACAGGTAGTTGCCTTCGGTCCTTTCACTACCCAGATGAGCGTGAAGACCAGCGTGTATTGCAGCTTCCCGGTCCCTCTCATCATCCATCAGTTCCGCATCCAGCCGCGCAGCAACTGCCGGTGCTGGTATGGCGAGATCAAGTGGGACGCAGATCCATGGCCGGAACTGGAGACCCAATCCAGCGCCTGGGGAGACGCTGGTTACCAGGGCGCTAAGTTTGTGCAAGGCGTTCTGATCCCGATGGACACGGCTGGCGCGTCTATCACGTTCGATGTTCTCTACGATCAGACTAACGATCCGTCCCATAGCGTATCGGGTACAGTCCCGGCTGGTCCCTTCAGCACTCCATCAGGCCAGAAAACCACAGTAGGCTACAGCTTCCCCGTACCCTTTATTGCCCATAATCTGATGGTTACACCGCGTGCCAAGTGCTATGTCTGGAACGAGGAAATCAAGTGGATCTGGGAGCCGGTGCCGGAACTGGTGACCACTTACACCACCCAGGAAACAGATCTGGATCTTCCTGGCTATGGTTACCAGTTCGACGCCTACATAGCTTACATCGGCACTGCTCTACCCCCAGTGTTCACGGTTACTACGGAGTATGGTGCAGAGGTCTATAATCTCCCGGCGAGTAACGGCGTCTTCACTCGCACCCACATTATGCTCAAGCCCCAGAAGGCGAAGTGGAGACGGTTCTCCGTTACCTGCCCTACGGGAATCCGGCTGTTCTTGAAGGACTGCGAAGTCAGGGCCAAGAACTGGAGTGACAAGGGGAACTATCCCAGCGCCTTCACCAGCCATCACCCCATGGGAGAAGAGTCCCGCGTGATCGGAGCCAGGATCTAAGTGAAGGTCATCTACCCCCAGCTCGATGGAGTCAAAATCAACGAGGACCGGACTCTGCCCACGTCTCTGATCCAAGCCATCCGCAAGGCCTATGACTACCTTGCTGATGAGACGGGCACAGGAGAGACCGCTAAGCCTCCTAATGGGGGCGGGGGCAACGGGGATGGCGGGGGCCTTCCTGAGAGCGATGGCGTAGTCACCGGCATTACTTCGGCCTCAGAGGTGGGCACCCGCTACGTCGATCCCCTGACGCGGCTGGTGCATCTCACGGTGGGCTTCATTCCAACCGTGCTGACGCCGCGTACGGTCACCTACCTGATCAGTGAAGACGCTGGTGCTCATTGGACCTGGGTTGGCTCCCAGTACATGCAGACCGCTGGCCAGATGCTGAAGATGGACCGGCTGGCGATAGCTGATGACGCTAATTGGAAAGTGGCCGCAGTGGCTGGGAACTGGGGTGGCGATGCGGTTCCCTTTCCTAATGCGTCCTTGCTAACGCTCTACCCTGGCGCAGTGGTATCGAGTCCTTTCCCGGTGGCTGGGCTATCGGCCCCGCCCTCGAATGGCGGCATCACGGCCACTATTGGCGCTTGTAGCAATGTGGTTGGGGCAGACGGCTTTACTCAATACGGCCTGATCCCCGGCGTCATTTACACCGATCCGGTAAACAGCATCGACTTCTTTGTCCGCATCACGGTAGAGAATCTTGACGCCAGCTTAGCCACGGTCAGAGCAGAAGAAGTGCATGGCGGTACTCAGATCACGGGCGGTACGCACACAGAGAAAGATCTCCTGGTTATCTACACCCCTGGCTTGGCTTGGGTGCGCTATCGGTTCTATACGGCCAGCCGTGAGAGTCAGGGTGGTGGAGACTTCACCGATCCTGCTACCAACACTTTGCAGATGGTTCGCTACAACGGGGCCGCTCCCGCTAACCATTACGACGTACCGATAGTCATCCCGCCGTTTACTCCAATTGACCCTAACGATGTCTTTAATGTGGTCAGTGTAACCGGCTCTGAAGTGGGTCCAAAGTATCAGGATGAGAAAGCTGGTCTGCATACGGTAGTCGGCATCGTGCCGGTCATCGATGTGGATTACTCCAAGCCGCACACGGTCACCATCTGGCTGGACTTCGGCAACGGCAAGCCAGTGTGGCAGGGATCGTTCTCCAATAACTACGCAGGGGAGATAATCCGAATTGGAGACCAGACGCTGGGCAGTGACGGCACCCGCAAGAGCGGGGACATCTGGGTGCCTGCTAATGCAGGCCAGGGCACCTGGAAAGTCTGGTGCGCTCCCGGTAACCTCCCCCAGAATGTAAGTCCAACCAGCTACCCCAACAATACGTTTACTGTTATACCAGTAAGGGCGTGCAGCCCCACCGGCATTACCAACTGCCACTTCATTGCTGATCCTAGCACCAGTGATCCGATTACTTATTACAAGGATGGCCTGGGCCATTGGTTCTGGGAGTACTTCAGGCTGGAGTGGACCCCGCCCACCCAGGCAGCAGAGCCAGATTTCTGGTTCGCTATGATCACCATCCAGAAGGGTGCGACTATTAGCGGCACCTGGACCCCGGCCCCCGATCCCGAAGGCCGCAATGCTGATCCCTATCTCAATTACCTGGGCCGCGTACACGATCAGGTTATGACCATCGCTGGTCTGGCTCCTGATCAAACAACGATCATGCAACGCACGGGAGCCTATCCTTCCACCTGGATCATCCCTCCTTCACAGAACGTGGATCTGACTCCTTACCTTTATCGCGAGTTCCGGTTCTTGATGTACAGCGTCTCGCGCCTGGGTACTGACTCCAGCGGGAGTGGTGGGGCTGGTACCTACACCTTGCAGACCAGTTGCTGGCCGGGAGGGAAGTCGTTCTACATCCTAACGCCGGTTCCCAAGGTGGGTGACCTGGATCTGCGCTACGCCAATCCCAACACGATTGGGGATGGCCTCAAAGGTGGCGGGGGGACCGTCATCGATATTGATGGAACGGCTATCAGCACCTATATCCCCGATGATGCCATCTTGGCGCGGCATATGCACGAGGACAGCATCACTGCTGCCAATAAAGCTCTCGCAGCCAATTCCATCGTAGACAACAACGTCAGCGACGTGAATATAAGCAAGCTCATCTTTGGCACCAACATCTTCACGGGGGATGTGATCCTCTCCAGGGGTAGTACTAAGCCAGTCATTCTTCTCCAGAATTCCGGCATCAATCTGTTTGGGGTTTCTGATTCAACGGCTGTGCCTCCTGGGAGTGGAGGGCTTACCAGCCAACCCAACGTAGCTATCCAGAGCAGTGGCATATCTCTATTCGCTGGGGCAACCAGTAAGTCGGTAACCATCACCTCGAACGCCATCACATTCTGGAGCGTGAACGGAGACAATACTAAGCCATACGCCACGATGTCAAACAGCGGGTTGTTCGTCACTGATGGCGCAGTGACTCCGAATACGCTAGCGCTGAGTAATACTGGGCTAACCGTCATCGACAACCTGGGTGCCAAGATCACTGTAAATGCGGGAATCATCACCCTGCTTATGGCGCGTAGCGTGGCAGGCAATGGCAACACGCAGGCCCTCATCAACGGTAGCGGTGCTTCCTTTACGACTGGCACCGGGACCGGCCTGATGGAATTGATTATGGATAACACCGGCCTCTTCCTGAGAAGGGGCGGGGTTAACGGACCCAGCGTATCCTTCAGCGCTACTGCCATAACGCTTCAGAACAATGGTAGCTCTGGGCCTCAGGTCAATATCACGAGTGGGCAGATTACTATAGCGAACGGAACCAGCAGCGTTACTCTTACGCCAACTACAGTGACCATCGTCAATGGCTCCTTCACTTCTCCCGTGATCAATGGCGGCTCTCTCAACATCACAACGACTCAGGGAACTGTTTCAATCAATAACACAACAGCGGGAATTCAGGTATCGCTGGGTGGGTCTGATACAGCCCGTGTAGCTTCCAACCTCATTTCGATTTACAGCGGTTCCATCGGTTCTGAGCTGACTCCAACCACTCTTTTGGTAGGTCGATTCTCCAGTACCAGTATGGGGTTCAATACGAATAGTGGCAGCAGTCCGAACGGTCTGGTTATTAGTGGCGTACAGCGAATCGACTTGAACGGAATCTATCGGGGGAGTTTACAGTTCAATGATCATTGCTATGCCGGTGACTTCGGCATCATGCCGGGAGGCGCGGCTGGACCCTCTGGGGCCGTAGGGGTTAGTGGCAGCTTTGTAGCTGGCGCTAAGACGGTCACTGTTTGGGGAGGCATCATTACCTCGATTGTATAAAGCTATGGAAAACAACAATCACACACTTACCGAAGCAGAGACGATAGAAGCTACTGCCGCCTCTAACACTTACACCCTAACCGAAGATGAGCAGGGCCAGATCACGGCCATTGCTGAAGAGATCAAAGCCCTGCAACTGGAAGCTAGCGCTGTATTGAAGAGCATCGCCAGGGCACGCCATCTGAACGGCAACTGGCAGTTCGACGAATCGACTTTCACTTTCAAGAAGGCATAAGCCATGAGTACGGTATTCGCATCGATCACTACTCCCGGTCCCCCCGGCCCTCCTGGCCGCACGCCACTCTGGCTGACTGGCGCTGGCGTGCCCTCGCCAGGAATTGGCACTGATGGCGACATGTACCTCAACAGCGTGAATAGCGATGTCTATGGTCCTAAGGCATCGGGAGCTTGGGGAGCGGTGGTTGCGAATATCAAGGGCACCGCAGGAGCCACTGGTCCCACCGGAGCCGCTGGTTACTCGCCGCTATATATCGTGGCGGCTGGCGCTCCGACTACCGGCATCGGCAACAACGGGGACATGTATCTGAACTCCACCACCAGTGACTTGTATGGTCCTAAGGCGGCTGGAGTTTGGGGCGCTATCGTAGCCAACATCAAGGGTTCAACTGGCGCAACGGGGCCGCAAGGCCCAGCGGGTATCGGTGTCACCGATCCTACCACCGCCAAGGGTGACCTTATTGTTCGCCAGAGTCCCACGGTGCTGACGAAGATCGGGGTGGGTGCAGACGGCCAAGTCCTTACCGCCGATGCAGCCCAGACCATAGGCGTGAAGTGGGCAACGCCTGCCGCTGGAGGTGGCTCCCAGACCCCGTGGACTCAGAATATCGAGGGTGGCGGGTTTACGCTCAAGAATGCGGGGAGAATCGGGGTTGGCCTTGATCCGGCAACCTCAGTTCGATTGTGCGTAGTGAATTCGGTTATCGGTGCTCCGGTTTTGGGATCAGTGTCAGGTTGTTTTGGGGTGTTAGGGGATACGGGCAACTGGGGTTTATATTTTGGCGCACTAAGCAGTGGAACTTCATGGATACAAGCCCAGCGTACTGATGCGAATACCACAGCATATCCCCTTGCGATAAATCCGCAAGGCGGCAATATCGGCATTGGCATCGCGGTCCCGGCGTCGTTGTTGGACGTTCATACAGCCAGCATTTCCGCCACTACGGACGTGCTGACGCTGAGTGCCCAGACGACTACGGCGGTATCGCTGGAGCAGCGCATTAAGTTTACCAGTAACGCTGGTATTTACAATCTTGGCTACATCGGGGTAGGTTTCGACCCAACTAGCGGGGTTTCTGGGTATATGGCGTTCGGGACCGGACCCAATGGACCGGCAACGGAGAAGATGCGGATTTCGGCGGTGGGCAACGTGGGTATCGCCATCGCAAATCCTGGTTTCCTGCTTTCTTTGGGTGGGGCTGTTACAGCGCGTAAATTAGCCGTTTACGATGCCGGGGGCGACTTTTTTGGATTTGGCGTTAGTGGCGGTCAGTTTCGTTATGACTCTGGTTCAGGAGCGGACCATGTGTTTTATACGTCCAGTGGCGCAAATGAACGGATGCGGATCACGGCAGGGGGTTGTGTAGGTATCGGCATCGTCCCTGCCGGGGACGCAAGGCTGGAAGTGAGATCATTCGGAGCGATTGCTGAACGGGTTACCGCAGTTTCCAATAACAATGTGCAGTTTCGATTTGCTGGCTCCTCAACTTCTGGCGATTTGTGGGCGATTGGAACTGATATCGTTGCCGGGAACGGGGGAACGGATTTAACTTTCTATGGTTTCAGTCCCGCTGGGCCAAAGATGGTTCTGCTTCAGAGCGGTAATTGTGGCATTGGGGTTACCAACCCGTTAGTAACCCTACACGTAGGGCGAGACGACTACCGGCAGCTTTATCTTACAGGCAGCAGTAATCCAACCGGCATACAGCTAAGACTTGGTGGTGATGCGAGTAATAACACCGGGGTGGTTGAAGCAATAGGTTCTGGTGCTGGTACGACCTTACTGTTTAACCCTTCAGGTGGCGTAGTTGCCGTTGGAACCCTTTCTCCGCAGGGCACCGCGTTCTCAATCGCTCCGAAAGTCAATGCCAGCAGTGTAGCAACGGCTAAGATTTTCACTATCGGAGAATCAACCAATACCAGCGGCTATTACATGGGCTTTGGCATGTTCCATGATGGCGTCAACTGGAACGGTTCGATACAGACCTTACAGGGTGGGGGCGGAGCGTTACTGATCCTCAACGGCATCGGGGGCAATGTAGGTGTAGCGAAGCTCTCACCGCAATACCAGCTAGATATCGGAGGTGACTGCAATATCTCAGGCACTTACCGCGTGAACGGCACGCCGATCAGCACTGGCGGGAGCGGCGGGGTCACGGTTCAGACTGCCGGGATGGCCAACTCCTCCCGTTTCATCAGCAACACCTATCAGAACACTTTCAGCGGCGGCAAGCCGGTCCTGGTTACGGTGACCTGTAACTGCAATGCAGCCGGTTCCTTCTGGGCGAACTGCAACTCAACGAATAGTTTTGGCGCAGGGAATCAGGTAGCCCAAACCACTTCTCAGAATGCTAGCCAAGTCTTGTCGATCTCGTTCTGGGTTTTGCCCAATTACTTCTTCGCTGTTTCCAGCAGCGGTAGTGTATCCCTGACTTTCTGGACTGAATGGTATTAAGGAGACTTACATGACATACGAAGAGAGCGCGGCACTCATGAACGACTTCGCCTTTCGGGGCCGCATTAAAGTAGCCGCATTGAAATATGCGGACAGCATTATGGGGGAAGCAACCACTGTCCCTGCCCACAATACGAGAGAGAGGTGGGCCATGAACACTATGCAGAACCCTGAGATGGTAGCCGCGCAGTTGCAACCACCTGTAGTCATGGACGCAGCCGTGCAGGACGCTGGTTCCGCGATCCTTGATCCAGCCCTGCAAGGTTCGGTGGAAGCGGTAGTCAACAAGATGATGTGACTACCCCTGATGGAGACGGTTGGGAGCTTCGGTCCCCGGCGCAACAGTAGAGAGGAGTATTGCCATGTTTCCTGGTTTAACCAACATCAAGACCAACAACCAGCCGCCCCCGGTCACTACGGGGATCGGAAAGGACAACGCTTTCAGCGGCACTCCCATTGCCCAGCAGAAGCTGGGAGGCAACTCCCTGACTCAGCAGTTGCGGAGCGGCCAGAACTGGTTGACAAGCCAGGGCACGAGCACCTATGGGCAGGGTATGGATCTGGCCAATACTGGGGTGCAGGGCTTCGGAACCGCAGGGGACACCACTGGCAAAGCTCTGGACAGTACGGGCGAAGCGATGGACACCAGCCGGGGCGCTCTGGCTACGCTGACGCCTGCGGAGTCCTACTGGCAGAAGCTCCTGAGCGGGGACTCCAAAACGCAATTGGAAGCGGTAGCGCCAGCGGCCACCCAGGCCGGTCTCAACTACGCCAATGCCACCACCGGCATCAACCAGAACACAGCCAGAGGCGGCTACGCAGGCGCTCTGGCGGCTGGCATGCCGCAGGCCCAGGCGCGGGAAGTCAACAACATGATCTACTCGCTGGCTCCCACCGCAGCCACCAACCTGAACACTATTGCCGGGACTAGGAACAACATCGCTGGCACCCAGAACAATATCGCGGGAACTCAGAGCAACATTGCCGGGGTTCAAGGGCAGTTAGCCAACTGGCTGGCTTCCCTGGGGATCGACATCAGCAAGCTGGGCCTGCAAGGGGTAGGCATGGGTATGGATTCCCTCCTGGGTGGACGCGGCCAGGATGTGGCAGAGCATGGTCAAAGCATGGCTCTGGCTGGGCAGTTAGGCAGCAGTACGATTAGTGGCGCTAGCAAGTTAATCAAGCCACAATTTGGTCCCGGTTAATAAAGGAGTAACTATGGCGACACCAGGAATGCCTCCGATGCCAGTGGACGATGCCGCAGAGTCATGGAGGCCACCGCAACAGGCAGGACAACAGGCAGAGCCGCAGGAAGCCACGCCCAAGAAGGGCAGCAGAGTTGGCGGCATCATCGCCACGCTGCTTGGCTGGAAACATGCTGAGGAAGAGTGGAAGAAACAGCAACGTGCGGCTTACCTGTCTCATCGTATCTACACTCATATCAATGATCCAAACGACATCCAGCCCGATGACGTTGTGGATAAGAAGGTCAACGAACTGGAGAAGATGATCGGGAGTAACGGGGTAATCAAGGCTGAGGTGGATGCGAAGCGTAAAGCCAGAGCCACTCAGGCAGACTATCGCAACAAGCAGGCGATGCTGGCCCAGCCGCGACAGGCCCAGGCACCCCCGGTAGTAGGCACTGCTCCATCCGGCCCCGATGTACCAGCCGCAGATGACGGCACGCAGATGGTTCCGCAGCCGCAGCCAGCCCAGCCACAACAGCCAGCCCAGCCCACGATGCTTCCCGGCAGCAAGATCCCTGAGATGCTGGCGCGTCCGCAACTCCCGGCTCCACCTGGAGGCGCAGCACCCGTCCCTTTCGGTTCAGGGGGTGGTAACGCCGAAGCCCCTCCCCTGCAAAACGAACCACCGGCAATGAAATTAGCTTCAGCGACAGGAGGCGCAGGCTCTGGCGTCCCAGTGCCGATCACACCGCAGCGGCCTACCGCCCCGCAATCTGTAGCGCCTGAGCCACAGTACGATGAGCCTCAGCCCAGCCGTCTGGATTACAGGTCTCCCAATTTCCTCTCTGCTGATGAACGGGCAATGCGTACCGCACGCGCAGCGATTGCTGGTCAGCGTATCACTAATGCTTATGACGAGGAGCGGATCGCGGCTGGCTTGAAACGTCTGGAGACTCTTGGTATCGATATCAGGAAGCTGCGGCCCAGCCAGATTACAAAGTACTTGAAAGAGGGCGAGATACCTGAGCTGAAGGGTGAGGTTGTCAGCAAGGACCAGCTTCTTTATTTCCCTGATAACACGGTTGTGGGTGGTGTAAGGGAGCCAATCCACACCCCGGCTGGCAGCACAACCACATTACCTGCACCAACTGGTGGGGTTCCTGCCGGGACTCGCTACGATCCCAATAACCCGATGAAGAATGCGCCTGCCGGTATTGGTGGTAGTCCTGCTACCCCAATAGGTGAGAGAACGATCAGCGGTGGTCCCGCTCTCTCAACAGCCCAGCAAGGCGCTAACGCATGGTGGGCGGCTAAGCACCCCGGCGAGACCATCGGCCCAGAGAATTACGCCGAAGCGATGTCAGGCTTCGCGGAGCAATCCATGTCTGCCAGCGCCAAGCAATTGCGTGACGCCCAGATCACTACCGCCTTGGAAGCTGCGAGAATGCGGAAGCTCCAGGAGCAGCACCTCCAGCAGACTATCCTGGAATACAACCGGACCAAAGGGCCTGATGCAATTGACAGGATTGTTGATCAGGTTCGTTTGAATCCTGAAGCGATGCAGAGTCTTTCCCCTGAAATCAAGGGGTTGGTTATCCAAGCCTTCCCACAGAAGTTCGGCCTGCCTGCGCCCCGCCAGATCCCAGCGCTGGCTAAGACCCAGGAGATTAACAGCCAGCTAGCGCTCTCTAACGTAGCCCAGATGCGTGAAGCTCTGAAGAATCCTGTTGTCCAGAAGAGAATTGGAGCTTGGGACGGACGGCTAGGTAACGTGGAGCAAGCATTTGGCAACACTGTTGGCCTCAAAGACGATGAGAAGCGTGCCATCCAGAAGTTCCGTTCCGGCCTGACTTACCTCTTCATGCAAGAGGGTAAGTCAATGTTCAGTGGGCGTGCTCCGCAGGCTCTAATGGAAGATCTTAGAAAGACCTCGCCTAACGTAAAGATGGAATTGCCGGTGATGCTTGGCTCTCTTGACGCGGTAGAAGATCTAGCTAACGGTGTGATCAAGAACGCCAATGACTATCGGTACGGCGGGTCAGCAATGGCAAACCCACCGGCTGGAACACCTACTAAGGCGGCTTCCACATCTGGGTCACAGTTACCTACCGGCCATTCGGTAGGAGACATAGTTAAGGTAAGAGGGAAAGACATTAAGATTACAGTCGTTTACCCAGACGGCACCTTTGATGGGAACCCTGTAGCAAAGAAGTAACATGGCCGATACCAGAGGCAAGTACAGTACGGCTGATATTGATCCGGTAGCTAGTCCTCCTCCAGCACGAGGGAGATATTCTACTGCGGATATTGGTGTGTCTGATTCGATTCCTGGTATGGAGAGGTTAGGCGGGTCAGCCCCTGGCCCTGTGGCTCTCCCTCCACTACGCCCTGTCGATGCTCGTAACCCCGTGCAGAAAACGGCTGGGGCTTTGTGGGACTGGACGGGTAAGCCGATCATGGACATCATGGGTGGTGCTAGCCGCGATCCTGAGCGTGGCAGGATAGCCCTGGAAACAGCTAAGAGACTTGGTAGCGGCATAGTCAATGAACCTCTACGGATCATCGGTAAAGAGAAGGATGCTATCAAAGACATGGTTACTGCGGTACGCCCAGGCACCCGCAGTGAGGTGCGCCCGAAGGCCTTCCGCAGCAGTCTCAGCAACGCAATCCAGGCCGTTCCCCTCTTCGGCCCCGGCATCGCGCAGGCTGGCACAGAGTACAGCCAGGACAAACCTGCGGAGGCCACTGGTCACGTATTAGCGATGCTCTCTCCTGAAATTGCACGGGAGGCAAGCCCCCTTGCTGAGAGCGGGATCGGGAGACTGAACGACATAACCCCGGCAGAGGTAGCAGCGGCAACAGGGCGTGCTACTACAACTGGTCTTAAGAATACTGGGAAAGTAATTAGAGGTGGCAGCACGGGAGCTTGGGAGGCCGTTCCGAAGGCTAAGACTGGTGTCCCTGCGGCAACACTTGGTGCTCTTGGTTATCTATACGGTGGACGACAGGGAGCTTTAGTTGGCACTGCCGCTGGCATGGTCCCTAGTTTAATTGGTGGCGCGTGGAAAGGTATCAAGGGTGAGTTCACTGAACCAGTGATGCCTAGGCCGAATATGCCTGCGCCTCCGGTGAAGTTCCGGCCCACCCCAGCAGAGCCAGCACCTCCTACGTATCCAGTGCCCAAGACGACGTGGCGAAGTTGGGATACGGGTGAGCCTCCAGCTCCACCACCGGCCCCTCGTCCGGTGAAGCCCCCTGGGGTGACGTGGCGAACCTGGGATAAGGAACAACCGCCCAAGCCAACCAAACCTTTCCCAGTCCCGCCCGTGAGCTGGCGCAAGGCTCCTGCGGAGTCAGCAGAGGCCGCTAGTGAAACCGCTGGCGGCATGCCGAAGGATGTAACCGATGCCCAGGTGGAAGCATACCTGGAGAATCTAAAAAGGCAACAACGTCCTCCCCGTGAACCGGGAGGTAAATCGGGGATGCCACCGGGGCCAGAAGGAGAAGGTACCAACCCGCTGGTCACACCGGAATCAGAGCGCGTCATTCACCCCAATCCGCTGGAGACGCTCAAGCCGAAGCCTCCGTTAGAGACACCGGAAGAGCTGGCTGCGGGTAAGGCTGAGAAAGCGACGGGTGAAGGGGGGCCTGGGGGCCGCTTATATTCTGCCCACAAATCTCCTCGCGAGGAACTCACCAGTATGATCCACGCGAACGCTATGGAAATGGAGTTCCCTGGCAGTCCCGCTGGGCAGCGCTTCAAATGGACGCCCGTTGCAAAGGAGATTTATGGCGTGAACAGTTGGGGTGGCCTGAGCGAAGCCCAGATGTCTTCGCTAAACGAATTTTTCCTAGAGCACAAGCGGCCACCGACAGCCGCCGATGTTACGAGTGGAGCTTTTCGGAAGGTGAAGTAGATGTTTCAGGCCATGGTGGGCTGGCGAAGCCGTAGCTTTCGTAAGTACGCATGGGCGGCTGAGCCGCTTTTGCTTTGGCCTCCTTGGCTGCTTTATCCAGGAACGCAAACAGGAATATTACGGCGAAAAACACCAGGACAATCATAATGCGGTTTCCTTTACGGCCCCCAAAAAACCAGGGGCGCTACTACGGTTTCATTGTAACAAGAATTGAGGACACCAAATGATACTACTGCTTATCCTACTGATCCTGATCCTGGGAGGGGGCGGGGGCTACTGGGCCAATAACCAGTTCGGAGGCACCGGGATCATCGGGACGATCCTGGTGATTCTGCTGGTACTCCTGCTACTAGGCTATTTCGGTAGTGGTCTGCGGTTACGTTAGGAGAATTGAAATGACGCCAGCTTTGATCTGTCTCGTGTTTGCCTTCGTCTTGTTCGTCCTGGGAGCCTTCTCCCGGTGGTGGGCCGCGCCGAATCCCTACTACCCGTCCCTAATCAGTGCGGGACTGGCCTTCTGGGTTCTCGCTACCCTCCTTCCCCTGATGTTCCGCTAGGCGGGTAGCCAACTGCATCGCGATGTGCAGCCCCAGCCGGAAGCTCTCTGCCGTGACATCATTGAGGACACACGTCATGCGTATGGCGTCCTCTGAGCTGCACTGGACTTTGGCCAGCCCGTGTTTGGCAGCGGCCCCGTCCACGATGCTATAGAGCTGCGGCTCCGCTTCCCGCGCCAGCGTGCCTGCCTCCCGAATGATCCATTCTCTAGACCCGAATACCATACGGCCCCCAAAAAAGAAATCTCAACACTCTGGTTGCAATTCAACCTTTAACCGGCGCTCCCAGTTCCCGTAGCAGCCGCTCGATCTTGCCGTCTTTGCTTCGCCTCTGGCTGTACAGCACGTAGCCCACAAACTGCGGGGTACATTTGCACTGCTCCGCAATCGCGGTCAGGGCGCTCCGGTTGGCGGCTACCCAGAGAATCGCTCTAGGGTCTTTCCTGATCTTCGTCCGGTCCACCAGCGGCCTCCTTTCTGGCGCACCATACGCACCACGAGTAGTGAATCCAGTAGGACTCCACATCGTATTTCCCGTGTATCCTGCGGATCAGATGCTTACTGAGCAGACTCTTGGCCACGGCTGGCGGTATGGTATCTCCCAAACAAACACACACCATCCCCAGCCAGTGTTGCTCCTCTTCGCTGAGCTTCTCGAATATCGCTATCTGATCATCGACATTCATACTTCTTCTTCCAGGTGTTTGAAGGTAACTCTGGTAGTAGGCTTGCCGATGACATAAGAGGCGTTGATTACAGCGGCGGGGACGCCATTCTCCATCAGGATCATCTTGTCCAGTGTCTTGCGGCCCTTTACCGGCTGAGAACAGAACACCAGCCACCCATGCCGGAATCCCGGCCTGCCGGTCTCTTGTTGGAGCCGCTCCAGCTCTTCTTTTATGTCATCTTCCTTGATCGTTAGTAAGAGCTTCTGCGCTACGATCCCGT
>Ga0207685_10000099_pt1 | contig 13829 bp, 18 predicted proteins | sample LARL111metaG_FD_184350 | JGI IMG/M metagenome (GOLD analysis project Ga0207685, IMG submission 184350) | Corn, switchgrass and miscanthus rhizosphere microbial communities from Kellogg Biological Station, Michigan, USA - LAR L11-1 metaG... | ecosystem: Host-associated > Plants > Roots >...
CGCGCGGCACTGCTTGCCCGCAATGTCCCTTTTGGGCCAGCCGCGATCGGATTACCGGTGAAACCATTCACTGACTGGCCGTGCGTGTACCGACAGACGCACCCAACAAATCGTTGGACGCGAGCGGAGTTAGCGCGCTTGTCATTCGCAAGAGTCGGATGCTGCCCGTGCTTGTCGCCCGCCGCGTCAACTCAACCGTTGGGCGGCTTCTTCAACAAGATGCGACTTGCAACTCTCAAATTCGGACTCTTCGCGCCTGTCCTGTTTCTTCTAGGTGCGAATTGCACTTTCGCATGTACGTGTGGCGACACGCGGCCAACCATAGTCGAAGCTCGCGATAATGCGCTGATGGTATTTTCCGGCACGGTTGTAGACGACGAATATCGTGACGCTGCGTCGTTCTCAGATGGCAAACCTGCTGGTGCGGAGCTCGTGGTCCGCTTCAAAATCGATCGCTGGTGGAAGGGCGACCCGCTCCCAGAAATTTTTCTTTTCACCGAACAATATTTGGCCGCCGATCATTCACTCAGTGTTTCGGATTGTGCTTATCGGTTCGAAGTCGGCAAACGTTACTTGGTTTATGCCGGTTTCTTTCTGGGTCGCGTCCGAGCGATTTATTGTTCGCGGACGTCCGTAATCGTAAAGGCGACCGAAGATCTAAAGTTGCTTGGGAAAGGTGCACGGCCAACAAGAAGGCGATCAACTGCTCTAAAGCGCGCCGCCCAACAAATCGTTGGACGCGAGCGGCGGGAGCGTGTTTCGCATCAAACCTGTTGCGGCGGAGGTTGAATGGAGACGCGCCGCCCGGTCAACTCTGACGTTCGACGGCTTCACAAAATGGCTAGCACGGTACTTCACCCAAACCAGTTCCAGGTCAACCAAGCGTGGATTGCCTTCCGGCTGAACGATGCGCCGATTCACACTAGGGATAAAGGAGATTTCAATTGCGTAGTTCTCATGGACGCGGCTAGTTGTTTCATCCTAACTTCGATGCTTGTTTCCATCGAGGTTGGGCACCCATCGAACTTAGAGGCGCGGCAGTTGCTGGAGGATGGCTATGCGCACAAGCAAGAAATGCCCAGAACGCTTTTCATTTCAAGCGAACTGCCTACGAACAACTTGGCGTTGGAAGCGCAAAGTCACGAGATCAACATTGTTCGTGTCCCAGAACAGCAACTTATGGTTTTCATCGCAGACGCAAAAGAAGGCTTCCGAGAACAGTTTGGCGAATGGAACATGCAATGGCCTTCATCGCGCAACAACTAACGAAGGACGTTCGCTTGCTACAGGTCGCCGTCGAACAAGTCCTTGGACCGGAGCGGCCGGAGCGTGTTTTGTAACTTGAATGGTGCGGCGAACGGTGAATGGTAACGCGCCGCCCGGTCAACTCAGACGTTATGCCGCATCGCCTGGCAGGGTTAACGTTGAATGGAAACCGAACTCGAACAGCCATCAATCTCGGACTTGTGGCAACGGCATCTCGCGGCTCCATTTCGTAAGGGCTTTCGAGGCAGGGATCTGAATGGCATCGACTTCGTAATGCTCGACGCTAATATCGCTGGGTGCGTCCAAACGTTTCTTGAACGCGGAAAATTGAATCTGTTTCAAACGGCTACGCTGGGCTTGTCATATCGAGACGTAAGCTTTGTCGTCCCAACGCTCAACGAACAGGACGCTGAGTATTTTTGGCGTCTCGAACGACTGGCGAAACTTGTGCTTCGGGCGATTGCGCTAAAAAACGAATCGGCGGCATAACAAATCGTTGGACCGGAGTCCCGATGTATCGGGATGTTTCTTAACATGATTGGTGCGGCGAAGGTTGAATGAAATCGCGCCCGGTCAACTCAAACGTTCGGCGTCTTTAACTTCTGGAACTTAGTCACGCATATGAGAGAAAAAATGATAAGAGTTGTCGAGGGTTACCTTAACGGGCTGAAAGACAAGGATCTCAGCGGGGTCGCCTTTCAGGTGACATCACATTTGAAAGTCCACTGTCGCCCAGGTTGACTGGTCGGCAAGCGGTTATTGATTTTCTGACTGGGTTATTTCCGGTGATCAAAGACGTTCGGACCAAACAGCATATCGTCGAGGGCGAATACGTCGCGACACTTTTCGACCTTGACACCACGTTCGGCGTGATTCCTATATTCGATTGCTTCCGCGTCGTTAACGGTGAACTTACCCAGATACGACCGTTCTATGATCCGCGTCCGATCACAAACCCAAGCTCGGCGCCCTCGTAACAAAACACGACGCCGAACAACTCGTTGGACCGGAGCGGCGGGAACGAATAAATTGCCGATTGCCGATTTCCAATTGCCGATTTGAAATCGCGCCGCCGCGTCAACTCAACCGTTATGTTGCTATATTTTGACGGGACAGTGATATGAGAAATGGTCAGTTCCGGTTTGCTTATTTCACGCCGAAGTACGAGGAGACGGTCGCCTTTTACCGGCAGGGGTTAGAGCTCCCGAGTATCGAGGCATGGGACCGTACGCCTGATGATCGGGGGACTCTCTTTGGTGCTGCTTCCGGTGTGATTGAGGTGCTGGCCTTACCACGCGGCACCCAATCCGACCACCTCTGGGATAATAGGCCGCCGCAGGGTGCGTTCATGGTAATCGAGGTGGAGCAGGTGGAGTCGCTCTACCAACGTGCGGTTGAAAAAGGTCTGCCGATTCAACATGAGCTGAAGGATCAAAAGTGGGGCCATCGAAGCTTCTGTTTGCGTGAGCCAAATGGACTGACGCTGAACTTCTTCAGTGAATTGGAGTAATTAGCGCACGACAGCGTCATAACAACTCGTTGGACCGGAGTCCCGATGTATCGGGATGTTTCTTAACATGATTGGTCCGGCGGAGGTTGTGTGACGTCGCGCCGCCCGGTCAACTCTGACGTTCGGCGGCTTCGTAGTGGCGCATATTAAAATCAGAAAAACAGTCAGGTTCAATGAAAATAGAAACTAAGGCTGTTCATGCTGGTCGCCATACCGATCCGGCTACTGGAGCCGTGACTCCGCCCATTCATTTGTCAACAACGTTTGAACGTCAGCCTGATGGCAGTTATCCAACCGGCTACGAATACACGCGCGACAGCAACCCTAACCGCAACGCTTTTGAAGAATGTGTGTGTGCCTTGGAAGGAGGTCAAACCGCAGCAGCCTTCTCTTCCGGCTCTGTGGCGACGATGACCATCTTCCAAGCCCTTTCGCCGGGCGACCACGTAATTGCGCCGGATGATTTGTACTTCGGGATTAGACAACTGTTGAGAGACGTTTTCATTCCCTGGGGCTTAGAGATAGCTTTCGTTGATATGACTGACGTTTCGCAAACACAGAAAGCCGTCCGCCGCAATACTAAGCTCATTCTGGCGGAAACTCCCTCAAACCCGCAGATTAAAGTCACAGACATACGAAGAACTTCCGAAATTGCACATGATGCAGGCGCCTACTTCGTCTGCGACAACACTATGGCGACGCCAATTCTTCAACGCCCCCTCGACCTCGGTGCCGATCTCGTGGTTCATGCCACCACTAAGTATTTAGGCGGGCATGATGATGTGATGGGAGGGATGGTAGTTGCGAAGCAAGAAAACGATTTGTTCCGAAAGATCAGGATGCTACAAAAGATCGGCGGCGCGATTCCTTCCCCATTTGAGTGTTGGTTAACTCTGAGAGGAATTCAAACATTGCCATACCGCATGCGCGCCCATTCTGAGAATGCAATGAAAGTCGCAAAATTCTTAAGTGACCATCCTGCTATCGAGAAAGTTCTATACCCGGGTCTTACTAACGACGCCGGATACCATATTGCCTCCCAACAGATGTCTCTTTATGGTGGGATGATGTCGGTGCTGGTGAACGAAGGCCGAGACAAAGCGATGAACGTTGCAGCAAAGATGAGGCTCTTTATCAGAGCAACCAGCTTCGGCGGTCCCCATAGCTTGATCGAGCATCGAGCATCAGTCGAAGAGCCGGGAACAAAAACTCCCGACAATCTACTTCGTTTAGCGATTGGCCTTGAAAACGCTGATGACCTAGTTGAAGACCTTGCACAAGCTTTGGAATAGTAAGAATGGGATATAGATATGCTTGAACCCAACCGCGCCGCCGAACCCCGATATATCGGGGTTGGACCGGAGCGGCGGGAGCGTGTTTTGTAACTTGATTGGTCCGGCGAAGGTGGGTGTGAAATCGCGCCGCCCGGTCAACGCTGACGTTAGATGCTTCGGGAAAATGCTGGAAAGCCAAAGTAAGATCTTGAGATGACAACTATTGGAACTGTAGAGAGTTTATGGCGCTATCCGGTTAAGAGTATGCGCGGCGCGGAAATGCCCGAAGTTTTTGTGGGATTTTCAGGCATCTATGGTGACCGCTGCTACGCCTTCAAAAGTTCTGCCGCCCGCAAAGGCTTCCCTTATTTGAACGCAAATGTGCAGCAACAAATGCTGCTATATTGTCCGCAATTCCGTTACCCGGAGCGAGCGTCAAGACCGCCGAATTTGATCGAAGCGGCGAGCATCGCACCCGGCGTTGTATTCAATTTTGATCTATGCAGCAGCCTCGAAAATGGTCGACTTCTTGCTGCACGGCATTGAACAGTACACGGCTATTACGATTGTCTCCTCAAAACATGAGGAGATAAAGAATGCAATTATTAACAGACTCAATCGCGGCGTAACGGCTTATAAAGGCAGTGGTGGCTTGGGCAGCAGAGGCGTTACCGAGTCGAACCTGGAAATTCTTTATTGCGTCGTTACGAGATTGGAAATTGGCCGCATTAAGAATGCCGTGAGAGAAATTGACTCGACGGCGTTTATTACCACGCACTCTGTGTCTGATGTGGAAGGCGGCTTAATTAAGAAGGCCATTTTTCACTGAACCACGCCTAATTGGACCGGAGCGGCGGGAGCGTGTTTCTCAAGATTATTGGTGCAGCGAAGGTTGAATGAAATCGCGCCGCCCGATCAACTCTGACGTTAGGTGTCAATGTAGAAACATGGCAAGGGAGACAATATGGACGGGACCAAGAAGACTGGGATGGTGACACTCATAGTTCTCCTTTTACCTGGTCTCGCCGCGGCCCCGAAGATCGGTGCCACAACGGTTAATGTCGATTGCAATAAGGGAGGCGCTGTAGGGCCCATCCTGAGTAGGCTCAAACCCGGCGATGTCGTTTTGGTGTACGGTACCTGTCAGGAGAATATCCTGATCCAGCCGGAACTTCAGCGCATCGTACTCGATGGGCAGCGTAAGGCCACGATCAAGGCGGTGGATGCGGGTCGGCCGGCGATCCAGGTACTTGGCCGTGAGGTGACGATCAAAGGCTTCACCGTGAGTGGGGGCTCCTTCGGCATCGCAATCAACAGAGGTGCAACGGCGGTCGTCGACACCAACACCATCGAATACGCGGCTAATACTGGCCTTGAAGTCTCCCAGAACAGCTTTGCGCGCATCATCAATAACACCATCCAGCACTGTGGACAGAACGGGATCTTCGTACTCGGGAGTTCCTCGGCGCACATCGGTGTGTGGTTCACCGACGACAAGGTCCCGCAGCCGAATGTCATCCAAAACAACGGAGCTGATGGGATTCAGGTGCTGCGCTCTTCTACCGCCCGCATCATTGGCAACACGCTCAGCGGGAACCGGCGCAACGGACTCACCGTCCAACAAGCCTCCCAGGCCGACGTGGCTGGCAATGTCTTTAATGGCAATAGCCAGCATGCGATTCTCGTGACGGGCAATTCGGGGGTTAATCTCGCGGACTCCGCCATGCGCTTGTTTGAGCAGCCGAATACGACCACGGCACCGAACGGGCTGTTTGGCATCCGGTGCGCGGTGGGTGCCTACGTGGAAGGACCACTAGGGAGTCTCAGTGGGAGGAGTGGTGTCAAGGACATGTCGGATACAAGCTGCATCGATCGCTCGTCTCCGTGACCCGACACCTGTCCGGCTACACACCTAACAAATTGGACGCGAGCGGAACCAGCGAGCTTGTCATCGACAACTTATCCGTAACGTGGTTGTCTTCCGCCGCGTCAACTCAACCGTTAGGCCGCAGGAGGGACCCTATGAGACGCACGTGGACGATCATTGGCGTTGGCGATGTGCCTGGCAGCTTCAAGTGGTACCAGTCGCTATTTGGCCAGCCGGAGACGGCCCCCGCCCATGACTACTTCGGTCAAATCCTCGACTCGGATGGAACAGTCTTGCTCTGCCTCCACGAATGGGGCGCGCATGAGCATCCCTCCTTGACGAGCCCCGATCACGCGCAGCCTGGCAACGGCCTCCTCTTGTTTTTCCGTGTCGATGATTTCGACATGGCGCTGCCAAGGGCACGCGCTCTCGTCGCTCGGCTCGAGGAGGAGCCCCACGTGAACCCGAACACTGGAACTACGGAGTTCTCACTCCGAGATCCGGACGGGTATTACGTCACGATCAGTGCGCTCTCTGCGGCCTAACCCCGACGCGTCGGGGTTGGTCCGGAGTCCCAATGCATCGGGATGTTTTGTAACTTGATTGCTGCGGCGAAGGTTGGATGGAATCGCGCCGCACGGTCAACTCAGACGTTATATCGCTCCTTAGGCAATCGAGATGGCATTTTCTGAGAAGGAATTAAAGCGGATCGAGCATGTGATAGGCAGCTTGTGTAAACGGCGCGCTCCTGCCCATCTCCAAGACAAGGTGCGACTTCGTTATGCTGTAACGAATCATGATGTCATCATTCAGGAGCTTCGGCCCGATTGGCGTGATCCGTCTGAGTGGATCGAATCCGACATAGCCAAGTTGCGTTATGTACGGTCTGCCGATGAATGGCGCTTGTATTGGAAAAGGGCCAGCGGTAAATGGTGGCTTTATGAGCCACACTCACCATCGAAGACTCTATCCTCAATGGTGAACGAAATCGACGTTGATTCCTATGGTTGCTTCTTCGGGTGATGCACCATATACAAATCGTTGGACCGGAGCGCGGACAGCCTCTTTCTCAACTTGTTTGGGCCCGGCGAAGGTTGAATGTAAACGCCCCGTGAGGTATTAAGAACTTATTTCACCGGGTCAAATCTGCCGTTGGGCATCTTGCTCGCACGAATTAATCAATGGCAACCGTTCTCTCACGAACTCTTTCGCCTACCGTGCTGCTTTACTCATTTGTCGTAATCACTCAGGTCGCATACGGTTTTTATCTCGGGCAACAAATCGAAGCGCCTGCTGCATACACGCTGCTCTATTGGGCGGCGCAGCTCTGGATTACTGGTTGGTGGTTGCGCACAGACAGTCGGAAGCGTGGCGTTGTTTGGGTTTACGATCTGGGTTTCTTTCTTGGTATCGCGTGGCCGCTCGTAATGCCTTATTATCTCGTCAAGACCAGGGGCGCTAAAGGACTCCTCGTTATTCTGGGTTTCATTGGTGCTTATGTTGGCGCCACTATTGTGGGAATCATCTTGTCTGTGACGGTTGTTGTTTTGCGCGGGTGACTCACCGTCGCGGGCGACCGGAGCGCGAAAAGCTGGGATGAAGGATGAAGGCGGAAGGATGAAGAGCATTTGACGGAGGTCGCAGTTTTTCATCCTTCATCCCTCATAATTCATCCTTGCTTGTTGCCGCGCAGGTCAAGTCAGACGTTCGACACCTTGCTTCGACCGAAAGGAAACTCATATGCGATACAGACATAGGGCTAACATCGTCATCCTTTTAGCAGGTACACTTTGTTGCCTGGTTGGCGTGTCGTTCAGCGCTGCAATTCACCAGGACAAACCAACTTATAAAACGACCGGCAGCGAAGGAACCATCGTCGGAACAATTTCGTTTGTTGGCACACCGCCTGAACCATTGCATATCGATACGAGCGCAGACCCGATTTGTGAAAACGTCAATCCCGACCCGACAAGTGATTGGGTGGTTGTGAACAATCAGAAACTCGCTAACGTTTTTGTTTACGTGCGTGGCGAGTCTTTGAACGCGTATTCCTTTGAAGCAACATCAGCGGAAGTCACACTGGAACATAGGGGATGTCGTTACGTGCCGCATGTTTTGGGTGTGCAGACAAACCAGACTCTGAAAATACTGAACAATGATCCAACTACTCAGAATACTCACGCAATGCCGAAGAACAATCCTGATTGGAATCAATCACAGGTGCCCGCTGGTGCGGCTCTTGAGTTGCGTTTTCGTTCACCTGAATTGTTCGTGCCGATGAGAGACAATCAGCACCCTTGGGAAAAGGCGTATGTTGGAGTGTTTTCGCATCCTTTCTTTTCTGTCAGCAGCACCGATGGTTCCTATAAAATTTCGGGGTTGCCCCCGGGCCAATATACGGTCGTTGCCTGGCACGAAAAACTTGGCCAACAAACGGTTGACTTGTTCCTGGCAGGTCGCGAGCAAAAGAACCTGGACTTCACATTCAAGGCGTCCGATCATTAACGGCAATGCCGAACGCCGATGTATCGGGGTTGGACCGGAGCGCGGGGCAAACCAAGGATGAAGGCGGAAGGATGATGGATGAATTGGAACTATGATGAAGGTTTTCATCCTTCATCCCTCATAATTCATCCTTTGGCTTACTCCGCGCCCGATCAAGGCTGACGTTGGGCGGCCGGGTGGTCTTGAGAGAAAGGATTCGGATGTGCCATCTAAAATGGGGAAAGCGCTCGTCTATGCTGTCTTGCTCTGGGTCATCGGCTTCGTCTGGGGCAGCATAGTGTTTATGACGCCGGCTTTGAAGACGGTCGCGCCCATTCCTTACGTCTCAAGCAATCCTGCGATTAGTTTCCCTATTTTGATCATTTGGCTGATTGCTACCTATCTTCTGGCGAAGAGTTATCTGAAGCCGGCCGATGACAAGGTTGCCGAGGGATTGAAGCTGGGTATTATGTTTTCGGTAGTGAACGTCTTCCTGGACCTGCTGGTATTGGTTCTTCTGTTGAAGGCTGGTTTCATCTATTTTTTCTCTCTAACAGTCTGGTTGGCTTATTTCATCCTGCTCATAATTCCCTGGATAACTGGCCGTTTTTTGCACAGGACAGGCGCATAACGCAGAGGCGCCGAACCCCGATGAATCGGAGCCCGATGGATCGGTAGGTTTCGCAACTTGATTGATTGAATTGAAGGTTGGATGGCGCAACTTTGGAAGGACCTATGCGACGTAAGAATTGGCGAATCGTCATCGTTGGTCTCGTTCTTATTGTGATGGCGCTGGTGTTTTTCTTCTTCATGCTGTCCTTTGCATCGAAGTCAAACGACCCTGCGGCGTTGATGCAGACGGTTGGAACAGTTGCTGGTGTCGTTGGCGGGATCAGCCTCGTCATGATCATCATCGGACTGATCGGCAGAAGGGTTTAGCCTTCGTCTTCCTAATTTCAGCCTTGCTTGTTGCCGCGCTCGGTCAACTTTGGCGTTATGCGTCAGATTAATTGGAGGTATTTGGTATGGATGCTGAGCAAGAAGAGATTGCTTTCGACAGAGTTGTCCGTTACCACGTCTATGATTATGTCATGCGCGAAGGACTGCCCCCGACCATAGCGGAAACATCATCTGCTCTGTCGCGCTCAGCGCATCAGGTCAGGTCATCCTTCCAGCGTCTCGCCGAAGGGCACATCCTTGCCTTGCAGAAGGGCAGCGGCGAGGTTCTGATGGCAAACCCATTCTCAGCGGTGCCCACGCCTTTCCTGGTGAAAGCCGGAGGACGTTCCTACCACGGTAACTGCGTTTGGGATGCGATGGGCATACCTGCAATGTTGCAGGGGGACGCAACCATCGAGGCTTCGTGCGGTTGTTGTAGCACGGCAATGAATTTGAAGATTACCAATGGCGCGCTTGAGGAGGCGCGCGGTATCGCCCATTTCGCCATTCCCGCGGCGCATTGGTGGGACGATATTGTCTTTAATTGAAAGACGATGTTGCTCTTCTGGTCAGAAGAGCATGTCGAGAAGTGGTGCAAGGATTGGGATATGTCGCGTGGTGAAGTGATCCCTCTCGACAAGTGCTGTCGTTTAGCGCAGGTTTGGTACGGCCCCGACCGTCGTGAGCCGCAATGGAGAAGACGAACGATTGACGAGGCAGAAGAGTTATTCTCCGAACTCGGCTTTACTTCACCGTTCTGGCGCTTGCCACGGTGACAACTCATAACAAGTCAAGCAATGAAACTCCGGGTCCGATTATCCAATTTCGCTCTTTTGGTCTTCCTTCTGTCGCTGCCCTCGCAGGTTGATGGGCAACACTCTAAGAGAAGCAAAGTTGGGCGAAACGCTTCCCCACGTCCACCGAAGGTTCGCTTCATTTCGGGAAACAGTTCACTCAAGATTCCGTTCGAGTTATCCAACAATCTAATACTGGTTCCAGCGAGGGTAAACGATTCCGCGCCGTTATGGTTCATCCTTGACACTGGCGCGACTGACTCAGTAATCGATTCTCGATTGGCGAAGACTTTGAGCCTGAAGGTTATTGGTCGCACTCTCGGAACAGGTGGCGCAGGTACCGCGACCGCGCTAATCTTCAGAGGGACTACTTTGAAGCTTCCGAATGTCGAAGCGGTGAATCTGACGCTGTACGGATTTCCGTTAGACTCTCTCTCGGCTCCGTTTGGCCGCAAGATCAGCGGCGTGATCGGAAATGACATTCTCAAACAGTTGGTCTTTGAAGTTGATTACGCGTCCGGGGTCCTTAACTTTTATGAACCCGCGAGCTACCAATATTCAGGCGCCGGGGTGGTTATCCCGATCACTCTGGAAGGCTATCCGTTTGTTCGTGCGCGCATTACCCTCGACGGGCGTCGCGTTATCGAGGGCAAGTTCGAAATTGACTCGGGGGCAACCAACGCAATCATGTTTAATACTCCTTTCGTCGACCGGAATAAACTGCTGGAAGGGGTTTCGAAATCAAATCAAGTGCGAACGGGTGGTGTGGGCGGCAGCGCGGTGGCATTTTCAGGCCGTCTCAAGTCGATGAGCCTGGGAAGCCTTAAGTTGGAGAACCTGATTGCCCGATTTTCGCGTGCGCGACGGGGCGACGATGCCAGTGCCAAATACGATGGGCTAATCGGCGGGGAAATCCTTCGTCGCTTCAGGGCGGTTTTCGATTACTCTCGCCGGCGAATGACGCTCGAGCCCAATGTTCAGTTTTCTGAAACCTACGAAGCAGACATGAGCGGACTGGACCTGGCCACGGAAGGCGAAGATTTTTCGGTGGTAGTAGTTAACGAGGTAGAGAAAGACAGTCCGGGCGCAGAGGCCGGAATACAAGGGGAGGACGTAATTACCGCCATCGATGGTCGTCCCGTGAAGGAGTTTACGATCACACAGATTCGCCAGATGTTCATGATGGACGGCAAAGAATATTCGATAAGTCTCAAGCGTGGTCAAAAAGAACTGCAAACAAAACTCAAGCTGAGAAGATTGATCTAGAAAGCTGATGGGCCAAAGAACAGACTATCTCCGCGCCTGCTGCACACCGCTTGTTTGCCTGTTGATATGCACGATCTTTTCTCAGGCCTGTGCTCAGCGCAGACTGAAGGCTTCTGGTCCCATGGATAACCGGCTTGGGCTCAGGCCGGATATCACTCAGCAGCTCAGACCTGATCGAAGTCAACTGTTCATTTTTGATCGGGCAGGCAAGAAGGGGTACTTTGACGGTGGGGGGAGAATTGTGATCAAACCGCAGTTTGATGGAGCCCTTCCTTTTTCTGAAGACCTGGCACTAGTGAAGATTGGCGATAAGGCTGGCTATATCGACAAGACCGGCCGATTAGTTATTCGGCCGCGCTTTAGCGCCGGTTGGAGCTTTTCAGAGGGTCTCGCCTACGTGATGATCGGTTCAAAGTGGGTCTACATAGACAAGACCGGTCAGGTTGTCATCCAGACACCGCCAGATATCGATATCAGTGCTCCCGGCGATTTCTCTGAAGGCCTGGCCTCGGTAGTGGTCTGGAACAGGTCAGATTTTAGTTTGGGTAGCGGATATATTGATAAGACCGGGAAGATAGTAATAAAGCCGCAGTTCGCGGGCGGGCGTGAATTTTCAGAAGGCCTGGCCGCCGTGTACGTCACGGGCAGCAAGAAGGCAGGTTACATCGACAGGGCCGGCAATTTCGTGATCAAGCCCGAGTTCGATGAGGGCAAGAGCTTCAGTGAAGGTTTGGCCGCAGTCAGGGTCGGCACGAAGTGGGGCTTTGTTGATAAGACAGGCAAGGTGGTGATCGCACCTCAGTTCGATGGAGACGAGTATTCGCTCTTCGGCAAGTTCTCTGGTGGTCTTGCAAATATGAAGCTCAACGGTAAATGGGGCTACATTGATAGAAGCGGCCAGTTCATGATCAAGCCACAGTTTGATAACGCTCATGAATTTTCTGACGGTCTGGGAGTGGTGAAATCCGGCGGAAAATATTTTTATATTGATAAGACCGGAAAGATGATCATCGAGTCAACCTTCGATGCCGCCAATCCTTTCTCCAGAGGACTTGCGATCGTTTGGATGGGAAAAAGCGAAGGCATTATCGACCGGACCGGAAACATTACCTGGGTTTCATTGGACTGAGAGTTTGTTTATCCGAAACGCACGCCTGTGTGATAGGTACAGGGCGAGGCAGGATTCTCTCACGGCATATTCCTATCATTTTTGTCGATGGTATAGGTCTCTCGTGATGCACGAGCTCCATCGAGAGCGCGCCAAGCATGATCAGTAAAGTCCGCTGGGGAATCCTGAGCACGGCGAGTATCGCTGTCGCAAAAGTCATCCCGGCAATGCAGCGTGGCGATTGGTCGAAAGTCGACGCGATCGCTTCAAGAGATCTGTCAAAAGCGCAAGACGTCGCGAAACGACTCGGCATTCCGAAAGCTTACGGCAGTTACGAAGAGTTGCTTGCCGACGAGCAAATCGAGGCCGTCTACAATCCGCTTCCGAATCACCTGCACGTGCCGTGGACCGCCGGGGCGGCCGGAGCCGGGAAGCATGTGCTTTGCGAAAAACCGATAGCGCTGAACAGGGATGAAGCGAGCACTCTGATCGACGTCCGCGATCGCACCGGGATGCGCATCCAGGAGGCATTCATGGTGCGCACTCATCCGCAGTGGCTGGCAACGCGCGACTTAATTCGAGCGGGACGAATCGGTCAGTTAAAGAGCATCGTCGGATTTTTTAGTTACTTCAATCCGGACAAAGCGAACATTCGGAACAAACTCGAGTTCGGAGGAGGGGCGTTGATGGACATTGGCTGTTATCCTATCACGCTTTCTCGCTTCATTTTCGAAACGGAGCCAAAACGCGTGCTTGGTTTGATGGAACGCGATCCGGAAACGAGGATTGATCGGCTAACATCGGCAGTGCTCGATTTTCCGGGTGGTCAATCGACCTTTACGTGCGGCACTCAATTGGTTCCTTACCAGCGGATGATTTTCTTCGGTGCGAAAGGACGAATAGAAGTGCTTATTCCCTTTAATGCGCCAAATGACTCGCCCACGCGGATTCTGATTGACGACGGATTAGGCCGCACTGAGACAGTTGAGTTTCCAACCTGTGATCAGTACACAATTCAGGGAGATCTTTTTTCGCAAGCCATTCGCGAAGACAGAGAACAACCAATCCCTTTGGAGGATGCGATTCAGAACATGGGAGTGATTGATGCAGTCGTTCGTTCGGCGGCATCAAGCCAATGGGAAGAAATTCATTGATTGGGGAACGTGAACAGAGGGTCGAAGATGAAAGCTGACGAATTCAACCTGGATGATGCCGTGGCGATTCTCGAGCGCACGCCGGCAAGCCTGAGTGCCTGGCTCACGGGCCTGCCTGCGACCTGGATACACGCGACGGAAGGCGACGGCACCTGGTCACCCTACGA
>Ga0207685_10000100_pt1 | contig 13688 bp, 23 predicted proteins | sample LARL111metaG_FD_184350 | JGI IMG/M metagenome (GOLD analysis project Ga0207685, IMG submission 184350) | Corn, switchgrass and miscanthus rhizosphere microbial communities from Kellogg Biological Station, Michigan, USA - LAR L11-1 metaG... | ecosystem: Host-associated > Plants > Roots >...
AAAAGTTACGCTAGCATGCGATGATCCCAAATTAATGGAAATGATTAAAATGGCTTCCCTGTCACTTTCAGGATTTATTTCCATGTATAAAGATACACATGCTTTTTCTCAACCCATGTTTTCATATCATCCCTATAACAATACATTTGCGATAAAGATCTCAACATTAGAAATTGAGGAATATGATCGAAGGATGGAAAACCATGACCAATGATTGGATTTATGCCAAATTGACACCTCCTCGAAAAGATATTCCCATTCTTGTTGTGACTGAATTATGCGAAATGCCGGATGTAGTGAGATGGCTTGAGGATGGTACATATGGGCAACCGGGATTCTTTGAATCTAATGATGAATATGAAACCAAAGAAGAAGAAATAATATATTGGATGCCAGCTCCGGAGATTCCTAAATGACCAATGATTGCGAAAACGAAGGAACTTGTGAATTAATCATTTATTGCTTCAAATGCAAATCTATGTTCCAGCTAAACCCACAAATGATAGTAGTGTCACTCCTGACAGACGCCGACATCTGGGAAGTATATAACTATATTTTAACCATCAAATGTACAAATTGTGAAAAAAATGACCAATGATTGCCAAAAGTCGATAGTCCATTTAAGAAAATGGTTATTTTATTTAATATTACTAATCCTTTCATTTCCCCAATTCATATATAGATTTAAGCATCCAAACATGACAGAAACTGAATTATTCCTAAATTTCTTTCAAGCATATAGGGATTTTTTTGGATTATGACTAATGACTGCGAAAAATCTGAACCGCCCATAAAAACTTTTGAGCAACTCGTCAAAGAAAAAGCTGGATGCATTGAATTTTCTTGGTATGGATATATACGTCTTTATGAAGAAGGCGAAAAACGATGCGAATGTAAGGATTGCCAAATTAAATAATCCAATCCTGCCTAGACTTCCAAAACTTAATTGTAGGGGAGTGATATATATGGCACTTATCAGGATCGATAATCTTGATTGGCTTTACAAGTTCATGGTAGATCAACTCTGCTAAGTCATATTCTATCCAAAGCTTTCTTCGAAGCATATATGGAGACAATATTCCATATGTTTCAAGCATCTCTTTAGCACTGTTTAGCATCCTTTCACTAATCACGAGACTTTTCTTTTTCATGATTGACCCCATATGCTAAATGCACATTAGAGGCCAATTCATCTTCACAAAAATACTCACTTAGGCTATATCTTACTTAAATATTTAAATTTAGGTGATTAATGGAACGAGGTAGACCTGAAAAATCTATAAGCTTAGAGATTGTAAACGAGCTCTTAGAGGCTGGCTGTCTTGGAACTGAGATAGCTGGGCATTTTGGAGTACATCCAGAAACTCTTTACGATAGAGTTGCAAAAGAATCAGGTTTACTTTATTCAGTTTACTCCCAGATTTACAAACAAAAGGGCGAAGCTAAATTACGTAAAGCACAATATGACAAGGCTATAGGTGATTCAGAAAAGGGCGACAATACACTCTTAATATGGCTTGGGAAAACACGCCTAAACCAGCGTGAGAAAGACGAACAAGTTGTTACAGCAGAAGCACAAGCTAAATTTGATTCATATATGGAGCAACTTACTAAGGCTCAAGACTCACGTAAAATTGATGATAGCAATAGCAAAGCTGATGTGAAGTCATAGTGATTAATAGGCCCTTGCATAGCATATGGGGGCAGATTCTCAAAACTCTTTATCATTTCATCTAACATATTCAATTGAGATTCTTTGTCAGGCTTTTCTGCTTCTATCTTCACATCTTTATCATCAACGATTTCATTACCTTTATCATCAATTTCAATGTAGTTCCTAACGCTCTTTTGGCATTTAACCTTTTTTATAATGCCGTCTAGAGTAACTTCACCACATTTGCAAGTGAATATCTCATCATCCATTGGATATAAAACATATTCACAAAGCCTGCATCTTGCTGCATTTCCCATTGAAAATTTTCCCTGTTAATGATAAACAATTCTTATGCCTGATCCTTTGTCACCAAAACAACTACAATTTACTTTGGAAGCCACAAAGAAGTGGAATCTTGCACATGGAGCTGTCAGAACAGGAAAAACAGTCGGCACCCTCTTTGCATTCATGCACGAAGTAAACAAATGCCCTGACAGTGACATATATATGGTGGGACATAGCTCAACAACAATTTATGAAAATGCCATCAAACTATTATTCGATAGCCCTCAATTTGCTATTTATCGTCCTTTTTGTTCTTGGTCACCTGGTAATAGGATACTCACTTTTAGAGGTAAGAAGATAAAGGCTTATGGAGCCGCTGATGAAGGTGCCATAGGCAACTTTCAAGGTAAGACAATGTCTTTGGTGTATTGTGATGAGATCACACTCTATCCGCAATCTATTATTGAGATGATAGATAGCCGTCTTAGCAATCCCTGGAGTAAGGGTTATGCCTCGATGAATCCAACATATCCTGATCATATCGTTAAGAAATGGATTGACTTAGGTGCCGAAGGAGATCCCAATTACTATGGTTTACATTTCACTCTTGATGACAATCCTTATGTTGATGAGGCATATAAGCAAAGACTTAAAAACAACACTTCTGGTCTATTCTATAAGCGTAATTACCTTGGCTTGTGGTGTCTTGCTGAAGGAGCAATATTTGACTTTTTTGATACAAAAATACATGTGCTTGATAAGCCTCCCGCACCAGCAGAATATTGGATAGCATCTATTGACTATGGCGTATCAAACGCTTTTGCATGTGTTCTCATTGGAGTCTATTCAGGAGTGAGAGATCAGCGTGGTAAGCGTATGTGGGTTGAGAAAGAATATTATTGGGATTGCCATAAGCAGGGGAGGCAGAAACTCAATAGCGAACTTGCTGATGATGTTTATGAGTTCTTAGAGCCGTACTCTCTAAAAGGTATTTACATTGATCCTAGTGCTGCTGCAATGAAGCTTGAACTTAGACGCAAAGGAATGCATGTCATCGATGCTAATAATGATGTCTATAATGGCATTGAAATGATGACCAATGAGATGGCCAAAGGTAATCTCTATGTGTTGAAAGACTGTAAGAATCTCATTAGAGAAATACAAAACTATGTATGGGATAGCAAGAAAGCTAAACAAGGTCTAGATGAGCCCATAAAGAAAGGGGATCATGCTATTGATGCATTACGCTATGCAATAGCAACACATAAAGTAGCTGTTTACAATCCCTATGCCCACAACCCAAATGAATACAATCGAAATAAATATGATCCAACAAGGAGATTCTAACCTATTGCAATAATAAAATGTTTAGTGATAATGTGATCTCAAACAATTCATACATATTGAGGTTGCTATTTCTTCCATTATCGCACCCTGGAATTCTACCTTAGAGCCCAACCAGGGTAATATTAGACATTGGCTCGATAATCTCTACACTAAATTTCAACCGATTGAACAAGCACGCTGGAATCAAGCAAACATAGATACTTTGTTCTATGCTGGCAATCAATCTTTCATAAATTCATCGTTAAATTTCTCGCCTGGGTTCACAGCCCAAAGCTATTATTTTAATCTTGTTCAGCAGCCTGTGAATATGGTTACAGGTTACCAAAGACAGCATCGTAAATCTATCATATATCAGGCAGCAGATGGCGCCGATCCACAAACGACAGACCAATATACAAGACTGATAATGAATGCATGCCAGAAAGAAGGCATACATGAACAGTACTCTAAGTCATGCGAGTTGTCAGCTGTTGCAGGGATGAACCTAATACAACCGTATCTCGATTACACTGGTGATGATCCTGCTCAAGGATCGTTAAAACTTAAGATATGGGAATATAACAGCTTTATCGTTGATCCTTATTTTAGAAATCCAGATATGAGTGATGCTCGTTTTGTATGGTGTCAAGAATATATTGATAAGGCATCTGCCGAAGCGCGTTTTGGTGAACAAGCCAATGCAATAAGACCAATGTCTGGAAGTCCTCAGAGATTCGGTAGGTTTTATTTCCTGCCTGAGAATCACAACATGTCGAATAATGATTTGTTGGTGCTCTCTTATGTATGGTACAAATGGAGTAAGAAAAAGAAACGTCTTTATAGCCGAAAGAGAAATCAATTTTTTGATTTTGCTGGAGGAGATGGACAACTAGAACAGATTCTATATGGCATTGATGATATGGAAGTTGTCACAGTGCAGACACCATGCTGGAAAGTAGCTGTTGTTCTGAATGATCAATTGATGTTTCAAGGTGAAAATCCACTCTGGGATGGCCCTGAATGCCCATTTGTGCCTAACTTTTGGAACTATGACCCACACATTAATCAATTTGAATTGCGCTCTAGATCATTGATATTCCCAATGAGATCTCCTCAATTCTTATTCAATTATAAAGTCATACAAAATAACGATATTGCAGCAGCTACCATCAATGCGGGATGGAAACGTAAGATTGGTGCTGTAGCTAATGAAGATAATCTAAAGAAATCTGGACAAGGATGGGATGTCATAATCAATGAAGGTTATGAAATGACAGACGTTGAAAAGATCATTCCTAGCGCAGTTCCGGAGTCTGATTTAGCATTAGCGCAACAAATGGCAGATTTGATTTTCAAAACCAGTGGTATAGACCTTGAAAACTGGTCTGGACAGCAAGATAAACAAGTTTCTAGCCTTACTTTGTTGATTAAACAAGCATCTAATCTATTACCATTCCAGAAGTACTTTGATCAGTGGGATTATAGTCTTAAACTAGTTGGAGAGCGTCTTTTGCAGATTGCTCTTAATAATTGGAAAGCTGAAAAAGTTGGACTTATGATAGGCGAAGAGCCTTCACCTCATTTCTTTTCTCGTATTTTTGCAAAATATCAGACTGTTGTTGAAGAAGGTCTTTTGACAGCTACTCAGAAGAACTTGCAAGCACAGCAGATGCTTGATATCAATACCACATTTGGACGAGAAGTATTGCCGGCGAGCATGATTATCAAAGATATGAATATTCAAGGTAAAGCAGAGATACTTCAATTCTTGCAGCAACAGGAAGAACAAGCATCACATAAGCAGCAGGAAATGGAAAATGTTCAGCATATGCTTGAAGATGCCAAGATCAAAGAATTGTATAGCAAAGCTACTGCTAATATTGCTCGTGCTCGTGAGGATCATTCACGCTCTGAAAGTAATCTAGGACTATATGAAGAGCGTTTGAGCATGATTGAAAGAAATAGGGCGATGTCACTTAAAGAGAAACAAGCTGCATTAACGTCATTGTTAGAAAACATATCACGTTTTGGAGAGATTGAGACTGCGCATAAAGAAATGCAGCTAGATATTGATGAGCGAAAAATGCAAATGGAAGAAGAAATCGAGAAGCGTGATGTCGAGAGAAGAACCGGAGCTAATAAGTTCTTAGCTGAGATTATGGGTCAAATGCCCAATCAAGAGCAACAGCCTCAACAACAGAATCCTCAGCAAGAACAAATGATGTAAAGATTCTTGGAATTATATAGATGTGATGTTATAAAGGGATAAAGAAAATAACCGAGCCTAAATGGCTCATAGGGGTATATATGGTAGACAGTCAGAAAAAAGGATCTTCTTTTCCTTCAGGCGGCCAGAAAATTGACGACCATAAATCGTGGATGGGAGGCGCTAGCAAAGGTTCAGTATTTCCAGATGGTCCACATAAAGTAAAGATGGAAAGTTCTGCTGAAGGCGCAGGAAATTTGCCTAAGTATGAAGATACAACTGAGGCGATTCGTAAGTCACAAGTAGATGCCGTAAAGAAAGTTAAAGGCCATCAAGGCAGACTTCCTGAATGGAGAAATTAATTTTGTGCCGGGGCTGCGCACTAAGAAACAGTAGTTTCAAGCCCCATCTTAAAGGAGATTTATGAAAAATACTAAGACTGTTGAATCTTATAACAATACAGCAGCTGCAAAAAATAGAACAACTGAGAAATCAGGAAAGTCTAAATTTGCTGATCCTGATCGTATAAAAGAACAGAATCCAAAGGATAAGCCAGTAGATGGTGTTGGTGTTCAATGGGATTTCAGATGCCCACAATATGATCAGAGGTCGTCTAATTTTGTAAATGCTGGCACACATTATGGTGTAGGTCTTAGACAGCCAGTAGGTCATTCAGGAAATCCAAAACAATATGCTGATGTTATGCCTATGACAAGACATAACACATTGCAAGATGATGATTTAGGATAATATGTACGGAATGAAACCAGGCATGTCTAATCAACAGAATAGCAATAAGACTAAAAGTGTAGAATCTCATTGCATGCATGTAAAACAGGGAATGGGTGATTACTATGGTACTGGTGTTAAGCAAAAAGTAGGCAGTATGCGTGAAGATTCAATGAATTTTAGTTCAACATCATCTAAACAGACTGGTAAGGCTCCAAAGTCTCTTGCTTAACATACATCTTTTTCATTCTATGATCCTGTTCCATTTCTGTAGCAATCTCTAAATATATACGCTTGATCTGTTCCTTGCTCATATCATCATGGAAAGGCTTTGCCATTTCTGCTTTTTTAGTCTTGTATTGTTGTATAGACCAGGTGACCACTTCACTAGCAACAATGTTATCCTTTTTATATTGATCCCATGTTTCATGGGGTGGAAGTATCCAACAAGTCTCAAGAAGATCTGTGTTAGACTGTGCTCTGAATAGGTATGAGTTTGATTCAGGTGCAGGCTTTTCTAGCCTAGCTTGCCAAAACAGTTTCTTATTAACACCATCTTCAGCGGTTCTAGCGTGGCCATAAATATAAATGTAAGGAGATTTTGATTGCAAAGCCAGTGAAGTAGGATTCTTCTTCAAACAATCTTGTGCACCCTCGGCTACTGCCTTGGACTGATCTTTGATCAAATGCAATAATCTATCGTGTGTTTCAAGTCTATTGATTTTCATTTACAACACCTAAGTTAATCCACAAATCCCATCTTGCAAAATATGCGGTTATTTCATCTTTTCTAAAGAATTTAAGACCATTCCCATCCCAATTAACATCATCGGCAATAACAAAATATTCAGCAGAGTCACAAACAATTAAATACCTACTCATATATTGCCTTTGTTTCAAGTCGGTTTATTTTCATATTTCAAAAGCCTTTTTAATCTTTTTCTGGAATTCATTCATGAACTTTTTGACTTCTTTATATTCATCTCTCATTTTGTAGACATCTTCGCAGAGAGACTCGTAGACTGTAAACTTCTTAAGTTTTTCATCCATTTCTTCATCTTTTTTTTGTCGTGATTTTGAACGTCTATCAATAGATTTTGATAAATCAGTCAGGGTACTACTTATATCTGGATAGTTTTTAGACAAGAATCTTTTTATTTCTTCGCAAAATTCTTCCACCTCTTTCTTTTTCAAATTTCTTGTGTCTCTCTGATGATCGTTTATAACTAATTTGAATTCATTTTGCATTTTTTCAAGTTGGTTTATCTTATCCAAAAGTCCTGTGTCGAATTTCGGATATGTGTTCAACATCCAGTTGTTGATTGCATTTGTTATTTGTTCAAATATTACGAATTGAATATGTTGATCTCCGGTAGGAGAAAAAGGGTTTTTCATCAGTAGTATTGCCTTTAAATATAGTTTAAAGTTTAATGGAGATAAATCCAACCGCAACCCTGCGTCACGGGTAAAAGGATAATATATGACACTATCGACACAAGAAAATCAAGCAGAACAAGCAAAACCTAGCGATAAAGAGTTAAATTTCCGAGCTCTTGAGCAGAAATACCAACGTCAGTTAGAGCAAGAGCGTAATGCTAGATTAGAAGCTGAAAAGATGGTTTTAGAATCACAATCAAAGAAAAATAGCAATGACGATGATGATGACTCAGAACCATATGTAGACCACAAAAACCTTCAAAAAAAGTTAAATAAGTTTGGTGAACAAACAAAGGTTCAAACGCAAACAGAGATAAAGCAGGCCGTACAGCAAGCTTTGACTGAAGAACGTCGACAAAACTGGTTAAAGAATAATCCTGATTTCTATGAAGTTTTACAACATGCTGAAAAATTTGCTCAAAAAGACCCAGAGCTTGCAGAAAGCATTCTAGAGATGCCAGAGGGCTTTGAAAGGCAAAAATTGGTATACAAGAACATCAAAGCATTAGGTATTCACAAACCAGAAGTCAAATCACCAAGTATTCAAGAAAAAGTTGATGCAAATCGAAAAAGTCCATATTATCAGCCTAGTGGAGTAGGTGCTTCCCCATACACTTCTCAAGGAGACTTTAGCGAGTCAGGACAAAAGAGTGGTTATGAAAATATGCAAAAGCTCAAAAAAACATTAAGGATTTAAGATTTAGGAGAATTTATGCCTAAAAAGAAAGAACAAGAAAAAGAAAAGCATCATGAAGAAAAGAAAATGATGAATCACAAAGGTAGTTCAAAAGAAGAGCATAAAGAAAAAAAGGCTCACAAAAATAAATGAATGCCTCAGTGTAGCAAATGCAATGAAAGCATTAAAGACGGCTCCGTTATAATACATAATGGAGTCGTCTATAAATTTTGCAAGACTTGCTCTGATATTTTGTTTTCTTTTCCAAGCCCTGAAACTATAGTAAAGACATTCCTATCGCCAGAAGAAAATCAGAGCCAAGTGCAAAGAGATATATTCGAAGCTCGAAAGAGAAGATCTCAAGATATAATGATTTGGAAATAATCTATTGAATATTATTTAAAATTTGATATAGTTAAATTTCGCCAGTCCTGCGTTATGGACATTCGCGTAAGATAGCTTCGCAACTATCATCCAGCATGAAAGAGAACAGACGTAATACGCTCGTCTACGGATCACATGCAATATTAATCCTCACACAGGATTAACATGTCTATTACGACCACGGGTAACTTAGGTCCTATGATCTTGCAGTCGCTTGCGCCTGCTATGCTCTATGTTCCTACCCCCACAATGAACTACATCACTATTTGTGATAAAGTTTCCATGCCTGCCAATGGCGGCACAACATGCAGATTTATGCGTCCACGCGCACTGCAACCACCCACTGTACAATTGGGCAACTCAGGTATTGATCCTCCAGCACAAGTGCCACAAAGAGATATCATTGATGCTCAAATGGCTTTCTTTGGTACTGGTTGCATTATCAACGAACAAGTCATTCTTCAAGACCAAGAGGGCGTGCTCGCTTGGGTATCTGAAAGATTGGCTGTTGCAATGAGACAGGCTAGACTTTTTGGCCTGTATAAATCTTCTCTGATTGACTTGGAACTCCTCGCCGCTTAATGTGGACGGACAACAAGGGGCAAGATATGAAAATTTTATGTTCTGAATGTAACAAAGATTATGAAGAACAAGATGAATTACAACTTTTATATTTTCAGAATGGTTGTAAAATGATTTGTAAATTTTGTTCAAATAAAAGTTATGAGAACTTAGGATGGACAACTCAGCCTGAACGTAGTAAGCGAGAAGACTTGGAAAGAAAATGTAAATCATGTTCTAAATTTTATAAGGTTAACATTTCTATTCACGTTTGTGATGAATGTTTCCCCAAAGTTCATAGAGATGATGGATTTATAGCCTTTCCAAGATGCGGTACTCTGAACACTATGGAAACATAGTGAGGCCAGCTGAGAAGATTTGGCCCGCCAACATGTAAGATTTACTTACTAGTTGGTCATAAAGTAACAGATTGGAAGATCTTATCCTCCGTGACTACATTGTATCTGCCGCGTCGCAGATCAATGCAGGTGGTGGATCTAACGGTTTCAATCCTACAAACCTTGGTTTGACGGATTTTAGCCTTGTAGCGACTACTTTAGATACTAACAATGCCTACAAATTTATGTCGGGTATTGAAGGTATGGATCGTTTCGGAACTGGCCCAATACGTTCGTCTTATTTCATGCTGAGTTCAACTGAACTTCAGTCTGATTTTGACGCTTTGGTTGGCCAGGGTGTTTTAAACAACTGGAATTATCCTACCAATGCATCTGCATTGCCTTCTGAATGGGGTTCGGTTTACAATATCCGTATCCTAACAAGTTCGGAAGCACCAGTTGCAAGAAATGCTGTACAAAACAACGCAGGTACCTTCAATGATGTTTACTACAACACAGTTGTAGGTAAGCAAGCGATCACGCATATTAATCAGGATGGATTTAGCATGAACCTGATTTATCGTGATCCATATTATTCAGGTATGTTGGCACAGAATGCTACTTTGGCAGTTAAATTTGCCCAAGCACAGGCTTTGACACAAGATACAGCGATCCGAAACCTCTTGAGCACACGCTTAAGCAACCTGGGGGTATAGTATGGCTGAATATTCAAAAATGGCAAGAGGAAGCTTTATTTCTTCTGGCTCAGCTCAGGTTATTAATCTGCCGTTTGTTCCTGATTATGTAGAGTTTTTTAACTTTACACTTGCAAATACCAATGCTACTTCTCAAAACGTAGTATCTGGTAAGTGGCAATATCCTATGGGGCAAGGAACAGCGGTTATTGAAGGTTACAATGCCACACCAACGCTCATTTATGATGCCGTTTCAAGTGGTGGTATTAGCACTTTTACTGCTGGGCAAATGCTTCAATATGGGCCTGTTTATAAGCATAATTCAGTAGCTTCTGCTGATTTTTCAATCACTGCTGCTAATCCTGCTGTAGTAACAACTGCTACAGTACACGGTTTAAAAAGCGGTGATGTAGTTATATTTGAAGGTTTGTTCCAAACATCTACAACTGGTCTACCACAAATGAATGGTATTCCTTTTACTGTAACTGTAACGAGCACAACATCATTTAGCGTACCTTGGGATGCTAGTGGTTCAAATTATACTGCTTTTAACAGTGCTACAAGCACAGGAAACATTGGATCATGGAAGCAAGTTCTTTATCCATATCTATATTTCCCTGGAACTACCTTTATTAGTGCTATTACAGCACCTAATGGTACAACGATTCCTAATGGGTCGATTCTGGTTGACACAACTGATGCGCATAATTTTGTGCCTGGTCAGGAAGTGGCTTTCAGAATTCCTTCTCAATGGGGACCTGTAGAATTAAATTCGTTACCTAATATTCCTACTCCTGGATCACCGATCTATGGATATGTAGATTCAGTAACGGATTATAATTCAGTTCTTGTTAGAACACCATTTGCTGCTGCCTTTACAGCATTCAATGCTAACCAAACTGTGGCGAGTGTCCCTGGACTCTCATATCCTCAGATTGTAGCAGTTGGTGATGTAAATACTGGTGGCGTTCAAATCTCTGCTGGGTCGGCTTTATATCCGCCTCCATATTTTGTGCCAATTGGTACAACTAGATTTAACACTATCAATGGACCTGCAATTCAAGGTAGCTTTGTGAATAACACTTCACAAGGATTTATCATTGGCTCAGGTGCTGGTAGAGTACTAACAACGGCTAACATGGTTGGTGTATCAACAAACGTCATTTACTGGCGTGCGATGCTACACGATCTAGGACTGCCATTTTAATTTGAAATTGTAATAAATTATTTATTACAGTAACTTGGGAGAGGGTTAAAATCCTCTCCCATTTGGTGATTATGACAACTTTTCGTGGCGTTATATCCTATCCTATCCCACCGTATCAAAACGTTGATATTGAGCCTCAATTTTATCAGCCAAGACGTTTTGTTATTTCTGGTATTACTCTTGGTGTGACAACTTTGGTTACAACGTCTGTTGATCATGACTATGTGATAGGACAGCAGGTTAGGTTGATTATTCCGTCTGTATTTGGGTGCTATCAACTTAATGAATCATTTGGATATGTGTTATCAGTCCCAACAACAAGTTCTGTGGAGGTTTCAATAGATTCTTCAAAGAACGTTGATGCATACATATCAGCAACATCGAATCAAGAGCCTGCTATTTTGGCTATTGGTGATGTCAATACAGGAGCTATAAATACTCAAGGAAGGATTAACCAACAGACCTTCATAAATGGAAGTTTTATAGACATTTCTCCACAATAGGTGTATAAGGTAATTAAAAATTAAAATGAGGAAAACATGGCAAAAAAACCTGATGTAACATCATCTGGACAACAAGAACTAGATAAGGTTGAAAAACAGTTCGAAGAATTTGACTCACAAGTGCAAAGTATGACTTTAGATCGCATGAATATGGCACCTAAGCTGGATGTCGAACCACAAACTAAAATGTCTCAAACCGAAATCGATAAGAATAACAGCAATTATTTAAAACCTTTTAAATCTATTGGAAGCAGAGAAAAATTCAATGAAGACTATCGTGAAGAATATAATCGTGCAAAAGAATATGTAAACTTTACAGCAGAAAATAAAGAAATCATTGGCGAGACAATTGAACTGTGGACAAAACCATTTGCAGGAATGCCAGCTGAATATTGGAAAGTACCTTGCAATAAACCTTTATGGGGCCCTAGATATCTTGCAGAGCAAATTAAGAGAGCTTTTTACCATCGTTTGACTATGAACCAGCATACATCAACTGGTGCTGATGGAATGGGTCAATATTATGGAGCAATGGCGGTTGATTCTATTGTGCAGCGTTTGGATGCAATCCCTGTTTCTAGCCGTAAGAGTATATTTATGGGAGCTAATGCATTCTAATGAATCTATTGAGCGACATTCTTACATATATCCGTAGGATCATAAAGAGTCCTTCAAATACTGTCATAACAGACAATTTGTTGATTGATTATGTCAATAGATTCTGGATTATGGATGTCGATGCTCGGATGCAGTTGTTTGATTTGAAGACTAAATATTCGTTTCAAACTAGTCCTGGAGTGGATCAATATAACATGCCATTATATGACCCACAAACGCAGCCTGGTAATCAAGTTATTGCATCATTTCCCGTTTATCAAGGATTCATGGGACCTGCTTACATTAATGGTGTACAGGTATATTTTGAGACACAAAAGAATAAGTTCTTTGGAACTTGGCCAAATATTGTTCAAAATTTACAGGCTGTAGAAGTGGGAGATGGAATAAATTCAGCATATTCATTTAATTTGCCTATTTTGTCTAACTCAACACCTGTAAATCCTCCTGTACAGGCTATTTTAAGAGGTCATGTCGACATAACAGGTATTATTGCGTTAGGCACTAATGTAGATCCTCCTCTTTCTGATACAGTTACTTCGGTTACTTCTATCCCGGATGTTCCTACCACAAGTGTAAAAGCAGCAGTTTTTATAACAACTACTGATGCTACGGGTGCAAATGTGATAGTGACAGATAGTGGGCAATTCCTAGTTGGAAATGTTAACTATGGGCTGCTAATGAATCCAGGAAATGCGCCTAATGGAAATACCCCTCTTGGTGGTGGTTATAGCATAACAAGCAATACAGTAAATTACTTCACTGGTGAGGTGAACGTTAATTTCCCTGTTGTTATTCCTGCTGGTGTAAATATCAATGCACAATGCTACTACTTCCAGAGTGGTCTTCCAAGATCAGTTTTTTTCAATAACAACGTTATAACTCTTAGAAGTCCTCCTGATAGACAATATCTTGTTGAATTAGATGCTTATTTGACACCAGCAGCATTTTTACTCACAGAAGGGGCGATACCATTCGGTTACATGGCTGAATATATTGCACGAGGAGCAGCCAGAAAGATTCTTAGCGATACTGGCGATGTTGAACAATTTCAGTTTTATGAGCCTTTGTT
>Ga0207685_10000101_pt1 | contig 13661 bp, 32 predicted proteins | sample LARL111metaG_FD_184350 | JGI IMG/M metagenome (GOLD analysis project Ga0207685, IMG submission 184350) | Corn, switchgrass and miscanthus rhizosphere microbial communities from Kellogg Biological Station, Michigan, USA - LAR L11-1 metaG... | ecosystem: Host-associated > Plants > Roots >...
TGGACCGACGGTCTGCCGCCGATCCTGACGACGACGACGGGCAAGCACGACCTCATCAAATTCGTCTCGAACGGCACGCGGCTCCGCGGCTTCGCGGTGCTGATGGATTTCTGAGATGAGCAGCTGCCCGAGGCCTGAACGAGTCCGCGGCTTCAACCTACCGCCGGACGTGCTCTGTCGGCGGCGAGCGTTCGGGAAAAACCTGCCGAGCGGGCAGCCGCTCAGCGGCGGCGACAAGACGCTTCCGAGCGGTCGCACGTTGGTGGGAGGAAACACGCGCCTCGTTCCCACCGGGCGACCGTTCCCGCTGTTCGTCTATGGCTCGCTGTTGGACGTCTGCCAGGGCACCAACCTCGCGTTTGCGAACGACGTCCCGAACGTCATCAACTACGCGCAGGGCGTCACCACAGACCCGGTCAGCGGGGACGTCTACGTTGTTTACTACCGCAGCACCGGCGGCCTGATTTGCGTCGCGAAGCAGACCGCGGGCGTGGGTGCGTTCGTCACCACTGTTGGCACGGCAACGGCCGTCGGACTCACCGACGAGCACGTGATGATCGCGTGTGCCGTCGACAGCACCGGGAGGCTGATTGTCGCCTGGGGCATGCACTCCGATCAGATGAATTTTTGGCGCGCGCCGAACCCTGGCGACACGCTGATCACTGATGCCACGAAGCTAGTAAGCCCCACAGGCGCGGGACCCGGTCCAGGGACGGGGCTTGTCACGGGCAACACTGCAGCGGAAGCAAACGCCACCTACCCGTTTTTCCTGACGTACAGCGACGGGCAGATCGCCTTTCTCTGGCGGACTGGCGGGAGCTCCCTCGGCAACCAAGCGCTCTACAACATCAACGGCACGACGATCACTAGCGTCTCGTTGAACTTCCTGCTGGGCGTTCCGACCGGCGCGAGCTTCTATCTCAATACGCCGGTGCTCGAACCCGCAAACGGCGCGCACCCGGACCGGCTCTGGTTGTCATTCCAGATTCGCGACGCCGTCAGCCCCAGCACCGCGCACGACCTGTGGGTGATTTACTCCGACGACCGCGGTGTTACCTGGCACTCGTTCAACGGGACAGCGATGACGCTGCCGATGGACCCAACCAACATTGGCGCAGCGCTCGCCTATGCAATTCCCTCGGGCACGCTGAGCTACGACCCGATCCAAGGAATGGCGGTCGAGCTCGACGGCACGCCTATTGTCGTGGAGTACCACGGGACGACGGTTTCCACTTTTGCGCAGCTCTACGCGCATCGCTGCAAGGCTGACGGAACGGTCATCACCGCGCAGATCTCGAATTGGCAGGTCAGCGACAACTACGACTTTATTTCGCGCCCTACGGCAGTCGCACGTCAGGGGCAGATCATCGCGTTTTTTGGAGCGCGCACGACCGTCGACAACATCGGCAAAATCACGGCGCTCGTCGCGAGCGGCGCGGCGTTCGAGGAGACGTATCAGCAGACCGTCGTGTTTGTGAATGGATGGAACAACTCAAAGCAGGCCAGCGTCCCGTTCAACTTTCAGGCGTGGCAGAAGTCGAAGAAGCTGCAGCTGCTGCACATTCGCGCGGGCACGAGCGGCACCACGGTCGCGAACGGCCCCTATTTGCTCGACACGACAATCAGCGAGGCAGGTCCGCCGGCGGTCCAGACGCCGCTTCAAATTGCCGGAGCGCTGACGTACTGGCACGACGCGGTCAACTACACCGCCGGCAACTGGCCCGACCTCTCTGGAAACGGGATAGCCGGCATTCAGGCGACGGCGTCAAAGCAGCCGAGCTTTAACGCCGCTCAGATCAACGGTTTGCCGTCTGTGCATGCTGATGGTGTCGACGACGATCTCGTGCTGACTGTCCCGCTGGTACCACCAGGCACGACGCCCTTTTTCCGCTTCGTCATTGCGCGGCTCAACACCTACACGCTCAACCGGCAAATGATTGGGCAGGGCGTCGGAGCGTTGATCCTGAATCCCTCGAGTCCCACGATTCGGCTCAACGACAGCGTTGCAAACCTGGGCGTGAACACGATCGTGGGCCAGTTCCTGGTGATGATTTCGCAGCAGCAGAACACGACGGCTGATTATTTTCAGATCGGGATCAACCGCGCGACGGGGGTTTCGCCGGGCAACCTGGCGCAGGGCACCACCACGCTATTTTCGGGCACGCCAACGACGTTGTTTTGCGCGGCGGACATTGCGGAAGAGTGGGCCCTGCAGGGCGCAGCGATGACGTTTGACCAGGTGGGCAAGATGATCCGCTACGCCGTGAACAAGTACGGGCCCACCATCATGGGGACATTCTAAAATGGAAAACAGCGGCAAAATTCTGGACGTCGAGGGTAACGAGCTCGCAGTCGGTGACTCCGTGCTGTTGGAATGCACGGTGTCGCAGCTTCTGCCGCTCGAAGACGGGTTGAACCTGCGGGTGCTCGTCAAGAGCTCAGATGGCACGCAGCTCCAAATTGCTCTCAGCGCGGAGCACGTTCGGAAGGCAACGTGACTCGCGACGAGCTCCGGCAATCGGTGGTTTTCGCGGCTCGCTTCGAGCTGTACAACCAGCGGTTCAAGCTGCGCAGCACCGGCGCGGAGCTCGTGCACCCGGTCGCCATCGTGAACGACCGTGTGCCCACCGACTGGCAGCCGATCGAGAACCCCGCGCGGATTCGCGAGTATTGGGCCGACGTGCTGCCGCCGGGCACGCCGGCGCAGGATTACCCGAAAGAGTGGTGTGGGGCGCTGTGCTTGTTCTCGCTGCACCGCGCCGAGCTTGGGCTAGACGTGTTTTGGTTGGGCGGTTTTTTGGCACGCCGTTGTCGGCTGCTGGAAGCGCACCAGGTGCCGCAACCGGGCGACATGGCTTTTTTCGAGCGCTACCAGCACCACGCGATTGTGGAAGCGGCGGACGCGCAGCGGCGCACGTTCGACAGCATCGACGGGAACCAAGGCCCCGGCATCCTCCGCCACACGTCGCGGCCGTTCTCGGCGGTCCGAGGCTTCTACAGCATCGATCCATTGCTCGACGCAAAGGAGGCTGGGCATGGGACCGCAGAGTAAAGAGGCCGTGTGCGATGCGATCGGTCATTTGATCGACGCGGTGCAGGGCGTCGAGGGCACGCTTGGGCGTATCGAGCGGATGCTGAAGCGCCGAGAAGAAGTGGAAAACGAGCAACTGCAACAGGTCAATCGGCGCGTGACCGTGCTCGAGCGATGGAGAGCCAATGGCGGAAAACCGTCCCCGGCCTAGCGGAAATCCGCTCGACGACGCACGGAGCGCACTGCAGGGGCTTCGCGCGGCGTCCGACTGGAACGAGGCAACGCCGGTCGTGCACGTGAACGTCCAGCAGGCAGCCGCCGCGCGCCGCAGCACGCCCCCGCCGCCGCGTGAAGGCGTCGTTGTGCTGGTGCTGGGCATCGTCAAGCAGGGCGTCTCGCGCATGCCACCGCTCGGCGTCGTCTTGATTTTCGGGATGTTGATTTTGGCTTGGGCTTATTTGGCGGTGCACGGCAAAGCGCCCGTGCCCTGAAAGGCAGCAGAGAAAATGAAAGTGCGTCTATCCCCATCCGGACCGGTGATCGCAAACGAGGAAGGCGGCGAGCTCGCGCCCGGCGCGGGCATGATGCTTCGCCTTGCGGAGGGTTACACCCATATCGGCGGCAGCCTCGCCATCACGCAAACGCCCCAGACGTTGGGAACGGTCCTGAACGGCGGAACGGTGCTTGTGGAGACGCTGCCCGAGCCGTCGCCAGATTTGAGGTACCGCGCCAGCCTGACGATCGATGTGGACAATAGCAGCACGTCAACGGCGGCCGACGTCGTGCTGTTCATTGACACGAGCGTGGACGGCGCCAGCTGGGTCAACCAAGTCAGCAACACGCACGCAGTCGGCGCTGGCTCGGGCGTGGACGGTGATCAATTTACAGGCATGCACTGCCGGCTGGACATGACCATGCGGCTCGGGAGCGACCTCACCGGCGGCATGCCTGTGGGCTCACCGTCGCTGCGCGTGCGCGGTCGCATTGCGCAGGTCGGCGAAGTCGTCGGCGCCGAGGTGGACAGTCGCGCGAGCTCGGGGCCGTACAACGAGTTCGTGGGGACCTGTCTGCTGCAGCTGTCCGAGCATTTTTAGGAGAGATTTGAATCTCCCGGCGATGGATGTAGTCTAAGATCGAGACGGCCCCGGCAGCGCGCAAACGCTCCGGAGCCAGGCCACGAACGGAAAGGGTTCGCGACATGTCAAACATACCATGGGAGAGGCTCGAAGCGTTGCCGACGCTCGAGCAACGAAACGCGCGGTACATCCGCAGGGTGATGGCGCTTTGTAACGGCGACGTCACTGCGGCCGCGCTGGTGCTGAAGGTTGGGCGGGCGACGCTGTACCGCAAGGTGCGCGAGTTGCAGCTCGAGACGCAAGGCGTGCGCAGGGAACGCGAGCGCCTGCAGGCCGCGCTGGAAATGGAGGCGCGCTATGGAGCCCGCTAGCCGTTGCGTGTGGCTGGTGCTGCTGCTGCTGGTCGGTTGCGGGGGCGCCCCCTTCGAGGCCAGCAGCCTCGCCGGCAGCCCGCTTGCCGGCGCTCCAAGCAGCGCCGGCGCGCAGTCTGCCGGCGAGTCAACTGGCCTCTCAGGGGGCGCAGGTGCGGCGGGAAACGTAGCAGCAGGAGGGAGCACTTCGGAAATCCCGGATGCTCCTGGCGGCGCCGGCGGCGCCGAGCTCGGCGGAGTGGGCGTGGATAGTGGAGGCGCGCCGACTCTCCACTTTCCGTGCGACACGAAAGTATGGAAGGCCAGCGCCTTCGCGAGCGAAAAGAGTCAGCCGGCTCTTGCCCTCGATGGCGACGCATCAACGCGCTGGACGAGCGGCACCGAGCGCGAGCCGGGGCAGTGGTTCGCGCTCGAGCTCGGCGCCGGCGTCGTGCTCGAGCAGCTGCAATTCCGGACGCCTGCAACGCCTTCGGACCTTCCAAGCTCGCTCGAGCTCGAGCTTGACGGGCAGCCGGTCGACGCGGCCGCGACGTCGCCCGAGCGCGGTTTGCTGGTGCTGACGTTCACGCCGCGGGCGGTGAGCTCGGTGCGGCTGGTGCTGACGAGCTCGGCGCCGCTGTGGTGGTCTATCGCGGAAATTGCGGGGGTCTGCCAATGAACCGCGACCAGCACGAAGCGACGCGCGAGCGTGAAGCGGCAGAGGCCAAATGGCTGCGCGCCTATGGCTGGGCCGAGAGCGGCAAACTCTGGACGCACGCGCGAGCTCCGAACATTCGAGAGGCGTACAGCCGGCGCGACGCGATCACGATCACAGAGGCCGAGCCGCTGCGTTATGGCGTCGTCCGCCTGGGGCGTGCGCTATGAACTGCGGGCAGTGCCGCAAGCCGTTGAAGGTCGGCGAAGATCTGAAGCTGCAGAGCGAGGCCGTGAGCTTCCGCACCGGGAACGGCGTCGACATCACGGTCCACTTTTGCTCGCTCCAGTGCGTCTGGTGGGGCGGCGTGAAGTACAGCAAGAGCATCAACCCCGGGGCGCCGACAACAAAGCGCACGTTCAAATCGCTTTATCCGGGGGCGGTCGAATGAAGCCGCGCACCGTGGCGCAGATGCATGAAGCCGAGGAAGCGCGGCACGAGCTCGTGAGAGAAAAGCGGCGTCGCGTCGACACGCTGCGCGTCACGCACGAACGACTGCAACGCGAGCTCCGAGCACTTGACGAAACCTCAAGTGCGTTGCGCTCGCCGGTCGCGATTGAGGCCATGCGGATCGAGCTCGCGCGGGTGACGGCCGAGCTGCGAGCGGCTACCCGGGACCTCATCGGTAGCATTTGACCCACCCTTGGGGTGTTGGAGACCCACCACCACAAGACCGGGAAAAGCGCGGAGAAATGCGGCCCGAGATCCGGACGACTTGACGGGAGCCGTCCGGGTCGACTTCCATCGCTCCCAACCGCGACCCCACAAAAGCGGAAAACCGACAGCTACCAACCGTCGGAATTCCTGGGGGGCGCCACCGCAGAGGCTGCTGCAGTGACCAAGAAAAGAGACCACGAACCCGACTCCGCTGCAACATGCAGGCGGACGTTTTGCGTCACGGGTGGCGAGCGTTGAGCGACTCACGCGAGGTGCGCGAAGCCGCCGACCGTGCCACCGGCGCGCTAGCTCGGCTGGGCTGGTCACGACTTGCGGCGCTTGTAGGTGGCAGGGTTGCGCAGTTCGATTGCAACTTTGAAACCGACACTAAGCTACAGGCTGTCATCGTCCGCCCCGACGGTAAGCGCTATCACCGCGAATCCATTGGCCGCGTCCGTCGAGCTCTCCGAGACGCGCAGCTGATCACCTCGCAGCGCGTTTTCATGGGCGCAAAAATGCCAGGCGCAAAATACGCCAGCGCCCGCGGAACCACGGTCAAAACGTTCAACTGGCGAGCGGTGACCGAAAAGAACCCCATGAGCCGCCGGCAACGCCGCCTGGCTCGTCAGCAGCAGGCCGCCGCGCTGCGCGCCGCCGGCGAGCTGGTGAAGCCGCTCCCGAGCTGCGCAGCGCCCCGAGACCCGGCGCGGCCGCGCTACAGCAGGCCCCCCACAATATCAACGCCGGCGGCGCCGGCAGACCTCGCGGAAGCGATCAACGCCACGACCCGAGCGCTCGAGCGTCGTGGTTGGGCTGCAGGCGAGCCCGCCGGACCGGCTCCGGTGCGTTCGTCTGCAGCCCGCGAGCGTCCGCCGCCCGACTAACGAACGGTGCACGTCGAAGCGCTGCAGCTAACGCGCTGCCCGCGCGAAGGTGTGCGCACGCTTTGACGTGTCGCGCGCAAAACGCTCTCAGCGCGGTCTGTGGGCAAGTTGTTGGCCGTTCGCGACTGCTGAACGCGCGCACCACTGGCCGATCACCTGCTCAGAATGTTGGGTCAGACCCTACACGAAGATTTGATCTTCGAAGTCCCTCTCACTTGAGAAGAATATTTCTTACTGACCACTCGAGCCCCGCTCTCGCTCCGCTGCTCGGTTGTCGACGTGCCCTGACTCGCTGCGCTGACGAGCTCGGTGCGCGACGGGTGGGCGCGAAACCGTGCGCGCTGCAGCGCGACCGCTGGGCACCCTTGCGCGGCTCACGCCGCCGGTTCTCGTTCGCGGCGCCTGCGGCGCCCAAAGCGGCTCATAATGAGCCCTGTGGCGACAGCGGCGTATTTGAGAGTCAGCACCGGCAAGCAAGATTGGAAGCTCCAGCGAGACGCGATTGCGCGAGCCTGCAAGGCGCGCGGCGACGTGATCCCGAAACGGCTCTGGTTCGAGGACTGCAAGAGTGGGGCTAGCATCGAACGTCCTGCACTCCAAAAGTTGCGGGCCGCGGTGCGCGCGGGGAGCGTCGGCCGGCTGTACATTTTCCGGGTCGACCGGCTCAGCCGTTCAGGGATTCGCGACACGTTGGCGCTCGTCGACGAGTTCAGGCGCGGGGGCTGCGAGCTCGTGACGCTGGCGGACGGTTTCGACTTCAACGGGCCCGCGGCTGAGGTGGTGCTCGCGGTGATGGCGTGGGCGGCGCAGATGGAAAGAAACGCGATCGGCGAACGCATCAAAGCGGCGCGCGTGCGCATCGAAGCCGCCGGCGGCCGTTGGGGGCGGCCGCGGAAGCTCGACCCGGGAACGCTCGAGCGTGCGCGCAAGTTACGTAAGACGCGCACGCTGCGGGAGGTGGCCGTTGCGCTGAAGGTGCCGCGCTCGACTCTCGCAGATGCGCTGGCGGGGAAAGGGCACTACGCTTTGAAGCGCCGAGCGTCTGGGAAACCCGCTGTGATGGCGGGCCCGCGGTAACCACTCCCCTCAGGCGCTCGGCTTCAGCAAAAGGAGCCGCAATGCAAAGCGTGACATTCAAGTGCGACAGCTGCGGAAAAGAGATCGAACCGGTGCCAGAACACAGCGGCGGCCCGGGTTGGGTTGACCACGCAGCGCCTTACGCATTTTTTCGCGTCGCCGCTGGGTGTGCTGTGGCGGCGAGGCTGACGCGAGACGCAGACGCCTGCGGCCGCACGCACGCGGTGCAAATGCTGGAGCACAGCGAAGGTATCGACGTCTGTCGCAACTGCGCCGAATCGAAAACTCTGCGGCAGCTGCTTCCGGTGATGAGGTAAGCTAGGCGTGCGCCGCCGGTGGAAACGCGCCGGGCCTGAACAACTCGGAAGTGCGACCAGTTCAAGCCGGCGGCGTTTTCTGAGCAGCCAGCCACGCCAACGATCCAACGGGAACGCAGCCGGCGCGTTCGCATTTGCGCTCGTGGTACGTGCGCCATTTGCACCAGGCGCTGATCAGCTGGGTTCGTAGCTCCTGATCCATCGGCTCCGGGAAGTTGTCTTCCGCCCAGACGTGCAGCACGACCATGCCACGGAGCGCTGCTTGCATCTCGCGGGCTTCGTCTTCGCGGTGCTGGGCTATTTCGACCTCAGCTCTCCACAGGTAAGCCGCTGGCTTCCAGTGACGCGCGAGCCACGCGCCCCAGCGCGTACGCATCCAGCGCGGCCAAAACGGCAGGTGGCGCGCCTCGTCGCACCGCTGCAGCTCCAGGGACTGCGCCGAGGGCGTCATAAATTCCAGGTCGCCCATGTTGCCGCTTCCGCTGAGGATATACTTAGCATATCCTCAGCGCGTGAGGCAAAAAACGCGCGTGCAAAAACGAGAAAAACGCCGGCTGCTCGAAGCGCCGGCGGATGCGTGGAAACGATGGGACGCGCTAGCAAAGATCGAGGGACTGAGCTGGGCTGAGTTTACGCGCCGCGCGTTGCTGCAGCGGACCTCATCGATCCAAGAGCTGGTGGACTGGGCGAACGAGCCAGAGCGGACGCCGAGCGAGCGCGCAAGCATCCTCGAGCGTTTGCCAGGCCTGCAGCTGTCCGAAAAACCTACCAAGAAAAACGGCGTCGCCGGCGCCAAGAAAATGCGGCGGTCGGTACGGCGCGGAAAGGGCAGTTCCCGGTCATGAGAGCCAGCGAACGCAAGGCTTTGGTTCGGAAAACCGTCGCGGGCACTCTGCGCAGCGTTGCGACAGCGATGCGCAAGTGCGGCGCTGACGTGCAGCTCTACGCCGGCGGCCGCTCGTGCGCCTTGTGGGCGTATCTGCTCGAGCTGCAAGCGGCCGACGTTGAACGGCGCTCGGCTCGAAAGGGCAGTTCCCGGTCATGACCGTGAAGCTGACAGCAAGCTGGGACGTGAAGAGCTGCGACGACTGCGGCTCGATGAACGACACCGAAGAAGAGTTTCCGGAGGGGTGGTGCGTGCTCGTCGTGAGCGACGGCGACGCGATGCAGCACCAAGCTTTTTGTCCAGAATGCGACCCGCGCAGCGACGCTCAGAAGGGCAGTTCTCGGTCATGAGCGTTCTTCTGCGAACGTTGATCCGCGCGGCGATGTTGGTCGGCTGCGGCTGGCTGGTCGATCGTTTCTTTCACACGGGGTGGTTGCTGGGCGTCTGCACGCTCTCGGTCATCGATCGCGAGCTCGCGTGGCTCGCGGGAAAGAGTAGTTCTCGGTCATGAGCTCGAAGCGTTTTTATTGGACCACCGCGTGTGCCTGGGTGCTGTTGTCGCTCGCATGGACGGCGCTGTGCTACTTCGCGGCTCCGCCGCGTTGGGTCGCTGCGCTCGGCGGCTTTGCAGTTGGTTGGCTAGCAGCGCTGAGCGCCTGCGCGCTTGCCATCTTGCGAGCGGAGCGCCGAGCGGAGCGCCGGAAGGGCAGTTCCCGGTCATGACGTCGCCGTTTTTCTACGACGTGCCAGCGCACACTCGCGAAGCGCTCGAGCGTTGGATAAACGAGGGCCTGATGCCCGGCGCCTTCGTGCGCTCGGTTCTCGAAAATGATCTCGTTGGCGCAACGATGCGAGCGGACGTCGAAAACGCGCCGCGGCTGGCCTCAATCGTTCAGTACCTCAACATGGAGGCGCCGTCGCCGTGCTGGGGCAGTCGCGAGAAAGTTTTGGCGTGGGCGCTTCACTTCGCCCAGAAGGGCAGTGCCCGGTCATGAGCATCCGCATTCGAAAGTTTGGCGAGTCGGGACCATGGCTCGACGTCGATCATGTGCCGGTTGAGCAGTGTGGGTTTTGCGCGGCCGCTTACGGAAACTTGAAGGCAGTTGGCGATGTGATCTTTTTCGAGACGCCCGAGGGCTACGTGCAGCGGACGGAATGCATTGGGCTGGCCTCGGATGGCTCGCCGGCTTTCGAGTGCTGGGAAAGTGACCGCGAAGAAGCGGAGCGCGAGATCAGCGAGGCTCAGAAGGGCATGACCTCGAAGCGAAACGAGGGTTCATGAGCTGGCGGCAAACCTTCGCGAAAATGATCGGCGTGCCCGAGCACCAGGCCGAGGACGCGCTGCGTTCAGAGCGGGCCGCGCGTGCAACGCTCACACGGCGCAACTTGTTTGCGGGGGGCGCCGCCCTGGCAGCGAATAGCGTTTTCTCGTTCCCGGCTGCTCCAGCGCCGAGCGTAGCGTTCCCCCCAATTCCGTTTGGAGCCACCTGGTACCCGTATGTTGTCGCCTGGGGCATGCACTATCAGATGAATTTTTGGCGCGCGTCGCATTTACACTCGGAGGTTTGAATGTTTGGTTTCTTCGACGACCCCTCTCCTGACCAAGACCTTTATTCTGGAGTGCTCGAGCTGTCAGAGCAGGCTCTAGCCGATGGTCTCTCGCGGACGCAAACAGCGCTCGCATTGATCAATTTCGCAATCGCGGCGGCCTACCTGGTGCTGACGCCGGACGAAGTCCGGGCCGCGCTAGATCATGCGCTCGAGCGTGAGGCGCGCGACGTCGGCCGCGGTGGCGACAAAATGGCACACGTATTTCTGCGCTGTCCGTTCGAAAGCGAAAGCGACGGCGAGCGGTGCAAGCGCTGCGTCCATGGCGAGGCCGAGCCGCACGACTTCATCAACTGGGAAAAGCCGCTCAAGTGATCGCGCGGATCTGGAAAAGGCTCCGGGATGCCTGGCATTGGCTTTTTCACGTCAAGGGCAGCTCGTGACTAGCGGGCCGCCGGTGATGCGTCGTCTGAAATGCCCGTGGTGCGGGCGTCTCGTGTTCGCCGACGACGCGACGCTGAGCACGCACCACGAAATGCCGGTGTGCCCGGAGTACCTGCAGGCCGTCGAGGCCACCGACGCGACGTGCAGCGGCGTCAGCGTACGCAACCCGAGAACCGGGCAGCAGGAGAAACCATCGTGAAGTGCGGCTGCCGCGAGGCGGCGACTAGCTGGCTTTGGCAACGCAGTTCCAGCAGGCGCCATGGGCGCTCAGCGCTCGGACGTCGGACTCCCCGCACTGGCAGCGGGCGACGGCTGGCAGGCTGCCGCGGCGGTCGCGTTGATAGCAGCGAAAGCAGAGGCCGCGAGCGTGCACGCGGCCGCCCGCCGGGCAGCGCAGGCACTTGTCAGGGTTCGTGCGGAGGCGTTTCGATTTGCTGGTGTGCATGCGCAGCACCTTCGCCGGAGCGCGTGCAACGGGCAAAGTTTCAGCTGATCCGTTCCACGTGCAACCATGGCGTGCGAACTGAAACACCACCTCGAAAGGGAAACGAATGATCAACAGGTACGACGTGGGAGCCGTGGGAAAGCGTGTGACGATTGCGAACCTCGCGCCGCGTCCGGAGCTGACGCCGAGAGAGGCGCTCGAGCTCGCGGCGTGGCTCGTCGCGACGGCGGCGCCGTTGATGCACGGCGAGCCGAGCGAAGTGCTTGGGCAGTTTCACAAGATGATCGCAGCCGCCGGCGACGGTGACGGCATCGGCAATGCAGCCCTAGAAGCGATCGAAGAGTGAAGCCTTCGATCACTGTGGATGAGCGCGGCGTGCTGCTGCACCTGGTCGACGACGCCGGCAAGGGCTACGCCGTCGCGCTCAACGGCGAGACGCTGGCGGCGCTGGTGGCGCAAGGCACGGCGGCGCTTGAAAGCCTCAAGTCGCCCGAGACGCGCGGAACAATGCTTTGGAACGTTGGCCGCGCCGTTGTGCGTGAGCTCTTCAACCCTACAAAACCAAAAGACGATGGACCACCTGAACCTGACGCAGCACGAGAGAAAGATCGTTAACGAAAACGTGGGTCGACTCGGCGCGCAGCTGCTGCGCGAGCGCGTCGACCAGTCGCGCTGGGCGCAGGTCGTGCTGGCCGTGGTGATCGAACTGGCGGGCCAAATCCTGCGGCTTTCTGAAGGCGTCGAAGTCAACGACACGGAGCGGCCGCCGGCGCCGGCGCCGGAATGAGCTCACGCACGCGCGCCGCTTTCCACGCTCACTTGGACGACTGCCAGCAGTGCGCCAATCATCCGTTTGCGCTGTGCAGCGAAGGCGCGCGCCTGCTCGAGCTCGCGGGGCAGCCACTGGCCTGCCTCAAGTGCGGTCAACCGTGGACGGAGACAACAACTGGCGCCGAGCCGTGCGCAGCTGGTGGTCAGTGTGAAATTGAGGGCCTGCGATGATCAGAAGGGGACGCCGGCGACGCTGCGCCGTCGGAGCTCGCGCGTGGTACGTGCTTCCTCTGCGAGCAGTTGGGCCAAGTATTTGTCCGCGTCGTGTTGCATCAAGTCGTAGACCTCGCCGGGGTTCTCCTCGGCCCACTGCAAGAACGCTTCGGTGCGCGACTTTCTCGGGTTGCCCTTGATGTGTTTTCGCACGGCGTCGAACACCGGCACCATGTCGGGCGCGAGGTTGGTTCGCACTTCTTCGTCGGACTCTTGGCGCCGCTCGCCCGTCGTCGAGCGCAAGCGCCGCGGTCGGCCGGCGTCGCGCATCTTTTGCTCAAAGCCTTTTTCTTCGAGTAGCTTGGAACGCCGGCGGGCGACCTCCGAAGCGCCGGAGCTTTTCGCGAGCAGTGCGCGTGTCTGGCAGCTCTGTCGCAGGTCGACGCGCTTTTGCGCGCAGTCGGTCTTGACGTTGCGGATTGCCTCGAGTCGCGCGACGCGCGCCGCTTTGATCAGGTCGCGCAGCTCGACCAACCGAGCCTTGAACGCGAGCCGCCGTGCTTTGTCGATTTCGCGCCGGAGTTTCCTTTTGTCGAGAGCCACCATTTGCCCGAGGATAGCGCAAAAATGAGCCATTTTCTCAATTTCGGAGCGGGGCCGAACCAGTTGCCGGAGCCCTGGCAGAATCTCAACGCGGAGCACGACTTACGAAAGCGGCTGAAGTTTCCCGACAGTTCGGTGAAGGCCATCTTGGCCGAGCACGTGATCGAACACGTCCCTTATTTGCAGGCCTATGGATTTCTGCTGGAGTGTTTCCGCGTGCTCGAGCCAGGCGGCGTGCTGCGCCTCGCGTTTCCCGATCCGGTGCGGCTGCTGGCTATCAGCATGGAGGGCTTCCAGCTGGGACCGAAGGCCGAGGAATACGCCGACGAGCTCAAGAAGCGCCCTCATGGTGAAGTGGTGCGCCGAGCCACCGACAAGGCGCGAGCCGGCGCGTCGATGATGCTTATCGGCTGGCACCACCAGAGCATGTGGTCCCTGCACACCGCGGCCGCGTGCCTCTGCACCATTGGCTTTGCCCGGGTGGTCAATCGCGACTACGGCAAAGGGGCGCTAGCGGGCATCGACGGGCACCACAAGGACGTGGGCCACGAAATGGCCATGCTCGAGACAACTATTTTGGAGGCCACGAAATGAAACACACGCTGATTGTCATGTCCGCCTACACCGGCGAGATGGAGCCCGAG
>Ga0207685_10000104_pt1 | contig 12899 bp, 7 predicted proteins | sample LARL111metaG_FD_184350 | JGI IMG/M metagenome (GOLD analysis project Ga0207685, IMG submission 184350) | Corn, switchgrass and miscanthus rhizosphere microbial communities from Kellogg Biological Station, Michigan, USA - LAR L11-1 metaG... | ecosystem: Host-associated > Plants > Roots >...
CTGAAGCCGTCGGCGGCCAAGGGCCGGTACCTGCGGAAGGTGGCCATGACCACCACCATGGGCCCGAGCATCCCGGTCGACCCCAGCAAGACCCGCGGCCTCAGCGAAGAACTCCAGCCCGCCAGCTGAGGATGCCGCGAGCTGCACTCGGCGCGGTTGACAGACGGTATACTCGCTCGTAGCCAAAGACCGTCGGTTGCCGCCGCATGCCCGGCATGGGGTGGCCGAAGGACCCGCGCATCGCGGGCGGCCCGCGCAGGCGTCCGAGCTGAATCGCTGCTCGCCCCTCAGGGGCGTCGCGGCGCCCACGCCCTGGTGCCACGCGCCGGGGCGTTTCGTTTTGCTCGGCCTTCGCCGACGCCGGACGCGGCTGGTGCCCTGGCCCAGGCCAGGGCCCACCAGCCCAGGAAAGGAGGCCCATGGCGAGGGCGGAGAAGGTGGCCGCGGTCGCCGAGCTGGCCGAGCGGTTCCAGAGCTCCAGCGGCGCCGTGCTGGCCGAGTACCGGGGCCTGACCGTGGCCCAGCTGGCCGAGCTGCGCCATTCGCTCGGCGAGCGGGCGACGTTCAGCGTGGTCAAGAACACCCTGACCAAGCTCGCGGCGGCCGATGCAGGCATCGCGGCGGAACTGGAGGGGCTGCTGAGCGGCCCCTCGGCGATCGCCTTTGTCCAGGGCGACGTGGTCGAGGCGGCCAAGGGACTGCGCGATTTCGCCAAGGTCAACCCGGCCCTGGTGATCAAGGGCGGGGTAATCGACGGCAAGTCGATGAGCCCGTCGGAGATCGAGCGGCTCGCCGACCTCGAATCGCGCGAGGTGCTGCTGGCCATGCTCGCCGGCGCCATGAAGGCGTCGATGGCGAACGCGGCGGCCACGCTCAACGCGCTGCCGGTCCAGATGGCCCGGCTGGCCGGAGCGCTCCAGGCGAAGCTGGAGGCCGAGGGCGGCGCCACGGCGCAGGCCGACGCGGCACCGGCCGGCGCGGCACCGGCCGAGGCGGCGCAGGCCGAGGCGGCACCGGCTGACACGGCCCCGGCTGACACGCCGGAATCCGGGACGGACCAGGCCCCAGCCGACACACCGAACGACGAGACCGCGGCCCCCGCCGCCGCGGCCGAAGACCCATCAACGGAGGAATGACCACCATGGCCAAGCTCAGCACCGACGACCTGCTCGACGCCTTCAAGGAGATGACGCTCCTCGAGCTGTCGGACTTCGTCAAGAAGTTCGAGGACGCCTTCGACGTCAAGGCCGCGGCCCCCGTCGCGGTGGCCGCGGCGGCACCCGGCGCCGGCGGCGCAGCAGCCGCCGAGGCCGAGGCCGAGGAGAAGGACGAGTTCGACGTCATCCTCGAGGCCGCGGGCGACAAGAAGATCCAGGTCATCAAGGAAGTCCGCTCCCTGACCAGCCTCGGCCTGAAGGAGGCCAAGGACCTGGTGGACGGCGCGCCCAAGCCGCTGCTTGAGCACGTCAACAAGGAGGCGGCCGACAAGGCCAGGGCCGCGCTCGAGGGCGCTGGCGCGACCGTCACAGTCAAGTAACGGTCCGGTAACGGGGATGTGCCCGGCCGGCTGGAACCGGCCGGGCACACCGGTTCCGGGCGCCGCTTGAGGCCCGCGGGCAGCGGTTACTGGTTCCCACCGGTTGCCCCGCTCGGGCCTGGAATATTGCAGCGAACTGATAGGTTTACCCCTCAGGCATGCAGCCCACACCAGAAGTGGGCTGTGGCGTTCGTCACATGGCCGAGTTCTGCGGGAACACCCCGGGTGGACTTGACGTTTCGCCTAGAACGAGCCATGCTGCGGAGCAACCGTGAACCTCATAGTTAGATACACTTGACCAGCGGTGTGGCCGTCGGCTACACTGCCAATTTGCGCTGCACTCTCTAACGTCCTCGACCAGCCCGAGTCCCTCGCGGCGTGTCCGCAGGGCGTTTTGGTGCGTGCGGTGAAAGTTCGCCACAAGCTCGGAAGGACCCCTGTTGGCAGCATCGCGCAGCGCCTCAGCCACCAGCCCAGCTACCCGCCGCGTCTCCTTCGCCCGATTCACCGAACCACTCGAGGTCCCCGGCCTCCTCGCCCTGCAGACGGACTCGTTCGACTGGCTGCTGGGCAACGAGCGCTGGCTGACCCGGGTGGCGGCCGCGCAGAAGGCAGGCGATAAGGAGATCCCGGAGCAGTCGGGCCTTGAGGAGATCTTCGAAGAGATCAGCCCGATCGAGGACTTCACGGGAACCATGTCCCTGTCGTTCCGCGACCACCGGTTTGAGCCGCCCAAGTACTCCGTAGAGGAGTGCAAGGACAAGGACATGACGTACTCCGCCCCCATGTTCGTGACGGCGGAGTTCATCAACAACTCGACTGGCGAGATCAAGAGCCAGACCGTCTTCATGGGCGATTTCCCGCTCATGTCGCCCAAGGGCACCTTCATCATCAACGGCACCGAGCGGGTCGTGGTGTCCCAGCTGGTCCGGTCGCCGGGCGTCTACTTCGACCGCCAGGTGGACAAGACCTCGGACAAGGACATCTACAGCTGCAAGGTGATCCCGTCCCGGGGCGCCTGGCTGGAGTTCGAGATCGACAAGCGGGACAGCGTCGGCGTGCGCATCGACCGCAAGCGCAAGCAGAGCGTCACCGTGCTCCTCAAGGCCCTCGGCTGGGACGAGGCGCGGATCCTGGAGCGGTTCGGCGGCTTCGAGTCGATGCGGGCCACCCTGGAGAAGGACCACACGACCGGCCAGGACGACGCCCTGCTCGACATCTACCGCAAGCTGCGGCCGGGTGAGCCGCCGACCAGGGAGTCCGCTCAGGCGCTGCTGGAGAACCTCTACTTCAACGCCAAGCGGTACGACCTGGCCAAGGTGGGCCGCTACAAGATCAACAAGAAGCTCGGCCTGTCCCAGCCGATCCGGCAGGGCACGCTGACCGAAGAAGACATCGTCTCCACCATCGAGTACCTGGTCCGGCTGCACGCGGGCGAAGAGGACATGAAGGCCGGCGACGCCATGATCCCGGTCGAGACGGACGACATCGACCACTTCGGCAACCGGCGGCTGCGCACCGTGGGCGAGCTGATCCAGAACCAGGTCCGGCTGGGCCTGGCCCGGATGGAGCGCGTGGTCAGGGAGCGGATGACCACTCAGGACGTCGAGGCGATCACGCCGCAGACGCTGATCAACATCCGGCCGGTGGTCGCGTCCATCAAGGAGTTCTTCGGCACCAGCCAGCTCTCGCAGTTCATGGACCAGACCAACCCGCTGGCCGGCCTGACGCACAAGCGGCGGCTGTCGGCGCTCGGCCCCGGCGGCCTGTCCCGCGAGCGCGCCGGGTTCGAGGTGCGCGACGTGCACTCCTCGCACTACGGCCGGATGTGCCCGATCGAGACGCCGGAAGGCCCGAACATCGGCCTGATCGGCTCCCTGTCCTCGTACGCCCGGGTCAACGCGTTCGGCTTCGTGGAGACCCCCTACCGCAAGGTGAAGGGCGGCAAGGTCACCAGCCAGATCGACTACCTCACCGCGGACGAGGAGGACCGTCACGTCATCGCGCAGGCGAACACGCCGCTGAAGCCGGACGGGACGTTCGCCGAGGACCGGGTGCTGATCCGCCGCAAGGGCGGCGAGGTCGACCTGATCCCGCCGGACGACGTGGACTACATGGACGTGTCGCCGCGCCAGATGGTGTCGGTGGCCACCGCCATGATCCCGTTCCTGGAGCACGACGACGCCAACCGTGCCCTCATGGGCTCGAACATGCAGCGCCAGTCGGTGCCGCTGCTGCGGAGCGAGGCCCCGCTGGTGGGCACCGGCATGGAGTATCGCGCCGCCACCGACGCCGGCGACGTCATCATCGCCGACAAGGCGGGCGTGGTGGAGGAGTCCTGCGCCGACTACGTGACCGTGGCCAACGACGACGGCACCCGGAGCACCTATCTGGTGGCCAAGTTCCGCCGGTCCAACCAGGGCACCTGCTTCAACCAGAAGCCGGTCGTGGCCGAGGGCCAGCGGGTGGAAGAGGGCCAGGTCATCGCGGACGGCCCGTGCACCGATCAGGGCGAGATGGCGCTCGGCCGGAACCTGCTGGTCGCCTTCATGCCCTGGGAGGGCCACAACTACGAGGACGCGATCATCCTCTCCCAGCGGCTTGTCCAGGACGACGTCCTGTCCTCGATCCACATCGAGGAGCACGAGGTGGACGCGCGGGACACCAAGCTCGGCCCGGAGGAGATCACCAGGGATATCCCGAACGTCTCCGATGAGGTCCTCGCCGACCTCGACGACCGGGGCATCATCCGGATCGGCGCCGAGGTCGTCACCGGCGACATCCTGGTCGGCAAGGTCACCCCGAAGGGCGAGACCGAGCTGACCCCGGAGGAGCGGCTGCTGCGCGCCATCTTCGGTGAGAAGGCGCGCGAGGTGCGCGACACCTCGCTGAAGGTGCCGCACGGCGAGTCCGGCAAGGTGATCGGCGTCCGGGTGTTCACCCGGGAGGACGGCGACGAGCTGCCGCCCGGCGTGAACGAGCTGGTGCGGGTGTACGTAGCCGCCAAGCGCAAGATCACCGACGGCGACAAGCTGGCCGGCCGGCACGGGAACAAGGGGGTCATCGCCAAGATCCTCCCGATCGAGGACATGCCGTTCCTCGAGGACGGCACGCCGGTGGACATCGTGCTCAACCCGCTCGGCGTGCCGGGCCGGATGAACGTCGGCCAGGTGCTCGAGACGCATCTCGGCTGGGTCGCCAAGTCCGGCTGGGAGGTCAACGGCGAGGACGCCGACTGGAAGAAGCGGCTCCGCAAGCGGGGCGCGGAATCCGCCGAGCCGGGCACGCCGGTGGCCACCCCGGTCTTCGACGGCGCCCGCGAGGAGGAGATCACCGGCCTGCTCGGCAGCGTGCTGCCCAACCGGGACGGCGACCGGATGGTCGGCGCGAACGGGAAGGCGACGCTGTTCGACGGCCGGACCGGTGAGCCGTTCAAGGACCCGATCGCGGTCGGCTACATCTACATCCTCAAGCTGCTCCACCTGGTCGACGACAAGATCCACGCCAGGTCGACCGGCCCCTACTCGATGATCACCCAGCAGCCACTGGGCGGGAAGGCGCAGTTCGGTGGCCAGCGCTTCGGTGAGATGGAGGTATGGGCACTGGAGGCCTACGGCGCGGCCTACGCGCTCCAGGAGCTGCTCACCATCAAGTCCGACGACGTCCTCGGCCGGGTCAAGGTGTACGAGGCCATCGTCAAGGGCGAGAACATCCCCGAGCCGGGGATCCCCGAGTCGTTCAAGGTGCTGATCAAGGAGATGCAGTCCCTCTGCCTCAACGTCGAGGTGCTCTCCAGCGACGGCGCGGCGATCGAGATGCGGGATACCGACGAGGATGTCTTCCGCGCCGCCGAGGAACTCGGCATCGACCTGTCCCGGCGTGAGCCGAGCAGCGTTGAAGAGGTCTGATCCGAACTACCCCAGGGGAAAAAACACGTGCTAGACGTTAACTTCTTCGACGACCTGCGGATTGGCCTGGCGACAGCGGACGACATCCGGCAGTGGTCGCACGGCGAGGTCAAGAAGCCAGAGACCATCAACTACCGCACGCTCAAGCCCGAGAAGGACGGGCTGTTCTGCGAGAAGATCTTCGGCCCGACCCGGGACTGGGAGTGCTACTGCGGTAAGTACAAGCGGGTCCGGTTCAAGGGCATCATCTGTGAGCGCTGCGGCGTCGAGGTCACCCGGGCCAAGGTGCGGCGGGAGCGGATGGGCCACATCGAGCTCGCCGCGCCGGTCACGCACATCTGGTACTTCAAGGGTGTGCCCAGCCGGCTGGGCTACCTGCTCGACCTGGCGCCCAAGGACCTGGAGAAGGTCATCTACTTCGCCGCGTACATGATCACGTACGTGGACGAGGAGGCGCGCGACCGGGACCTGCCCTCGCTGGAGGCCAAGTTCTCGGTCGAGCGTGGGCAGCTGGAGCAGCGGCGGGACGCCGACATCGAGGCCCGCCAGACCAAGCTGGAGGCCGACCTGGCCGAGCTGGAGGCGGCCGGGGCCAAGGGCGACGCGCGGCGCAAGCTCCGCGAGAGCAGCGACCGCGAGTGCCGCCAGATCCGTGACCGCGCCCAGCGGGAGATCGACCGGCTGGAAGAGGTCTGGAACCGGTTCCGCGCCCTCAAGGTCCAGGACCTGGAGGGCGACGAGCTGCTCTACCGCGAGATGCGCGACCGGTTCGGCCGCTACTTCCGCGGCGGCATGGGCGCTCAGGCGATCCAGGAGCGGCTGGCCAGCTTCGACCTGGAGGGTGAGGCGCGCAACCTGCGGGAGACCATCCGTACGGGCAAGGGCCAGCGCAAGGCCCGCGCGCTCAAGCGGCTGAAGGTCGTCTCGGCGTTCCTGTCCACCCGCAACAGCCCGATGGGGATGGTGCTCGACTGCATCCCGGTGATCCCGCCGGACCTGCGGCCGATGGTGCAGCTGGACGGTGGCCGGTTCGCCACCTCCGACCTCAACGACCTGTACCGCCGGGTGATCAACCGGAACAACCGGCTCAAGCGGCTGCTCGACCTCGGCGCGCCCGAGATCATCGTGAACAACGAGAAGCGAATGCTGCAGGAGGCCGTGGACTCGCTGTTCGACAACGGCCGCCGCGGCCGTCCGGTCACCGGGCCGGGCAACCGCCCGCTGAAGTCGCTGTCCGACATGCTCAAGGGCAAGCAGGGCCGGTTCCGCCAGAACCTGCTCGGCAAGCGGGTCGACTACTCCGGCCGGTCGGTCATCGTGGTCGGTCCGCAGCTCAAGCTGCACCAGTGCGGCCTGCCCAAGGAGATGGCGGTCGAGCTGTTCAAGCCGTTCGTCATGAAGCGGCTGGTCGACCTCAACCACGCGCAGAACATCAAGTCCGCCAAGCGGATGGTGGAGCGGGCCCGGCCGGTGGTCTGGGATGTGCTGGAAGAGGTCATCACCGAGCACCCGGTGCTGCTCAACCGCGCGCCCACCCTGCACCGCCTGGGCATCCAGGCGTTCGAGCCGCAGCTGGTGGAGGGCAAGGCGATCCAGATCCACCCGCTGGTCTGCACCGCGTTCAACGCGGACTTCGACGGCGACCAGATGGCGGTGCACCTGCCGCTGTCGGCCGAGGCGCAGGCCGAGGCCCGGATCCTGATGCTGTCCACCAACAACATCCTCAAGCCGGCCGATGGCAAGCCGGTGACCATGCCCACCCAGGACATGGTGATCGGGATCTACTGCCTGACCCGGGCCGCCAGCGGCGAGGACGGGGAGGTCGCCGGGGCGGGCCGGGCGTTCGGCTCGATCGCCGAGGCCACCATGGCCTACGACCGCGGCGAGCTCGACCTCCAGGCCAAGGTCATCGTCCGGCTCAAGGGGATCACCCCGCCGCGCGACTTCGAGGCGCCGGAGGGCTGGGCCGAGGGCGACCCGTTCCGGATCGAGACCACGCTGGGCCGGTGCTTCTTCAACGAGGCGCTGCCGGACAGCTTCGCGTTCGTCAACTACGAGGTGGGCAAGAAGCAGCTCTCGGCGATCGTCAACGAGCTCGCGGAAACCTACCCCAAGGTCGAGGTGGCGGCCGCGCTCGACAACCTCAAGGACGCCGGGTTCCACTGGGCCACCCGGGCCGGGGTCACGATCGCGATCGAGGACGTGGTCGCGCCGCCGAACAAGGCGCAGATCCTGGAGTCGTACGAGAAGCGCGCCGACAAGGTGCAGCGGGAGTACGAGCGCGGCCTGATCACCGACGAGGAGCGCCGCCAGGAGCTCATCGAGATCTGGACGCACGCGACCGCCGACGTGGCCAAGGACATGGAGGCGGCCTTCCCGGAGACCAACTCCGTGTGGATGATGGTCAACTCGGGCGCCCGCGGTAACCAGATGCAGGTCCGGCAGATCGCCGGCATGCGGGGGCTGGTGTCCAACCCCAAGGGTGAGACCATCCCCCGGCCGATCAAGTCCAGCTTCCGCGAGGGGCTGTCCGTGCTGGAGTACTTCATCTCCACGCACGGCGCCCGCAAGGGCCTGGCCGACACCGCGCTGCGCACCGCCGACTCCGGGTACCTCACCCGGCGGCTGGTGGACGTCGCGCAGGACGTCATCGTCCGCGAGGAGGACTGCGGCACCGACCGGTCGATCACGATGAGGATCGCCGGGCGGGACGCCGACGGCAACCTGCGGCGACTGCCGAACATCGAGAACACCGGCACCGGCCGTGCCGTCGCCGAGGACATCGAGGTGGACGGGACCGTGCTGGCGGCGGTGGACTCCGACACGACCGAGATCATGATCGACCAGCTGATCGCGGCCGGCGTGGACGCGGTTCGCACGTTCAGCGTCCTGGTGTGTGAGGCCAAGGTCGGCGTCTGCGCCAAGTGCTACGGGCGGTCGCTGGCCACCGGCAAGCGGGTCGACGTCGGCGAGGCGGTCGGGATCGTCGCGGCGCAGTCGATCGGCGAGCCCGGCACCCAGCTGACCATGCGGACGTTCCACACCGGTGGTGTGGCCGGCCAGGACATCACCCACGGCCTGCCCCGGATCCAGGAGCTGTTCGAGGCCAGGATCCCCAAGGGCATGGCGCCCATCAGCGAGATGGAGGGCCGGGTCAAGGTCGAGGAGACCGAGAAGACCCGGAAGATCCTCATCGTGCCCGACGACGGCGGCGAGGAGGTCGCCTACCAGGTGCCGATGCGGTCCCGCCTGCTGGTGGCGGACGGTGACCACGTGACGGTCGGCCAGCAGCTCATCCAGGGCGCGGTCAACCCGCACGAGGTGCTGCGCATCCTCGGCTCCCGCGAGGTGCAGCTGCACCTGGTGCACGAGGTGCAGGAGGTGTACCGGTCGCAGGGTGTGTCCATCCACGACAAGCACATCGAGATCATCATCCGGCAGATGCTCAAGCGGGTGAACGTGCTCGAGTCCGGCGACACCGACCTGCTCCCCGGGGAGCTGGTCGAGCGCCCCCGGTTCGAGGAGATGAACCGGGGCGTGGTCGAGGAAGGCGGCACGCCAGCCGCCGGCCGGCCGGTGCTGATGGGGATCACCAAGGCCTCGCTGGCCACCGAGTCGTGGCTGTCGGCGGCCTCGTTCCAGGAGACCACGCGGGTGCTGACGGACGCGGCGATCCACGCCAAGTCCGACCCGCTGCTCGGGCTGAAGGAGAACGTCATCATCGGGAAGCTGATCCCGGCCGGTACCGGGATGCCGCGCTACCGCAGCTTCCGGGTGGAGCCGACCGAGGACGCCCGGTCATCGGTCTATCCCGCGGCCAGCTACGAGGAGGCCCCGGGCTACGCGTTCGGGCAGCCTTCGGCCGAGTCGATCCCGCTGGAAGAGTACGACTTCGGCACGTACAACCGCTGATTCCGCCGGTGCGGGGGAGGGCAAATCTTCCCCCGCACCGGGGAATTCGGCGGGATCTGGGTTTGTTTTGACCATCGCAGGAACCGTTCGGTACCCTTAGTCTCCGTGCCCGTGACGCGGGCACGCGCGCGCTAGTGGGCCGCGATCCCGCCGGAAGGCCGGGATTGGCGAACGGTCTGCGCGTGCAGGACCATCCCTCTCTGAACATCCGGTCCCAGCCGGGACCGGTGCACCGTGGTGACAGCGACACGCCCGACCCCGGGGGTCGGAGAGGCCGGAAAACGAGCACGTCAGGTGCGTCGAACGACGTGCCTGTAGGCCTGAAAACGACATCGAAGACGGAGACGCGGTGCCCACCATCCAGCAGCTGGTCCGTAAGGGCCGCCAGGACAAGGTAGCCAAGACCACGACCCCCGCGCTCAAGGGCAGCCCCCAGCGCCGCGGGGTCTGCACGCGCGTCTACACCACCACGCCCAAGAAGCCGAACTCGGCGCTCCGCAAGGTCGCCCGGGTCCGGCTCACCAGCCAGATCGAGGTCACCGCGTACATCCCCGGCGTCGGGCACAACCTGCAGGAACACTCGATCGTGCTGGTGCGCGGCGGCCGGGTGCGCGACCTGCCGGGTGTCCGCTACAAGGTCATCCGCGGTTCCCTCGACACCCAGGGCGTGCGCGGCCGCAAGCAGGCGCGCAGCCGCTACGGCGCGAAGAAGGAGAAGAGCTGACATGCCGCGCAAAGGCCCCGCGACCCGACGGCAGCTCGTCACCGACCCCGTCTACGGCTCCCCGCTGGTGACCGCACTGGTCAACAAGGTGCTGCGGAGCGGCAAGCGCTCCCTGGCCGAGCGGATCGTGTACGGGGCGCTGGAGGGCGCCAAGGACAAGACCGGAAACGACCCGGTGGTCACCCTCAAGCGCGCGCTCGACAACGTCAAGCCCACGCTGGAGGTCAAGAGCCGCCGGGTCGGTGGCGCGACCTACCAGGTCCCCGTCGAGGTCAAGGCCTCCCGGAGCACCACCCTCGCGCTGCGCTGGCTCGTGTCCTACTCACGCCAGCGCCGCGAGAAGACGATGACCGAGCGGCTCATGAACGAGCTGCTCGACGCCAGCAACGGCCTCGGGGCCAGCGTGAAGCGCCGCGAGGACACCCACAAGATGGCCGAATCAAACAAGGCATTCGCCCACTACCGCTGGTAGCGGTCGCAGGCGAAACCCCGTCATTCACAACGGATGGGCGGGGAGACGACGAGAGAACAAGGAAAGCTAGCAGTGGCCACCCAGACCGCCGTGGAACTCGCCAAGGTCCGCAACATCGGGATCATGGCGCATATCGACGCGGGCAAGACGACCACCACCGAGCGGATCCTGTTCTACACCGGTATCAACTACAAGATCGGTGAGGTCCATGAGGGCGCCGCCACCATGGACTGGATGGACCAGGAGCAGGAGCGTGGTATCACCATCACCTCCGCCGCGACCACCACTCACTGGCGCGACCACACCATCAACCTGATCGACACGCCCGGGCACGTCGACTTCACCGTCGAGGTGGAGCGGTCGCTGCGGGTGCTGGACGGCGCGGTGGCGGTGTTCGACGGCGTGGCCGGGGTCGAGCCCCAGTCCGAGACGGTCTGGCGGCAGGCGGACCGGTACGGCGTGCCGCGCATCTGCTTCGTCAACAAGATGGACCGGGTCGGGGCGGAGTTCCACCGCTGCGTCGACATGATCAGCGACCGGCTCGGCGCCACCCCGCTGGTGATCCAGCTGCCGTGGGGGGTCGAGGCGGACTTCCGGGGCGTCATCGACCTCGTCCGCATGCGCGCCCTGCTCTGGCAGACCGAGGGCAAGGGCGACAAGTACGACGTCGTGGCGATCCCCGACCACCACCTCGAGGCGGCCCGCGAGTGGCGGGACCGGCTGATCGAGACCATCTCCGAGAACGACGAGGAGATGATGGAGCTGTACCTGGAGGGCGACGAGCCCGACGTGGAGCAGCTCATCGCGGCGATCCGCCGGGCCACCATCGCCAGCGGCGTCACGCCGGTCCTGTGCGGCAGCGCGTTCAAGAACAAGGGCGTGCAGCCGATGCTGGACGCGATCGTGGACTTCCTGCCCAGCCCCGTGGACATCCCGGCGATCAAGGGCCACAAGGTGGGCGACGAGGAAGCGCTCATCGAGCGGCACCCCGATCCGTCCGAGCCGTTCGCCGCCCTCGCCTTCAAGATCATGTCGGACCAGCACCTGGGCAAGCTGACCTACATCCGGATCTACTCCGGCACGCTGGAGGCCGGCAAGCAGGTGCTCAACTCCACCAAGGGCCGCCGGGAGCGGGTCGGCAAGATCTACCAGATGCACGCGAACAAGCGCGAGGAGCGCCCGTCCGCGATCGCTGGCCAGATCGTGGCCGTCATGGGGCTCAAGGACACCAGCACCGGCGACACGCTCAGCGACCAGAGCAACCAGGTGATCCTGGAGTCGATGACGTTCCCGGCGCCGGTCATCAACGTGGCGATCGAGCCGAGGACCAAGGCGGACCAGGACAAGCTCGGCACCGCGATCCAGCGGCTGGCGGAGGAGGACCCGACCTTCCAGGTCAGGACCGACGAGGAAACCGGCCAGACCATCATCGCCGGGATGGGCGAGCTCCACCTGGAGGTGCTGGTCGAGCGGATGAAGCGCGAGTTCCGGGTCGAGGCCAACATCGGCCGCCCGCAGGTCGCGTACCGCGAGACGGTCCGCCGGAAGGTGGAGAAGGTCGAGTACACGCACAAGAAGCAGACCGGTGGCTCCGGCCAGTACGGCCGGGTGGTCATCAACCTGGAGCCGACCGGCGGCGACGGCGGCGGCTACGAGTTCGAGAACAAGATCACCGGTGGGCGCATCCCGCGCGAGTACATACCGTCGGTCGACGCCGGCTGCCAGGAGGCGGCCGAGTTCGGCGTGCTGGCCGGGTACCCGATGGTCGACGTGAAGGTCACCCTGACCGACGGTGCCTACCACGAGGTGGACTCGTCCGAGCTCGCCTTCAAGATCGCCGGCTCGATGGCGTTCAAGAAGGCGGCGGCCCAGGCCGACCCCGTGCTGCTCGAACCGGTGATGGCCGTTGAGGTCAGGACCCCCGATGACTACATGGGTGACGTCATCGGCGACCTGAACAGCCGCCGGGGCCAGATCCAGGCCATGGAGGAGCGCTCCGGCGTCCGGGTCGTCAAGGCACTCGTGCCGCTGTCGGAGATGTTCGGCTACGTGGGGGACCTGCGCAGCCGGACCCAGGGGCGGGCGGACTACACCATGCAGTTCGACTCGTACGCCGAGGTCCCGCCGAACATCGCCAAGGAGATCATCGCGAAAGCCCGAGGCGAGTAGCACCAGTCAGAACGCAGGAGCAACAAGGGCCCCCGGGACGGGGCCTGGGCCCCCTCAGCGGGGCAGATCGTAACGAGGAGAAACCAGTGGCCAAGGCCAAGTTCCAGCGGACCAAGCCGCACGTGAACATCGGCACCATCGGGCACATCGACCACGGGAAGACCACGCTGACCGCGG
>Ga0207685_10000107_pt1 | contig 12560 bp, 15 predicted proteins | sample LARL111metaG_FD_184350 | JGI IMG/M metagenome (GOLD analysis project Ga0207685, IMG submission 184350) | Corn, switchgrass and miscanthus rhizosphere microbial communities from Kellogg Biological Station, Michigan, USA - LAR L11-1 metaG... | ecosystem: Host-associated > Plants > Roots >...
CCACCGGGCGAGCAGCCGGGTGAACGCCTCGGCCGCGATCTCGTGCGCGGTGTCGTCGTCATCCACCAGCCGGCGCACCCACCCGGCGAGGCGGGGATAGCACGCGTTGAACAGCTCCTCGGCCGCCGCCCGGTCGGTGGTGCGGAACTTCTCCACAGCATCACCCCGGGTGGCGGTCCCCACTGGAGCGCTCCACGCTCCCAGCAGCACGGCGGCGCTGCCCGCGGCCGGGACGGCGGCGTCAGTGGATTGAGATTGCACAGGTTGTACCACACCTTCTGCCGGGCGGCGGGCCACCGGGACGCCACGCGTGGGTGTCCCGGCACTACCTGAGACGGCCGGGAGGCCCGGCCGGTTGGGCTGACCCGGCCACGGATTCCCCGGCGCGGCCGATGGGCCGCATGACCGGGGCTAAACTGGGGAATCGACAAGATAGTAGGACGTCCTACTATTTGCCCACGAGGCTGTGTACGGAAGGGGGCCGCCATGGCCGACCAGGCCGAGGCCGGCGCACCCGGCAGGCTGCGGTGGCAGCGCCGCTACGACCAGGCGCGCATCCGCGACGCCGATTTCACCACCCTGTCCGGCCTGGAGGTGGACCCGGTGTACGGGCCGCCGCCGGGCGCGGTGGTGCCGGGCTTCGAGCGGATCGGCTGGCCGGGGGAGTATCCCTTCACCCGCGGCCTCTACCCGGCCGGGTACCGGGGACGCGCGTGGACGATCCGCCAGTTCTCCGGGTTCGGCAACGCGCGCCAGACCAACGAGCGCTACCAGATGCTGCTGGGCGCCGGCGGCACCGGGCTCTCGGTCGCCTTCGACATGCCGACGCTCATGGGCCGGGACTCCGACGACCCGCGCTCGGCCGGCGAGGTCGGTCACTGCGGGGTGGCGATCGACTCCGCGGCGGACATGGACGTCCTCTTCGCCGGCATCCCGCTCGCGGACGTCACCACCTCGATGACGATCAGCGGGCCGGCGGTCCCGGTCTTCTGCATGTACCTGGCGGCCGCCCAGCGCCAGGGAGCCGACATCTCCGCCCTCGACGGGACGCTGCAGACCGACATCTTCAAGGAGTACATCGCGCAGAAGGAGTGGCTGTTCCAGCCGCAGCCGCACCTGCGGCTCATCGGCGACCTGATGGAGTACTGCGCCGGGCACATCCCCGCCTACAAGCCGCTGTCGGTCTCGGGCTACCACATCAGGGAGGCCGGCTCCACCGCCGCGCAGGAACTGGCGTTCACGCTGGCGGACGGGTTCGGCTACGTGGAACTCGGCTTGTCCCGCGGCCTCGACCTGGACACGTTCGCCCCGGGCCTGTCGTTCTTCTTCGACGCGCACATCGACTTCTTCGAGGAGATCGCCAAGTTCCGGGCCGCCCGCCGGATCTGGGCCCGGTGGCTGCGCGACGTCTACGGCGCGCGCACCGAGCGGGCCCAGTGGCTGCGGTTCCACACCCAGACGGCCGGGGTGTCGCTCACCGCGCAGCAGCCCGACAACAACGTGGTGCGGACGGCGATCGAGGCGCTGGCCGCCGTGCTGGGCGGCACCAACTCGCTGCACACCAACGCGCTCGACGAGGTGCTGGCGCTGCCGAGCGAGCGGGCGGCCGAGATCGCGCTGCGGACCCAGCAGGTGATCATGGAGGAGTCGGGCGTCGTCAACGTGGCCGACCCGCTCGGCGGGTCCTGGTACCTGGAGGCGCTCACCGACCGGCTGGAGGACGAGGCGGAGCAGATCTTCGCCCGGATCCGCGCCATGAGCCCGGACGGGACGATGACCGGCGGGATCCTGCGCGGCATCGAGGACGGCTGGTTCTCCTCGGAAATCGCCGAGGCCTCCTTCGCCTACCACCAGAAACTCGAGAAGGGCGAGAAGAAGGTGGTCGGCGTGAACTGCTACCCGGGCACGGCCGGCCAGCCGGTCGAGATCCTGCGGGTCAGCCACGAGGTGGAACGGGACCAGGTGGCCGAGCTGGCCCGGCGCCGCGCGGGGCGCGACCAGGCGGCGGTGGACGGCGCGCTGGCGGCCATGATCGCAGCGGCCAGGTCGGGGGAGAACATGATCCCGCCGATGCTGCTGGCGGCGCAGGCCGAGGCGACCCTGGGTGAGATCTGCGGGGCGCTGCGGGAAGAGTGGGGGACCTACTCCGAGACCCCGGCCTTCTGACCCGCCCGGCGGCTCGGGTGACGGAGGTTGCGCAGCGGGGCTGGCCTGCCGGGCCGGGCGGCGCGGGAGTCGCCGGCGGGCGGTCGACTCACGCGCGGGATGCGGCAGGATGGAGTCATGACGCAGCCGCGGGATTTCTCGCTCTACGGCGCCGTTGACCTGGGTGCGCGGAAGGCCGCCGCGCAGCGCGCCCAGCAGGCGCCCCGGGCCGACGGCCCCGATGGGACGGCCACGGCCAACGGCCACGTGTTCGACGTGACCGAGGCCACCTTCGAGGCCGACGTTCTTGAGCGCTCGCGCACCGTCCCGGTCGTGATGGACCTGTGGGCGGAGTGGTGCGGCCCATGCAAGCAGCTGAGCCCGGTCCTGGAGAAGCTCGCCGCGGAGGCGGACGGCGCCTGGGTACTCGCCAAGGTGGACGTGGACGCCAACCCGCAGCTCAGCGCCGCGCTCCAGGTGCAGAGCATTCCGATGGTGGTGGCCGTGGTCGGCGGGCAGCTGGTGCCCGGGTTCCTCGGCGCGCTGCCCGAGGCCCAGGTGCGCCAGTGGCTCGGCCAGCTCATGCAGGTGGCCCAGCAGCTGGGAATGCCGTCGGCCGCGGATGCGGGCGGCGACCAGGCCGACGAGGCCGGGCCCGGCACGGGCCCGCCGGAGCAGGAAGGAATGGCCGAGGGCCTGGGGTACCGGGACCCGGGGATGATCGAGGCGCAGGAGGCCATGGAGCGCGGCGACCTCGACGGCGCGGCCGCTGCCTTCGAGCGGATGCTCGAGGCCGATCCCGGTCACCCGGTAGCCGCCCAGGGCCTGGCCCAGGTCAACCTGTTCCGGCGGGTGAACTCCTACGATGAGGCGGCGGCGAGGCGGGCCGCGGCCAGCGGCCCCGACGATGTGGACGCGCAGAGCAAGGTCGCCGACCTCGACCTGGCCAACGGCCGGGTGGACGACGCCTTCGACCGGCTGCTCGGCGTCATCCGGCGGACCTCGGGCGAGGACAGGGACCAGGCGCGGCGGCACCTGATCGGCCTGTTCGACATCTTCCCGGCCGGGGACCCCCGGGTCGCCAAGGCGCGGGCCACCCTCTCCACCCTGCTCTTCTGACCCGGGCCGGCCCCGTGCAGGCCGGTGACCCGGGCCGGCCCGGGCAGGCCGGTGACCAGGGTCGGCAGGTGCGGGCCGCCGGTGGGTGAAAGCCCGGCCGCGGGCCGGCGTGAGCCAGAGCTCCGGCCGCGGCGGCGGGTCAGCGGGACCGGGGGTCGCGCGGGTCCGCGTCGGCGAGCTGCTCCAGCGCGGGCAGGGCCGCCGCGAGCGCGGCCACCTGCTCGCCGGTGAGCAGGCGGAGCCGTTCCGCGAGCGCGGACGTGCTCTCCTGGCGGATCCGCTCCAGAATGGCCCGCCCCGCCGGGGTGATGGCCAGCGTGCTGGCGCGCGCATCCCCCGGGACCGCGCCGCGGTCGACGTAGCCGCGCTCTTCCAGCGCCGTGACCAGCCTGGTCAGGGTGGATGGCGCGATTCCCTCGGCGGCGGCCAGGTCGCCGAGCCGCAGCGGGCCCCCGCGCTCCACCGTGGCCAGGGCCGAGAGCTGGGTGGGCGTCAGCCCGGCCAGCTCATGGCGGCGGAGCCGCCGTGACAGGCGGGCGATCGCCACCCGCAGCCTGGCCACGTCGATCGCGGGATCGGACGCGGCCGGCCGCGGCTGCGTGCTAGCCGGCGCGACGCCAGGGCGGCTGCCGGTCGTGCTGCTTCCCTGCACCCTTGCAGGGTACGTGCCCGCTGGCTCCCGCGCGCGCCGGCGCGCGACACCCCGGGGGTCAGCGGGCCGGGCCACACCCGTGATGGTGGGACGATATTCGTGCCCGACACCGGCGCTTGGGAGGCGGGACCGTGGCGGTTGCACCGAGCGTGTCATATTCGATCACCGTGCGGCTGGAGGTGCCCTCGCGTGGCCGGGCGGTGAGCGAGCTCACCCACGCGGTGGAGCACGCGGGCGGGGCCGTCACCGCGCTGGACGTCACGCCGTATGGCCATGAGCGGCTGCGGATCGACGTCACCTGCGCGGCGCGCGACACCGGGCACGCCGAGGCGATCGTTGGCGCGCTGTCCGGCGTCGACGGCGTGACGCTGAGCAAGGTCAGCGACCGGACCTTCCTGCTGCACCTGGGCGGCAAGATCGAGACACAGGCGAAGGTGCCGCTGCGCAACCGGGATGACCTGTCCATGGCCTACACGCCCGGGGTGGCGCGGGTCGCGCTGGCCATCGCCGGCAACCCCGACGACGTACGCCGGCTGACGGTCAAGCGCAACAGCGTGGCCGTGGTCACCGACGGCAGCGCCGTGCTCGGCCTGGGCAACGTCGGGCCCTACGCGGCGCTCCCGGTGATGGAGGGCAAGGCCGCCCTGTTCAAGCGGTTCGCCGGCATCGACGCCTGGCCGGTCTGCCTGGACACCCAGGACACCGACGAGATCGTCAGGGCCGTGCAGCTCATCGCGCCCGGCTTCGGCGGTATCAACCTGGAGGACATCGGCGCGCCGCGCTGCTTCGAGGTGGAGCGCCGGCTGCGGGATCTGCTCGACATCCCGGTCTTCCACGACGACCAGCACGGCACCGCGATCGTGGTGCTCGCCGCCTTGACCAACGCGCTGCGGGTGGTCGGCAAGAAACTGGGGGCGGTCCGGGTCACGATGGCCGGCGCGGGCGCGGCCGGGACCGCTGTGCTCCGGCTGCTGCTGGCATCGGGCGCGGCCGACGTGATCGTCTGCGACGACCGGGGAGCGGTGCACGCGGGCCGCCCCGGCCTGACCGACAGCCTGCGCTGGGTCGCCGAGCACACCAACCCCGATTCCTACGACGGGGATCTGGCGGGCGCGGTGCGCGGCGCTGACGTGTTCATCGGGGTGTCGGCGCCGGACATCCTCACCGGCGGCGACGTCGCGGCGATGGCGGCGGACGCGATCGTGTTTGCGCTGGCCAACCCCGTCCCCGAGGTCGATCCCGACGCGGCCGGCGAGCACGCCGCGGTGGTGGCCACGGGCCGCAGCGACTACCCGAACCAGATCAACAACGTGCTGGCGTTTCCCGGCGTCTTCCGCGGGCTGCTCGACGCGCAGAGCCGGACGATCACCGATGACATGCTGGTCGCCGCGGCCCGCGCGCTGGCCGGCGTGGTCTCACCGGCCGAGCTGGGCCCGCATTACATCATCCCGTCGGTGTTCCACCCGGACGTGGCCTCGGCGGTGGCCGCCGCGGTCAGGGACGCGGCGGGCGGGCGGCCGTCCCGGTCCTAGTGCGCCAGCCCGCGGTTCATCGGCGAGAATGAGTGCGTGGCGGAGATCCTGGCGGGGCGGTTGCTGGTCGCCACCCCGCTGCTGGGCGACCCCAACTTCCGGCGGTCCGTGGTCCTGGTGGTGGAGGACGAGCCGGGCGAGGGCACCCTCGGGGTGGTGCTGAACCGGCCCACCGAGACCCCGGTGGAGCGGGTGCTGGAATCCTGGACCGACCTGGTGACCCAGCCCTCGGTGGTGTTCCGGGGCGGCCCGGTCTCCCCGAACAGCGCGCTGGGGCTGGCCATCGTGCCGGGTGAGGACGAGCCGGTGGGCTGGCGGGCGCTGGACGGGATGACGCTGCGCTCCCGCATCGGCCTGGTCGACCTGGACGCCCCGCCGCAGCTGCTGGAGGGGGGGATCGCGTCGCTGCGCGTCTTCGCGGGTTACGCGGGCTGGGGCCCGGGCCAGGTGCAGGCGGAGATCGAGGAAGGGGCGTGGTACGTCCTGCCCGCCGAGCCCGCCGACGCATTCGCCGCCGAGCCGGAACGGCTCTGGCCGATGGTGCTGCGCCGGGCCGGGGGCACCCTCGCCCTGGTGGCGACGTATCCGGATGATCCGGCGCTCAACTGAGGTCCGGGTAGACTCGTCCACCGTGAGCACCGAAGTCGTACCCCAGCAGGGGACCACGCAGGAGACCGACGTCCGGCCGGACCTGTCCACCGGCGACGGCGACCATGAGCGTTTCGCCCACTACGTCCTGAAGGACAAGATCGTGGACAGCGCGGTTCTCGGTACCCCGGTGGTCGCGCTCTGCGGCAAGAAATGGGTACCGAGCCGGGACCCCAAGCGGTTCCCGGTATGCCCGGACTGCAAGCGGATCTACGAGTCGCTGCCCGAAGACGCCTGACCGGCGGCGGCCGGCGGCTACTCCGCCGCCTCTCCCAGCCGGCCGTGGGCGTCCTCGGCGAGCCGCGGCGCCCCGACGAGTACCACCCCGGCGGCCCGCATCTCGTCGAGCGCTTCGGCGGTGGTGACCGGGTCGACGCCCTCGGTAAGCCCGAGGAGGACCCGGGTGGTCAAACCCTGCCGCACCGCGTCCAGCGCGGTGGCCCGGACGCAGTAGTCGGTGGCGATGCCGACCACGTCCAGGGCGTCCACGTCCCGCTCGCGCAGCCAGGTGCCCAGCGGCGCGCCATTCTCATCGGTGCCCTCGAAGCCGCTGTAGGCGGCCGCATGGGCGCCCTTGCTGAACACCGTCTCGACCCGGCTGGTGTCGAAGTTGGGGTGGAACTGCGCCCCAACGGTGCCGGCCACACAGTGGCGTGGCCACGACGTGCTGAAGTCGGGCTCGGCGGAGAAGTGGGTGCCGGGGTCCACGTGGTAGTCGCGTGAGGCGACCACGTGCGCATAGCTCCGGGCCTCAGCGGCCAGGTACCGGCTGATCGCCGCGGCCGCCGCCGCCCCGCCTTCGACCGCCAGCGAGCCGCCTTCGCAGAAGTCGTTCTGCACATCCACGATCACCAGCCCGCGCACAGCTCGAGATTACGGCATCAGGCGGGCGCCGCCGGCCCCTGCCGGGTCATCGGGCCGCCGGCCGGGCGGGCCGCGTCGGCCGGGTCGCCGGCCCCCACGTCGGCGGGGGTCCCACCGGTGATGCGCACCAGCTCGGCGAACGAGGTGGGGAACACCGTGTGCGGATGCCCGGCGGCGGCCCAGACGACGTCGTATCCGTCCAGCCACTGATCGACCAGCGTGCGCAGCGGGCGCGGGTGCCCGACCGGGGCCACCCCCCCGATGACCTGGCCGGTGGCCTCGCGCACGAACTCCGGGTCGGCCCGCTTGACCCGGCCGGCGCCGACGAGGACGGCGACCTTTCCCGTATCCACCCGGTGCGCCCCGCTGGTCAGGACGAGCAGCGGGGCGCCGTCGGCGCTGAAGACCAGGCTGTTGGCGATCGCCCCCACCTCGCAGCCCAGCTGGGCGGCGGCGGTGACGGCCGTCGGGGCGGGGTCGGGCAGCTCCCTCACCTGCCCGGTCACGCCCCGTTCCTGGAGCGCGTCAGCGACTTGTCTGGCGCTTGGATGCATCCCTGAAGGCTACCGAACGCACCTGCGCCCCGGCGGCCCGCTCCGTGGCCGCGGGCTCCCGCCACTGCGGGCCAGGGCTGCGGAACAGGAACTCGCCGTAGGTGGCGGGCCCCACGTCGCTGTAGAGGGCGTACCGCTCGGGATCGAGCCGGAGCTCGTAGAGCCTCTGGTTGGCGTAGTTGCACTCTTCGACCACATCGGCCACGCGCCGGGCGGCCCGGCGTACTGCCCGCCAGATGGCGGCCGGGGCGCGATCCGTGGATGCCATGTCTCCAGCATCGCTCATGGGGCGGCGGCCGGGGAAGTGGCAGTGATGACATGCGGCCGGGGAAGTGGCAGTGATGACATATAGAGACCGGCGAGACGGTCGATGCGGCCGCCGAGCGGGCCGGGTTCGCGAACGCGGCCGGCCTGCGCCACCACTTCCGTGCCGGGCGGATGTCCGCCTGGGGCGTCAACTTGAAGTTGACGTTCGCCACGTGTCAACTTAAGGTTGACGCATGACTGAGTTCCCGGTCCCCCTGGACAACCTGATCGCGTACGTCAAGGCCCTGCACCCCGAGGGAGGGCCGCTCGGCAACCTCTCCGATGCCATGGTGATCTCGGCCCGGCTCGACGAGCAGTCCGACGCGCTGATCGGGTATTTCGTCGACCAGGCCCGCCGGGCTGGCGCGTCGTGGAGCCAGATCGGCTCGAGCATGGGCGTGTCCAAGCAGGCGGCCCAGAAGCGGTTCGTCCCGCGCGAGGGCGGCGGCCTGGTCCCCGAGGGCGAGCAGATCTTCTCGCGGCTCACCCCGCGCGCCCGCAACGTGGTCGCGGCCGGCGGGCGGCTGGCCGGGGACCAGGCGGTCGATGCGGCGCACCTGGCGGCGGCGCTGCTGACCGAGCCGGAAGGCGTGGCCGCGAAGATCATCCAGCGCGCCGGGCTGACCGGCGAACAGGTCGGCACCGCGGTCGGGGCCGGGCCCGCGGAGCCGGCCGGGGACGCCGGCCCGGCGGCTCTGCGCGGGCTGAGCTTCACCGAGGACGGCCAGGCGGCGCTCGAGGGCACCCTGAAGGCAGCGCTGCGGCTGGGCCACAACTACATCGGCACCGAGCATCTGCTGCTGGGAATCCTGTTCGCCGGCGGCCCGGCCGGCCAGGCCCTGGCCTCGGCCGGCCTCGACGCCGAGACGGCGGAGCGGCTGATGGCCACCGAGTTCGCGGAGATGCGGGCCCGGCTGAAGACGGGCTGAGTCCGGGCGCGGCTAGCCGTGGTCGTCGGCGTCCATCACCGTCGGGATCGCCGGATAGCCGCGGGAAAGCTGCAGCGCGTGCACCGGGAGCTCGGCGAGCGAGTCCCGGTGGTGCTGCCGCGCCTGCTCCAGCGTCCGCCGGCCGACGATCTCGCCCTGCCTGACCAGGGGCTGCAGCAGCACCCGGCCGCCGGCGGATGGATCGGGCGGTTCCACGCTCACCCGTTCGGCAACCGCTGTGCCGTGGGAATCAAGCTGCCGGACCGCCCACTTGCGGCCGCCCCGGCTCGGCTTGCCCACCGAGAGCTTGGCCACCGGCAGCAGCCTGGCGCCCGGGCCGGGGCCGAGCGACCTGGCCACCAGCTTGTAGACGAGCGCCGCGGTGGGCGCCCCGGAGCCGGTGACCAGCGCGGTCCCCACCCCGTAGCCATCGACCGGGGCGGTGGCCAGCGCGGCGATCGAGTGCTCGTCCAGGTCCCCGGTGAGCGTGATCCGGGTCTTGGGTGCGCCCAGCTCGTCCAGCAGCGCCCGCACCTGCTGCGCCGTGGCCGCCAGGTCGCCGCTGTCGATGCGGACCGCGCCCAGGTCCGGGCCGGCCAGCTCGACCGCGGCGCGCACCGCGTCCGCCACGTCGAACGTGTCCACCAGCAGGGTGGTGCCCTTGCCCAGGGTGGCGAGCTGAGCGCGGAACGCCTCCCGCTCGCTGTCGTGCACCAGCGTGAACGCGTGCGCGCTGGTGCCCCGGGTGGGCACCCCGTAGTCACGGCCGGCCCGCAGGTTCGACGTCGTGGCGAAGCCGGTGATGTAGGCGGCCCGGGCCGCGGCCACCGCCGCCCGCTCGTGGGTGCGCCGCGACCCCATCTCGATCAGCGGGCGCCCGCCCGCCGCGGTCACCATCCGGGACGCGGCCGACGCGATCGCGCAGTCGTGGTTCAGGACTGACAGCGCCAGCGTCTCCAGCACCACCGCCTCGGCGAACGTGGACTCCACCACCAGGATCGGCGAGCCCGGGAAGTAGCAGTCACCCTCGGCGTAGCCCCAGATGTCGCCGGTGAACGCGTACGACTCCAGGTACCGCAGCGCCGCCTCGTCGGTGACCTGCGTTTCCCGCAGAAAGGCGATGTCGTCCGGGCCGAACCGGAACTCTTCCAGCGCGTCCAGCAGCCGCCCGGTGCCCGCCACCACCCCGTACCGGCGGCCGTGCGGCAGGTGCCGCGCGAATACCTCGAACACCGCCCGCCGGGAGGCCACGCCGCTGCGCAGCGCCCCGGCCAGCATGGTCAGCTCGTAGTGGTCGGTGAGCAGCCCGGTGCCGCACGCCGTCCCGCTGGTCCGTCCCGGGTCATCTGCCACAGGTGGAAGCCTACGGGCCGGCCGCCGGCCGGGCGTGGTGCCCCGGGCCCGGGCGCCGGCGCCGGCCGGTGTCACGCCGTTACCGGCGGGATATCCGGGCCGGCGGGACCGGTTCGCGCCCACGCCGATCCCCTGGCAGAGTGGAATTGTTTGCTCAGGGGAGGTGATGAGCAATGAGTGTGGCGCCCGCCGAGGTTGAGCGCGAGGAGACCGGGCTCGATGCCGTGCCCGACACGCCATGGGTGACCATTGTCTGGAACGACCCGATCAACCTCATGTCCTACGTCACCTACGTGTTCCAGAAGGTGTTCGGCTACGCCAAGCCCAAGGCCGAGAAGCTCATGCTCGACGTGCACCACCGGGGCAAGGCGGTGGTGTCGAACGGCACCCGCGAGGCGATGGAGAAGGACGCCGAGATCCTGCACGGCTACGGCCTGTGGGCCACGGTGAGCCACGACCGGTGAGCGGCGCCCCGGCGGGCGGCGCGCCGGATGAGGAGGAGACCACGGGAGCTTTCCGCCGTTCGCGGGGCCGGGTATCGGCGCGCTTCACCGCCGCCCAGGCGGTGATCCTGCGCAACCTGGTCAGCCAGGTGGCCGAGCTGATGGGCACCGCGGCCGGGCCCGGCGCGGCCGATGCCACCGTGGCCGGTGCCGCGGCGGGCGAGGGCTCAGCCGGGCCGGGCGAGCCGGCCCTGTCCCTCGAGGAGCTGGCGGCGGCGATCGGCGCCAGCGGGCCGACCTCCCCGCCGGAGGACCCGGTGCTCGCGCGGCTGCTGCCCGACGCCTACCGCGACGACCCGGAGTCGGCGGGGGAGTTCCGCCGGTACACCGAGCAGGGCCTGCGGTCGGGCAAGGTCGCCGCGGCCCAGACGGTGCTCGACACGCTGCCCGCCGGGGGCGGCCGCGTGCGGCTGAGGCCCGAGGACGCGCAGGCGTGGCTGCGCTCGCTGAACGACGTCCGGCTCGCCATCGGGACGGTGCTGGGCATCACCGAGGACTACGAGGATGAGATGGAGGCCGCCAGCTGGGCGGACCCCCGTTCCGCCTACCTCGAGGTCTACCACTGGCTCGGCTACGTCCAGGACTCCCTGGTGCGCGCGCTGTGGTGAGGGCGCCCCGGGTTACGCTCGCATCCATGCTGACGATTGCCCCCGAGCTGCAGGCGAAGATCATCGCGCACGCCCGCGCGGATCACCCGGACGAGGCGTGCGGGGTCATCGCCGGCCCGGCCGGGAGCGACCGGCCCGAGCGCTTCATCGCGATGCTCAACGCCGAGCGGTCGCCCACCTTCTACCGGTTCGACTCGATGGAGCAGTTCCGGGTCTGGCGGGAGATGGACGAGCGGGACGAGGAACCGGTAGTCATCTATCACTCGCACACCGCCACCGAGGCCTACCCCTCCCGCACCGACGTCTCGTATGCGAGCGAGCCGGGCGCACACTATGTGCTCGTCTCCACCCGCGACCCGGACGTGGCCGAGTTCCGCTCGTTCCGGATCGTCGACGGCACGGTGACCGAGGAGGAGGTCCGGATCGCCGCCGACGCGGCGGGGCCGGGCGCCGGTGGACCGGAATGATCCCCCCGGGAGACCGGTTGGAGCTACCAGAGAACCGCCACCGCCCGCATCCGCCCGCGAGGCCGACACCCAGGAGTTACGTTCATGGCCATCGAGGTCCGCATCCCGACCATCCTGCGCACCTACACCGGTGGCGCCAAGTCGGTGGAGGGTTCCGGTGCCACCCTCGCCGAGCTTCTCGGCGACATTGACTCCCGGCACGGCGGGCTGCGCGAGCGCCTGGTGGACGGCTCCGGGCTGCGGCGTTTCGTCAACGTCTACCTCAACGACGAGGACGTGCGTTTCCTCGGCGGGCTGGAGACGCCGGTGAAGGACGGCGACACGGTGACGGTGCTGCCCGCGGTGGCCGGCGGGCGGCGCTGAGGCGGCGGGCCGGACGGGGCGCGGCCCGCGCGCCGGGAGGGCGAGCCTGATGCGGTACGACTCACTGCTTGACTCGGTCGGCAACACGCCGCTGGTCGGGCTGCCCCGCCTCTCGCCCGCCACCGACGTGCGCCTGTGGGCCAAGCTGGAGGACCGCAACCCGACCGGCTCGGTCAAGGACCGCGCCGCGTTCTTCATGATCGAGCAGGCGGAGAAGGACGGGCTGCTGGCGCCGGGGGCCACCATCCTGGAGCCCACCTCGGGCAACACCGGCATCTCCCTGGCCATGGTCGCCCACCTGCGCGGCTACCGGATGATCTGCGTCATGCCGGAGAACACCTCGGCCGAGCGCCGGCAGCTGCTGCTGATGTACGGGGCGCAGGTGATCTCGTCCCCGGCCGCGGGCGGATCCAACGAGGCGGTCCGGATGGCCAAGCGGCTCGCGGCCGAGCACCCCGACTGGGTGATGCTCTACCAGTACGGCAACGAGGCCAATGCCCGGGCCCACTACCAGACC
>Ga0207685_10000110_pt1 | contig 12447 bp, 23 predicted proteins | sample LARL111metaG_FD_184350 | JGI IMG/M metagenome (GOLD analysis project Ga0207685, IMG submission 184350) | Corn, switchgrass and miscanthus rhizosphere microbial communities from Kellogg Biological Station, Michigan, USA - LAR L11-1 metaG... | ecosystem: Host-associated > Plants > Roots >...
AAAAGGAGAATACTAAAACAATCGGATCCGGTGATTCTCCAAAATCAAGATCCGATATTTAACAACCGCCACGAATTAAATCTATACTGGAAAAAGGTTGATCTGTCATTATTCATTTAAAAAAAAAATATGGAAACTGCAAAAAATATTTTCATCCTAATTCAAGCCATCGTAGGAGTCGTCTTCAGTATTTATATGATGTGGGGAATGTTCAAAGTGAAAAAAGCCACTGATGTAATTTCAGAAGGTGTTACAATACTGGGTAAAGAAATATTGGATAGAAATCCATCGATAAATGATGACACCGATTATTTGCCTCTTGACATTCATAAACAAAAAGTAATTACTCCACAAGGACAACTTGAGAATAGTTATTTCCACAAATTCGTTGAGGGTCAAAAAATGATTGGCGTCGAATGGAGATCTCTTGGATCCACCGGTGGATCCGTTGGAATAGTTCTTTGTCAAAATTCAGTTGGCGAAATAACTTGTAGAATTGGATTTGTAAATGACATCGAGGATGATGATCCGATTGAAACATCAAAGAATATTATGTTGAGGGGGGGCAAACTTATGAAACAAGAAGCGTTGGCTTTCTTCAACGGTTATCGATTTCTCATAATAGAGAAATGGAAAGATGAAATGTTGTGATTTGCTTTCAGATTGGTTGTTGCGAGGCATAACCGTACAAGTACGCTCGTATCAACATCACAACGGATCCCACTAGAAATAGTGGGATTTTTTTTGCTTCCGGCACGACAAAAAAATTTTGGACGAGTAAGAAATTATGCCGATCGATGGTATAAATTTTCTTTGGCCGAAAATCGAGTCATACAAAAAATAAATTTTCTCATTGGTAAATCGATTTATGATATCTCCGGCGCCGACAAAAAAATTCTCCAGGAGAATTTTGATCACGTTTTTTTTGGACGAGTAAGAAATATTTATTGAAAATCAAATATCGATTCGGGATCGATTGCCTTCCCTTCAGAATTTCTAAGTGTAAAATGCAAGTGAGCACCCGTCACTTTTCCAGTCTTCCCACTCAATGCGATCACTTCACCGGCACGAACTTTTTGGCCGACTTTCACAAGGACTTTCTTCAGGTGTGCATAACCGGTGAAATATCCGTTATCGTGGTGGATCACCAACTGGTTACCGGCTCGATCAGTCCAAAAAACTTTTGTAACCGTTCCCTTCCAAGGATCCTTGACAGGAGTTCCTTCCACTAATGGAATGTCGTCCCCGTTATGAAATTCAGTTTGCCCGATGTTGATCGGATCCGGTCGATTGCCAAATCCCGACTTCACTTTTCCTTTCACCGGTTGAACGGGCTTTTTTGCCCCATTTTGCGCTCCTAGGAGAAGGAAACCGCCTCCGATAAGCAATAGTGCCAATAAGCCCCTGTTGTCTTCCTTGGCCATTATTTCAGCTATTTGAATTTTATTGCAGATCCCGAATTCATATTCGGATCCGAGATCACAATTGCTTCAGCAGTGGGAAACTGTTTTTTCAATTTGGAAGTCAGCACATCGATAAGTTCTTCCGGCTTGTTACTCATCGTCAATCCAACTTTCACAGTTCCCATCGTTTCAAAATCCGTCACCGGCGAAGATCTGTAAAAAACAAGAACACCGTTAACATCATCGACGTTACCGGTATTCTTGCCTGTCACTCCTGAAGAGATCGCATTCAAAAAAAGAAGTGCGAAGAATATTATCAGCAGTGAAAAAAATATTCCACCGTTCTTCATCAGGAATATTTTTTAATCAGCGATTCCTTTTTCTTTTCGGCCGCATCGATATCGTGACACTTCTTTTTCCATTCGGCGTGTCGCTTGTCATATTTCTCCCAAGATCCAACAGGGGCGGATCGTTTTGGTTTCTTTGGTGCTTTTGGTTTTTTCTTTGCCATTGTTTTCTTGTTTAGATTTTAATTTCCGATCTGTCGATCGGGGAAACCCTTTGGATCCTTACCGACGATGTTTCAACTTCAGTTTTTTCTTTACTTTTTTTTCTGAAGATAAATATACATCATTCTTCAAGGAGGCCTTTACTTTCGAAATCACAAGCAACCGGTTGAACTGATCCACCAGTTCGCAAGTGATCGTTGTTGAATTGTTTGTATTCGGCTGACAAGAGATCCCCGTTCCTGTAATCGTAACTGAAATCAATCCGGTGAATGAATCGGGAAACGTACCGCTTATGTCGAATGTCAATTTCGCTCCCGTGAAATCCCAAGTCACTATATAATTGAATGGAAGCTTGTTTGCATCCCAAAGAGTTTGTATTTGCGCCGTAGTCATCGTACACTCGATGTTGAAAGGAGTATTAATGATTGTTCCATCAACGAATACGCTTACTTCATATTCACATAATGGAACACCGGCACAAGGGCTAAAATCAGTAGCGAGTCTTCCCGAACATATTTTTTCACCATTGAATCGGATGAATTCATAACGGTAAACCGATACATCCATCTCATTATAATTTATCACTCCCCTCCATCTTACCGGCTCCAATCCTGAAATCGATGGCTGTAAATCCATCCCTCCGTTGATTCTCACAATTGTATTCCCCTGATTTATCAATTCATATTCGACAACTTGACCGTCATACACTTCGATATTCTCTTCAGTACCATCGTACTCGTCGAAACGGAAAACATAATCCTTCCTTCGAAGAAATCTCCCGAAAAGCACATCCAATATTTTACTGTTTAAAATCACTCGATTATTTTTTTACTGATTCTTCTTTCCGGACCGTCGTAATACCAAGGTTTCGTATCTAGGATCTTACAGCAATTAGCCTTTTCCTTGTCATCAAACAATCGATCCAACGCATCAAATATATTTTCTTTCTTCAGACCAAAATAAGTGAGATTCATATACGGCAATTCGGCGATACAATCCAATGAACGGAACGCCTTGTAAATTGCGTCTTCATCCTCATTCAGTGGATTGATTGTTGACTTAGCAACCAACACACCGGCATCACCACCGGTCTTCCTTCCCTTTGTACCGATAAGTACCTTTTCAAGTGGAGAAACAGTATTACCGGCTGTGGCCGTTCCCGATGGAATTTTCTTACCGGTATCTTTCATCCATTTCTTTGCAATCAAAGAAGTTCCCTCAACCGTTGTAAAATTTCGGTATTCATCAAATCGAGCGGCCAATTTTGAATAATCGGTAAAGAACATTTTATACGCTCCATAAATCAAAAGAGCAAGGCCACCGGCCTCGACAACATTCAATGGATTTGTACGCTGTTGATTCTGTTTCATCAGAGATCCATTTCCCTTAAGTTCGTGATAATCGTTTTAAATAAGTTTGGTTTGACTGATGACAATTTCGCAAGTTTCACGAGATCTCCGTCGGTCAATCCGGCTTTGAATAATTTACGGAGTGAATTTTTTATCCGCTCCCTTTTTTTTGCGATCACATTCGGATCCGCTTTTTTCTTTGTTGATTTTTTTTTCGAAACAGATTTCTCTTCTTCTTCATCTTCCTCTTCTTCCTCATCATCTGTCAATTCCGATTCATCAACATCTTCATCCTCATCTTCCTCAAATTCTTCTTCTTCATCTTCGTCTTCATCACCCGAAACCTGAACGCCTTTTTTCTTTTTATAATTTCCGAGTCTGATTTCCTTCAGCACTTTGTAAACACTATCCAACGTACCGCTATAATCATCATCTTCCTCCTCATCATTTCCAATTTCACCATTTTGAATTTTCGATTCCAAATTCGCCAAACGTGTTTTCAATTCCGCATTTTCCCGATTCGTTTCGTGCAACACCAAAGCCTTGGAAATTTCCTCCTGAATATTCACATTCTGATTTGCCCCCTGATGTCCGTATTGAAACGATGTGAGTGCAAACGAAAATCGAATCTTGTCCTTTTTCTTTTTGCTCCTTCCCTCGACGGGTTCGGATCTTTCATCATCGTCGTCTAGATCCGTGTTCTTGCTGAAGAGAAGCATTTCATAACACGTAGTATTGAACTGATTCATCGACAGAATGCTATCCGACCAATCTTGGAATGATTTTACAACCTTCGCATTCTGATCGTGATCGGTGCATTCGAAAACAGGAATGGATCCACGACCGGATCCCTGTTTGTAAATTATGAATTTTGTCAACTTTGACATTTCCATCAACTTGACAACGGCCTTCGAGCCAATCGCTTCTACGTTTTGCATGATGGAACTAAATTACGACTATTTTCTGTTTCTGAAATTCGCCTTCTTGTCATTGGCCTCCACCTTCTGCAATTCCTTGTAATAAACATTGAATACCACAACCGTAGCATCCGTAAGAGAAATCAATGACGTATCAGCTATTTCTATATAGCTTTTCGGCCAATTGACCTTTTGGCCGCAAAAGAGATAAGGAAATGTATTGAATGGATTACCGGACGCAACATCGAAAACATTATAAAGATCGATGAGGGGAATCTGCCAAGCGAAATTTTTTCCATTATATCCCTGAAGGGTAAGGAATGTTGACTTGAGCAAAGCTTCAGATATTACCCGTGTGTGAGTTTGAATGCTCATTGGAATATCCGTTTCATTATACGTTTCTATTCCGAACAAATGAGTGTTTCTCAAATTCTGTTCATCCGGCAACTGGATTTTATTTTTCGGTTTCCCATTCGTATTAGCTGGGATCTTCACCTCTATAAGAAGTGATTTGTAAATCGGTCTTGCGCCTGAAGTGAAAGCCATTTTTTTTTGAATTAAGGTGAGCAAGAAAATTTTTCTTGCTCACCGGTATTTAATTATGACAAAGAAAACTTATTGAAACTTTGCGGCGTTTTGTGCCAACATACCTCTAAAGATCAAATGCAATTCCTTGACCTGTATTGTCAATGGAACCAAATTCGGTGGAGTCCAATCCCCCGTTGTGGTATCAAGTATCGCCGCTTCCAAATCGATGACGATATTGTTTTTCTTCGCTCCCGAAAGCGTTAACATCGGTTGCATAGGGAACATTCCGTCATCCGAGAAATCGATTGACGGTTGTGTTGCCAAAGGAAATCCAACAGAATTATTTTGGAATTGAGTACGTGGAACAAAATTGTGTTTCTTCAGATCCCATCTTTCCAAGCGTGAGATCTTGTTAACCAAAATGCTCAATGTTCCTTGGTAAGCACCGGCAACACCAACGAATGAAGAATGCAATTCTATCGGAGCATAAGTAAGTAGGAATTTTCCCACTTCAGTAGCCACGTTAAGAATATTTGCACCGAGATAATATCCCGTTTCGTAAGAGATGAATTCATCGTTGACATTCAATCGGATTTCCCCCGGCAATATCAATCCCTTTGTAGAATCCGTTTCCAAAACCGGAAATGTGTACGACGCTACTTTCGGATCGATTAGCTGAATGAGAATTAACGACGACTGTGTCAATCGAACTTTCCCTTTTCCAATCTTCTTGTACTTAAGATAGATTGCTTTGTAATTTGCGCGAATCGCTTTCATTGATTCTTTTTTTTAGTTTATACATCCGGCACTTGCGTCCGTTTTGTTTTGGGAATTATATCCCGTTAATGTTGACACCGTGCCAACAATTTTTTTTTCATTTTCAAATTTCCGCTCTATCGAGCGTGGAAACCCTTTACATCCTTGCCGACGATGTTAGTAGCCACCTTCACCTTCATCTTCCTCATCATCGAACATCTCATCATCGTCACCAAGAACATCTTCATTTATTACATCGATGTCATCATCATCACCGAGAACATCTTCATTCACTACATCGATGTCATCAATTCCATCGAGCGCAATGAATATTTCATCGTCGTCACGAAGATTTCCCATTCCTGAAATCAATCCGAGTTCACGGAGCAATTCCGTCATACCAACAGAAGTCAAACCGTCACCGGCTCCTTTTGTCGCCCCGTCATTCTTCAGTAAATTTTTTATCATCGGTTGATTTTGCCCCATTTCACCGAGAGCAATTTTTCCAACTGAAATAAGTTTTGGATCCCAACTCGAAAGGAATGAAAGATCATTGATCTTGTAACCGCCATAAATCCCGACGGCCAATCCCAATAATTTATTCAGGTCAAACGATTTGCTTGATCTTCCTTTTAGTTTCGATTTACCTTTCGATTTCGATTTTTTCTTAGTAGCCATTTGATTATTGATTAGATTTTTATTAATCGTTGTGAGAATTTATTCTTTTTCCTTGCGCTTCGTAATTCAATCGAATTGCCAATGGAAAATCTTCGTGTTTCATTTTTGATTCATCGGGAAAAAGTGTTTCAAGTTCCTCATTGTTTTTTTCCTTCGATTTTGATTCTTCCTTTTCCTTGGGTTTTGCCCTGTTGCGATTCAAGAGATTATTTACTTTCTTCTCTTCAGGAGGAGTAACCACCGGTGGCTTCGCTTTTATTTTCGGCTTTATTTTCGCCACCGATTTTCGAGAGGATTTTTTTTTCTTTACGACTTTCTTGGCCATAACAACAAGAATTTATTTGTGAAATAATCTCCAACCGAATAAAAAGCGTTCACCGGAACTTCCCAATACCAAGCACCGAATTTTTTATTTTTTGAAAACATTGACATTACAAGTATCAACATTCCCAAAATGCAATATGTATTTATGAATTGGCAAATACCAATTATAATAGGATTGCTGAAATTCATAACCGCCAACATCATCGGAGTCTTGAAGAAAATTCCAATCGGAGAAATAAAACTTCCGAGATCGGGAGTCTTCCCTTTATCCATTGAACTTTGTTTTCCACCGGTGGGAGCGACACCAACCTTCGTCCCTACCGTCATTCTTATTTTTCCCTTCGCTATGTCGGGATTGCTACCGGCTTCCTTGTAAGCGTCACCCATCCCATCGTCAAATTCTTTCTCTTCTGATTTGTCACCACTGGCTTTGAATTCTTTTATTATCGGCCAAACGGCGGCAATTACAGGAAGTGCCGTCGCCATTACAACTTCGAGAGCCACTCCGATTTCATCACCGGAGATCTGTTGCTTGGATCCTTTTGCAATCGCTTTCTGAAGATGTGAAAAATTCCCACCGAACTTTTCCCACCAATTTTGAAGCTTCGCTTTTCCACCGGTGGCTTTATATACACGAGCCAACTTCGTTGCAAATTTCAAAAAATTCAAATCGCAAACTGTCAGAACGGCGGCACGGGATTCTGCCAAAGTGAACTTCGCCACTTTTTTAGTGACCTTCTTTCGATCTTCCTTTCTCTCGGATTTCGATTTCTTTTTCCTACCACTTATTTCCGACATAAGATCTCCTGATAAATATGAAAGAGCCATTTATTTTTTTCTTGGTGAATAATTGTATTTATAAAAATGTTTGCATTCGTTGTCAAATGTTTTTTTGCAAGGATCTATCACCACAATCTTATTGTCAACGAGTGCACAACAATAAGCGTGATTCGGCGAAGTCCTGTACCATTTTTGGCTTACCAAGACAAACCACGAAGGGATCCCACACGCTGTAAGAATTCCTACGCTAGTGGTTGCATAATGTTTGCAATCCCCTTTTCGATCCTTCAGAAAACGATTTATTGTTTTTGCGGTTTGATCCTCCATCGGTTCACGCACATATTCTATATGCACCCGAAGGAATTTCCAAACACGCTCACACGTTTTCCTTTTATTCTGACTTTTAAAGAACGGCACTAATCTTCTTGAGGTTTCCCTACTGTTTAATTCCGCCCTCCTCAACTGGCGGATTATCTGTGTTGCCGACTGGTATTTTGAAATCAATTCCCGTTTTCCCGTCGGCTTTGGAATTCGGACTTTTTTTTTTCTACTCATCTTTCGCTTTCAACGTCAATGGAATTTCATCATTGATTGAGTTGTCCATTCCCATACATCTTGCAACTCCGAGGATCTTAACAACCTTTTCCTGTTTTGGATCCTTAATCAATGATATGGCAACGTTTGTAAATCCCAACCAAACTATCTTAACGGGAAAACTTACAGTCGTGCGATCCTTCTTTTTTATCGTGAACGGATTTGCACGTTCAACGCTTCCCACTTTTATATCATTGAAAAAGAATCCACCGAAAAAAGAATCCACCTTGAGATCCCTAGTCGTCGGGTTGAGAATTTCCATATAAAAAACAAGTTCCTTCCTCGTCTTGCTGTAAATGATACTCTTGGGATAATATTCCAATTTGTCAGAGGTTTTTTTTCCCTGAAACAAATAAGCCGCACCTCCCATAAGAGCAAGTGTAATCAGATCCATAATCAAATAAAGGGAAAAAAGAATACGGGATTGAAATTCGTCCCGTTAACTCCCGTTAACTCCCTTTAGATCCTCTTAAGGAATTTTTTATCAATTCGACCTCTTCAGGCGAATAAAGTCTTTTTCTTTTTCCCTTTTTCTCAATAAACATCTGTAACGGCTCGATTTTCTTCTTCATTGTCTTCACATCGATTTCAAAATAGTCTGAAATCTGTTTGAGGGTGCAAAAACCGGACAAGGAAACTTTGGTCATAAAGCAATTCAGTTACATTTAGAAAACAATTCACTGTTTTTTCTAGAACTAAATTAAGCATTATATGGACACTGAAAAACGGGGCTACATCACATTAAATTTCCGCTCTATCGAGCGTGGAAACCCTTTACATCCTTGCCGACGATGTGGAATATTAAAACGGATCCACTTCAAAAAGTGATTTCTGAATAGGTGCACAAGTGGAAGTCTTCGAATTATTTTCCGTTCGTGCGATCCAACTCTTCAGCGCAATTCTTTGCTCCCTCCATTTTTGAGCATCGAATCCACGATTCCAATTATCAACCTTCGCCAATTTCCATTTGAAGATTGCAAGGTGCATTTCCTTTTGGAACTTCAGCAACATATCGGGATCGTCGGGGATCTTCATCTGATTCCTGAACTGATACGAAATTGCAACGGTGATTTTTTTTCCTTTGCCACCGGTGTTGCGATAGATTATTTCTTCCTTCGTTTTCACTTTCAATCCCGACACACGATAATATTCAGGAGGTACAATCGGCGTTTCATCTTCAGGAGGAACTTCGCAAAGTTCACCTTCAACTTTATTTTCCTCCTCCTGTTCCTCTTCGACACGATTGAGATTAAGATCTTTCACGTTGTAAAGAATTCCAAACCGCCCATAAAATTTCGCTCGGCAATTCTGCTCAACCGCTTTCACAATTTCCCATGGAATTATTTCATTCTTCCCACGCTTTACAATATATTTTGTAACCTCCAAAAGATCTTTGGTCAATTGTTCTCCTGAAGGATCATTTTCATAATGTGGAACGAAATCCTCATCCTCCTTGTAACCGAGTGGTCGAAGATCCACTTGAAATGAATCACCGGTACGACTCAACCATTGCGCTTTTAATTCTTCGTTCATTTGTTGAAAATTCCATTCGAGATTGAATTCTTTCGGGATCAAAAGAAGTGCGTGACGATGGATGTGGTGGCCTTGATCCCCGTAAGTGTGTTCCGTGTTATAGAATCCACCGGCAATATATTTTTTGAATGCTCCATATTTCAAAGCGTTGCGAAAATGATTTTGCAACTCCTGATAATATGGTTCGGTTCGAATGGTTTCCTTATTGTGGCGAAGCGTAACGGTGAACAGAGCGAGATCGTATTTTTTCAAAATATCGATTCCATTTTCGCTCTTAAAAAATTCTGCATAACGTGAAAGCAATTTTCTTCTCTTTTTCGAAGCGCAATAGGAACAATATTTTTTTCCACAGTTCCAAGCACCAACAGGAATCATTTGATCTCCCCTCTTCTCAACGATCAATTGCCGATTGCACCAGTGAACGGACGTACAGGCCTTCAGGGCAATATTCCGATCCTCCCAATTTTCCGCTTGTTTTGCAATACGGTATAAATACTTCTGTTGCTTTTTATTCTGTTCGCCTTTCCAAGATTTCTTTCCCCAGTAGTTCAAAAAATCAGGGGGTTGATCTCCACCCCAATTTTTTTGGGTCGCTCCCGATAAATCGGGAGAAGGGGCTCTTTTCATTATGACTTCCACTTGTGCTTATAGTATCAAGAAAGAGTCGGCGCAAAAAATCCGCTTCTTTTTCGATTTACAGGGGTTTTAGTGATGGGGGGGGGGTAAAAAAGCAAAGAGGGGAGATCGTCCCCTCTTTGTAATGTAAACTGCGAATTATCGCCGTTTAAGTCGTCCGTTGTCAGGTTTCCAATCTCGACAGAGCGGACACTTGCTCTTATAATGAATTTTCGGTGTGAATTGCTGTTGAACAGGGTCGGGTTCATAATTTAATCATTCTGACGCTGTAAAATTGGGCAATTAAAAAAACGATTGTTATCTTTGGACTCATCAGTTCTTAACAAACTTTTCAACAGGTCAAATCATTCTGACAAGTGTTTAGGCCTTGAAACCCTCGATTTATCGGGGGTTTCGTCGTTTCACACCGCTCCAAGAACACATTAGCCTAATATTTGCATATTATAAATATTCGCCTAATATTTGCATCCCACTAAAACACTTGTCGAATGATAAATGAATCACACTTGAAGAAACGTTTGAAGGAAACCGGACTTCCTTTCGAAACAAAATTTAATTTGGAATCGATCAAATCCGAAAAGATTGAAATTTATTTACGATGTCATCTTACTCGAACTTCAGCCAGTTGCTTGTCTGAAGCTTCGTTTTCTGCAAATTGCGATTGGAGGGCAATTGGATTTTATAAAGAATTATTTCCAATAATAGAATTCTTCATTCCAACAAAAGAAGATCTAACAACAAAAATGATCTGATGCAACCTCATAAATTTTTCATCATTTACGGATGGGCTTGGATTACATTGACGATCAATTACCTGTTGTATGACAATTATTTTATATGGAGCATTCGAACAGGAGAGATTTTTTTTACTTCGGAGTAATTTTATGGATTATCAATAAATTAAAAAAGAAAAAAAATGGCCGCAGAAATTGAAATCAGAGATCTGAAAACATTGAAACAGATCGCACGAAAAGGAAAAGAAATGACAAAACAACTCGAAGAGTTTGTCGAAGAGATCGAACCTCTTTTAAAAAAAGCATATCTCGAAGGATCCATTCCATTCGAAATACGATTGAGAGTTGCAATTAATTTCAAAGTTCTAAAACCGAGATCCAAATGAAAAAGATAAGAATTGAAATATTTGTAGATGTAACACCATCTCACGATGAAATAAAAATAATTGCTGATTCTGTTTTCGAACATAAAGTAACAGAACATTATCAAATTGAAGTTAATAATTTCGGAGGATCTCTCGATACTAATTCTTCAAGAGAATCTTTAATTACATTCTTAGATGTACACGTTTTCAATTTTAAAAACAGATCCGAATGAAAAAACAGTTTCCAATTTATCACCTAGACAATTGGTTGAGTATGACTTCCAATAGAGATCTTGTGAGAGAACTTAGATTCAGGAACAAGAATCGAAAAAGAATATTTGCCGAAATGGTTTTGCAACAAGATGAAGCAGAAATAATTTATTCAATGCTTTACGTGTGGAGTTCTGCTCCTGAAGTATTGAACAAACGAGATTCATTTCCTGAAAAGAGATGGAAGGGAATCAAGAATCTTATGATTTCGATAAAAAATCTTTTGTCGATTACTTACGGGATGACATCACAGGAATTCAGACAATTGGAAAGTGAATTACGGGAGGGAATGAAATACGCTCCGAGATCTCAAATGAAAAAGGGGCTCAACAAGGATCTCAAAATATTGGAAAGAAAGCAACTTAAAAAAAGATCAAATGGCAATCGAAGAAAAAAAGTTTAGAAAATGTTGCATCATTACTCACTACGATTTCAAAGTAGACAGTGAGGAAGATAATCCGGTGATCGATGTTTATTCTAACCTTAAGGTGGCAATCGAGTTCATCAACAAAAAAAACAAATTGAAGGGAAAGGACAAGATCTCTTATTCGAGATCCTACCGTCAACTTCGAATGGATTCGCAAATTCATTTCATCCGCAACAGCAAGAGGATAAGGATCTACCAACGGAGAATAAATACGAAATTGAATCAGCCACACAAACAACTGAAGATAAAATGAGTTACGGAAAAAAGCCGCTCTTTTTCAAGAGCACCAAACCGAAATCAAAACACATTTACCTTTTCTTCACCGGTGAAAAAACGGTTGAACAGGTGGAAACAATAATGGCCGAACTTTTCCCATTCAGCGAAAAGATAACGATGAACGAATTCGATTTTTTGGCTGAATCGGGATCTGAGGTAATTTTTGTCGGCGATGACAGAGTAATCGATAACCTAAACCAATATGACGAAGAAATCCAAGACATTGAAATCACCGAAGAAAAAAAGGAGAATACTAAAACAATCGGATCCGGTGATTCTCCAAAATCAAGATCCGATATTTAACAACCGCCACGAATTAAATCTATACTGGAAAAAGGTTGATCTGTCATTATTCATTTAAAAAAAAA
>Ga0207685_10000113_pt1 | contig 12415 bp, 9 predicted proteins | sample LARL111metaG_FD_184350 | JGI IMG/M metagenome (GOLD analysis project Ga0207685, IMG submission 184350) | Corn, switchgrass and miscanthus rhizosphere microbial communities from Kellogg Biological Station, Michigan, USA - LAR L11-1 metaG... | ecosystem: Host-associated > Plants > Roots >...
CATCGGGGCCGGAGACCGCTGGTTAACAGCGGCGTCCACGGGCCGGCCAATGGCCACCCGGCGGGCGCCTCCGTGGCGTTTCGGCCTGCCGGGATGCGGCTGGAGAGGACACTGGGCTGATGAGGGTCGTGGTGACCCGAATCGAATGGGACGGGACCATGCGGCGCCGGCTGGTGGATACCGCCGGGCGTAACGACGCGTCCCAGTGGGAGGGGCTGGTCGCGCGCGCCCTGGCCATCCGGCCGCTCTACCGGCCGATTCCAGAGGGCCCGCTCTACCACGTCCAGGTGAACGAGTGGGCGGTCCTGGTCGCCGAGGATGACCTGTCCGGGCCGCTGTCTGACCTGGTGACGGCCGTGCTTGCCATGGGCGAGACCAGGTTATGGCCCGGTGCCGGAACGGTCTTCACTGGCGCGGATAGCCGAAAAAGGACAAACTAGGCGGATGAGGCTTGAGGTGACCCGGATAGCGCAAGATGGGGACATCCGCCGCCGGATGCTCGACACCACCGGCCGCGTGGACGCCGGTCGCTGGGAGAACCTGGTCGCCCAGGCCCCGGCCGCCCCGCCTCCCTACCGGGCGGCCCCGGGCGACACCGTCTATCAGATCAGCGTGGGCGAGCGCACCCTCATGGTCACCCAGGGCGACCTCACCGGGGGACTGCGGGACCTGGCAATGGCGGTGCTGGCCGAGGGCGAGGAGCTCTAGCCGGCCGGGTGCCATCGCTGGTCGTGCAGCTGGTGCTCCTCGGTCAGCCCGTTACGGAAGAACTCCTGGTAATAGCCTTCCTCCACGTGGTGGGCCTGGAGCCACACCCCGGGCACGTGCAGGGTGTCGCAGTGCGCGGGGAACCGGCCGTGGGTCTGGTAGATGTAGGTGCAGATGTCGCGCGCGCAGGCGATCACATCCGCCGAGTAGTTGCTGGCCTGCCGGAGGTACTGGGCACCGAACTCGCCGCGGTAGATGCGCGCGAACAGGCTCTCATCGGCGTAGATGCCCCGGGGCCCGAACTTCTCGGCCACCACCGCGTCCACGGCGTCGGCCATCGTGGGGTAGTTCGGCGGGCACATCGCCTTGATCAGGTACTCGCCCTTGTGCCGCAGGCCGGTCGTGGTCGCCCGCAGGTTGGCGTACCACGGCAGGGGCACCTGCCAGCGCACGATGTCGGCCAGCTTCCACTTGGGCGTGCTCCAGTCGAAACCGAGCATCGCGCCGTACGTGGCGCGGAACTTCGGGTCTCCGAGCAGGATCGGCGGCGCCAGCGAGGCGTGGATCCACGCGCCCAGCCCCATCGCGTCGGCGGTGAGCATGATGTTCTGCAGCAGCAGGTCGGCCTCGATCTGGGTGCGCATCGACCAGATGGTGCCGAGCGGCAGCTTGATGTCGTTGTTCAGGAACCCCGACTGGATCCATTTCTTCACCCCAGCCGGCCGGTAGAAGTTCCGGTCGTCGACGATCACCGGCCGGGCCCCTTCCGGCTGGGTGAGCAGGTACATCATCCCGTTGATGTACTGCCGGGACAGGTCCACCACCGGGAACAGGATGGTCGTCCCGGGCAGGTTGGACAGGAACCGGTTGGAGTCGAGGTAGGCGGGGAAGTCCCGGTTCCCGCCGGGCACGTCGATGCGGTGGTCGAGCAGCTTGACCTTCGCCTCGGCGGCCCGCGCGAGCAGGGTCCCGGGATCGAACACCGACGCCGTCGCGTCCCCGGACGGGGGCAGCTTGCGCAGGAAGTAGGTGCCGGTGTCGTTGATCATGAAGAAGTAGGTGCCCTGGGCGTTGTCGGGGCTGCCCGCGGTCCGGCCGGCCATGTTCAGGTTCGGCTTGGCCATGATCGGCTTGTGATCCCTCGGGTCGGAGAACGGGCGGTCCGGCATGGTGAGGCCCGTGCATCCCGTCAGCGAGATCAGCACCGCCTCCTCCAGCTCCGTCAGCGGCGTGCGCGGCTCGGACGATGTCCAGCTCATCGAGCCGGCCTCGATGGAGCTGCCGCGGCTCACCCGGTGCGTGCGGCGGCGCCAGATCGATGTGAGCAGCGGCCGCTCCGTGAGAGCGTCGAGCCCGGCATGGCCCAGCTTGGTCGTCAGGTTGGTCATCGTGCTGCCCTTCCCGCGGCGTCCCCGGGGCCGGCATCCGGTCCGGCTGCCCGCGCAATGACCGGCCGCCACGGCACGAACGCGCTCGCCGACCGGGGCAGGACGGCCGCGAGATCCGGGCAGTGGCGCAGGATGATGCTGGTCATGCCGTTGTTCGCGATCCAGTCCATACCGAATTGGGAATAGATCTCGGGGCGGAAGTCGACGGTGAGGAAGCGGTCGCTCTGCAGCCGCCGGGAGGCCATCAGGATGAAGATGCGGAAGGCGGTGTCCGAGAACCCGAACCCGGGCGGGGGAGTCTCCGCGAACAGGCCCACCATGGTGTCGACCTCGTCGACGCTGCGGTAGATCTCCTTCATCCGGCTGACCGACTCCTGGTTGTCGCAGAGCTCTTCCCAGCTCCTGACGCGCGGCTTGTGCAGCCCGGCCCGGAAGTCGTTGTAGCGGGGCACCCCGCGGCGGCGGGTGCGCACCAGGTCCACCACCGACAGATCGATCAGCTCGCCGTTGCGCTCGAACTTCTGCAGCGAGCGGGGGTAGTTGTGCAGGGTGATCGCGCCCGGGTAGGACAGGCCAAAGGAGTACAGCGTGTTCTCCAGGCCGAAGGCCCGCAGTTCCTTGTCGGCCATGGCCCCCTGGATGTCGAGGAACCCCCGGTGGCCGAGGGCCGCCCCGGTCCGGTGGTCGGCGAACCGGTAGTCGTCGGGCAGCAGCGGATGCATCCGGTAGACCGTGACGAAGTCCTCGGTCAGCGAGTACGGCACGCCGCTGTGGTCCGGTGTGGTCTTCGGGATGCCCACGCTGGCGTGGCTGTCGATCAGCCAGATGCCCAGCCGGGTGAGCCAGTCGTTCGCCGGGGGGCCGTTCCAGTTGGTCTTGAGGCCGACGTCGATGACCTCGGTCCCCAGGATCGCCGGCGTCCACTCCACCGTGTGGATCTTGGCGATCAGCGCGGAGACGATCAGGCGCGCCGTCTGGTACACGCGCTCGTCGTCCCAGTCGTGGTAGTGGGCCCGGAGCTCGTCACACAGCAGGTTGTGCTCGCGCGCGAACAGCGTGTGCAGGCCGCCGAGCCCCAGCCACCAGCTTTGGCTGAAGCCGGTGACCCCGATCCCGCTGACGTCGTCGGGCAGGTACCCGTCCGGGGTGAGCCGCAGCTTCGCACCCTCGCGGAGCTGGCCGCTCTGGGTGGTGTCGGCGCCGTACACCTCGGACCCGTCCCACCAGGGGGTGGTGCCGTTCGGGAACACCGGGCTCATCCGGTTCGGCCGCTGGTCGGGGAATGGGATGTTCCCGGCGATCCGCATCTCGTGTTCCAGCGGGCCGCCCGGGGTGTTCGACCACGTCATGCCCGGAGGTAGCGGCACCCGGACGTCATCCCGGCCGAGCGGGTAGCGGGCGTGGCTGACCCAGTCGTGCACCTGGAACTGGATCCAGGCGGCGGCGAGCAGGTTCAGCGAGCGGGCCGGCAGGAACTGCTCGCGGTGCAGCAGCTGCCGGCTGACGATGATGGGGTTGGGCTCGTCGAACAGCTCCGGCCGGAGATCCGGCCGCAGGTTCCGGCCGAACGCCGATCCCACCGCGCCCATCCCGGGCGCGGACAGGTCGTTGCTGGTCCCGTCGAACGTCCGTGTGACCCGGACCTGCTCGCCGGGCGGGGCGGGCGGCACCGGCCTGGCTCTCGGCGGGGCCTCCCGGAGCTCGCTGTCGAACAGGTTCCGCGCCCGGAGCACGTACCGGAACGCCTCGACGTTGAGCAGGCCGAGGCGGACCGGGAGCCGGTACCACGGCACATACCGGTTGACGAGGGCAAACATCGCGCGGGTCGCCGCGCCGAGCACCACGTTCCGGGGCGGCGGCTGGGTCTGCCAGCGGTAGCCGAGCCGCTGGGCCGACCCGGCATCGTAGACCGCCTTGCGCGCCCGGTTCAGGTTGCCGAGCGGCCGGAACTCATCGGTGGTGTTCCACGGGTTGAACGCCATCGTGTCGATGATCTGGGCCTGCGCCAGCGCGTCGACCGTGCTCAGGTCGCCGCGGGCGAGGGTCAGCACCGCCACCGGCTCGGCCGGGGAGACCCGCTCCTTCCACGCGACCGCGGTGTCCTCGATCGGGGTGGACTCCTCGTCGACGTATCGCTGGATGCACAGCTCGAAGCGGATATCGGCCCGAGCCAGCCGGCGGGCGGCCTCGGTCGACAGGTAGTCCGGATCGTCGTCCGGCGGGCGCGGGGCCGGCACCGTGTCCGGCGCCGGCCGGAGCAGGTAGCGCACCGCCAGGGCCGGGCCCCACCGGACCGCGCCGCGGCTCCAGTACGTCTCCGTGGCCACGCTGCTCACCGTGCGCCCGCGAGCCGTCAGGACGTTCTTCAGCATCCGCACGGTCTCGCGCGGGCCGAACAGCCGGATCAGCCGGAGGATCCCCAGCAGCTGTGACAGCCGGCCGCCGGCCGTCGCCTTGGCGAACTCGACGAACTGGCGGGCGTTGCGCGCGTGGGAGACCGGGAAGTTGGTCATCAGCAGGTCGTGCGACTCCTCCGGCGATACCTGGACCCGCAGCGCCGCTCCGCGCAGATCCGGTTTGGTGTCGGGCTGGCCGGTGCCCTCCGCGTTGGAGAACCGGACCGTCACCGGGTACGTCCGGCCCGGCTGCGCGAAGCCCGCCCGCAGGTCGTCCGGCAGGTCGAGGAAGGTCAGCTCGGCCCGGCCGGTGGCGAGAGTGGATTTGGCGTGGAACGCGCGGTCGACCCGGTGCGGGACCCCGTGCGCGCTGGCCGTCTTCGCGTTCTTCAACTGGACGAGCATGATGTCCCGGGCCAGCCTGTCGAACTCGGCGCGCTCGGCCTCGGCGCTGCCCCCGGCCATGGTCTCCTTCCATCGCCCCTGCATGCTGCCCTCCTGGCTGCTCGGTGGAACTTTGTCAGGTCACCGGGACCGGAACCGGGCCTCGACGGTCTCGACGAGCCCGGCGATCACGCCGTCGGGGGACGGGCTGTAGTGCGGTACCGCCCAGCGGGTGATCCTGGCGTCGATGACGGTCGGCCGGCCTGAGGCGAGCGCGGCACCGAACGCCTCCTCGAAGTCCTCGAGCGTGTCCACCCGGTAGCCGTCCGCCCCGCAGGCGCGTGCGTACGCGGCGTAGTCCGGGTTGTCGAACTCGACCAGGCCGGTCTCGTGGTAGGCCTCCAGCTGATAGAGCTTGATGAGCTTGAATTCCCCGTCGTTGAATACGATCCAGATGACCGGGATCTGATACTGGACCGCGGTCATCAATTCGAAGCCGGACAGCAGATAGCAGCCGTCCCCGCAGCCGACGACGACCGTGCGCTCGGGGTGCGCGGCCTTCAGCCCCAGGGCGCCGTTCACGTGCCCGGCCATCGGCCCGAACTCGCCCGCTTTGCGGAAGTTCTGGCCGTCCTCGAGTTCCACGTAGTAGCCGAGCCAGGCCAGGTGCGCACCGGCGTCGGCGAGCAGCACGGCGCCGGGGGGCAGCATCCGGCCGATCGACTGGGCCATCCGGCCGGGGTGGATCAGGCCGGTCAGCTTGGTCACGTCGAGGGGGATGTGCCGGAATTCGTAGTCCCGGCCGTCGACGTGAGGCGTCTTGACCTCGCCCACCTTCGCCTCCAGCGCGTCGGTCAGCGCCGCGACCGCGGGCCGCGCGTCCGAGACCAGCGCGTAGTCGGCGGGGTAGACGTCCTTCAGCTTGTTGATCTCGGTTTCGGAGATGTTGATGCGGATGTGCACCTTGCCGTCGAACAGGCCGTCGTGGTAGTTGAACGTGGCGTGCTGGTTCAGCGCGTTCCCTATGCCCAGCACGACTCTTGCCTCGCGGAAGGCCTTCCAGGCGCTGGCATGGCCGCTGTCGCCGAAGACGCCGACGCACAGCGGGTGTCCCTCGGCCACGATGCCCTTGCCGTCCAGCGTGGTGAGCAGCGGGATCTGGAACCGCTCGATGAGGCGCCGGACCTCATGGCCCGCCCCGCTGCGGATGGCGCCGAACCCGGCCAGCGCGACGATCGGATCGCCCGTCTCGATCGCATCGGCCAGCACGGCAGCGATCTCCTCGACCCGGCCGGGATCGGGCCGGACCGGGGCCACGTCGAGCCGGATGTCGCGGTAGTTCTCAACCTCGACGCCGGGGTGGGTGAGGTTCTCCGGCACGTGGATGTGCACCGGGCCGGGGCGGCCCTCAAACGCGGTGTTGACCGCGTCCTCGAGCACGTCGCACGTGTCGGCGATGTCGGTGAGCAGGTAGGACCGCTTGGTGGTGGCCGCGAACATGGCGTGTGAGTCCGGCGTCCGGTTCAGCCCGGAGGTCTCGTTCAGCGATCCCCGTCCCCGCCAGTCCAGCGACGCGTAGCCCGAGATCGCCAGCACCGGGTAGGAGTCCGACATCGCGACGGCGAGCCCCGAGAACAGGTTGAACGCCCCCGGCCCGGCCGTCGCGAAACACACCCCCAGCCGGTCGGTGTACATCGCGTAGCCGCAGGCCATGAACGACGCGGCCTGCTCATGCCGGGCGATCACCGGGCGGATCTGGTCGGAGTGCTTTAGGGCGATCATCAGGCCGGCGGCGTTCTCCCCGGCGCCGCCGAACGCAGCGGTGGCCCCGATGCTCTCCAGCCCCTTAACGATGGCCTCGTAAACCTTCATGCCTGCCTCCTGAACCAGTCTGCACCCGGCACTGAACTCGGCCAAGCAGGGAGTACTGCGCTAGCGAGGCCCGCGCTGGGCCGCCAGCCGGGGGGCCGCCGCGGGGACCGGCGCCGCGGCCGGCGGGGGCGCCCATCTGAGCTTGGGTTCGCAGTTTCTGGCTGCGTCCCGGACCGTGGCCGTGCCGAGCTGCTGGTAGGCCCCGAACTCCGGTGCGTCGTACAGCTGCTCGACCGTGCTGTCGCCGGGGAAGGTGGAATGGCTCTTGGCATAGGCCACCACGTCCCACGGCGCACCGGCCCACCAGCCGAGCTTGCACACCCAGATGTCGCCTTCGGTGGGCAGCCCCGGGACCGGCTGTGGCCGGCGGAACCGGCCGTGCACCCACGGGTGGACGACCTGGCCCGCGGCCAGGCCGCGCCCGCCCCGCACCATCGTCGTGGGGTCCAGCTTGATGTCGACTCCGGCGTCGGTCCTGGCCAGCGCGATGGCACCGCCGAGGGTGAACCAGGTGTCGGCCTTGTCGCCGGAGGCATCGAGCACCACGATGTTGCTGGCGCCGCGGCGCAGCGCCTCGACCAGGCCCAGGTTGTCGTAATGGCCCCCGTCGGTCACATACATCCAGGTGCTGCGGTAGCTCAGCCGCCCGGCGGCCTCGGCCCACAGCAGCCCCAGCGTGGGCTGCATCGCCCGGTACCACAGCGCGCCGGACCGCCCGCCGCGCAGCCGCAGCCGGAGCACGTGCGCCCACAGCAGGGCCTCGCGCCCGGAGTTCCTCTCCGGCCGGCGGTCCCAGAACGGGTGCGGCAGCAGGTACCACAGGAGCAGCAGCAGCGGGCGCCGCTCCCACCCCTGGCCGGTGCGGTGCTCGTCGATCAGCGTGCGTGCGTCCCGGATCAGCGCCGGGTGGGGCAGCCACACGCCGAGCCGGACGTTGGTCGCGGTGAGCAGGATCCGGTAGGCGTGCTTGGTCATGGAGCCCATCAGCGGGGAGACCGCCGCCCCGCTGATCGCCGAGACGTCGAACAGCGTGGCCCGGCGGTGGCCCAGCAGCGCCTCGTAGTCCGACGTCAGCGCCTGGGCGCGCTGGGCGGCCCGGCCCTGCCGGCCGGCCACGGCCTTCTCCCGGTCGGCGAGGGCCTTCTCCCGGTGCAGCGTCACATGGTCCGGGTCGAACGTGACGCAGAAACCTCCCTGCCCGGGCGGCACTTCCCGCAGCGCGTTGATGTTGGCCGTGCCGCAGACAACCAGGCCCGGCTCGTCGGGATGACGGCCCCGCAGCTCCGACAGGCGGGTCGCGGCCGCCTGGGCGAACAGCGCGCGCGCCCGCGCCGGGGCCGTCGCCTCGGCCGCCTGCCGGGTCACGGCGAAGGCGTTGGCCAGCCGCCACCGGTAGAAGTCGTGCATCGACAGCCGGTTGACGTTCGCGGCCACCCGCGTGAGCAGCGTCACCACCAGCGCGATGACGACCAGCAGCAGCTGCCCGCGGGAGAATCCCGCCGTGGCGGCGTCACCGGTCCATCGCAGGGCGAGGACGGCGCCGAGGAGCACGATGATGGCGCTGCCCAGCCACGGCAGCAGCACCTGCCGCAGACGGCCGGCCAGCTTAGTCAGCAGGCCCGGCTTCGCGGCCGCGCTGCCGCCCTCGGCCGCTTTCCCGAGCGCGGTCCACTTGGCCAGCCCGGCCTGGACATACTTGGCGACCGCCGCGATGGCGGCGACCAGGCCGGCCAGCGCAGCGGGCGACCAGGACGGCTTCCCGCCGAAGCCGAGGAAATGCGTGATCGTGCCCAGCGATCCGCTGGCGTGGGTCAGCCACGCGATCAGCGGCGGCACCGCCAGCATCGCGACGGCCAGCCCGGCGGTCACGGCGGCGGCCCAGCCCACCCACGCCGCGCGGTTGGCCCCCCGGTCGGGGCCATCCGGCCGCAGCGACCCGAGCAGCCGCGCCCGGCCACCGGCGCGCCCGGCCACCGGCGCCAGCGTCAGCCACCAGAACCCGAACAGGACCAGCGTGATGCCGGCCACGATCGCCGGCGCCAGCCACCAGCCCAGACCGGTGACCGCGGCCGACGCCGTGTGTTGCCCGGACGGGACCAGCACCTCCTGCCAGCGCAGCAGCCAGCCCCAGGCGTGCGCCAGCGCATACAGCGGCGCGAGCGCCACCACGAACGTCACCATCGCCCCGAGCAGCAGCGACAGGACGCCGACCAGCACCGTCGCCGCGTTAGGCGCGATGTAGTGGGTGTTGTACCGCAGGTTCAGCTCCTCCGCGCTGCCGGGCGCGTAGGCGTGCTGCTTTTCCCCCGGCGGCAGATTGTGCGCGACCAGCGCACGCGAGGAGGCGATGTAGCTGCCCCCCGACACACCCAGGATCCACCTGACCCTCGCGAGCAGCCCGCTCCGGTCCAGGCGCTGCAACGCCCCCAGGCAGTAGGCGGCGGAGCGGATGCCGCCGCCCGAGCAGCAGATCGCCCAGCCACCCGTGGCCTGCGCCGGCGTGCCCCCGTCGGCGGCCTGGCCCGGTCTGGACACGGCCGGCGCCCGCGTACCGGGCGCAAGATCGTTTATTGCTGGCGATTTCATGCGCTCGCCCCCCCGTTGACCCGGAAGGCGATCCATACCCCCCTGGATGGCGCCGACCGGGAACCTGAACGCATGGTCCGCGTGCCCGGATGTCTGTGTCAAGCGATTAACGCCCCGTCACCGGGCCGGCGATCCGTGGCCGGCCCCGAGCAACTCGTGGCCGAGGACGCTCAGAGCGGGGTGAGGACCATGAGGATCTCGTCGCGGTCGTCGCCGGGGGCCACGCGCAGCGCCCCGGGCCAGCTGCCGACCACCCGCCAGCCCAGCCGGCCGTAGAAGCGCTCGAGGCCGGTGCCGCCCCGCAGCGCCAGGTGAAGCTGCTCAAGGCCCATCTCCTCGCGGGCGACGCGCCTGGCCTCCGTCATCAGGGTGCTGCCGACTCCCTGGCCCTGGAAGGCGGGGTGCGCCTGCAGACGGTTGACGTTTCCCCAGTGCGCCACCAGCGGGCTCAGCTCACGCTGGATGTTGAGCCAGCCCGCCAGGACGCCGTCGGCCAGCGCCAGCAGGAGCCTGCTGCGCCGCGGGTCGAGGCCGGCGATCAGCTCGGCGGCCACCGGCGACACCTGCGCGCCGTCCGCGGGCGGGAGAAACCCCACCGCCCCGCCGGCGTTGCTGACCGCCACCCAGCAGTCGATCAGTTCTCGTCTCAGCCCGGCGCCGACCTCGCCGGGATGGGCACACTGACGCACCTGCAGGAGTCCATCACCGCCCACCCGAGAATCATCCCAGGATGCCCGGACGGCGTCCGTCCCGCCGCCGCCGTCAGGAGGCGGCCGCGAGCCCGGTCAGCAGCGCCCTGGTCTCCCGCCGGCTGGCCGCGGGGTCGCCGCCGACCGGGAAGATGACCGGCCAGAACTCGGTCACGCCGAGGCCGGCCAGCCGCCGCAGCTGGGTTTCGATCTCGGCTTCGGTGCCCGTGACGGCCAGGCCGCCCGGCGACGGCGCGCCCTCGCGCGCCAGCTGCCTGCGGTAGTTGTCCAGCCCCGAGTACCGGCCGAACACCTCGTCGGCGGCGGCCCTGGCCTGGCCGGCATCGGTGCAGACCGCCACCGGCAGCGCGGCCACGACCCGCGGCGCCGGCCGCCCGCGAGCCGCCGCGTGCAGCCGCGGGACGATGTGCTCACCCAGGCTGCGTGGCCCGGCCAGCCAGGTCACCACGCCGTCGGCGAGCTCACCGGCCACCTCCACCATCAGCGGTGAGAGCGCGCCGACCAGCACCGGCACCGGGCTGGTGCCCGGCACCACGAAGCCCCCGTCGACCTGGTAGAAGTCGCCCTTGTGGCGGACGCTGCCCTCGCGCAGCAGCGGCATGAGCACCGACAGGTAATCGCGCATGTGCGCCGCGGGCCGCGCGAAGGGGAGCCCATGGAGGTCCTCGATCACCGGCCGGTGCGACACGCCCACCCCGAGGGTCAGCCGGCCGCCGCAGAACGCCTGGGTGGTCGCCGCCTGCTGGGCGAGCGCCAGCGGATGCCGCGGATAGGTCGGCACGATCCCCACGCCAAGGTCGATCCGGCTGGTCCGCGCGCCGGCCACGGCCAGCACATCAAGGGCATCCACGCCCCGCGAGAAATGCACGCTCCAGGCCGAGCCGAACCCGTCCGCTTCGGCGCGTACCACGTCGTCCACGATGTCCTGCGGGCTCATCGGCGCGCCGATGACCTCACCACCGACCCCCATAGCGATCCGCATGCTCATCAGCATCCCGGAGCCGCCCGCGGCCAGCACCGTCCCGCCAGGCTCAAGCGCGGCACCCGGTTCGTCTGGAGGTAGCGAACGGATTCCGGCAGAATGTCCGGATGATCGACGTCGCCGCTCCGGCTGAGCTGTTCTCTCTCGCGCAGAAGGTGGTGGTCATCACCGGCGCCTCCTCCGGTCTGGGGGCCCGCTGGGCTCCGGTGATGGCTGCCGCGGGGGGCGAAGTGGTACTGGCGGCGCGGCGCGAGCAGGAACTGGCCACGGTTGCCGCGGCCGTTCCCGGGTCGCTGGCCGTCACGGCGGACCTCACCCTGGGACGGGACCGGCAGCGCCTCGTCGAGGAGACGTTGCGCCGGTACGGGAAGATCGATGTGCTGGTGAACAACGCCGCGGCGGCGGCGAGCAGCCCGGCGGCCGACACGTCGCTGGAAGAGTTCCGCGAGCTGATCGACGCCGATCTGACCTCGGTGTTCGCGCTCAGCCAGCTGGCCGGGGCGGCAATGGTCGACGCTGGCCGTGGCTCGATCATCAACGTCGCCTCGCTGGCGGCCGAGCGGTGCGTGGACCGCTACCCGCTGGCGGCCTACAGCGCGGCCAAGGCCGGCGTCGTTGCGCTGACCCGGTGCCTGGCCGCGGAATGGGGTCCGCACGGCATCCGGGTCAACGCGGTCGGCCCGGCGTTCTTCCCGACCCGCCAATCGGGATTCCTCAGCGACCCAGAGCAGGTGGCGTGGATCCACAGTCATACGGCGCTGCGCAGGACCCCCGGGATCGGCGAGCTCGACGGAGCCATCGTGTTCCTGGCCAGCGACGCGTCGAGCTATATCACCGGGCAGCACCTGCTGGTCGATGGCGGGTGGTCGGTCTATTAATCATCTGGGGTCAGCCCATCGTCATCTGCGGCGCAGCGTGCAGGCCCGGGGCCAGCCAAGGGAGCCAGATCGTGGCCACCGCGAGGGCCAGCAGGGCGATTCCCGCGAGCCGGCTGGCCAGCGGACCCCAGCGCCAGACCTTCTCGATCAGGATCAGGGCGGCCAGGCCGACCATCGCGGCAATGTTCATCACGCCCACCGCGATCAGGATCACCATCAGGGCCCAGCAGCAGCCCAGGCAGTACCCGCCGTGGTGCACGCCGACCCGCAGGTCGCGCGACTTGCCGCGGTACGAGCCGTAGTGCAGGAGCAGCCCGAGCGGGGAGCGGCAGTGCGCGAGGCAGCGGTCCTTCAGGGGCGTCAGCTGGTACAGGCCGGCGGCGGCGAAGACCGCCACGGCGAGGATGTGCGCCGCACCGGGGTGCATGCCGGTCAGCCGGCCCGTGAGCCAGGCCAGCCCGTAGGCGGGCAGGCCGGCCGCCGCCCAGACCGCGAGGTAGCCCACCACCAG
>Ga0207685_10000114_pt1 | contig 12254 bp, 7 predicted proteins | sample LARL111metaG_FD_184350 | JGI IMG/M metagenome (GOLD analysis project Ga0207685, IMG submission 184350) | Corn, switchgrass and miscanthus rhizosphere microbial communities from Kellogg Biological Station, Michigan, USA - LAR L11-1 metaG... | ecosystem: Host-associated > Plants > Roots >...
CGGGTGTCCTGGTCAGCATCGCCGCGACCAACTCGGAACTCGCGTCGGAGACGATGGCGGCGTACGAATACGCCGTGTTCGCTCCGCTGTCGTGGCTCGCAGTCTCGATCTTTGCCGCCTCGGCGACAGGCTGGATCGCACCTGTCTCGTTGTTTGCGGCCATCAGAGAGACGAGGGGACGCCAGCCGCCTGGGCGATGCTTCTCCAACTCGCTGGCAAGCGCATCGAGGTCCACCACCCCCTGAGAGGTGACAGGAATGGTCGTCGTGGTCTCGCGGTAGAACCTCCCGCCTGACAGGACTGAAGGATGCTCCACCGCGGACATGTAGCAATGCCACGCTTCTCCCGCTTGTGCCGCCAGCGCGAGCGCGTTCGCTTCGGTGCCGCCGCTCGTGAAAATCACGTCCTCGGCCCGCGCGCCGACGAGCTTGGCTACCTTGACTCGTGCGACCTCGATGGCCGCCCGCGCGGCCCTTCCCTCCGCGTGCACCGATGAAGGATTGCCGTAGAGCGCAAGCGCTTCGATGACGGCTTCGCGCACCTCGGGCCTAAGCGGCGCGGTGGCGTTGTAATCAAGATAGGAGCGCTGGTTCATGCTCTGCCGAAGCTTGCGGCCCGATGCCGCCGGTTAGCGCTTGCACGAGCCCCCATCGCGCGTGCTATGAAACACGGCCTGACATTGAACCGCGCCAAACGCCCAGCTGTGTCGGCGCGATCTTGTTTGGAACAATTCTAATCTCAAGTTCGGTATAGGATTCCAGAGCGGCAGAGTCAAGTTTTGCAGCGATGGTTCGCGTTTCCCTTTGGCTGGTGCGAGCAGGTGCCGTCCCAGGACACGGTGAGAGAGTGGTGTTGAGGCCAAACCTACATGCCTGAAGTCAATATCAGCGGCCCCGCCGGCAGAATCGAGGCCCGCTACCACCACGAGCGCGGCCCAAACTCCCCCGTAGCGCTCATCCTCCATCCCCATCCGCAATTCGGCGGCACCATGAATAATCAGGTGGTGTATCACCTGTATTACGCCTTTCAGCGGCGCGGGTTCTCGGTGCTGCGCTTCAATTTCCGCGGCGTGGGGCGGAGCGAAGGTCTATTCGACAACGGGCCTGGGGAGCTGGCCGACGCCGCCACCGCCCTCGATTGGCTGCAAGCCTATAACGCCGATGCCCAAACCTGCTGGATCGCCGGCGTGTCGTTCGGTGCCTGGATTGCCATGCAGCTGCTCATGCGGCGGCCTGAGATCGAGGGCTTCATCTCGGTGGCCCCTCCTGCCAATCTCTACGACTTCACTTTCCTCGCCCCCTGCCCCTCTTCTGGCCTCATGGTCAACGGCGCGAAGGATCGCGTTGTGCCAACTGAAGCCGTGCGCGGGTTGGTCGATCGTCTCAAGACGCAAAAGGGCATCGTCATCGACCATGCCACGGTGCCCGACGCCAACCATTTCTTCGAGGGCCGTATGGATGGGCTGATGGAAGTGGTTGACGCCTATCTCGACAAGCGGCTCGGCAAGATCAAGAAGAAGAAAGAGTCGGCAGCCTAAGCGGGCTCTCCGCTCCCGTGCATTCGCGGCGCAAACCTGATACAGGCTCTCGCGAAATGCGAAACTTCGCCGGCCCCCGCACATGAGCACCGTCAAATCGGATTTCCAGCGCGAGCTGAAGGCGCGCGGCTTCGTTCACCAGACGACCGACGAAGCCGGCCTGGACAAGCTGCTGCGGAGCGAGCGTGTAACCGGCTATATCGGCTTCGACTGCACCGCTCCAAGCCTCCACGTCGGCAACCTGCTCGGCATCATGATGCTGCGCAAGCTGCAACAGGCCGGGCACCGCTCGATCGTTCTGATCGGCGGCGGCACAACCAAGGTCGGCGATCCGTCCGGCAAGGACGAGTCGCGCAAGCTGCTGAGTGATGCCGAGATCGCCGCGAACATTGCCGGCATCGAGTCGATTTTTACCAAGTTCCTAAGCTTCGGCGGCGGGGACAGCGGCGCGGTCATGGTCAACAACGCCGATTGGCTTGGCTCGCTCAACTACATCGACTTCCTGCGCGACTACGGGCGCCATTTCAGCGTCAACCGCATGCTGACCTACGACTCGGTCAAGCTCAGGCTCGAGCGCGAGCAGCCCTTGAGCTTCATCGAGTTCAATTACATGGTGCTGCAGGCCTATGACTTCCTTGAGCTCTACCGGCGTCTCGGCTGTCGTTTGCAGTTGGGCGGGTCGGACCAGTGGGGCAACATCGTAAGCGGCATCGAGCTCGCGCGCCGTGCCGAAGGAGTGGAGCTGTTCGGGCTGACCTCCCCTCTCCTCACCACGGCATCAGGCGCGAAGATGGGCAAGACGGCCTCAGGCGCGGTGTGGCTCAATGCCGACATGCTGTCCTCATACGACTATTGGCAATATTGGCGGAACACCGAGGATGCCGACGTCGAGCGCTTCCTCAAGCTGTTCACCGAGCTTTCTCTCGATGAGATCGCGAAGCTCGCCGGGCTTAAAGGCGCCGAACTGAACGAGGCGAAGAAGATCCTCGCTACCGAAGCGACCGCACTCGTTCATGGACGTGATGCTGCAGATCGCGCAGCAGAGACGGCGCGGGCGACCTTCGAAGAAGGCGAGATCACTGCATCCCTACCCACGTTGGAAGTGCCGCGAGCCGACCTCGAAAAGGGTCTCGGCGTACTCAATGCGAGCGTGCTCGCGGGCTTCGTTCAGTCGACCGGAGAAGCGAGGCGGCAGATCAAAGGCGGGGGCATCAAGGTGAATGACGAGCCGGTCACCAATGAGCGGCAACTGCTCACGCCGTCAGACCTCACGCCAGACGGGGTGATAAAGCTCTCGCTCGGCAAGAAGCGGCACGCGCTGATTAGGCCGGTGTAAAGCTATTGCGGCGGCGGGGGTACGAAGTTGCCCCTCAATTGCGTGGACGGAGGCATGTACTCCCCTCCGGATGACGCGGCAGCAGCATCGGGCACCGAGCCCGTGAAATCGAAGATCTGCCGGAAGATACCGGGTGTGATCGCTGAAATGGGATTCACGAGCACCTCGGGATCGTCGAGATTGCCCTTGATGGCGAAGGTGATGCCGACCACTCCCTCGCCCTGGCGGCCGACAAAGACCTTACCGAGGATGGGAATAGCGCCGAGCGCGGAGTTCAGCCCGTAAAGAGGCACGTAAGTGCCGCCGAGATCGACGGTCTGGGCTTTGAAGTCGACCGTGCCCCGCATGGTGGCGCCGAGCTGGGAACCGTTCATATAAGCGTCCCTCAAGCGGAACTTGCCGCCCCCGACCGTGAACGGGGCGCGCAATTGGTCGAACGCGATGCGCTGGCGGGTGACCTGCTGTTTGTTCTCGCCAAGGACTGCGGCCGAGTTCGGATCGGTGAGCACGTCATTGACCACCGAGTCGCCGAGTACGGTGAAATTGCGGGCCCATAAGGTCCCGCTTTTCGAGCCTACCGCGCCCGCATCCAGGTTGACCTGGAGGGATGCTTCTCCGCCTTCGACGCTTGGATAAAAGCCGATGATGCGGAAGGCGGCGCCGGCATCGTGCGCCTCAGCCCTGATCAGGCGCGCGCCTTCGCTCTGCCCGAGATCGACCGCCGCAGGGCTCGTGCCGTTCAATTCGGCGCTGGCATTGAGCGCTACCAGCCGCCCGTTGCGCTTCTTAAGCGTGACCTTCACGTCTTTCGCGATGGTGTCGTAGAAGCCGGATACGGTACTGATGTCCGCCGAAAAATCGACGCCGAACGGATCGGCTGGCTCGGCACCGTCCTCAGCGAGCTGACCCGCTGAGAACAGAGACTGGAAGAACTGCTTGCCGTCGAAGCTTGGCCCTTGAGCCTTGATGTCGAGGACGTTGTCGCGCACCAGGGCAGTAATCTCGACATGGGTGCCCCGATTGACCGAGAAGTCGGAGAAATAGAATTCCTTGAGGTGCTGCTCCGCATCCAGCGCGATTGCGCCCTCCACCGCGATGTCGTCGCCTAAGATCTTGAAATTGTCGAGGTCGGTCGAGCCGTCCTCCTTCGAGATGACATCGAATTGAACTCTCGCCGTGCGGCCCACCGGCTTGGTCCAGCCCATGCTGCCGAAAAGCAGCCGAGCATTGGTCAAATCGGCCTGCATGCTCATGCTGTGAGAGCCTTCGCCGAGCCCCGAGATCGAGAGCGCGACGGGCGTCGGTCCCTGGACCAGATGATTGACCTTGATGCCGAGCTTGTCACGCGTGGCCGCATCGAGAGAAGCCGTGACCCTGATCGGCGGCTGCCGGTCAGCGGGCGTATAAAAGATGTGCTGCCAGGCAAGCTCGGCAGGGACGCCCTTGATGGTGATCGGCCCTTTGGCCTCGACCGCCTGGTCGGTAAGGTTCACGTCGAGATTGCCGCCCTCGACATTAACGTGTCCGGCAAGATTTGAGGTAATGGCATCGTTGAGCCGCGCCTTGCCGGCTAGCTTGATTTGATTGAATTGGAGATCAGCCTTGAGCGGCATCGACAGGGCAAAGTTGCCACTCGCCGTGCCCTCCAGGAAGTTGGGCTTCAGCCCCACACTGGAGATATAGCCAAGCGGCTCTTGGTCGAGGAGTTCGAGCACCGTCGGGGTGGCGCCGTCAGCCCTGAACGTGATCTCTCCTTGCTGCGGATCCTTTCGCAAATCCGGGATGAAGAAGCGGCCTTGGCTCAACGCGATCTCTTGCCCGGAAGGGACGACGATCTTGCCTTGACGAATGTCGACGGCGAATTGGATGCCCGAGACCGTAAGCTTGGCGTCGCCAGTCTTCACGGGCGGCATCTTGGGTAGGTAGGCGATGCTCATGCCGGAAATGTCGAGTTCGACGTTTACGGCTTCGGCAGGAAGCGCTCCTCCGGCCTCAACTTGCGCGAGCTCGCCTGGAGCAAGGCTCACGTTGAACTTGCCGCCTCGGACTTCTCCCCCGGCGACGCGCTCCAGCACCCAAGCCCGCGCCTTGCCCGCAAGGAATTTCGGCCAAAACCGCTTCAAGGTATCGACCGGCATCGGGCTCACTTCGCCTGTCAGATGAATTCCGGGCGACTCCGGCGCGTCAGCGAAGCTGCCAGAGAAAGAGATCGAAGCGGTCCCTGATCGAATGATGAAGTGGCTGACCGTCACGCCCTGCGGGCTGATGCTGCCCGTAGCCTGCCATTCATCCACCTTCATCGGTGCAAGCCCGAATTCCTCGACGGCAAGCGTTGCCTCGTTTGCCCTCAAGGCGAAATCCCAGAATGCCGGCGTGCCGCTTGCATCGCGTCTGGGATGGAATTCGCCACTGATGGTGGCCTTGCTCTTCCCCCACACAAGCGTCGAGGGCGCAATTTCGACGATGTCCCGTTCCTTCAAATAATGAACATGGAGATTGCCATGGTCGATGCGCATGGCAGTGTCAGGATCCCATGGGGGCGTGATCTGACCGCCCTCCAATTCGAGCCTCGCCTTACCCGCCAGGAACTCGCCCGAGTCAGAAAGTTCGACGTTGGTCTCGCCGTTCACCACCAAGTCGAGGGCTTTGAGTGCGCCGATCGAGGGGAAATTTCCGGCGATGCCTGACGGCACGAGATTCTGAATGAGCGCGGTGATGCCGAGGCTCTGCCGCCTGACGCGCTGCTCGGTACGGACCTCGAGCTGCCAATCGCCCTTAGACGAGGCGATATTGGCTTGGCCCACCAGGAGGGTTTTCTGGCTGTTCTTGTGCTCAAGATCGATGGCGAAATCGGGCACCTGCCATGACGTCTCGGTGCCGTTCTGATTGAGCACAACAAGAGCGTTCTTAACGCCGAACCGCGTCAGATACGACGTGTTGCCGCTACGCGCGCGCTCGAACACCTCGGCTACGGTGCTGGTCACATCGAGGACACGGCCGCCTCCCGCAGGAATCTCTTGTCGTTTGGCGATGATGGTCTCGGGCGCCGTGGCCTGAGGTTGGCTGTTGGCAATAGGCTCACCGGAGGGCGTAGAACCTTGGAGGGCCGTTTGGCTTTCCGCCGCCACAGGCCGCGAAAAGGTCAACGCCAAGCCGCCCTTGGAATCGTAGAAAAGTAGGAGCCGGGGGCCGATGAAGTCGACACTGCCCGGGGCGACGCGCCCAGATAAAAGCGCGCTTCCGCTCATGCCAATGGCGGCGAGCGGCGCCTGTGCCAGGATCGCGCCGTTCTTGTCGATCAGCCTGATGTTGCGCAAGCGGAACAGCACGCCGGGTCCGTCGGGCGAGCGCTGAAGGATCGCGTCATCAATCTGCACCTTCAGGTCCGAGAGCTCGCCATTGATGGCGTCCTCGATGGTAGGGACGAGGCTCGGAAGCGAGATCGGACCGCGCGCAAGCCGGCCGTACCCGGCAACGATGATGACGAGTCCAACCACCAGAATGCCGGCGAAAATCTCGCGGCAGACATGGGCGCTGCGAGTGGAAAGCTTCTTGAGCTCGATTTGGACCGGCGGCGGAACGCGCTTCACCAGCGCCCTGCCCCGCTCAGGCAATGCGAGAAGCGCCTTACCACCTTCGGCGGTGAGCTTGGCGAGAGTGCCTGAAAGCGGCTCGTTCATCCAATCAATGGCCCCGCCATGACGAAGGCCGTTCGAGCATTGCGCCGCCCACTCCATCGGTAAGTCGCGAGCAGCCGAACGCGCTAACGGCCCCGCCTCTCATTCGAAAGCGACGCCCCACTCTACTCATGGCCCGTTGTCGGCATCCCCCTAACACTAAGCCCTCGACCCCACTTTTGCCGCCTTGTGACCACCGCGCCAATGCAAGGCTAAGGGCTTATGGCATAGAAGGGGCTAAAGTCGGCTAAAGGAAGGCGGTTCTTCAAGTCCTTGCCGGAACTTAGCCCAATCGCATGAACACATCCCGAACCTTCACGAGATCGCCAATGACAAGCGGAAAGCAAGGCGATATTGTCAAGGAAGGAGTGGGCGCTGGGGTGTTGACCCTAAGACGGGAACCTCCGCGACAATCCCTTCAAGCGGCTTATTCCTGTTTGAGTCGCGATTCCAAGCGCCGAGGAGGTCTTCGGTGCGGCGTACAGTATCATGGGGAGATGCCAGTATGTTCACCAAGAAACCCGAGCCGGGTGAGAGCGTAACGAAGATGGGGGAACGGTCGGCGGGCGAAATGAAGACGCCCTTTACCGAGCGGCCCACAACCTATGCTGCCAAGAGCTCAAGCCCTAGCGCAAGCAAGATGGTCCCCTCCATCATTGGCGAGGACCTCTCGATCACCGGCAACGTCACTTCCAAAGGTGAAATCCAAGTCGACGGCGAGATCCAGGGCGACATCCATTGCGGCTCGCTTCTGCTTGGCGACAAGTCGCAAGTGATCGGCAGCGTCATCGCCGAAGACATCGTGGTGCGCGGCCGCGTCGTGGGCTCGGTGCGGGGCCTTCGCGTCACCCTCCAGGCTCAGTCGCATGTCGAGGGCGATATTTTCCATCAGAGCCTCGCCATTGAGCAAGGCGCTTACTTCGAAGGAAAATCGCGGCGTTCCGACGATCCTCTAGCCGAGGTCAAAGCGATCCCACCATCGCTCAGCCGGGCCGACAAGCCAGCGGGCTTCGAGGCGGGAAACGGCTCAAGCACCGTAACGACCCGCGCTGCTGAATAGCGGCTCGTATTTTCGAAGGATTTGATGGGGACCCGCGTCTGAAACGCGGTTTCTAGACCTTTGCGTCGGCGTGAATGCGCTCGACGAGGGCCGCCTCGATGAAGCGATCAATGTCACCATCGAGCACGGCGGACGGGTTGGTGCTTTCGACCCCCGTCCGGAGATCCTTCACAAGCTGGTAGGGCTGCAACACGTAAGACCTGATCTGGTGACCGAAGCCGATGTCGGACTTCGCATCGGCCGCGGCTTGCGCCTCCTCCTCGCGCCGCTTCAACTCCGCCTCATAGAGGCGCGCGCGTAGCATTGCCCAGGCGGTCGCACGATTCTTGTGCTGCGAGCGCTCGTTCTGGCACTGCACCACGATCCCGGTCGGAATGTGGGTGATGCGTACCGCGCTGTCGGTGGTATTAACGTGCTGCCCGCCTGCGCCAGAGGAGCGATAGGTGTCGATACGCACATCCTTCTCATCTATGTCGATATCGATGGTGTCGTCGATCGCGGGGTACACCGAGACCGAGGCAAAGCTCGTATGGCGGCGGGCATTTGAATCGAACGGCGAGATTCGCACCAGCCGGTGCACGCCCGACTCGGTCTTGAGCCAGCCATAGGCATTGGCCCCCTTGACCAGCACGGTCGCCGATTTGACGCCGGCCTCCTCACCATAGTGCTCGCCGATGATTTCGACTTTGTAGTCGTGCGCCTCGGCCCAGCGGGCATACATGCGCTCGAGCATCTGCGCCCAATCCTGGCTTTCGGTGCCTCCAGCCCCTGCATGGATCTCCACATAAGCGTCATTGGCGTCGGCTTCGCCGGAGAGAAGCGCCTCGACCTCGCGTGTATGCGCCTCATGACGCAAGCGCTTCAGTGCATTCTCGGCCTCGGCTACGACACTTTCGTCCCCTTCCTCCTCGCCAAGCGCGACAAGCTCAATGTTGTCCTCGAGCTCGCGGGCGATGCGGTTGAAGGTGGCGAGCGTAGCCCCGAGCTGCTGGCGCTCGCGCATCAGGCTTTGCGCGCGCCGTGCGTCGCTCCAGAAGTTGGGGGCTTCAGCTTCGCGGTCGAGGACCGCTAGTCGCGCCTTGGCCTGGTCAGGGTCAAAGATGCCTCCTAAGCAGAGACAGCGATTCTTTGATCTCGTTGACGACCGACTCAGTTTCGGCGCGCATTGCTTCCTCGATGGAGCGAAGGGATGGAATAGCGGCCGGCGGGAGCAAGCCGCCCGCAACTCGCGTTGTCCGACTATATGGGAACTAGTAGAGGCCGCCGGTACCCGATGTCAAAGCATGGTCATTCCCGGGGGGCGGACCCGGAGGCGGACCGAGCGCAGCATCGGGCGGCGGGCCGCCGAATCCGTCGGAGGCAACCTGACCGCCAAGTCCTTCGTCCTCAGGCACCGAGCCGGCAGGCTCCTGGCCCGGCTTGAACGCCTCCAACACCGCCGTCTTGTCGCCGGGTCCTGCCGGTAACCCGGTCTTGTGGTTGACGCGCACCAGCTTGATGCCTGACGGTGCCCGGAAAGGAACCGGAGGAACATCGGCAAGCGTCTCTCTCATGAAGTCGCGCACCACTGGAGCCGCGAGATTGCCTCCGGTCTCGCCGTGTCCAAGCGAGCTCGGCTGGTCGTAGCCGATATAGACGCCGACAGCGAGATCAGGCGTGAACCCGATGAACCAGGCGTCTTTATAGTCATTGGTCGTGCCGGTCTTGCCGGCGATTGGCCGGTTCAGCACTTTGAGCTTCTGCGCCGTGCCGCTCTGAATGACGCCTTCCATGATATTGGTCATCTGGAAGGCCGACATCGGATCGACAATTTGCTTGCGATCGTCGGCCAGCTCGGGTTCGGGCTGTCCCGACCATTCACGCGCCGCGCATGTGCTGCAATCGCGGCCATCGTGGCGCCAAATCGTTCGGCCGTAACGGTCCTGAATGCGGTCGATGAACGTCGCCTTGATCTGCTTGCCGCCGTTATCGATCATCGAATAACCGGTGACCATGCGCAGCAGCGTGGTCTCGCCAGCCCCAAGCGCCATCGAAAGCGCCGGCATCAGGTTGTCGTAAACGCCAAAGCGCCGCGCATATTCGATGATGATCGGCATGCCCATGTCACGGGACAGGCGTACGGTCATCAGGTTGCGCGAGTGCTCGATGCCGAAGCGTAATGTGGAAGGACCAGCCGCCGAACCTGCCTCGTAGTTTTTCGGACACCATTGCGGCATGCCCGGGCCCTGCTCGATGCAGATCGGACCGTCGACGATGATGCTCGACGGCGTGTAGCCGTTATCGAGAGCGGTTGTATAGATGATTGGCTTGAACGAGGAGCCTGGCTGCCGGCGTGCTTGCGTCGCGCGATCGAATTGGCTCGCTGCAAAGCTGAAGCCTCCGACGATGGCCAGTACGCGCCCGGTATGCGGATCCATCGCAACGAGCGCACCACCGACCGCAGGAACTTGCTGAAGCGACCATTGTCCCTTGAGGCTGTCGTCGGACGCTCCTGGCGTGCCGTCGGCGGCGGGGGCCGGTACGCGCGGTGAGACATAGACGACGTCGCCAGGCTTAAGTACAGCGCTGACAGATGCCGGCGTACCACCGAAACCGGCGCCGACTTTGGGCCGCGCCCATTTCACCTCGTCGTAGGGAATGACTCCCGTATCGCGCTCCTTCAAGAGCGCCCCTTGCGGGTCGCGGCCGGGCCTAAGACCGATGGTGGCTTTGTCCTTCGCGACGTCGAGCACCACCGCAAGCCGCCAGGGTTCGATATCGCTCCACACCGGCAGGGCGCCAAGCGTCTTGCCCCAGTCGCCCTTGGTGTCGATGGTCTTTACCGGTCCGCGCCAGCCGGTATGACGATGATCGTAGGACACCAGTCCATTTACCAGCGCCTTGCGAGCGATGCCCTGGAGGCGTGGATCGAGCGTGGTGCGCACCGAAAGGCCGCCGCCATAGAGCTTATCCTCACCGAAGCGATCGATAATGTCGCGCCGAACCTCCTCGGCGAAGAACTCGGACGCGAAGATCTTGGGTCCGATCTGGCGCTTTATGACGCCGAGCGGCTGCGCCTTGGCCCTCTCGCCTTCATCGCGGGTGGCAAAGCCGTTCTCAACGATGCGGTCGATGACCCAATTGCGCCGTGCGACGGCGCGGTCAGGGAATTTGAACGGGTCGTAGTTGCTGGGCGCCTTGGGCAAGGTGGCGAGATAGGCGCAATCAGCAAGCGTAAGCTCGGGCAGAGCTTTGTCCCAATAAGTCTGGGCCGCGGCAGCTACCCCGTAGGCGCCGGCGCCGAGATAGATCTCGTTCAAGTAAAGCTCGAGGATCTGCTCCTTCGTGAAGGCGCGTTCGATGCGAATGGCAAGGATCGCCTCTTTCAGCTTGCGCTCGATGGTCTGGTCGCTCGTGAGGAGGAAGTTCTTGGCCACCTGCTGAGTGATGGTCGAGGCGCCGACCACGCGCCGTCCGGATTGCATCGCGCTCAGATTGGTGACGACGGCCCGCAGGATACCCTGAATGTCCAGGCCGCCATGCTGATAGAAATTCTTGTCCTCGGCGGACATGAAGGACTCGATGACACACTGGGGAATGGCGGTGATCGGCACGTAGATGCGGCGCTCGCGCGAGAACTCGGCGATGAGAGAGCCGTCATTGGCGTGAATGCGGGTCATCACCGGGGGCTCGTATTTGGCCAGCACTTCGTAGTCCGGCAGCTCACTCGATACCTTCCACAGCACGAAGGCTGCAGCGCCCGCGACGGCGATGAACAGAATCATGCTCGCAGCGAACATGAAACCCAGAAAACGCAGGAAAAAGCCGCCGCGACGCCTGCGCCGCCGTTGCTCCGGCGGCTTGACTGGAGCCGTAATGTCCATGGTTCAGACCCGTCCCGTTCCCGGTTTTAGTCCGCGCCGGGCACCCGAGGCAACCCTAGCGAAAATTATGGCGAAATCAGGTGTCCGGTCGGTCAGCCTTCAGAGTGTCACCGGTCAGAACGGGCTGCGTGCGACGCGTTTTGCAAAATATCCGTCAATCGACCCCACCACGCCATCGGCGATGCGATCGCGCCAAGCGTCGGAGGTCAGCCGCTTTTCGTCATCGGGATTGCTCAGGAAGCCGAGCTCGAGCAGCACTGAGGGGACATCGGGGGCCTTGAGCACGCGGAAACCGGCCGAGCGCAGCCGCCTCGTGTGCAGCGCAGATCTCGACGCGAGCTCGCCGACGATCGAGCGTGCAAACAGCGTCGAGCGATTCTGTGTCTCGCGCTGGGCAAGGTCGATGAGGATGTTCGCTACCACCTCGTCTGAATCGTTTGGCAGCTCGATGCCGGCTAGCGCATCGGAGAAATTCTCCTTGGCGGCGAGCTCCTTCGCCTCCTCATCGGATGCCTGCTCGGACAAGGTGTAGACGGTGGCACCAGTCGTCTTCTCGGTCTGGTTCGGGAAATAATCGGCGTGTATCGAGAGGAACAGCCCCGCCCCTTTCTTTTGCGCAAACTCCACGCGTTCGCGCAACGGCACGAAGGTATCGTCTTCGCGCGTGAGATAGACTTCGTAACGCCCGGTGGCGGCGAGCTTCGCCTTAAGCACCTTGGCAAACGCCAAGACCACTTCCTTCTCCGGGACACCGTTCGGATTGGTTCCGGATCAATGCCGC
>Ga0207685_10000116_pt1 | contig 12013 bp, 21 predicted proteins | sample LARL111metaG_FD_184350 | JGI IMG/M metagenome (GOLD analysis project Ga0207685, IMG submission 184350) | Corn, switchgrass and miscanthus rhizosphere microbial communities from Kellogg Biological Station, Michigan, USA - LAR L11-1 metaG... | ecosystem: Host-associated > Plants > Roots >...
CGCTCAGAGACCGTATCCGGCGCGTGCGTGTATGCTGCGGTGATTGGAGCCGGGTGTGCGGACCAACGCCCACCGCGCGCCTGGGACTGACTGCCGTGTTTCTCGACCCGCCGTATCAGATGGAGGGGCGCGACGACGTGTATGATCAGCACGATAGTCACGCAGACGGCGCGAATAGCCAGGTGTTTTACGATGTAGTCAACTGGGCGCTGTCGCAAGGCGCCGACCCGCGCATCCGGATTGCCGTCTGCGGCTATGCCGAGCCGGACTTATTCCCCGGCTCGTGGGACGCCGTGCCGTGGAAAGCGCACGGCGGCTATGGTAGCCAGGGCAACGGTCGCGGGCGCGAGAACAGCACCCGCGAAATGATCTGGTTCAGCCCACACTGCTTGAAGCCGATCGAGGCGTTCTCACGCCCGATCATCGCCGCCGAATCAGATTGGACCGGCACACTGTTTGAAATGGAGGCTTCCCATGGATGAACCCTGGGGCTACGACGGCCCGCCGTCCGACCTGGAGGCGCGCAACCTGTACGCGCAAACCCACCAGCGCCGTAACGCGCCGAAGCCGACCAAACCGCGCACCGGCGCGACGCCCGAGGCGAAGGTGCTGAAAGCCTGCATCGACTACCTGGAGGACGATCTCGATTGCTATGTGCTCCGCACGTCGGCGGGCATGGCGACCATTGGCGATCGCAAGCTGGCGATCGGGCGCGCGGGCTGCCCTGACTTAACCGTGTGCCTCCCCAACGGAAAATACTGCTCGGTCGAATGCAAGGCCAGCGGCGGCCGGGTCAGCGATGCCCAGCAGCGCCAGCACGAGTTTATTCGCCGCCGCAATGGGATCGTCATCATCCCGCACAGCGTAGCCGAGCTGCGCGCGGGCCTGGTCGCGGCCTTTGGCGAGGAATGCGTACACGACTGGGAGACGCTCGGCAAGGCAAGAAGACGACGATGAAAGAACATATCGTTAAACCTTGTAAAATCTGTGGCAAGCCCATGCAGATCAAAACAAATCGCGCAACGCAGGAGGATTTTTTGGGCTGCTCCATGTGGCCCGAATGCCTGCACACTGAGCCACTCCCGGAAGCAATCAAGCTCAGGCGACAAGGCTACCAGGATATGTTTGCAGACGAGGCGCTGCGATGACCCGCCGCTGCGCTTCCTGCGGACTTGCGCTGCACATCCGCGCGTGCGGTGAGTGCGATGCGTGTTATGAATGGCATCGCCGGCATGGGCGGAACGTGCTGAAGCCCAGGCCCGCGCCATGGCGGCGCCCACAGCCGCGCGTGTGCCCCTGCGGCCGAACGATTACGCAGCCGCCGCGCGGCCGGCACCGGATCTACTGTTGTGTGCAGTGCCGTCCGAGCTATATGGGGATGCGGGTATGACACGAGGCGCGACATTATTTAGCGGTGGCGGCGGGGTTGAAGCGCTGCTCAAAGAGCGCATCGACTTCGTGCATGCCGTCGAATATGATCCGAAAATTGCAGAAGTGTATCGAATCAATCACGGCGATCATATTCAGGTTGCAAAAGTCGAGGACGTAGATTATTCGTTGTGGGGCGCGCTGGATTACGGCCATGCATCAACAGTATGTAAAGAGTTCAGCAATTCAAATGTACCCGGCCAAGAATCAAGCCTAGACATTAAATGCGCAATGGCAGTATGCCGATTCTTACGGTGCTGTCGCCCGCGCGTGTTCACGCTCGAAAATGTGCCCGCCTATGTAAAATCTGAATCCTTCCGACGCATTATCCATACACTAACTGACCTTGGTTATATGTCGGCCGCAGAAATTGTCAATAGCGCCGATTATGGCGTGCCACAAACACGCCGCCGACTAATTGTGCGGGCCGTGCGTGATGCACTGCTGCCGGGTCTGCCAGATGCGCAACCGTGGCGCGGATGGTACGACGCCATCAAACACACGCTAGAACCAAGTACACCAACGCCCTACCAGATACGGCGCATTGGCACGACAACCGGCATCGCCTTTGTTGACACGAATAACGACAGTCGCCCGGCCACGGTGCGGCGAGCTCATGAACCAGCGCCGACAATACCATCAAGCTGGTGGCGGCGTCGCGTTTCGCAAGGTGTATGGATTGTTAACGGCGCGATGGGCCATATCACACCGCGTAATGGTGCGCAACTCCAAAGCGTACCGGATTGGTACGCACTGCCGAATGATACGCGCCTTGCTGGTGAAATCATCGGCAATATGGTGCCCAGTTTGATGATGCAAAAGATTGTGGAGCCGCTGCTATGACCGACCCGCGCACCACCGCCATGGAAATCACCGACCGCCTGAAGTGGCACTACGCGCGGCGCACGCCGCTGCCGCGCTGCGATGGGCGGCATGTGTTTCCGTGCGAGGAGGTCAGAACCGAGCGCTGCGTGTGCGACCACCAGCATGGCTATACGCTGACGCTTAATCAATTGGGCTATTCGGATTTAGTGGTTGAATCCGGTTCATTCGGATAGTCCTCCAGGAGCTTCGCAAAGGTTGCAAGCGCCACACCGAAGTTTACGTTTTTCGGGTCGTTTGGATCGTAACTGCGCATCTCATACAGATAGCCTAGAGGCTCAGGACTAACCGGCAATTCAACAACCTGTGGCAGGCCGGTCTTCTTCCAGCTTTCACGGTAGATAGGTTTACGTTTCATATGCGTACCCTCCGAATACAAAACTTTGGCGCGAATTGCATCGAACGAGTATCCACGCCCGTTGCGATTCGCAACCTTTATCACGCCGTTCAGTGCTTCGGTGTAGGCATTCGTCATGCCGGTGTCGAAGTAGTTGAAGATGGGTTCCTGCCAGTTGTCTACGGCGGTGGTAATCTCCTTGAATTTGGGCACCAGATCGGGAGGAATGGCCTTCTTCCATTCGACGTAGCGCGCCCACGCTGCCTGCTTATCGGCTTCCTCATCCCAGATGTTAAAGAATTCTTCCTTCAGTTCGTAGGCTTGGCCCAGTTCAGGAAAGTTCTTCGTCCAGGTGTCCAGGATAAACAGGTCTTGGTCGTCCAAATCGCGCTTCCGATGGAGCAGGATGAAGCGGTCTTTCTTGAGCGTGCGCCGCTTCTTATCGGTCAAGCTCTCGCGCAAATCCTTGCGCACCTTATCCAGCGCCTGGTTCGCCATTCTGACGATGTGAAACTTATCCACCACCACCACCGCATTCAGCAGGGTGGCTGCCACCGCTTGGCGATAGGGACGCCACATGTCCATCGTGACAATCTCGATCTTGTGCCCATCCTCAATCTTGGAGAGGTAGGCTTGCACCGTCTTTTGATCGCGGCTTTCCAGCAGATCAATCACTGTTCTGTACTCAACATTGGTGAGTACACAGCGGGGCTTGTTCAGCAGGTGCAGCTCGTCTATGCCGAGCACAGCCGGTGTCACGAACGTGTGTGTCTTAGCGAGCTGGGCGGTATGCGCCTTGAAGATGTCCCGAACCGTCTTCTCATCCAGCCCGCATTGGCGGGCGACTTCGGTGAAGGTTATCCGCAGGCTTTCGGTCTGCACGAAGCGCAGCAGGCGCTTGCTCATGCGGTGGTCTTCGTCCATATCGGCCAATGGCTCAATGGCAATGCGACCGCAGGAATGACACTTAAACCGCCGCCTGCCTACCAGAATACCTACCCGTTTAGCGTGGATGGGCAAATCCATAAATCGCTGCTCTCGAACGCCGTAGGGACGCAGATCGCCGACCGTCCCGCACAGAGTGCAGGAGGTCGGCGGGTTGAGCAGGTGGGCGCTGATGCGGTAGTCGTGGTCGTTCTCTTCAACCAGATCGACTACCCAGTGCGGCCAGTTGAGGAGGTTACTCATCTACGCTGTTCCCAATCGCGTATCTTCGCCAGAACATCAACATGGCTTTGGGATTGCTGTTCCGCGCCAATGCGCAAACTCTCAATAAGCTCAAGAGCAGCCCGTAGTCGCTTATTTGCCTCAAAAATCTCGATCTGTGGCCCATCGAGCGTGTTTACCATGCTGGCGTACGTGCGCGCTAGTGCTGGAGAGTTTGTGCCGTGGAACTCGGCCATAAGATACCTGCTTCCATCACGCACCTCATACACAAATTCGTTTCGTGCTTCGAGTTTAATTCGCATAGAGAATGCCTCCAAGCCAGTTAGCTACCAAACACTTAGCATGATTTGCTCATTGCGAGTTTCGGCGCGCTTGTCGCTCTCGAATGCGGCGTCCTCCATTTCGCATTCGCCGCACACTTCATCTGCATGTCCATCCAAAACCGTAGTACCGAGATCACCCTTGACGAGATAGAGATGGTGCGCACAATAAACATCAGTGCATGGCTCGCCCTCAAAAACGTATTGAACAATGTACTTAATGTCGGTGGCTTTCATCGTGGCTGCTCCCATTGCTGTTTGATTCAAGGTTGCTAGATAAGAGGCGGCGTCTACGGGCTACGCTTGGCGCTTTGGATAACTTTTCTGTCGAGTTCCGTGTATCGAACCTAGCTTGCGGCTTTCACTTGCGTTACTGGCTATAGCTATTTTTGCGACCAGGTTGCGTTTCCGCGTCTCTTATCTAACTGTATGTATCTTATCATGGTTGTAAGCATTTGTCAACCACCAAATCCGATGTTAAAGAACTATGTACCTACGAACTCAGCAACCAACTAATCCGAATAGCCATCAATTGCAGCGGCTGTTCCGCGCTGTGGTGGGGGAATTTACAGCATGAGTAGTAATAAGAGTACCAAGATTGCCGTTGACATTCAGGCACTTATCGAAGCGTACCAGTCTGGTATGAGTATCCGCGCCATTGCGAAACAATACGGTTGCTCATTTCAAAATATCAACGCACGACTGTGGAATGCGGGAATTGTGCCACGTCCAACCGGATCGCGCCGCACATTACCCGATCGTATTTGCCCCACATGTCAAACAATTTTCCGCCCACATGCTTCCGATCAACGCTTTTGCTGTTTGGAACATGTTCGTATAAAGGACACTTGTGTACGCGGGCATGCGTTGACGGAAGATAATCGCTATCATTTCCCTAGCAGCGCGTCGCGTTGCAAGCAGTGCCAGGCAATTCGTAACAAAGCGTACTCTGAACGAAAGAAACAGTAGAGGAATCACCGCCGGTCCATGGCGATCGGCGGCGTTGCTGTGTCTAGAAATTGGGGGCTTGACAGACATTCCACAGTGGTGTATTATGACACGTATGAAAAATACACCTGATTATGAACAATACGGCGCAGCGATATGGAAAGCGCGGCGGCGGCGCAAGTGGAAGCAGGCCGATGTTGCCGCCATGGTCGGTGTCTCAAAGTCCTATATCAGCAATATCGAGCACGGTACGGCAAATCCTAGCTATGCGCTTGTTATTCGCCTCTGTGAGCTGCTTGATATCGCAGAGCCAGAAACCCTGACGACAGAAAGCGGAGAAATCTAACATGGATCAACTGCTCGCTGTCGCGCTGGCGATCTTTGCTGGCGCGATCCTATACGGTATCTTTGGCCCGGACTACCGCGATCGGTTTTAGGAGGTAGAAATATGCTCACACTCACCATCCCCCCGCGCCGCGACCCGATCGCGCGCATCACGTTGCTTGGTTCGATCGCCGTGATCGTGTACGCGGCATTTGTCAGCGCCACCGCGCCACAGCCGGCCATTGCGCAGGCCGATCCGCCGATCGTTATCCTTGCCACGCCAGCGCTCCCGACCGCGCCGCCTGAGCAGCCCGCGCTGACCCTGAGCGCGCCCACGCCCACGCTTGCCGCGCCCGCGCCAGAGGTGCAGTTTGTGTATTTGCCAGCGCCGACGTCGGTACCGCAAGTGGTGTATGTGACGGTCGCACCGGATACGAGCGACGCGCCCGCGCCACAGGTCGATGTGCAGCCATCCTATGACCCCGTAGCGCAGCCCGCCGCCGCCAATGCGGCGCTCACTGCTGCATATAACAGCCTTCCGACCGTCCAATGCCCGTGCGCGCCAGATGCTGCCGCTGAGGCCGCATCGAACGCCTATCAGCAACGGCGCTTGGATTCGGGCGCACACCTGAGCACACGATGATGAAATGGATTTACAATCGCCTCATCAAGTGCCGCAAATGCGGTGAGTTGGTGCCGGATGCGGCCTATTGTATTGAATGCGGTAAGCCGCTGAAATGAGGAACTGCTATGTCAGGGGGAATACTCACGCTGGCGTACACAAGCGGCGCGGTGGAGTCGATCGAAGTCAGCGAGATCATCGCCGATGAGGTTGCGCCAGAAGTGATCGAAGCTGAGGGCTGGATTGCAACCGCTGGGCCAGGCATTGAAGAGTCGTTCATCGATCGCACGGACGTGGTAGGGCTGATTCGTTTTTGGGGATAATGATGCTGTTCCACACATTGACAACCATCCCACCTGTTGCCATTGCGACCGTGATTGTGCTCGCCTACGTGTTCTTCGCGGGTGGGCGCTGGGCATGGCCGATGGTGGTCGACGCGGGCCTGCTCGGGCTGTATGTGTGGAAGCCGTATTTGCCCATGCTGGCGTTCGTCCTGTTCCTGGGCACGGTGCGGCATGTGCCGGCATTGGCACGCGAGGTCGCGGTGCTGTTTCAGCTACACACGTTCGACGGCTGGACCGTGCGCTGTGTGGTGTTTTTGCTCCCGGCGCTCCGCACCTATACGAATCAACGCCATCTGGTCAAAGACGAACCGGGCGCGTTTGGTGCGACGATTGCCATGCCGCCGATGGTCGGGGCGCGGCCCGAACCGATCAAAGCTGAAGCCGATATGCCGCTGCTGCTCGACGCGGGCCTACGCGCGCTGAACACCGACCCAACTGCGCCGCACGTTGGGGTGGTGGGGGCTACGCGACTTGGCAAAACAACCTTCGTCGGGGTATTACTGGCGTATCGTCAGGGTGAGCTGGTGATCACGACACCGAAAGCAGCGCAGTACGATCCATGGTTCGGGGCCGATGTGGCGCGGCCGGTGATCGATACGCAGAGCGAGGCGATCGACTATGCGCCGATTGAGCAGGCCGTGAGCAAAGTCCACCAAGAAATGCTCCGACGCAACACACCGGGCGCAAGCGCTACGCCGGCAATCACCTTAGTCGTCGACGAGTGGACACAGGTTGTGAGTGAGCTACCCGGTTTGGCGAAGAAAGTGATCAATCTGCTACGTATGGGGGCCGGCTGTGGGATTCGGCTCATCCTGATGGCCACCGACGTGAATGTTCGTGGCTGGAAAATGGATGGAAGCGCGGGCGTACTTGACAACCTCGTGTTCGCGCGCGTGGAAGGCGATCGGCAGTGGTCGATCGGGCGGCTTGACCCCAACTGGCGGCTGGTAGCCCCGCGCCGGGTGGACACCGGGCAGGTGCCGGGGCTGGCGGCGCGGGTGAGCCTGGCGGGTCGTGGGTGGACTGGTGCGCGGGTGGGGGCGGGCGCGCCCCCTGACCCCCTGCTGGGTGGCCTGTTGGTGGGGATGGTGGGCAGCGGTGTGTCGGTGAGTGGGGGGGCTATTGCCCCTCCAGACCCCGTACAAACAAACGCAAACAAACAAACGCAAACAAACGACCGGATCGCGCTGTATCGCACATGGCGCAACGCCGGGATCAAACGCGATCAGGCGCGCATCATCCGACAAGGAACAGGCGATGGATTGGATGATGCGGAGTGGGCCGAAGCGGGAAGATAGGTTGCGATAGTGGTTGCGGATCAGGTTGCGATAGTGGTTGCGATAGGAGTAATTTAGTATGGCAGTTATGGCAGCAGAGCGCGGTAAATGGCAGGTTGCGAAACGTGCATTTTCCTACACAATAAGCGGGCCTATCGCAACTGCATGGGAGATGGCCCCACAGACGGCGATCACGAGCGCCAGCGTGTATCTGGTGGCAATGTTCGGCATGTCGCACCACATTTTGCCGTGGTGGATCGCCGTGCCAATGGCGCTCGGTTTCGAGTGGACATGGCTTCGCAGCATTCGCACGGCCGGCCTAGTGCGCAAAGGGGCAGAGGCTGATCGCTGGATTAATTTGCTCACATGGACGGCGCTTATTACGGTTGTGGCCTATGGCATCCTCTATATTATCGGCTTACCATCGATCGGCATTATCCCGGCTGAACCAGGCAAAGGATGGGGTATTGCGCTGGCGCTGGCGAAAGTGATCCCGATCGCGCTGATGGGATTTTCAGCGGCGAACCTCCATCGTATCCACAAACAGCAGATGATAGCCGATCAGGATCTGCGTATGAAGGAAGATCGCGCGCGGCTGATGGAACTGCAAGCGCAGCGCGATACGATCGAGATAGAGCGCCAGCGCAAGTTGATGGAGCTGGACTTGTGGAAACAAAGTCTGGAGGTCAAGCGCGCCATGCGGGCGCAGCTGGTGCCGCCGCCATCCCGTAAGAAGCCAGTCACGATCGACGGCGTGACCTATGAGAGCCGATCCGCCGCCGCTACTGCGCTTGGCATTAGCCCGCAAGCGGTGAGCAAGCGCGCAAGGAAGAACTAACCATGCACACCCTGCGCTACCTGCTCGCCGCCCTGCGCTGCCATCTCACGCATGGCCACACCTATGGGCCATGGGAGTTCGGCATGGGACCACACGGCTATTACACCTGGCTTCGGACGTGTCGGAAGTGCGATTGGATCGAGGTGCTATGATGGGGCTTGATACAACACATGATTGCTGGCATGGCGGGTATATCGGGTTTGGGTTGTGGCGAGAGGAACTCGCCCGTGCTGCCGGTATTCCATTACAGCTGATGGAACGCTACTATGTGCCTGATGACTGGTTGCATGGCCCACCCGATCAAACAGCACTCGACTGGATTGCGCCACGCGAAGGTGGGCCACTTTGTCATAGCCACTACGGCCCAGCATTGTACCATTGGATTGAGCGCATTACGCCATGGTTGCCGATCAGATGGGAATCGCTCAAGTCCGATATCCTCCATGTCCTACTTGATCACTCTGATTGCGACGGATGGATACCCGCAGAGCAGTGCGCCGCGCTGGCCGATCGTATCGAGGAACTTATGCCATTGCTGCCGATTGGCGATGCGCCTGGACACATCCGTAACTGGCAAACAGCAACGCAGCAGTTCATAAACGGTTTACGACTAGCCGCAAGTCTTGGGGAAAATGTAGATTTTGGATAACAAATGGATTGGGCCGGGCTGCCCACGCGGCCCGGCTACCCCAGCAGCGGCCCGTACACACTCACGAGATAGTTGAGCACGCGCACCTGCTCTGCCGACAGCCCACCGCCCGTACTAATCGCTGACAGCTCGCTCTCGATCTCCGCGATCTGCGCGGCTAGGCTATCGACCTCGCGCTGCAAGGCGTCGACGCGCGGATCGGTGCCAGTAGGCGTAAACGGCGCGCAGCAGCCCGGTTCAACGCGGTAGGACGGCTGAATATCCGTTGCTGTGAGCGCGCCAGCGGCTACGTCGATATAGATTGACCCATCTGGTAGGCATTCAATTCCGCCATAGCCGAATGGTCCTGGCGCATCTGCCGATCCTTGTAACCATTGTCTGATGAGTGTCGGAGGGGTCGTGTACGGCGCTTTGTGTTCCCAGATTTGGAGATTGAATGGGCCACTACCACCTGGGTGAAATGTGACCAGCTTATAGATATTGCTGTTAACAGGATGACGGCATGTACTCGTGTGATTAGTGTATTTGCCTTCGTAGACCGTGAAGGTTGCCATGATTACTCCTTAGATCGGTAGATAGAACGCATGGTGTAAAAATGCTGCGGCGATCTGCGCATGGCCCCGGTCGTTTGGGTGGACACCGTCAGGCGCAACATTGGCCGGATCGTAGACCAGTGGGATAAATATGGCCCCCGGCACCGCCCGGATCTGCGCGGTATAGGCTGCCACCAGCGCGGCATTCCCATGATCCCAATCCGGCCCATAGCCGCTGTAGTCAGCCATCGGCAGGCAGCCGGCCAGCTCGACCGCTGCGCCTTGTGCGACCATTGCCTGAACGTCGGCCCTGAGCATCGCGCCATACACAATCGGATCATGTCCCGCGCGCATATCGTTATAGCCGGTCAACCAGATCACCGTATCGCCGGGATGCAAATCAGCTGGGATCGGTTCGGTTGCGAGTGTCGACCCGACGATAGCGCGGTTGTCCAGCTGCATGCCCCGATGGGTAGCCACAATCGCCGCAAACGCATGGCTGGGCGTACTCGCTCCCAATCCGACGCCGATCGAATCCCCTAAGACGATCAGACGCGCGAGCATGATGACGATGAGCAGCATCTAATTCCCGGTCCTGAGCAGCGCCACGGCCGGCGCAATGTAGATCGCCCCCGGTGTCAGCGTCGCGGTTGCGGTGATCGACAATACGCTATTGCCGGCGGCGGGCTGGCTGGCTGGCACTGCCGACAGCCGGTGCCAGCCATTGGCCGCGATGCCCGACGTGACGATCGTCGCGCGGATCGTGTTCGTGTCGTCGGTGAGCGTCAGCGTCCAAAAGTTCGTGCCATTATTGGTGGTCACGACAAACACCGAAGCGTAGAAGATCAAGATGTTCGCGGCCCATGGCTGGCCGGAGTCGCCCCAGCCCTGCCCGCTCTGTGCCAGCGGGAACGGGTTGAGTAGCCGCTGCGCCCACGGCAGATACAGCGGCGGCACCTCCTTCACCTCGGTGATGCCCATCCGCGCGTCGTTCTCGCGCAGCATGCGCAGAATCTCATCGCTCATGTCACGCTCCGCAGGCCCACCAGCACCCGGCGCGGCTGCACCTGATGGGCGGTGAGCGCAAAGCCTTGCTCGGCGGTCCCGCTGCTGTCGATCGTCTCATGGATGATGTCGAGCCGGACATCCAGCTGCGCGCCCGAGGTGGGATCCTCGGCGGTGAGCATGTCGCCCAGATCGAAGTCGATGCCCCTGGTCAGCCCCGGCGTCTCGACCAGGTTTCCGGTCACGTACACCACCGGCCGCGCCGCCCGCAGCACGGCGTCGGCCTCATCGTCGACCGCCGCCTGCGTTGACACATTCGACCCATCCCGGAACACCTCGTTCCGCCCGAACGCCGAGTTCCCCGCCCGCACCGCATCAAACGCCGTGCCGATCGTGCGCTCGGTGCCCTGCCCCGTGCCGCCGGCCACGACAAACGTTTTTGCCTGCGTGTAGTCGGTGATGAAGTGGTCGTTCGTGAGATTGCCGCGCAAGCGGCTCAGGATGACCGGGTTCGCGGTGTTCGCGCGCCGGTCGACGCCGTAGAGCGTGGCGTAGGTGCGCAGCTCTAGGGTGCCCTCGGTCGGCGCCACGATCGCAAAGGTCAGATACGTCCCGGCCGTGTTACTCGCATTCGCCAAGTCGACCGCGACCTCCATCAGAATCCGCCGCGCGGCGGCCTTCGCAATGGCAGGCGCGAGCCCGAGATTCACCTGCTTGGTGAGATACGCGCTCACATCGGCGTAGGTCTGCACGCCGTCACGGTTCGGCGCGCTGATCCCGGCCAGCATATTCTCGTTGACGAACGCCTTGATCTGATCGTCGGCCGGCGCGGCGGCCTTGGTCGCGAAGTCCGATCCGGCATCGTAGCTGATGATGCGCCGGGCGAGCAGCGTGTTCGCGTGATACGCGCGCACGAGGATATCGTTCGGCCCAAAATTCAGGTAGCGGATCAGGTAGATCGCGTTATTGTCGAGGTACGGCGCGCGGCCGTTGATCGCCCGCCACACGCCGATCCGCCCGTCCTCCAGGAGCAGCGACGTGTTGAAACTGAGCGGCAGGGTCAGCTCCAGCACGCCGATCCCGCCCGGCGCACAGTTTTGCACCCAGTCGGCCTTCGCGCAGTTCGCGATCTCGGTGAGCGGCGTCCCGAACGAATCCGCAAGGCGAAATGTGGTGAAAACGGACATGCTATAATGAACCTATAAGGAGGCGTATATGGAAAATCCAGAACTTGACGATTGGTGTGACAAGCAAGCCGATGTTGTCTTGAAGCATATGCAGAACATGAACACAAAGGAAGAAGGAAAAGAAGCGCTAAAGTGAGTCTGACCATGCAGTC
>Ga0207685_10000120_pt1 | contig 11840 bp, 9 predicted proteins | sample LARL111metaG_FD_184350 | JGI IMG/M metagenome (GOLD analysis project Ga0207685, IMG submission 184350) | Corn, switchgrass and miscanthus rhizosphere microbial communities from Kellogg Biological Station, Michigan, USA - LAR L11-1 metaG... | ecosystem: Host-associated > Plants > Roots >...
GGTCCCGTTCAGCCGCTGCGTGGCGAGCGTGATGAAGGTCGAGTTGCAGGACACGGCGAACGCCGTCTGCAGGCTGGTGGCGCCGAGATGCTCGTTGTCGAAGTTGTGGAAGACCCGGCCCCCGATATTCACCTGCGCCGGGCACTGCACGCTGCTCGCCGGGCGCAGCCCGGTGCCGCTGAGGGCCGAGGCGGTGACCACCTTGAAGGTCGAGCCGGGCGGGAACACGCCCTGCAGCGCGCGGTCGAACCCGCCGGGCCGCTCGATGACGGCGAGCACCCGCCCGGTCGACGGCTGGAGCGCCACCACGTCCACCGGCCGGGTGGTCGTGGCCGCCTTGACCGCCGCCGACGCGGCCAGCTGGTCGTGCATGTTGATGCTGGTCCGGACCTGCGTGCCGGGCCCGCCGGGGAGGTGGGCGACGGCACGGCTGCTGCCTGGGCCCTCGATGCGGATGGTGACGGCCGGCTTGCCGGCCAGCTGCCGCTGGTAGGCCTCCTCAACCCCGCCCTGGCCGATCGGGTCACCGGCCTGGTAGGGGACGCCGAGCTTCTTGGCCTCGGCGGCGGTGGCCCGCACCACGTTGCCGGTCACCAGCTGGAGCGATGGCGACCGCGCGATCGTGCGCGGCGAGCTCAGCACTGTGCCGTCGGCCGCGAGCACCGGCGCGCGTGGCCCCCATACCGCGTCCAGCACGAACCGCTGGCCGGCCTGCAGCCCGGGGAAGATGTCGGATGGGGTCCAGCTCACAAACCAGGTGCGGTTCTGCGTCGCCAGCTGCAGCTGGCCCTGGTACTTCCATACCTGGCCGGTGACGATGGTCACGGCGGCGGTGAAGCGCGCCTGCGCGGTGCCGCCGTCCTGCGTCACCTGGCCGAGCGTCAGCTGGAGATGGCGCATCCCGAGCTGGCGCGACTCCGCGAGCAGCGGGCCCGCCACCCCGCCCTCGGGGGCGTTCACGGTGACCGTGTCCATCCCGGCGTAGAGGCGGGTCTGCCAGTCGGTCAGGAAGGTGGTCGCGGCCTGCTCCGGGCTGCCCGTCACGTGCAGCACGAGGAAGGCGGCAATAGCCAGCGCCACCACGAGCGACGCGACAGTGCCGATCACCGCGGCGGTGACCGCGACGCCGCTCGCCCGGCCTTCGCGCTCGCGCATGGCTCAGCCCCCCGCCCAGCTCACATCCGCGCGTCCGTGGCAGCGGATGCGGGCCGAGGACTCATCACCCGGCGTATGACCGGCAGGGACAGTCAAGCTGATGTCCTTACTGTTCGGGCCCCGAGTCACAAGATAGCCCGCGTCCTCCCGCCAGGCGGGGCGAACCAGCCAAGAAGCCGGTGCCCCATATCCGGTGGCACTGGTGGCCAGGCCGTGGCCGCCCGCCGCCGGAGGCGAACTGATCCACTTCCCGGCGCGGTGACGTAGCCATCATGGGACGGCCCGCGGAGGAGGAAGGGTGCCTGCCACGCTCGACGCGGTGTGGCTGGCCGATCCGGCGACGGAGCGGACAGCGTCAACGCGTTGCCCGGCGGCCGGGAACCGCGCTAGCGTCCCATGGGTGGAGGCAACGGACGCGCTGCTCACGGCCCGCCTGGCGGCCGGCGACGATCGCGCGCTCGCGGAGGCCTACGACCAGCTCGGGCCGGCCGTGTACGGGGCCGCGCTGCGGGTCCTCGGCCAGTGGACCGCCGCGCAGGACGTTGCCCAGGATGTCTTCGTAGAGCTGTGGAGTCATCCCGACCGGTACGACCCCGCCGCGGGGTCGCTGCGCACCTACCTGACGGTGCTGGCCCGGCGCCGGGCGATTGACGTGGTGCGCAGCGAGCTCCGCCGGATCGCCCGGCAGGAGCGGAATCACCGGCTGACGCCCCATCAGGGGATCGCTTCCCCCAGCGACGAGGTGGAGGCCGCGGAGGCCGCCGGCGTGGTCCGGGCGGCGGTGCGGCTCCTGCCCGGCAGCCAGCGCGAGGTCGTGGAGCTCGCCTACTTCGGCGGGCTGAGCTACCGCGAGGTCGCGCTGGCGATCGGCATCCCGGAGGGGACGGCCAAGTCGCGGCTGCGGCTGGCGCTGGCCAGGCTGGAGTCCGTGCTGGACCGGCAGCTGCTGGAGCTGTCATGACCGCCGGCCAGCACGAGCACGTGACGCCTCCCGCCGGCCTGCGGGAACGGGTGCTGGAGGCATCCCTGCGGGCACGGCAGGCCGGTCACACGGTCCCGGAGGTCCCGCGTATTTCCCCGGATGAGGCCTTCAGCCGCGCGGCCGACGCCTTCTACGGGCTGCTGTGCGCCCTGGACGAGCAGGACTGGCGGCTGCATGTCCTTCGTGACCTGGACGTCCAGGGCCTGGCTGGTCATCTGATCGGGGTCGAGGAGGACGTGCAGCGTGCCCTGTCCGGTGACCCGGTGGCCGAGCACAAGGATCACGTCGCGTCCACCCAGCCCGCGGCGGACCGCCAGGCCGGGCGGGCCCCCGCCGCGACCCGCACCGACTGGCGCCGTGCGGCCGACCGCACGCTCGAACTGCTCCGCGACGCGGATATGACCGCCGAGGTCACCGTGTGGGGCATCCCACTGCCGCTGAGCGCGCTGCTCGTGGCCCGTGCGTTCGAGCTCTGGACGCACGAGAACGACATCCGCGGGGAAGCGGGCCTGCCCGCGTCGGTGCCTGACGCCTCGACGCTGCGCCAGATGACCGAGCTCGCGACCTCGATGCTGCCCTTCGGGGCCATGCTGACCGGCCTGCAGGGGCCGATCAACCTGCGGCTGGTCCTGACCGGGGCGGGCGGCGGGACCTGGGACGTGGTGATCGGCGGGGATGCACCCGAGCCGGCCGCCGTCGGCATCGTCACCGACGTGGTCGATTTCTGCCGCCTGGCCGCGAACCGGCTCACCCCCGCCGACCTCGACCGGCAGGTCACCGGCGACCAGGGCCGGGCGGCCGGCGTGCTGGCGGCGGCCGCGGCGCTGGCGCTCGACTGAGCCCGCCGCCGTCCGGCTGATCCGGCGGTGATCCGACTGATCCGGCACCGCCCCCGGCGACGTACTTCTCACGTAGTGAGAACACACAGTGGGGGGTTGAGTACTAGTTCCCATCAGCCCGGGGGCCCGGGGGGCCGGGGGGGCCGGGGGGGCGGCCGGCCCGCGTGGCCGGTGGTGGTGGGCCGGCCGGCCCCAGGGCCGGCCGGCCCACTCGCGCCACCAGTGCCGCCGCGTATCCCGTTACTGGGGCCGGGATGCGGGCGCGGGCTGGCGGGTGGGCCCCGGCCCGGTGCGGTCAGCGGAGCGAGACGATCCCCGGGCCGAGAAAGCTCAGCACCAGCGCCACCACCGAGACGGCGACGGTGGTCACCGTGATGAGCAGGAGCCGCGCGCGGAGGTCGGCGGTACTGGCCGTGCCGGACAGCCGGCCCAGCCGCCAGACGACGGCGCTGAGCACGAGGACCAGCAGCCCGACCACCGGGCGGAACTTGAGGAGGGCGGCCCCGAGGGCCGCGAACGCGATGGCCGTGCGGGTCCAGGCCAGTTCGGTCCGCTCGCGGGCCAGCCCGGGGTCGGCGTACTCGATGTCGTCGGCCGGCTCTTCTCCGGCCGGTGTCTTCCCGGTCGGCGGGCTCACGGGACCCCCACCGCCGACAGCAGCGCGAGCGCCGCGGCGATCAGGCCGATGACCGTGATGGCGATGGCCAGGATCTGGGGCAGGCGGGAGCGCGGCAGCGGCTGCCCGTGGCGCAGCGCCCGCTGGCTGGCCTTCCATTCGAGGTAGCTGATCACCGACACGGCACAGCCGAGCAGGATCAGCGGCGTGCCGATGACGTGCCGTCCCCAGGGAATGCCGGGGAACGGCGGCAGCAGCTGCGCGATCGCCAGCCCGCCGACCACCAGCGCGAGCGAGGTGCGGCTCCACGCCAGGAAGGTCCGCTCGTTGGCGAACGTGTAGCGGGCGTCCGGCTCGGTGCCGTCATCGTCCGTGCTGGTGGTGGCCGGATCCCTGCCGCCCGGCTGGTCAGTCACCGTGCTCTGCCTCGCCCCCTGGGTCTCATCGTGCCCACTACGCTGCCATACGTGACCGGCCAGAATGCGCCCGGCCAAAGCATTGTCGTTTGTGGTGAACGGATAGCCTGGTCCCTACGTGGTCTGGGGTATTGGATGCCGTCAACCACGAACGGAGAGATGCGATGCGTGGCAAGTGGTGGGCGCCCGCTGGGTTCGCCGCCGCCGCTTTGGTTCTCGCTGCGTGCGGGAGCTCATCGTCGGGCTCGACCAGTTCCGCCAGTAGTTCGGCGCCCAGCGCCGCTTCTTCTGCGGCGTCCGGGACGACGCTGAAGATGACGACGTTCAGCGGCAAGAACGTCCTGACCAACGCCCAGGGCATGGCGGTCTACTGGTTCGCGCCGGACACCTCGACCAAGTCGAACTGCAACAGCTCGTGCCTGAAGTTCTGGCCGATCGTGCCGGGGCCGGCCACCGCAGGTACCGGTGTCACGGGTACGCTCGGCGTGATCACCACCAACGGCGTGAAGCAGGCCACCTATGACGGGCACCCGCTGTACACCTACGTGGGTGACTCCTCTCCCGGGCAGGTCAAGGGCAACGCCCTCAACGTCTCGGGCGGCCTGTGGTGGGTGATGACCCCGTCCGGCTCGAAGGTCGCCGCGGCGTCGTCCTCGGCCGGCAGCTCCGGTGGCAGCACCTCCGGTGGCAGCAGCTCCGGTGGCAGCACCTCCGGTGGCAGCAGCTCCGGTGGTAGCAGCTCCGGTGGCGGAGGCTACGGGTACTGACGCAGCGCAACGTTTTGCCTGGAGAGATTGACATGAACAGAGAGCCGCGGCCAGTGGCGGGCTGGCCGCGGCTCGTTCTGCGCGTGGCCGGGGGTGGGCTGCTGATCGCGGCCGCCGCGATTCACTTCGACCTGTACCTGACCGGCTTCAACAACATCCCGACGATCGGCTGGCTGTTCCTCTTCCAGGTGATCACCGGGTTCGTGCTCGGCATCGCCGTGCTCGTCTACGGCAGCCGGCTCGCCGCCGCGGCCGGGGCCGCGTTCGCGCTCGCGACGCTGGGCGGGTACCTGCTGTCGCTGTGGGTGGGGCTGTTCGGCTTCAAGGAGACGCGCACGACCGCGGGCATCGTGGCCGGGGTGATCGAGATAGCCGCGGCGGCGGCGCTGGGCATGCTCGCGCTGACCCCGGCGCCGGGCGCGGCGGGACGGCACGAGGCAGTGTCCGGGATTGGCGCCCGGCTGCGGGCCGGCGTGCCGTGGGCGGGCCTGCTGGTCACCGGCGTGTCGGTGCTGGCCCTGGTCGTTCTCGGCGGCTCGGTGGCGGCCGTGAACACCGGCGCCGGGGCGGCCACGGGCGCCGGCAGCGGGGCGTCAGCCAGCATCGTGCGGACGATGAAGATCGGCGGCGTGACCGTGCTGACCAACGCCAAGGGCCTCACCCTGTACACGTTCGCCCCCGACAAGCCCGACAAGTCGACCTGCTACGGCAGCTGCGCCGCCTACTGGCCGCCGGTCAAGGGCCCGGTGACCGTGGCGGCGGGCGTGACCGGCGTCACCGGCAAGCTGGGCACCACCAAGCGCACGGACGGCTCGCTGCAGGCCACCTACAACGGGCGTCCGCTCTACACCTACATCGCCGATACCGGCCCCGGCCAGGCCAAGGGCAACAAGCTGAACCTGAACGGCGGACTGTGGTACGAGGTGACCGTGCCGTAAGGCGGCACCGGCCGCCGCCCGGGCGGCTCAGTCGTCAGATGACCCCGGCCAGCTCCGAGGTCCACATGACGATCCGCGTGCGGTCGCCGCGGAACAGGTCGCGGGCGAACTCGACCGGCTGCCCGGTCTGGGCGTAGGCGACCCGCTCGACCAGCATCAGCGGCGCGCCTTCGGCCACCTCCAGCGCCTCGGCCTCCCTCACCCCGGCGGTGACCGGCTCCAGGCTCTCCCGCGCCCGGTGCGGGCGCTGGCTGTACCGGACCTCCAGCAGCTCGTAGAGAGACCCGTCGCGCCGGCACTGGAGCAGCCCCGGGAACAGCGCCGCCGGGAACAGCGACTGCTCGAGCACGATCGGGCGGCCGTCGCCCAGCCGCACCCGCCGCACCTCGTGGACCGGGTCGCCCTCGTCCAGCTCGAGCGCGGCCGCCGACACCGGGCCGGCCGGCCGCTGGGTCGCGAACAGCACCCGCGCGCCCGGCTGGATCCCGTGCCGCCGCAGCTGCTCGGAGAACCCGGCCAGGGTGGTGCGGTCCTGCTCCAGCTTGCGCTCGGCGACGAACGTGCCGCCCCGGCGCCCCACGGTGCGCGTCACCAGCCCGCGCCGGGCCAGCTTGGCCAGCGCCTGGCGCAGCGTCATCCGGCTCACCCCGAACCAGGCGGCCAGGTCCTGCTCGGACGGCATGCGGTCGCCGGGGGCGAGCCGGCCGGCCCCGATCGCCTCGGCCAGCCAGTCCTCGATCTGGCCGTACACGGTGGCGCCCGATCCGCGCAGGATCTCCGGCGGCGCCGGGCCAAGGACCCCCGGCACCGCCCGCGCCCGGCGGCCCTCCGGCGCTGCCCGCGCCGCGGCGGCACCGGGCGCCGCCCGCGCCTTGCGTGGCCTCGACGGTAGCGGCATCGGTCAGCCGCTCACCCGTCCTTGGTGCCCTCGGTCACCAGCGGCGCGTCATCCCCGGCCGGCGCGATGACCGGTGCGAACTCCTTCTTCCGCCCGGCCGCGAAGTAGTAGATCACCCCGATCAGGACGATGAAGACGAACACCGTCCACAAGATCGGGATGTCGTTCAGGAACCCGATGTGGAAGTCGAGCAGCCCGCCGGACTGGCTGGGCTTGGGGTTGGTGAAGGGGACCGCCCGCGGCCAGGCGAAGTTGATGATCATCGCTCCGCCGTAGATCAGGGCGAGGATGTTCACCAGCATCCCCCAGCGGCCGAGCCGGAACGGTGCCTTGGTCCTCGGCCAGCCCCGCGCGCGGGCGCGCAGGATGACGAGGTTACCGAGGAAGTAGCTGAAGTAGATCGTCCCGGTCGCGGCGATGGCGATGATCCCGGCGCCGGAGTACTGGATGAACGGGATGGCGGCGATCACGGCGATGGCGATGCAGGTCCACAGCGGCGTGTGCAGGCTGGGGGAGACCTTCGACAGGTACTTGGAGAAGGGCAGCGTGTTGTCGCGGGACATCCCGAAGCACAGCCGGATGGTGGCCGCCATGATCGACAGGCAGCAGACGAAGATCGCGGCGGAGACCACCAGCAGGTAGATGGTCGCGAAGGCGGGGGAGAAGTTCGCGTCGATGATCTGCGCCGGGCCGAGGCCGAGGCCGCCGTTGGCCGCCATCGCCCCCTTCACGCCCAGGTGAGCGGGGATCGCCACCAGCACGCCGAGCAGGAACACCCCGCCGATGATGAACGCGCCGATCACCGCGTAGAGCACGGCCTTGGGCGCCGCCCGGCGTGGGTCGCGGGTCTCCTCGGCCAGGGTGGAGGCGGTGTCGAAGCCGTAGATGACGAACAGGCTCATGAACATGGCCGCCAGGAAGGTGCCGGCCGTGACGTTGACGCCGCCGCTGTTGGTCACCACGTGGAGGCCCTGGTGGTTGTGGAAGGCCAGCAGCACCAGCGCGAACACGAACATGCCGAGGATCTCGAACACCACCCCGGTGTTGTTGATGATCGCCACCAGCCGCACGCCGTAGATGTTCAGGACGGTGATCACGACCAGCGTGATCAGCGCGACGACCAGCTGCGTATGCAGGCTGGCCGCGTTGAGGCCGTGCCAGCCGAGGCCGTTGATCGCCGGGATGAGGGCCAGCGGGAGCGTCGCCACCACCGCGGTGATGGTCAGGATGCCGGCGAACAGGTAGATCCAGCCGTTGAACCAGGAGTAGGTCCGGTTCGCCAGGTACTTGGTCCACTGGAAGACCGACCCAGCGATCGGGTAGTGGCTGGTGACCTCGGCGAAGTTGAGCGCGACGATGAACTGGCCGAGCGCGACCACCGGCCAGGTCCAGATGAACACCCCGCCCAGCGTGGTCAGGCCCAGCGCGAACAGGGTGAAGATGCCGGTCGACGGCGAGATGTAGCTGAACGCGACCGCCCACACGCTGCCCAGCCCGAGCGAGCGTTTCAGCTCCTGCTTGTAGCCGTACTGGGCCAGGTCAGCGGAATCGCTCTGCTGCTGGTCGGCCGTGGCCTGCTGTTCAGCGCTCATGGGTCTGGTCCTCCCCCGTGCGGCCTGGCCGCACCTCATGGGGCCGCTAATGACGGCGCGGAATGAGGCGTAGCGTAAGGTCCCACCGGCTAACTGTCTAGACCCTTTGGGGCACTCTGACGGTGTGTCGCCCATCGCCCCCGCGTCCGGCACATTGTGGCTTGTTTCGTCTAGACCTTTAGATGCCCGGCATTTACGCTGCGTGTCAAGCAGCCGGTGCGGCCCGACAGCAGTAGGAGGACTGGCGTGGGCAGTGAACTCACGGCTCCGGCCGCGGCCGGCCTGGCGGGCAAGCTGGACCGCGTGCCGGAACTCGCCGGCCCCCCGCGCGCGGTCACCGAGCTTCCCGGCGGCCTGACGAATCACAACTACAAGGTGACCACCGGCGCGGGCGCCTTCGTCGCCCGGGTCTGGTCCGGCGGGGGTGACTTCCTCGCCATCAATCGCGACCACGAGTACCACAACTCGGTGGCCGCCGCGCAGGCCGGCGTCGGCGCGCCGGTCGTCGCCTACCATCCCGAGGACAACCTGCTGGTCCTGCGCTTCATCGAGGGACGCACCTTCAGCAACTCCGACGTCCAGGCACCCGCCAACATCCCCCGGATCGCCCAGGCCTGCCGCCAGCTGCACGCCGGCCCGAGGTTCGCCGGCGACTTCGACATGTTCGTCATCCAGGGCCGGTACGCGGCGGTGACCGCCGAGCTCGGTTTCCGCGTCCCGGCCGGTTACGACGGCCTGATGCCGCAGGTGGAGGCGGCCCGCCGGGCGCTGGCCGTCCGCGCCGGGCCGGCCGTCCCCTGCAACAACGACCTGCTCGCGGCCAACTTCATCGATGACGGCCGCCGGATCTGGCTCATCGACTACGAGTACGCGGGCAACAACGACGCCTGCTTCGAGCTCGGCAACATCTGGGGGGAGTGCCGCCTGTCAACCGACGCCCTGGCCGACCTGGTCACCGCCTACTACGGGCGCCCGCTGCGGAACAAGATCGCCCGCGCGATGCTGCTCGGGATGGTGGGCAAGTACGGCTGGACGCTGTGGGGCGCGATCCAGGCCGCCACCAGCCCGATCGAGTTCGACTTCTGGTCCTGGGCGATGGAGCGCTACGAGGGCGCCGTGGCCGGGCTGACCGGCCCCGGCTTCCCCCGGCTGCTCGACGACGTGCAGCGCGACGACTGAGGAGTTGCCGTGCCAGCTCTGCCGTCCCGGGCCCGGGTCGTCATCATCGGCGGCGGTGTGATCGGCACCAGCGTCGCCTACCACCTGACCGCGATGGGCTGCACCGACGTCCTGCTGCTGGAGCAGGGGCAGCTGTCATGCGGGACCACCTGGCACGCGGCCGGCCTGGTCGGCCAGCTGCGCGCGACGGAGAGCGGCACCCGGCTCGTGCAGTACTCCACCGAGCTGTACGCGCGGCTGGAGGCGGAGACCGGCCTGTCGGCCGGGTTCCGCCGGTGCGGCGGCATCATCGTCGCCCGGACCGCCGACCGCATGGTCCAGCTGCGCCGCACCGCGGCGGTGGCCGAGGCGTTCGGCCTGGACTGCGAGATCATCAGCCCGGCGCAGGCCGGGGAGCGGTACCCGGTCATGGCGACCGGTGACCTGCAGGGCGCGATCTGGCTGCCCGACGACGGCAAGGCGAACCCGACCGACCTGACCTATGCGCTGGCCCGGGGGGCGCGCATGGGGGGCGCGGTCATCGCCGAGCGGACCCGGGTGACCGGCATCCTGACCTCGGGAAACGCGGTGACCGGCGTGGCCACCGCCGAAGGCGACGTCGAGGCCGAGATCGTGGTCAACTGCGCCGGCCAGTGGGCCAAGCAGGTCGCCGCCTGGTGCGGGGTCACCGTGCCGCTGCATTCCTGCGAGCACTTCTACGTGGTGACCGACCGGATCGACGGGGTCCACCGCGACCTGGCGGTGCTGCGCGACCCGGACGGCTACACCTACTTCAAGGAGGAGGTGGGCGGCCTGATCGTGGGCGGGTTCGAGCCGGACGCCAAGCCCTGGGTCGCGCCCGACGCCATCCCGTACCCCTTCGAGTTCCAGCTGCTGCCCGAGGACTGGGACCACTTCTCGGTGCTGATGGACAGCGCGCTGCTGCGCATCCCGGTGCTCGGCCACACCGGCATCAAGAAGTTCTACAACGGGCCGGAGAGCTTCACCCCCGACAACCAGTTCATCCTCGGCGAGGCGCCGGCGTGCCGGAACTTCTTCGTCGGGGCCGGCTTCAACTCGGTCGGCATCGCCACCGCGGGCGGGGCGGGCCGGGCGCTGGCCGAGTGGATCCTCACCGGCGACCCCGGCCTCGACATGACCGCCAACGACATCCGGCGGTTCGCCCGCTTCAACGGCAACAACCGCTGGCTGCATGACCGGGTGGGGGAGGTGCTGGGCCTGCACTACGCGATCCCGTGGCCGAACCGGGAGCTGGCCACGGCGCGGCCGTTCCGCCGCTCGCCCGTGCACCACCTGCTGGCCGAGGCGAACGCGTGCTTTGGCAGCCGGATGGGCTGGGAGCGCCCGAACTTCTTCGCCCCACCGGGCGAGGCGCCGGTCATCGAGTACTCCTGGGGCGCGCAGAACTGGCTGCCCTGGGTGGCCGCCGAGCAGCGCGCCACCCGCACCGGCGTGGCGGTGTTCGACCAGACCTCGTTCTCCAAGTACCTGCTCACCGGGCCGGGCAGCGAGCAGGCGCTGCAGTGGCTGTGTACCGCCGACGTGGCCGTCCCGCCCGGGCGGGCGGTCTACACGGGGATGCTCAACGAGCGCGGCACCTACGAGTCGGACCTGACCGTCACCCGGCTGTCGGCCGGCGAGTTCCTGCTGGTCAGCAGCGCCGCCACCACCGAACGTGACAAGGACCACATTGCCAAACGGATCCCGCCGGGAACCCTCGCATCGCTGGTCGATGTGACGTCGGCGTACTCCGTCTTCGGCGTCATGGGGCCCGGGTCGCGGGAGCTGCTGGGCGCCCTGTCGGGCGCCGACCTGTCCGATGACCGATTCCCGTTCGGCGCCAGCCGCGAGATCGATCTGGGGCACTACACGGTGCGGGCGACCCGGATCACCTACGTGGGCGAGCTCGGCTGGGAACTGTACGTTCCGGCCGAGTTCGCGGTCGGGGTCTACCAGGATCTCACCGCGGCCGGGGCCGCCCACGGCCTGGTCAACGCCGGCTACTACGCCATCGAGTCGATGCGGCTGGAGAAGGGCTACCGCGCCTTCGGGCGGGAGCTGACTCCGGACTTTGGCCCGGTCGAGGCGGGCCTGCTGTTCGCGTGCAAGCTCAGCACCGACATCAACTTCCTGGGCCGCGAGGCAGTGGAGAAAGCCAGGGCGGAGGGCCCGCGCCGCAAGCTCGTTTCGCTGGTCCTGGACGCGGGTACGGCGCCGCAGCCGACAGCGAACGCGATGTGGGGCGGCGAGTTGGTGCTGCGCGACGGTAACCCCGTGGGCCAGATGATGTCCGGCGCCTGGGGGGAGGCCCTCGGCGCCTACGTCGGCCTTGCCTACGTCCGCCACCCCGACGGCGACGTGGTGACCAGCGCCTACCTGCGCGAGGGCACCTACCAGGTGAACGTGGCGGGCGACATCCGCCCGGCCACGCTCCACCTCCGTCCCCCCTACGACCCCC
>Ga0207685_10000122_pt1 | contig 11815 bp, 15 predicted proteins | sample LARL111metaG_FD_184350 | JGI IMG/M metagenome (GOLD analysis project Ga0207685, IMG submission 184350) | Corn, switchgrass and miscanthus rhizosphere microbial communities from Kellogg Biological Station, Michigan, USA - LAR L11-1 metaG... | ecosystem: Host-associated > Plants > Roots >...
AGGGACCTGGTCACCCCGAGGTTTACGGCAGCGGCCTGTCCGTGCTGCGCAACCTGGTGGCGCTGCCCCACGCCAGCGCGCGGCTGCGGCTGGGCGACACACCCCGGATGGCCGTCTTCGCCCGCCGGTTCGCCCCCGCCTGCTGTGTCCTGCTGGAGAACGGGACCAGAATCGACACGGACAGCGATGGCGGCTGCCCGCCCGGCACCCGGATGCTTGCCGGAGACGGCGGCGTGACCACCCTGGAGGCAGCCTGACCACCGTCGGCCGCCCGGCGGCAGCCGGGCGCAAACTCGCGATCAACAGGCTCCGGGAGCGCGGGCCGGCTGAGCCTGCGGCCATTGACCGGTTCCTGGCCCGGCAGGAGGTGCCGATCGTCGAGGGCGCCCGGTGCACCTTCCTCTACCGCGGGGAGGCCAGCGCGGTGCACCTGGTGCACCAGATCTTCGGGCTGCCCCAGCGCATCCCGCTGCGGCGGCTGCACGGCACCGACCTGTGGTACGTCGTGCTGGAACTGCCCGACGGCTCACGGGTGGAGTACCAGCTCGAGGTCGCCCACGGTGAGCAGCGCGAGCGCATCAACGACCCGCTGAACCCGCACGTCGCGCACAGCCCGCTGGGCAGTTCGTCGGTCTGCTATGCCCGGGGATACGAGGTGCCCGAGTGGACCCAGCCCGACCCGGAGGCGCGGCCCGGGTCGCTGGCCGAACTCGTCGTGCCGAGCCGCGCGCTGCGGCGGTCCTGCCGGGTGACGCTCTACCTGCCGGCCCGGTTCCGGCGCATCGCCCGCTATCCGCTGCTGATCGTCCACGACGGCGGCGACTACCTGAAGTACGCAGCGGCCCAGACCGTGCTCGACAACCTCATCCACCGACTCGACGTGGCCGAGACCATCGTGGCCTTCGTGTACCCGGGCGACCGGCTGGCCGAGTACGCGAACTCGGCCGCCCATGCCCGCTACCTGACGGCCGAGCTCGTGCCGCATCTGGAGGCCGAGTTCCCGCTCGCGGGCACGCCGTCCTCCCGGTGCCTGATGGGCGCGAGCTTCGGCGCCGTCGCGGCGCTCTCGGCGGCCTACCGCTACCCCCGCGTCTACGGCTCGCTGCTGCTGCAGTCCGGCTCGTTCGTGTTCACCGACATCGGCAGCGACCACGGCGGCGGGCCAGCGTTCGAGCCGGTGGTGCGGTTCGTCAACCGCTACCGGGCCGCCCCGCGGCGGGTCGCTGACCGGGTGTTCGTCAGCTGCGGGGTCTACGAGCCGCTGATCATCCGCAACCGGTCCATGGTCCCGACGTTCGAGGCCGCCGGGATGGCCGTCCGTTACGTCGAGGCCCGGGACGGGCACAGCTGGGAGAATTGGCGCGACCGGCTGCGGGAAGGACTGTCATGGATCTTCCCAGGACCACAGAAGTTCTTCTATGAATGATGTCGTGAACACGACATCGAGGTGGTACTCCGACCGCATCAAGACCGAGATCACCGTCGCCCGGTGGGGCACGTTCGGCCGGCCGGTGCTGGTCTTCCCGTCCGCGGGCGGCGACGCCGAGGAGATCGAGCGGTTCGGCCTGGTCGACGCCTGTGGGCCGCTGCTGGCCGAGGGCCGGGTCAAGCTGTACTCGGTCGACAGCGTCGCCGGGCGCGCGATGATCACCAAGGATGGCTCGCCCGGCTACCGCATGTGGCTGCTCAACCAGTTCCATGAGTGCGTCCGGTGGGAGGTGCTGCCCGCGATCCACGCGGACCTCGGCGGCCAGGCGATGGACGTGATCGCCACCGGCGCCTCGATCGGCGCGTTCAACGCGGTGGCGGTGCTGTGCCGCTATCCCGACGTGTTTTCCGCGGCCGTCGGCATGAGCGGCAGCTACCGGATCGAGCGCTTCTACGACGAGGCGTGGAGCCAGGATCTGTTCTTCTCGGCGCCGCTGCAGTTCGTGCCGGGCCTGGACGGCCCGCAGCTGGACACGCTCCGCGGGCGGTTCGCCGTGCTCGCGTCCGGGGAGGGCGACTGGGAGAACATCGGCGAGTCCTGGCGGATGGCGGAGGTCCTGGGGGCCAAGGGGATACCCAACCGAGTGGACAACTGGGGCCCGCAGTGGCCGCACGAGTGGCACACGTGGCACCGGATGCTGCCGCAGTACCTCGGCGAGCTCACCTGACGGGAGATGTGTCATGCCCCAGCGGCCCGAGCGGCCGGCGGACCGGCCCGCCGCGCAGCCCCCTGACGCCGACCAGCTCATAACTGACCAGTACGCCGACCGGCCGCAGTTGCGGCCGGTGCTGGATGCGGTGCTGGCCGTGCTGCCGGCGCTCGGCCCGGTGACGATCCAGGCGCGCAAGACCTTCGTCTCGCTCGTCTCACCCCGCCGCACCTTCGCCGTGGTCCAGGCGACGACCAAGACCCGGGTGGACCTCGGCCTGCGGCTGGATGGCGTGGAGCCCGGCGGCCGCCTGCAGGCCGCGAGGGACATCGGCGCCGCGACCGTGCGCATCACGCTGAGCGGGCCCGAGGAGTTCGACGACGAGGCCGTCGGGTGGCTGCGGCGCGCGTACGAGGCGAACACCGGGCCACCGCCGGCGCGCCGGCGTCCCGCCCCGCGGCCGCGGGCGGAGCCAAGACCGCTGGTCGTCGTGATCGAGGGCTACGACCTCCCCGGCCGCTCCTGCCGGCCCGGACCGGACGGCACGGGCTACAACAACGTTCACGTGGCGCTGCCGAGCAGCGTCAAGGACCGGCCCGGGCTTACGGTCCCGGACCGCCGGTGGCAGGCGGCCGAGGCGGTGCCCGGCGATGCCGGCTCGGCCCGCTGGCAGGTCGAGGTGAAGGTCCGGCACGGCGACGACGGGATCGACTTCGGGGGACCCTACGTGTCCGGCGACCGAACCGACCGCAACCTCGGCCTGGCCTGGGGTGAGGTCCCCGGCGACGGCACGTTCCGGCTGTTCCGCGGCGTCAAGATCCGGCTGGTCGACGTCGATCCCGGCGTCGTCGAGGACGCCATGCGCCCGGGTCACCGGCTCGTGGCCCGGGTCCGCCTGACCGACGCCCGGGGAAACCCGATCTGTGCCCGGGTCAGGCCGCCTGACATCGCGTGGTCCGCCGAGCGCGCCGGGCCCTCCTGAGCTGGCACTAACGCGGCCCGGGCTGGAACCGCCCGCGGTCCACTTGAGCCTCGTGCTGGCCGGATTGTTGCGTGACGGCGTCCTGCCCCGGGAACGGGGCCAGGTCGGGTTCGGCCCAGCCGGTCCTCGCCCGTGGGCTGGCCAGAGTGGCCGGGCGGTAGAAGCGGGTCAGCAGCCGCTTATCGAGCAGAGCCGAGTGGTGCTCAGCGAAGGCGGGGAAGTCGCCGTCGCCGCTTTCGGCCACGTGGTACCCGACCAGTTCTACCCAGGCCCGGCTGATGGTCGCGTGGTATTTTTGCGGCGCCCCGGCGTAGCGGGCGGTGCGCTGGATGCCGTCGCTGACCAAGCCGACCGCCTCCTGAACGCCGCAGCGCCGCACGGCCAGCCACGTCAGGTGGACGTGTTCACGGTGGCCGAACCGCGTTGCGTCCGCCATCACCTCGGCCATCAGCGCGTCGAACACAGGTGCGCCGCCGGTGTCGTCCGTGCTCATGTGGATACCTCGGCCAAAGCCTGCAGGGCGGTGCGCAGCGCGGTGATCGCCTCGGCGGGCAGGGGGCCCAGTGCACGCTGCTCTATGCCGGTGATGGCATGCCGGATCGTGGCCGCTGCCTGGTGGCCGGAGGAAGTGAGCTCGATCAGGACCCCCCGCCGGTCCCCCGGCCGGGGACCGCGGGTGATGTGGCCGCGCCGTTCCAGCCGGTCCAGGACACTGGTGAGCGTGGTGGGGCGGGTGCCCGCCGCCCGGCCCAGTTCCGACACGCTCCGGCCGCGGCCGTCAGCGAGGTTGGCCAAAGCGTTGATCTCTGAGCCGGTCAGGTCGAGGTCGGCGAGCTCGGCCGCCAGCACCTGCAAAGTGGCGTGGGTGGCCCGTTGCAGCGCCAGCAGCGCCGACCACCCGGGCGGAGCTGTAGTCACGATATCGGATTATACGATATCGGAGCTATTCGCGGGATCCATGCTGACGGTCTCCGCTCGACGCGCGGGTATCCGCCGATCTGGTTGGCGCAACCATGGCCAACGCCGCACTGGCCCGGCTGGTGCTCAGCGGCTGTCCCGCTTCGCCTGCTGGCGGGCACCCGTGGCGCGCGTGCTCGCCCGCCGCTTCGCGCTGGCGGGCGAGCGCAGGGCCCGGTCGCCGGTGGGCTCTCCGGTCACCGTCCGGCCCTGCTGGCCCGCGACGGGCACCGCCGCCCCCACATCAGGGCCGCGGCCTTGTTTCGCCGCCCTGGCCGCCGCCAGCCGTTCCGCTCGCAGCTCCGCCGCGGCCTGCCGGGCCAGGGCCGCGACCCGCCGGCTCACCCGGGACAGGGCTTCTTCGAACGCCTCGGCCTTCACGGCGGCCCGCTTGTTCTCCGGCCGCGCCCTGCCCCGCCCGCCGTGCTCGGCCACGGCGGCGCTGGCGGCCCGGCGGTACTGGCCCACGTATTTGTTCCGGGCCCGCCTGATCCGGGTTTCCAGCTCGATGGCCGCGTCCTCATCAAGCGCGGCCAGCTCGGCCCGCCCCGTCTCGGCGACCAGCAGGCGCTCGGCGTCGTTGAGCACGGCCAGCAGGGACGCATTCATCGGTTCCTCGATTCCACCCGTCCTGGCTCCGTCACATCTAGCTGTTATGCCACGGATCCCGCATCACGGCTAGGCCGGACGCGCGCCCTCGCGGTGAGCCGGCCGTACCGAGTCGGGTGGTCAGCTGGGCGCCGGCCTACCCGCGCCGGCCGGGCGGTGGCAACAGGTAGAGGTTGGCCGCGTAACACAGCAGCGCACGAGCACGCCCAGCGCCGCCAGGTCTTATGCGTGGCGTGGCGGGCGGGGGATCCAGCGCGGGACCCGGCGCCGGTACTCCAGGTAGCTGTCGCCGAAGCGGCGGCCCAGCTTCCGCTCTTCGTAGCCGGTGACGAACAGGTGGAAGAAGACCGCCATGGCGCCCACGTACGTCAGCACCGGCAGCGACATGAACAGCCACGCCTCCCCCAGGACAACCAGCAGCGCGGCGATGTAGATCGGGTTGCGCACCCAGCGGTAGGGCCCGGCCGCGACAACGCGCCTCGGTGCGTCCCAGAGGCCGGGAGTGCCACGCCCCACGGACGCGAAGTTCCAGACACACCACAGGTACAGGGCCGCCCCGGCCGCGATGACCGGAACCGCCGCCCCCGCGGCCGACGTGGCGGTGCCCCCGTGGCGCGTCATGATCCACCAGGGAGCCCAGACTCCTCCCAGCCCCGGCACCACGACGGTGAACACGAGATTGCGGACGATGAGGCTCAGCGTGCGGGCCATCCTCGCTCACCCCCTCATATATAGCGTTGCTACCTATTAGGTCACCCTACCTGGCAGATTGCCTGGCCGGAACCCCTAATGTAGGATTACTACGTATGCGAGCCGAGGAGCTGAAGGGCCACCTGGACGCCCTGCTGCTGGCCGCGCTCGAAGACGGGCCGCGCCACGGTTACGCCGTGATCGAGTCCCTGCGGCAGAACACGGGCGGGCGGCTGGACCTGCCCACCGGGACGATCTACCCGGCGCTGCGGCGGCTGGAGCAGGCCGGGCTGATCACCGGGTCCTGGTCGGTGGTGGGCGGCCGGCGACGGCGTGAGTACAAGCTGACCGCGGCGGGAACCCGGGCACTGTCGGGCAAGCGGGCGGACTGGCTGGACTTCTCGGCCATGGTGAGCGCCGCGCTGGAGGGCAGGCCATGTCCGAGCCCCGCCTGATCAGCAGCTACCTGGCCGTCCTGGCCGATCAGCTGCCCGCCTCGATAGTCGAGGAACTGGCCGACGGCCTGACCGAGACCCACCGTTCGTATCTCCAGCAGGGCCTGGCTCCCGATCTCGCCGCCGAGTCGGCGGTGGCCGAATTCGGCGAGCCGCAGGAGATCGTGGCCGAGTTCGCCCGCGTGAACCCGGCCCGGCGCGCTGCCCGCAGGCTGCTCGGGATCGGCCCGCTGGTCGGTGCCTGCTGGGCCGCGGCATTGGTCACCGACCGGGCGTCGGCCTGGCCCGTCCCGTTCACGGTGCGCATCCTGATCGGCGCGGCGCTCATCACCATCATCGGGCTGCTCGCCGCCTCCGCGCTGAGCACGCGCTACCGGCTGGCCGCCCGCGCGGGGGTCGCGGGATGCCTCGGCATCGCCGCGCTCGACGCCGTGCTCATCACCGGCGTGACGTTCACCAGCGCGCCCATGACCTGGGTGGTGGTAGGGGCCATGCTGGCCAGCACCGCGCGCATCGCCTTCGCCGCGCGGTCCCTGGTACCCGCCCTGGCCCGATGACACCCGCGCGGTAGCGCCCGGACCGCCGCACCGGCGAGCTGGGCTAACGGCGGTCGTGACATTTGTCATGGGCAACTCGCGCCGAACCTCATGAGAGGATCTGCGGAGCCTCGGCCACGCTGGTGACATGACGACAACCGACCCCGTAGTGGGGCCCGGCCCGCGGGCGGACAGCGGATCGCCGCCCGCGGTCTGGCTGCAGGATCTCAGCAAGAACTTCGGCCATGTCCAGGCCGTGCGTCACGTCGCCCTGACCATCGAGCAGGGCGAGGTGGTGGCGTTCCTGGGCCCGAACGGCGCGGGCAAGACCTCGACCATCGACATGATCCTGGGCCTGTCCACGCCCAGCGGCGGCGAGGTCTCGGTCCTGGGCATGACGCCGCAGCAGGCCATCCGGCGGGGCCTGGTCTCGGCGGTCATGCAGACCGGGGGGCTGCTCAAGGACCTCACGGTCGGCGAGACCGCCCAGTACACGGCCAGCCTGTTCGCCCAGAACGCGGACGTGCCCGCGGCGCTGCGGCGGGCCGGCATCGCGGAGATCGCCGACCGGCGGGTGGACAAGTGCTCCGGCGGCGAGCAGCAGCGGCTGCGGTTCGCGATGGCGCTGCTGTCCGACCCGGAGCTGCTCATCCTGGACGAGCCGACCACCGGCATGGACGTGGAGGGCCGCCGTGAGTTCTGGGGCTCGATCCGCCACGACGCCGACCGGGGCCGCACGGTGCTGTTCGCCACGCACTACCTGGAGGAGGCCGACGCCTACGCCGACCGGATCGTGCTCATCCGCAAGGGCGAGATCGTCGCCGACGGCACCAGCGCACAGGTGAAGAGCCTCGCCTCCGGCCGGACGGTGCGGGCCACGCTCCCGGGCGCCACCGAGCAGGCGCTGCGCGCCGTGCCCGGTGCGGACAGCATCGAGGTGCGGGGCGAGACCGTGCTGATCCATTCCGGCGACGCCGACAAGGTGGCCCGCTACCTGCTGACCGAGACCGGCGCGCACGACCTGGAGATCACCTCCCGCGGGCTGGAGGAGGCATTCCTCGCCCTCACCGGCGACGACGACACCACTGGAGGGAACCGGTGACCACCACCGCAACCGCGACCGAACTCAGCAGCCGGCCGGTCCCGCCGCTGGGCGGGTTCAGCTTCACGGTGCTGAGGCTGGAGATCCGCCGCCTGCTCCGCAACCGGCGCACCGTGATCTTCGCTCTGGTGACGCCCTCGATCTTCTTTCTGCTGTTCGGGCTCAACGCGGCTTACGCGAACGAGTCGGCCGGGAAGGGCAACGTCTCCGCCTTCATCCTGATCAGCATGGCACTGTACGGCTCGGTGCTGGCGACGACCAGCGGCGGGGCGATGATCTCCATCGAGCGCGCGCAGGGCTGGACCAGGCAGCTGCGGCTCACCCCGCTGTCCCCGCTGGCCTACGTGGTGACCAAGATGCTCACCTCGATGGTGCTCGGGTTCGTGTCGGTGCTCGCGGTCTACATCGTCGGGTTCGCCACCCACAAACCGTCCATGGCGGGGTACCTGTGGATCGTCACCGCGCTGTGCGTGTGGATCGGGGCGCTGGTGTTCGCGCCCTTCGGGCTGTTCCTCGGCTACCTGCTGCCGACCGAGAACGTCATGCAGTTCATGGGCTTCATCATGATCCTGCTGGCGTTCGGCGGCGGCCTGTTCGTCCCGCTGAGCCAGTACCCGCACGCCCTGCAGGTGCTGGCCAAGTTCACCCCGCTGTACGGCGTCAACCAGCTGGTGCACTGGCCGCTGACCGGCGGGGCGATGGACGTGTGGTGGGTGGTCAACGCCGTCGCCTGGCTGACCATCTTCACCGTCGGCGCGGTGTGGCGATTCCGCAAGGACACCGCCCGCGTCTGACGCCCCAGGCCCCGGCCATCGCCTGGGCGGCATCCGGCTGGTGGGCTCAGGCCCGCCAGCCGGGCCGTACCAGGCCCGACTCGTAGGCGATGACCACGAGCTGGGCCCGGTCCCTGGCCCGGAGCTTGATCATGGCCCGGCTGACGTGGGTCTTGGCCGTGGCGGGGCTGAGGTACAGCCGCTTGGCGATCTCGGTGTTCGACAGCCCGTCCGCCACGAGCGCCAGCACCTCCTGTTCCCGGTCGGTTAGCTCGTCCAGGCCGCCGGTGTCGTGAGGCGCCTTCGCCCGCGCGGCGAACTCCCCGATCAGCCGGCGGGTGACGCCCGGGGACAGCAGGGCGTCGCCGCCGGCCACCACCCGGACCGCCTGCACCAGCTCATCCGGCTCGGTGTCCTTGACCAGGAACCCGCTGGCCCCGGACCGGATGGCCTCGAACACGTACTCGTCGAGCTCGAACGTGGTGAGGATCACCACCCGGACGTCCGCCAGCTGCCCGTCGGCGGAGATCCGCCGGGTGGCGGCCAGGCCATCGGTGCCCGGCATCCGGATGTCCATGAGCACAACGTCGGGGGCGAGCTCGGTGGCCAGCCGCACCGCCTGCTCCCCGTCGCCGGCCTCGCCCACCACCTCGATGTCATCCTGCGCGTCGAGCAGGGCGCGGAACCCGGCCCGGACCAGGACCTGATCGTCGGCCAGCACGACCCGGATCATCCGGCGCCGCCCAGCGGAAACCGGGCCCGGACCCGGAAACCGCCTCCCGGACGGGGGCCGACGTCAAGCTCGCCGCCGAGCGCGGCCACGCGCTCCCGCATGCCGGCGATCCCGTTGCCGCTGGCCGGCGGCTGAGGGTCCCCGGTCCGGCCGCCGCCGTCGTCGTCCACCTGCACGGTGACATCGTCCTCGCCATAGATGACGCGCACGGTGGCGGTGGCCGGCCCGGCGTGGCGCGCCACATTGGTCAGCGCCTCCTGCACGATGCGGTAGGCCGCGAGGTCGACCCCGAACGGCAGGGGCCGGACGCTGCCCTCGGTCTCCGCCCGCACCTCCAGCCCGGGCGCGGTCGCCTGCGCGACCAGGTCGCTGAGGCGGGCCAGGGTCGCGGTCGGGGAGCGGGGGGCGCGCTCACCGTCCTGGCGCAGGATGTCCAGCACCGAGCGGAGCTCGCTGAGGGCTTCCTTGCTGGCCTGCTTGACCGTGGCCAAGGAGGTCCGGGCCTGCTCTGGCAGCTCTTGGTTGAGGCTCAGGGCCACGCCCGACTGCACACTGATCAAAGACAGGTAGTGGCCGAGGGAATCGTGGAGTTCACGGGCCATGCGCAGCCGTTCCTCGCTGGCCCGCCGGCGCGCCTCTTCCTCCTCGATCCGGGCGGCCGCGGCCGCCCGCTCCCGCCGGATGCGCACGGCCTCACCGGCGCCGAGCACCACCAGCAGCCAGGCGGCCAGCGCGGCCAGCCCCGCCAGGGATGGCGGCGAGCCGTCCCGGAGCAGGTAGTCCAGCCAGGGGAAGATGGCGAGGCCGGCCACCCCCGCGATGACGGCGGCCAGCCGGTGACCGCAGGCGGTGGCGGTGTAGTAGGCGACGATCAGGGCCAGCCAGATCGGCCCGCTGGCGTACCCGAGCACGAAGTAGATCAGGGTGGTCCCGAACACCAGGGCCAGGACGGCCACCGGATACCGCCGCCTCAGGGCCAGCGCCCCGGCCGACGCGACGACCAGTGCAATGGCCCCGGCATCGACCGAGCGATGGCCGTGCTGGTGCCATGCGGAGAAGTAGGTGCCCACCGACAGCACGACGGCCAGCGCCGCCGCCAGGGCGCTATCGGAGACCAGGCTCGCCCGGCGGGCCGGTGCCCGCTCGGCGCCGCCGTTCGCCGCAGTCATGATTCGAGCGTAGGTCAGCGCCGCCCATCCGCCGTCGGCCGGCGGACGCAGCGGCGGCTACTCCCGCGGTGGTAGCCCGCCGTGCCGTGCCGGGCCGCCGTTCGCCTCCCGGGGCAGGGCGAAAGCCTCCACCGGCCCGACGACACGCCACGGTGCCGGTCCCTAGCGTCGAGAGCGACATCACCAGGCCGACCCACCAGGAGAAACCATGACCTCGACATCACAGGCGCAGCTGTCCACCCGGCGCCGCACGCCCAGCCGGGGGATCGGGCTGGCGATGGTGGCCGGAGCCGCCACCTTCGCGCTGGCCTCGGCCATCCACTTCGGCACGGGCTTCACCCAGGCCGCGATCCCGGAACTGCTCATCGCGGCGGTGCTGGCCGCCGGCAGCTCAGCGGTCCTCACCCAGCGCGCGCACGCCTGGGGCGCTGCCGTCGGCGCGACCGCCTTCGCGACGTTCGGCACGATGGTGGGCCTGGCCATCATCGCGTCCGGCCGCCAGGACCTGCCCGACCTCCTCTACCACGCGTTGATCCTGACGGCACTCGTCATCACCCTGGCCGGGCTGGCCCGGACGCGGCGGGAGCCGTGAGCCCCGGCGACCCGGCCGCCACGGGGAATGAGTGGGCCGCGGGCGCATACCGGCCTTGATCGCCGCTGAAAGACCCCAGGTTGTTGGGGTACTCTCCGCCCTGCGCACGCCGCAGACTGCGGCCATGGACGCTATTGAGCAGAACAAGAACACCGTCACCGAGTTCATTGACGCCCTGTTCACCAAGGGTGATCTGGGCGCGGTCGATGAGTATCTGGCCGAAGAGTTCGTCAACCATGACCCGCCGCTTGGAGTCACGGCCGACCGGGAGGGCATGCGGGCGGCCGGGGCCATGTTCCGCGCCGTCTTCCCCGACTGGCACAGCGAGATGGACATCCTGGTCGGCGAGGGCGACCTGGTGGTCGAGCACTTCACCGCGAGCGGCACGCAGCAGGGCGAGATTTTCGGCGTGCCACCTTCCGGCCGTACCGTCACCCTCCCCGGGATCAATATCTGGCGCGTCCGCGGCGGCCGCATCGTAGAGCGCTGGGGGCGCCTCGACGAACTCGGCCTGCTGCGCCAGCTCGGGCTGGTGAATCTGCCCTGAGGTGCCTGGTGCAGCGATCGGCAACTGCCGCGTACCGTCGTGTTATGGCGGAGACATCCACGGAACGTCAGGCCACCGTCCTGATCGGCCGGTGTTACGCCGGGCTGGACGCCGCCGGGCTGCGCGAGGAGGTACTGCGCCGGCTCCGCCGGATGCTGTCGGTGGACGCCGCGTTCTTCGCGACTGTTGACCCGATGACCCTGCTGTTCACCTCGGCCGCCGCCGACGAACCGCTTGGCGCCGCAACGCCACTGTTCCTGGAGAACGAGTTCGGGCGCGATGACGTCAACAAGTTCGCCGCGCTGGCGGAGTGCGCCGACCCGGTCGCCTCGCTCGACCGGGCCACCCGGGGTCAGCGGCCCGCCAGTGCCCGCTACCGCGAGATCATGGGTCCCCTCGGCCTCGGCGACGAGCTGCGCGCGGCCCTGGTCACCAAGAACCGGTGCTGGGGCGCGCTCTGCCTGCACCGGGAGGACGCCCCGCCCGGCTTCGACGCCAGAGAGATCGACCTGATCCGGCGCATCTCCCCGCA
>Ga0207685_10000123_pt1 | contig 11778 bp, 15 predicted proteins | sample LARL111metaG_FD_184350 | JGI IMG/M metagenome (GOLD analysis project Ga0207685, IMG submission 184350) | Corn, switchgrass and miscanthus rhizosphere microbial communities from Kellogg Biological Station, Michigan, USA - LAR L11-1 metaG... | ecosystem: Host-associated > Plants > Roots >...
GTGGAAGCCTTCATGCTGCGTGGCGCTGTGTGGATCCCGCCGACGGATCGCGATACGGGTTGCGGGTTCACGTTACCGGAGAGCGCGGCTGCGCTCGATGGCCCAGCGCGCGTGCGCTGGCAAAACGCGCTCACAGCCTCAGTCGCCACCGAGAAACGAAACCTCCTCGGGCTGAAACGCTTGATGATCATCGTGATCGGGGACCTCACGCAGACCTCAGCGATGGTGGCGGCAGAGAAAGCCATCTACGATCGCCGGGCGCTCCTCGTGAAGCACGGCGTGCAACTGAAGAAGGATGCGCGCTCAAGCATCGCCGCCGCGCGGCTCCACGCGGGCGATAGCAGCCGACTCCTCAATTGGGCGCTGCTGATTGGCGGCATCGGGCTCGGCGTCTACGGATGGAGGAAGCGTGGCTAGTCAGATCTTGACGCGATACGATCCGACCAAAGACGCGATCGTCGATCAGTCAGTGCCTGCCCAGGTGGTCTCCGGCCAGCTCGCCGCGCACCTCCGCCGTCTGCCGATGGCGCCGTACCCTCCCGGCAGTGACGTGAACGGCTACGTCGCTGGCCCAAACAACACGAAGCTCCCGCCCCCGCCAGATGAGGCGCAGATCACGGCGGAGACCCAGGTGAAGCTCGCCGCGGCCAAGCGGCTCGAGCTCAATTGGATGTTCTGGGTGGGACTCGGCTGCGGAGCGGTCGGGCTCTACTGGCTTGGGGCGGAGAAAGGCAAGTAGCCAGTGACGGCACGACGGAAAAAGCTACCGCATGGTCCCCGGCACGCGAATGCCGCCGCGCATGCCAAGGTAATGCGCTGGCTCAAGACGGCGAGCCGCGCCGAAGTCATGGCGCGGTCGGTCGAGGTTGGTGTGTACACGCCGGATGGCAAATTGACGGAGCCTTACCGATGACGAAATCAAATGCGAGTTACTACGTGTGGGTTCTGACGCGAAGTGGCGCGCCCCTCACTACCGAAGGTCCCTACGGGCCGTTTTCATTCGCAATCGCCAAGCAGAACGCGCGGATTGCCGCGAGCAAAGGGCTGCACGACCGGGCTGTCACGCGCGGGCGCGATCCAAGCAGCAAGAGCTTCATGATCGAGCGCCGCTATCAAGCTGGCACCGGCGCGGAGGTGCGGTGATGCGTTCACATCGCTACCGCCGGAACTTCGAACTCACACCCCCCCCCGTGCGTCCCGAGGTCAGTCGACCGGAATCGATTGCACGGCTCACGATGGTGGGCATCGTCGTGAATCCCAAGACCTGTGAGCCGCTCATCAGCTTCACGGATGGCGACTACCAATCGATCCGCAGTTTGCACGTAGATACGCTGCTGGAGAAAGTCGGGCGCGGGTTTCATTCGACGGGGCACGAGAGCGCTTCTGTCGCCACTGGCTACCCACGTGTGCACACGCCAGAAGGCGTGACAGAGAAGGGCGGGGGCTACGGCACGGCCCTCTACACGGCCTTGTGCCTCGGCGCGCACCTAGTCGATGAAGACTTGATCGAGATCTCGATGTCCACGAAGGGCGGGGGCATCTGCTCGGCAGAGGAAGATCGCTCGCATGCTGCCTCTCACTGGTGGAATGCGTCCCGTCGCCGCGGGCTCACTAAGGAGCAGATCGAGGAAGAGACCGAGGAAGAGCGGGAAGAGAATGTGGAGCTCGCAGTCGACCCGGATGATCTCGAACGCTGCATCGGCAGAAATGTCGATGGGAAAATCGTCTACGTCAACAGCGTGAGCGTCGACATCGAGCGTGAGACCACGACGGAAAAGATCTTCAACTACTACACGTGGGACTCAGCCGAGAATCATCACCTCGTGGTGTGCGGCGCGCCGATCCTGGAGTTCTCGAACCTGCGCGGGATCTGGCAGCACGTGCTCGAAGCACCGGACAGCTTGGTCGATCTGGACCGGACAGCGCTCCTCGCCCTCGATGTGCGTGGCCTCGATCCCGATGCCCTGAACCTGATCGAGCTCTGCTATCTCGCCGCCGGCCTCACTGAAGCAGACGTCGATTCACTCCGCTACCGGTGGCAGCACGATCTCGACGTGGGCGAAGTGTCACCGCAGCTCAGGTTGTTCAGGCCAAACGCAGAAACGCGTGCGGCAGGCCTCGAAAGAGTCGCCGAAGCGCGCCGTGCCTCGGGTTGGTCAGATCTCGCGGATCTGCCCTGAATTCAGCTGGGTCAGCAGCAGAACGTCGATCAGCGATGTAGGTATGCGGAATCGACTGATCGAAAACTTGACGGCCCTTGCACCCTTCTCATAGGCTCCCAATTACTGCATCGTCTTAGTCGGCTCGTCGGGACCGCCAAGCGCTCTGTAAGGGGCGCAGGAGTGTGTCCACGATGGCAATCGGCCGAACCTTCACGATCAAGAAACCCCAAGTCAAGAGCTACTCCTATGTGAGTCGCGCCGGGAAACCGGGGTTTCGCAAAAACCCGGGCGTGAGCACGATCGCTGCCATCAATGGCCGCGGCGCTTACGCGAAGCGCTCGACGCCGCGCTCAACGCTCCGCATGAACACAGCCGAGCGGCGTGCGCACGCCGGCAGTGCACTCAGCGCCGCTCAGAAGCGCGCGTTCGTGGAGAAGATGCGAGCGGGGCATCGCAAAAACCCACTCCGTACCGGTCCGGTGCGTGCCCGCGCTGAAGCGCGTCGGCCCACGATGCCGGTTCATCACGGGCTCGGCCGTTCGCGGCCGGCGCCGTCTGCCCCCATGCCCACGGCGTCGCCCAAACGGCGTCGCCCCCAAGCAGTGGTGGTCCCCATCAAAAAGCCTCGGCGTCGTCGGGCCAAAGCTCAGCGGCGCGCGAAGTCGTCCCCCTTGGCTCTACAAAGGAAATCAGCAATGAAACGAAAGCAAGCCCGGGCGGCAACGAAGCGCCGCTCACGCGCTGCCAAGCGCGCCCACGCCCCGAAGACTGCCGCGAAGGCGACGCCGAAGCGTCGGCGCAAAGCCAAGCACGCGGCTAAGAGCAGCGTTGCGAAGGCCGTAGCGCCGAAGCGCAAGGCTCGTCGAGCAAAGGCCAAGCGCCGTGCAAAGACGGTAGCGTCGAAGCCGCGCACGGCTGCACGCAAGAAGCTGAAGGCAAACCGCCGCAAGCTGAAGCGCAACTCATGGCCGGAGCTGAAGTCGCCCGTGCGTGTGTACAAGGCGACGGCACATCGGCGGGCTGCCAAAAAGGGCTGGGCCGGGCGCAAACGCAAGGGCAGCAAGCGCAAGCTGAAGGCGAATCGTCGTCACACGGCCAACCGTCGCCACACGGCGAACCGCCGGACGCACGCTGTGAATCGTCGGCGTCACCGCAAGAACGGTCGCCGGAGCGCGTTCCGTCGGAACGGCATCGTCGGCACGCTCGTCGGTGCGGCGAAGACCGGCGCGGTGCTGTTCGGTGGCTTCATCGGTCACAAGCTCATCTCGAACCTCCTTCGTGATCAGGTGCTCGCGCGCTTGATCCCGGCAGCTGCTCCCGCAGCCGCGCCGGCCGCGAGTGGGCTCGAAGCCTTGCAGCCATACACTGGCCTTATCGCTAGCGTGCTGACTGCCGGCATCGGCATCCCGCTCGTGAACAAGGTCGTGAAGGACGAGTCGAACAAGAAGCTCCTCATGGGCGGCATGGCGCTGTCCTTGATGCACAACATCGCCGTAACGGTGCTCGCGAAGGCGGCGCCGACCTATGCAGGTATGCTCTCGGGCGCGGAAGATGGCACGGCAGCGCGGCTCTCCGCGATGTACGGCCTCGGCGCAGGCGCCAGCATCATGCCGCGGTACGCACCGATCGGTGAGTACTTCCAGAGCGGCGTGCAGGGCGTCGGTGAGTACTTCCAGAGCGGCGTGCAGGGCGTCGGTGAGTACTTCCAGAGCGGCGTGCAGGGCCTGGGCCTCACGGCGTACGAAGCAGCAGCCGGCTACGGGAGCAATCCCGACATGATGCAGGCAGCGGCGGGTTACGGCGCGGCCGATGGTGCCTCGAACCACATCGACCCGTCCGGGAACCTCGATCGCGAGCTCACCATTGCCGAGGCCGCTGCCGGCGTCGGTGCGGTGCAGCCGTACGAGGCCTCAGCGGGCATGGGCAACATCAGCTCGCTCCCCAGCGCCAGCACGTGGATCCCCGGAACCACGGACGGGCAGCTCTGGGCAGGGACGCGCGCCATCTCCAATCGCCAGTCGGCGACTGAGATGGTGCCGGCCGGCGTGCTCCAGACCGAAGGCGGCCAGGGCGTCTTCGGCTGATCGATAGCACCAGTGCTTTGGGCCCAGGAGGTCGCGGAAAACCGCGGCCCTGGGCTCGAGGCATTGGAAAAGCAGCCGAGAGGAAACCTGCCTCTTGAAAAAAGGTCAGCCCCGTCTCGGGGCGATAGGTTGCTAGGAGAAAACGACAATGGCCAAAGTAGTTTCAATTCGTGAGCGCGTGCATCAACCGTTCTGGGATACGCTGATCCGCACCGCCGGCTTCACGGCGAGCAATGTCGGCGACCAGACGCCGCTCTTCACGCCGAACGGCGTCCGCAACGAAAGCACGACCAACCTGGTGAACGGCTCGACGCTGCCGTCCGATCAGTCGCACGTCGTGCTCGCCTTGCGCGTGTTCAGCTGGTACAGGAACTCGATCCTGCGCCAGGCTGGCGGCGGCACGGGCGAAGTCTCCGAGAACGGTGACTACGGCACGCTGGCACCGTGGCTCGTCGGCGGCGCGGCGGTCGGTCAGGCCCCGGGTCGGATCGAGGACGTCTACCGTCTGCACTTCCAGACGGAAGAGCAACTGCACTGGAGCTTCGGCACCGGTCAGAAGAACTCGATCGAGAACATGCCGACCTGGTACTTCCCGGCAGGCGGCGGGCTCTCGGGCGACATGGGCGCTGCCACGGATCTGATCCACTGGCAGAACAGCGGCTACGACGGCCACAGCGGCATCTTGCGCCTCGCGCGCGCGATTCTGCTCCCGCCGCGCCAGAACATCGTCTGCAAAGCATCGATCTATGCTTTGCCGTCCGATGCGGCGACGACGGCGGCCGGCACCAGCCAAGGCTCGCGCAACATGCTGTCGCTCCGCGACAACCTGAACGCGATCGACGGCGTGAACAAGATCATCACGTTCACGTTCGACGGCCTCTGGTCGCGCGACGTTCAGTAACCGACTCGCGAAAGCCCCGGGTACTTCGGAGGTTTGGACTCGCCTTCTGGGGTCCCGGGGTTTTTGCGTTGAGCTGAGCTGATGGTTCCCTAACCGAGTCTTTGTGAACTGTGACGGCGCGCGCCCAGCGAGCGCTGACTCTCCCCTGAGGAGTGACCAAGCCCATGACCCCCATTCAGCTCCAGCAACTAGTTCAGCAAGCCAACCAGAGTGCGAACGCCGCGGCCGCCATCGCGCGGCAGGCCATTCAGGAAGCGCAGAAGAGCGGCTCGCTCCTGCCGAGCATTTTGGCTCAGCTGAACGAGCGCAAGCAGCAGAGCGAAGATCTCCGCGACGCGCTGAAGGCCGTACAGCTCTCGAAGAACTTCGGTGGTCCGCCGAATCTCCAGTACATCGAGAACATTCCCGGCCGCCGCATCCCGTTCGACTACATCGTCGATATCAACATCGGCGCGAACACAGCCAGCGTGCAGCAGGGCACGATCACCATCGATCAAAGTGGCCCCTTCGTGGCCGTGGCACGGTACGCGACCTTCCTATCGGCGTACGAGTTCCAGCGGAAGGACCCGACCTCGGGTGCGACCGTGGCCTTCCAAGGGCGCAGCAACGGGCGCTACCGCCCGATCCACTCCGCGTGGGATCTCAACGACGGCCTGCCGCGCTCGGAAGCGATGCAAGCGGTTGCCTTCCCCGGCACCGGCGCGCCGCACATCCTCTCCCCCTCGAACGGCTCCCCCTTCCGCACCATGCAGCCGGATTTCCGGATCAAGGTGCTGAACGCCGGCTCGAGCTTCCCGCGCTCGAACATCGAAGTGCCGAGCACCTTCTGGACGACGCAGATCAACAGCGCCTTCGAACTCGGCGCCCTCGACGTATTCGAGCGCGGTGAGATGATCCAGTTCAACGTGCTGCCACTCCACGTGAACAATCCCTCGTTCGGCAACATCAACGGCTTCGGCGCGCCAGACGCGTCGTTCCCGTTCCCGGGATCGGGCTTCGACTACATCGAAGGGATCAACGACCAGGATGATGCCGCCGCCGGCACGACCGATCCGATCACGCGGCTCCCGAATGGCATCTTGACCATTGGGTTCCACGGCTATCGTATTATCCAACCGGCAGGTTCTGGTCCATACTGAGGGTCATGGATCCTCGCATCGCAGAAGCACTCCGTCAGATGCCAGCCCGAGCGCTCAATGGCGTGCCCACGGCCGGCTATCGCGGGATGGACGCACCCGCGGCCACGACGCTCACAAGCTGCAACACGCAGCGCGTGAACTTCGCTGGCGGTGTGCTCGCGAGCTACCTCACGCCGGAGATGATGACGCCCCTCGAACGGACTTGGCGGAAGTCTCCGGAGGACGGCATCTTCTCGGCATCACCGGCGCGGCCCTTCACCTTCGAGCTCGGCAGCATTCATGTGCCGGTATCGATGGCCTTCGTGCTGCTCGACTACCGCTTCGACATCTACCGCCCAAGCGCGGTCTCGCCTGGCGACACTGTGCCGCTCGAGTCGCGGCGACTCTCGACGCAGGTCGGATGGGATCTCGTGGCGAGCAATAAGCGCCAGGGTAACGTCGAGTACGAACTCATTCCGAGCCAACCGAGCCCCGACCAGAGCGCCTTCGGATCGTCCTCATTCGTAAACGGCGGCATCATTCCCGGCACCGGCCCGTCGCGCGCAACGCAAGATCAGTTCAATGCGGCCGCGGCCAATAACGCGCAGGTCCCCGCGGGTCCGGGACTTGCGATCTTGCCTCAGCGCCATCACCGCGAGGGGCTCTTGCAGTCACCGGTGCCGTGGGTGGTGCGCTCGAGCGACACGCTGCAGGCGCGCTGCATCGTGTTCAATGCGGTAAAGATTCCGATCGCGTTCTTCGAGTCAGAGATCTTCGGATTTCTCACGCCGCAGAACATCCTCGACGAGATGCTCAAGGCGGTCGCGCCCTGTGCACCGATCGGGGGCCCATGATTTTCCAGCGCGTCCGTGCGGAGTATGAGCGCGTGCTGTCGTGCTGCTGGACCACAAACAACTGGCAGTTCCGGAGCACCGTCCTGCGGCTTCGCACGGACGCGAGGGAGATTTGACCCATGCGTCACGATTACTATCGACCTGTGAGCGGACTCGGAGAAGAAGCGCCCGTCGCTGAGCAAGCGCTGCTCCAAGCCATCCAGACGACCGCGCCCGTGGGTGTCTTCACGCCGTGGGCATCGATCGATGACAGCGCGACCTGGGTCGAGGAGTCTTCTCCCTCCTGGAACTATGTCGTCTATGCGCTGAGCGATGCCGCGCTTCGCGCTGCCGAACAAGCCGGCGGCGGCGCTGTCGGCTTCATCGCCGTGCTCACCGACCGCGCCCCCGAGATCAGCACCGCGAAGGCCGCATTCTCGGGCACGAGGTACGAGTGGTTCAGTAACGAGGCGGTGTTCCGCCAAGATCAGCCCGAGGTCGTGACCGCGGCCGGGCGGCAGGAGCCGCGTGCCCGCGTGCTCGTGTGGGCGCGTGAGCGCGAGCCCGGCGATCAGCTCGGCGGCAATGCGCCCGTCGCGAGCGCGGCACAGAAGCTTGGCGGCGGCCTCGTGTTTCCGATGGAAGTCGGCACGAGCTCCGCCGACTTGAAGCCCGGCATGAGCGCGACCCAGGCCCTGCAAGATCAGGCCGCGGCCGCGCCATCACCAGTACAGACGCAGGCGACTTCGGCCGGGCCCGTCCCCGCTGCGGCGCCGCACCCTGCCGCGATGCTGCCGCCGGGCGCTCGCGCGAAAGCGCTCGTGCCGACGCTCGTGCTCTTCGGCGTCGGTGTCGGGGCTGCCTACATGGGCTATCGACTCTGGGCAGGATCGCGCGCATGACGCCCGGTCGCCAGCTGGGCGATGCGGGCGCGCCGTCGACCGCGCCCACGCCGTGGCTCGCCTGGGGGCTCGTGCTGGGGCTCACGACCATGATCTTCTGGGGCACGCTGCAACCCGCAAAGCGGAGGCGCTAAATGGACTTCGTCGTCGCCCCGAATGATGTGGCTCGTGCCTACGCCGCGATCAGCCAGGTCGACCAGAATCCCCTGAAGCTCGCCGCGCGGCTCGCCGGGCTCGGCGAGGCCGAAGTGCGTGCGGGGGTTCCGACCTGGGCCTGGACACTCCTCGGGTTCGGGGTCGGCGCGGCGCTCGGCGTGAAGTACGGCCCGAAGCTCACCGCGCTCCTCAAGCGCTGAGCACGACGACTTTTTGCTTCCCCAGGCTACCTACCGGTATCCTTGAATCTTCGGAGGAATCATGCTGGGTCACGTCGCATTTCAGTCATCGGTTCGGGAGTACGCAGATGGATCGCTCGGCATGCTCGTGCGGCCTAGCTTCAAGCTGAGGCAACGCGCGAGGAAAGGCATGAGCGGGGCGTTCCGGGATGGATCGCTCGGGCAGGTTGTCCGGGACGGCGTGCTCGGCGAGGCCTACCACGATGGCTCGCTCGGCGGCGCATACCGCGACGGCGTCCTCGGAGACGTCATCCCAGCGAGCGAACTCTTCAAGCAGCCGCTCGTGATCGGCCTTGCCGTGACGACGGTCGCAGCCCTCGCCTACGCCTTCACGCGCAAGTAACCCCATGCGCCGCCTTCAAGAGATCGGCGTGCTCGGTCGCGTGGCGCTCGGCGACGAGCCCCAGCCCCCAGCGCACGCCCCGCCACTGCCCCCCGTCGGCGAGAACGCACCGCCGGTGCTGATGCTGGGCGTCGTGACAGCAATCGTCCTTTTGAGCGTGTGCCTCTACGTGCGTCGAGGGTAAGCTCGGAGGGATGCCGGCAGAAGAAGGTGTACTTGGATTCCTCGGAAAGATTGCCAGCGTATTCCATGCCGCGCCTTCCGATGCACACCTTCGCGTCTGGCAGGAGCTTCAGCCATGGTTTTCGAGGCTCCTTCAGAACGCCGCGCCGAAGTGGCTGCCGGGGCTGGCGCACGGCGTGGCGTGCGACGTGCCGGTCTATCTCCGACCGGGCACTCCACCGAAGCCATGCCCGCACTCAGCGGTCGCAGCTTGCGACGTGTGTCACAAGCCGTGCTGCCTGCACCATGCCCGCATCGACTACCTCGGCGATGCCATCTGCTTCCGCTGCATCTTGCTCGCGCGGCATGTCGTTGCGACGGCGCCGAGCGATCGGCCACCACCGCCGCGCCCTCAAGACGATGCTGCTGCCAAGAAGGCGGCGGAACAAGCCCGCGTGGTGGCGCTCGCCAAAGCTCGTCGCTTACTGCGCATCAAGAAGGACACACCCTACAAGGAAGCCTTCTATGCTTACCGCAGACGACTCGCGGCCTTTCATCCTGATAGCAACAAAGACCCAGGCGCGAGCAAGAAATTCCAAGAGGTCCAGGATGCGTGGGTGCTCGTGAAGCGCGAGTACCCGGAACCGGAGTGAAAGATGTCGTACGCAGAAATCAAACCCGAGTACTACACGATGCTGCAGCCACAATCGCCGTGGCATCCAGGCTCGGAGGGCTGGTTTCATGCGCCGTGGCCCGGCTGGGGTGAGAACCCGAACCTCGTCGGCCCCGCGCGGCTCGCCGTCGAAGGCGTCGGCGCGTACTACCCCACGCACGACACGCAGCCGATCCGGCGCGGCATCGGCGCGTACTACCCCACGCACGACACGCAGCCGATCAACGGCCTTGGTTGCGGATGCAGCGTCGCGCGTGGCGTGGGTGATGCCGACCCGAATGCGCCCGCCACGTTTCCGTGGCAGCGGCTCGCGATCGGTGCCGCGCTGGTCGCAGCGACGGTGTATGTGTTCACGCGGCCGAAGCTACTGACGACGGTGATGGGATAAGCCAATGACGATCCGATCGAAGCTAGGTGCATCCGCCAGCGGGACGCCCCGCGTGCCGCCTGCCGCGGCGATGGGCGTGGTCTTTTATCAGATCGTCCAAGATCACGGCATCGATATGCCGCAGGAGTTGCGGCTCGACTTCGAAGGCACAGGTGTCACCGTCACGGATAATCCGGGTGTAGCGACGGTCATCACTATCCCCGGCGCACCCGCGCCGGTGCTCCAGAGCTGGCACGACACGCTCGTCGTTGGCAACGTTACTGGTGGTGTGAACCCGGAGATCTCCTCTGGTGACAGCATCATCGGTCAGCCCGGCGCCGCGGGCGCAGGCGGCAATGTGCCGATCATCGCAGGCGCAGGCGACGTGGGCTTTGCTGGTGGTGCATCCAGCGTGACGGGCGGCACCGGTGGCGCGGGCGCAGTCGGCGGCGCCGCATCACTCGTGGGCGGTGCCGGTGGCGCGACTGGTGATGGCGGCGCGGCCAATGTGCGTGGCGGGACACCGACGGACGGTAATGGCGGCAGCGTGGTGATCGCAGGCGCGGCTGGCGTGGGCGTCGACCGGAACGGTGGCTCGGTCACGGGCAGCGCCGGTGCCGCCACCGGCGCTGGCACAGGCGGGAGTTATTCGGTCACTGCCGGCGCGGGCGGCGCGACGGGCACGCCTGGCGGCGTCACGATCACCGGCGGCGCCGGTGGCAGCACAAGCGGCACGGCTGGTGGTGTTACCCTGAGGGGTGGTACTCCGACGGATGGTGATGGCGGTGCCATCACGATTGCTGCCAGCAATGGCGTCGGAACGGATCGCAACGGCGGTGCAGTAACAGGCAGCGCGGGTGCCGCCACGGGTGCGGGCACGGGCGGGAGTTATTCGGTCACTGCCGGCGCGGGCGGCGCGACGGGCACAGCGGGCACCGTGACGATCAGCGGCGGTGCAGGCGGGAGCACGTCAGGCGCAGGTGGCTTGGTCACTGTGCAAGGCGGCACAGCGACGGATGGCAATGGCGGCGGAGTGACCATCACCGGCCGTGATGGTGTTGGCACGAATCGGAACGGCGGCACGCTAAACCTACTGAGCGGTGCCGCGGTCGGATCGGGCACCGCCGGCACGATCAACATCACGGGCGGCGCGGGTGGCACGACGGGCACGGCGGGTGACATCTTCATCACAAGCGGCGCGGGCGGGTCGACCAGCGGCAGTAGCGGTCAGATCATCATTCAGGCTGGCGCGCCCGTAGACGGCAACGGCGGCCGCGTGCAACTGAACGCGGCGAACGCAGTCGGGACAAACCGAACCGGTGGCAATGCGACCGTCAACGCAGGCAACGCAACTGGCTCAGGCACTGCCGGCATCGTGATCATTGCAGGTGGCAATGGCGGTGCATCGAGCAACGGCGGCGCGGTCACAATTGGCGGAGGCCGCGGTGGCACCGTGAGCGGGAACGGTGGCGCAATCGCGATCAATGGCGGCGTGCCGTTTGAGGGCAACGGCGGTAACGCGACGCTCGGCGCGAGCTCAGGTGTCGGCACTGACCGAAATGGTGGTAACGCTAACGTCACTGGCGGCAACGCTACGGGGGCCGGCACAGGTGGTAACGTCGTCATCACTGCGGGCATTGGTGGTGTGACGGGTACAGCAGGTACCGTGACGATTACTGCCGGATCAGGCGGCACAACGAGCGGCAACGGCGGCCAAGCTACATTGCAAGGTGGTGTGCCTACGGATGGCAACGGCGGCGCAGTGCTGATCTTCGGCCGCACTGGCGTCGGCACGAACAGGAACGGCGGCGCGGCCTCTGTCATCTCCGGCAACGCAA
>Ga0207685_10000127_pt1 | contig 11353 bp, 8 predicted proteins | sample LARL111metaG_FD_184350 | JGI IMG/M metagenome (GOLD analysis project Ga0207685, IMG submission 184350) | Corn, switchgrass and miscanthus rhizosphere microbial communities from Kellogg Biological Station, Michigan, USA - LAR L11-1 metaG... | ecosystem: Host-associated > Plants > Roots >...
CAGGGCCGCAGCCCCGCACCCCCGCCGCTGACCGACCACACCCAGGGCCGCAGCCCCGCACCCCCGCCGCTGACCGACCACACCCAGGGCCGCAGCCCAGCCCCGCCTCACCCTCCGGAAGGTGCATCGAAGGCGGGGCAAAGCGAGCCGGTCTCACTGCCGGGCCAGGGTCCGCCAGCTGCCGGTTAGACGCGGCACAGGCGCGTGAGCTTGGCTGATAAGGAAGAGATCGTCGCGCTGGCTGCCTGGACCGTCCGTTGGCTACAACAACTCGGTGCACTCAGAAAGCCCCGGGCGCCGCCGTCTTGCGAGATTGTGCGAACGCCGAATACAAGCAATCGTTCTTCTTGTCGGCCCGGCCAGTCCAGGCCGCGGCCGGGCGGGCTGATCTGCTGGCCGAATGCGCTGGCCTAGCGCTCGGGCTTCGGCGACAGCGGCCAAGACGCCGTCCGGTACTGGCAAATCGCCGAACTGTGCATCCCCCGGGAGCTGCCGGGATCGCTCGGTGCCCATAGGAGGGGAGCAGGCCGCGGGGGATAATCGCCACATGGTGGAGGACATCGCGCGGGAACGGGCCATCTATCAAGCGCTCAAGGCGGCCGACGAAGTCGCTGCGGCCCTTCAGGCACACCTGATCGAAGAGCACCAGGCTGATCCGGAGCGCGCCGCGGCGCAGAGCACCTCCACCAACTCGCTTAAGCTCCTGCGGCAGGCTCGCGAGCGTCTCGGCCACGGACTGCGAGCCGTCGAGGCCGGCGGCATCGGTGAGTCTGACGGGATCTCTTTGCGCAACCCATGACCCAGCAGGCGCACCTGGTGACATGCCGATCGGCGGCCTTTGGCTGTGTGCCGCCGTTCGCTCTTCGCGAGGTGGCAAGCAGCCTTGGCGCCGGCGCCGTCCCCTGCCGGTGGGTCAGCCGGTGACCCTGACGTTTTCCGCCTGGGGCCCCTTCTGGCCCTGGGTGATGTCGAACTCGACCTTCTGACCTTCCTCCAGGCTGCGGTAGCCGCCACCGGTGATCGAGCTGAAGTGCACGAACACGTCCGGGCCACCCTCGACCGCGATGAAACCGTAGCCCTTGTCGCCGTTGAACCACTTCACAGTGCCCTGCGCCATCTCGACCTCTTGATTAGGGATGCGGCTTGATTAGGGATGCGGCGCCCCCCGTCACGGCCGCGGGCCCGCGTTCGCCACTTGCTGCTGGCCAGCCTGCCACGGAAACGCACCGGAGGGTGTAAACCGTACGTCCGGCCAGCTGCCGGCATGGCGCCGAAATGTGCCCATTGCCAACGAGGATCGTCTTGTCGTACCTGATACTTTAGGTACAACGATCAAGCTCAGCTTCCTGCTGGGCCCGCTCGCTTGGCGCCAACGGGCTACAGCCAGCGGGGCAGGTGCTGCCACCTATATAAGGCCGGCCGTCGCGACGCGCCTCGAGACCCGCTGGCCCCTGGGCTTCTGGTTTGGCGGGCCGACTCCGTGTCGTTACAGCCAGCCGAGGGCCGGGCGGCCAGCCACGGAATGTGAGCGCAGCCGGGCTCTCTTGGCACTCGCAGGCACGCCTGCCGACTCTGCGCCGACCGCCGCCAAGGCCTGGCGTTGCTCGTTGGCCTGCGGGTCGAGAGCGAAATCTGGAGCTCGGGGTTGTTCATCTGGATGCCGGGGAACTGCCGGATGCCCACTGTGCGGTGAGGCGCCGGGCGCGCGCAGCGAACGCGGTTGCCCCTTTGCTCTCGTAGAGGTCGATGGCACGTTGTGCCTGCTCTTCGGCTCCCGTGGGGTTGCCTGTTAGGTACATGATTTCTGCGAGATACAGCGCAGTGTCGCCCGGGTTCCTCGGGTCCTCTGAGGTTCTGGCCAGGCGATCGGCTTGTTCGGCCAGAGTCAGCGCCGCGCTGGCCTCGCCCTTGCGGGCGAGCAGTCTGGATTGCACGCCGAGGCCGAACACCTGTGTTGCGAGGTCGTCGCTGCTGCCCAGCTCCAGGGCGCGAAGCGCCCATTGCTCGGCCTCCTCGTAACGACCGAGCGCATAGAGCGTTTCGGCAAGCTCGCCCGCCTCTGTGGACTGCACGGCGCGTTCACCGAGCCGGTCCAGTTGCTCGCAGCCCTGCCTGGCGTTGCGCTCGGCCGCGGCATCATCGCCGGCGAGCATCTCGATTTCCCACGCGGTTTGCATGGCGTAGGCCGCGGACAGCGTCAGACCGCGCTCGTTCATCTGGCCGATGCTCTCGGCCAGCACCGAGCGTGCCTCGTCGAAGCGCTCGAGTTCTGCCAGCAGGGCAGCTCTTCGCCACTCGAGCTCAGGTTGGTAGGTGACACTTTGCGCTTCTGCGTCATCTATCCATTGCAGTGCCTGACTGCGAGGAGTGGGCCCCAGGTAGATGGCCGCTGCGGCCATCGCACGAATGCTGGTCTCAAACCACAGGTCGCCTGCTTGCCTTGCATGCTGCATCGCCCGGGTGAATGCCGCGAACGCGGCGGCATTTCGGCAGGGGTAGTAGTCGACGTAGCCGGCCGCGTGCTCCAGGGCGGCCAGAGCAGCTGCGTCGCCGTCTTGCTTGATGGCTGGCCGCGCCTCCTCCACTAGGGCACGCAGCTCCGCGAGCTTCTGTTCCGGATCCAGATTTACCCGCCACCTGGATCCCGCCAGCCGCGCCCTCAGCTCACCCACCCGGTTACCCGCAGCGGAACACTCATCGGCGATCCGGTCCGCGCGCGAGATCGCATCGTCGAGCCTGCCGGACTCCCCGAGCCCGCGGATTAGGCTTTCCTGCAGGGGGAGATTCGCCTGCCGCGGCGGGAGCAGTGCTTCGGCGCGTTCCAGCAAGTTCAGCGCGGCCCCGGTGTCGACGCGGTCCAGGGCACGGCGGCCTGCGGCGTCGAGGTGGGCTGCCGCGTCTACCGCCACCCGACGGGCCTTGTCCCCCGCCGGGCCGAGCTCGCACCAGTAACGGAACGCCTGTTCCAGGTGGTAGCCGACGAGCTCGTCCAGCTCGACAAGGCCAGTGCCGCGTTCCTCCAGCCACCTGGCGAAGCACTCGTGCAGCTCCGCACGGTCTGCCTTGGCCAGCGCCTCATACGCGGCGTCGCGGATCAGTAGATGCCGGAACTGGAACGCGTCCTCGCCCGGGAGAACGGCACGATCCGGGCGCAGCAGATCCTTCTGGACGAGCGCCATCAGCCGCCCGGGAACGTTTGATTCCTCTGGCGCCATGACCTGCACGGTGCCCTGATGGAACGACTGTCCTTCGACCGATCCACACTCCAGCACGGTGCGCTCCTCGGGCAGGAGCTGATCCAGCCGCGCGGCGAGCAGCGCCTGGATGGTTGGCGGGACGACCAGGTCGCGGCTGCCCAACTCGCCCAGCAGCGCGAGCATCTCTTCAACAAATAGCGGGTTGCCAGCCGCGGTCGTCTGCACGCGTTCTCGCAGCTGTGGATCGAGGTGGCTGCCAACGGGCACGAGTTCGTCTATGAGTGCAGCGGTCTCGCCAGGCTTGAGCGGTTCGAGGAGCAAAGTAGTGGCGTTCAGCTTGCCGCCGCCCCAGCCTGGCCGCCGCTCGAGCAGTTCGGGCCGCGCTAGGCAGAGAATCAGAATGGGCACGTCGCGGCTGAAATCCGCGACGTGCTCGATCAGATCAAGTAGGGCCGGGTCACCCCAATGCAGATCATCGAACACGACGACGAGAGGTGCAGGGCCGGCGCAGCTCTCGAACAGCTTGCGAACGGCCCATGCGATCTCGGGCGGCGACGTTACGGCTGCCTGCTCACCGAGCAGCACATTGATCGCGGCAGCCACTTTGACGTTGCGCGCCATCAGCACTGCGGCGTCGGTACTGCCGTGTTCGGTATCGAGCAACTGCTTGACAATCGAGACGACCGGCCAGTACGTGATGCCCTGCCCGTAGGACAGGCAGCGGCCGGTCAGCACCCTGGCATTGATGCCGCGCAGAAACTCCGCTGTCAGCCGGGATTTGCCAACCCCGGCCGTGCCAAGAACAGTGAACAGGCCGCAGGAGCGCTCGCCCACTACATTCGCGAACCCGTCGCCGAGCACCCGCAGCTGACGGTGGCGGCCCACCAGCGGCGCCCGGGCCAGGCGAGCCCTCGGATCTATGTCACTGCGGACCTGCAACAGCCGGTAAGCGGTGACCGGCAGGCTCTTGCCTTTCAGCCGGAGCGGCTCGAGCGGTTCTGCGGTCACCGCGCCGCGCACCAGCCGCCACGTCTGCGGACCCATGATGATCTCGCCCGGGGCAGCCGCCTGCTCCAGGCGCGCAGCCAGATTGACCGCATCGCCAGTCGCCAGCCTCTCCTCGGTGCCGGTGATCACCTGCCCTGTGTTCACGCCGGTGCGGACGCTCAACGAGGCTCCAAAGTCGGCCTCCAGCTCCCGGTTGAGCACCGCAATATCCTCGCGCAGCCCGGCTGCAGCACGTACCGCCCGCAACGCATCGTCCTCGTGCAGCACAGGAACACCGAAGACGGCCATCACCGCATCTCCGATGAACTTCTCCACCGTGCCGCCATGATGCTCGATCACCCTCCGGGCAGCATCGAAGTACCGGCGCATGACCTGCCGGAAGCTCTCCGGATCCAGCAGCTCCCCCAGAGCCGTCGACCCAGTCACGTCGCAGAACAGCACCGACACCGTCTTGCGCCTCTGGCGAGACCCGAGCGCTGCCAAAGCCGCGCCACACTCGTTGCAAAACCTTGCATCCTGCGGGTTCGCCCGGCCGCAGGTGAGGCAGACCTTCACACAAGCAGGCTAAGCCAGGCCCTGTAAATGCGGCAGACAAGGCCCTGACGCGCCCGGCGCCGGCCACCTTCCTCCCCGAAAGCGGCTTGCCCGACCGTCTCACGCCGATGAGAGTGCGTTTCTGCTTCAGCGCGTCATCTTTCCCCTGAGCCACCCGGCGGCCGGATGCCGCTCGTGCGTTAGGTCTTCCACCACTCTGGGGAGGTCGTAAGGAGCGGTTCGGCGCTCCACTGTGTAGCCGGTGCTCGTCGCTTCGAGTACAGCCCAACCACGCCTGATCGTCTGGGGTGCGCCGCAGATTGACTGGCCCCGGGTTGACCACATGGCAGCCATTGACCCTGCGCTCGCCGGGTCGTGAGTGTGCCCACAAACACGAGATCAGCCTGGTCACCCGTGAAGCCAACGGCTGCGAGTTCGGCGTCGCTCTGTTCGGGACGCAGACCGGGCCCGTCGTCGCTCCCGGGTGATGCATGGACCAGCAGGACGCGACTCCCGTCCGGAGCGTCGTCCGGCGCTCCAACGGGAGCCTGCGAGCCACTCGCCGTGGCCGCTCCCGACCAGACAACCCCGTGTCCAGGCGAATGGCTCACGCGCATCACCCAGCACCCGAAACTCCTCGGGACTGGTGGGGCGGTCGATGGGCGGGATCATCCCTGTCATGTCTCCGGTCATGACGTACCTGTCTGCATTGCCGCGGACGCAAACCAGGTGTGACATCTGTCGTAGCCGCGCAACAACTTCGACCGGCCTTGGCCCATGAGCGACGAGATCGCCCATGCACCAGAAGGTGTCGATCCCCTTATCCTTGGCGGCCCGCAAGACCGCATACAAGGCGATGACGTTGCCGTGAACGTCGGAGAACACCGCCACACGCACGCACACAGATTTGTCGGCGGCACGTGAATTCACGCGCCGTTGACAAGATTAAGCACGCGACGCACGCTCATCGGCTACCGGGCGTCTCCCCCTGCTCGCAGCATGAATCGCCCGGCGAGTCCGGGTACCCGGCGCCGGGCCATTCCCGGCCGCCCGCCGGGCCCGCACATCGAGCTAGGCCAGCCACAGTGCCGCGAGGATCAGCAGCGCGGCACGCCCTTGGCGCAGCAGGGTTGCCGTGAAGGCCGCGGTCACCGTTGAGTTGTTGACCTGAGCCATACAGGTCAGTCCGGGCATGACGTTACCCGCTTTGGGTGCGGGAGGGTGGCCGTCCCCGCGCGGTCACCCTCCCGGGTCGGGCCGCTGGTTCAGCCGCCGTTAAAGGGGGCGACCAGCGGGTTGGTGCTGGAGTACAGGCCAGCGGGGTTGGGGTACCAGATCCACACGTGCATCGTGGTCAGGCCGGGATGCCAGAAGCTGAACTTGGACCCGGTCTTGGGATTGGTTTTCGAGCAGGTCTTGGAATTCTGGTCCGGGATGAACGTGCCGTCCTTGTAGTGGCAGGCCGCCGGGAAAAAGCCGAACGTCGCGTTCGGCAGCGGCGGGGTCTTGGGCATCGACGGGAAGACCCACTCCAGGGCGCCGAGCTGCCAAGTGTTCCCGTGGTGTTCGTAGACCAGGATCTGCGGCTTGGTGATGGTGAATCCCTGGATGCCGGGGTTCATGTAGTGAATCCCCATGTCCGGCATCATCGGGGTGATGACCTGGTAGCCGTCGGCCTTGGCCCGGGCCAGGTTCGTGGCGTACTTCGCAGTGGCCAGCCGTGCCTGGGCAAGCTGATGGGTGAGGGTGGGACCTGCCACCGTGGCGGTCATGGGCGCTGGAGCGGCTGTGGTACCGCCCGGCGCGGCGCCGGCCACGGCCGGCCCGGGGGGATCGACAACCTTGGGCTGAGCCCATGCCGGGACGAGCCACAGGAGGGCTGCCGCGACCACCGCGGCAATGCCGCCGAGCCGCACCATGTATTTTGTTCGCATTGTTATTCTCCTTGCTAGGAACCTTCCTGGACCTGGTAGATCTGGTCGGCTACCAGGGCGTGGGCCGCTCGGTGCACGCTGGCGGCGGCCTCCGCCGAGGGCGCTTCGACCAGGCAGAACACCCGCCCGGCCGGCTCGTTAACCCAGTACCGTAGGTAGCGCACGTCGTAGGCGGCCTGCGTTTGCAGGTCGGCGAGATGAGCCTTGGCGACGTCTTCCATCGCCACGCCGCCGTCGATCTGGTGGACATCCATGAAAAGCGGCACTGGCCGCCTCCCTCCGGTCGCTGGAATCGTCGCAATGACCGTAGGCAGGCCAGGTCAGCTGGGTAATCGGGAGAAATGCCGGGCTTTGGCCGCGGCGGTGCCTAGGTTCGGCCGGGGAAGTGCCTAGCTTTCGGCCCCGATGCCCATCCGGGCGGCCTCGCGGGCCGCCTCCGTCCGGGACGAGACACCGATCTTGGACAGCACGGCGGAGACGTGATGGTCCACCGTCCGCTCGGAGATGACCAGGCGCCGGGAGATCTCCCGGTTGGGCAGGCCCTCCGAAAGCAGCGCCAAGACCTCTTGCTCGCGGGCTGTCAGCCCGGCCGGAGCGGCCCGCGTCGCCGCGCGGGGCCCGCGCGGGATCGCCCGCAGCCCTAGTTCTTTCATCCGCCGCCGGGCCGCCGCCGCGGTTGCCCGGGCGCCGAGATCGTCGAGGGTTTTGAGGGCCTCCCGCAGCGCGGCCTCATCCGGCGAGCCCAGTCTGACCACGGCGGCATCGTATGGCCTGGCAAGCTGGTCCCACGCCGCGGCCGCCCCGCGCCAGTCGCCCGCCATCTCCCGGGCGAACGGCTCCGGCAGGCCGGCCAGCGGCTCCGGCAGCCCGGCCGGGGGACCGGCCGCCGCCCGCAGCCTCGGCAGCCAGATGACCAGCGACCCGGAGAGCCACGGATCGGGGTGCCCGACCGCCCGGTCGTAGGCCGCCATGACCTCCTGCGTCGCGGGCCCGGGCTGCCCCGCGACCCAGCTCAGCTCCGCCCGCGCCGTCCGCACCGGGACGATCCACTGCGGCTCGCCGGACCCCTCGGCCAGCGCGAGCGCCTCGTCCAGCAGGTCCCACGCCCCGGCTTCGCTGCGGCGCCCGCGGATCGTGCCCAGGACCCGCAGCGGGTTGATCCGGTTGACCGGCGAGATGCCGCGTGCCCCCAGCATCCGGGTGCAGACCTCCGCCGCCTCGTCCCAGCGCCCGACTAGCAGCAGGGCGCAGGCTCGCCAGCCCAGCAGGCACAGGCTGAACACGCCGAGTTCGCGGTCCTCGCAGTAGGCCATGCCCGCGGCGTAGTAGCGTTCGGCGTCCTCGAACTTGTGCAACCGGGCAGCGGCCTCCTGCAAACTGGAGTAAGCGCGGCCGGCCGCTTCCTGCAGGCGTGCGTCCAGCGCGATCCGCAGCGCCTGCTCGATGGTGCCCGTTCCGTCCCGGCCCCGAGCAGCCATCGCGAGCCCGAGCGCGTTCAGGGCGTAACTCACCAGGCCGGGCTCGTGCAGCCGGTCACCGAGCGCCCGCGCCTTGCCGACGGCTGCGGCACTGTCGTCCACCCGCCCCTGGTTCAGGTACGACGCGCCGAGGCTCGCGTACGCCCAGGCCAGCTCCAGACCGGGAGGCAGGGCTTGGAGGACCCGGACGGCTTCGGCGGCGGCCCGGCCGGACTCCCCGCCGCGGCACAGCCGCCACAGCGTGGCAGACAGCCTGCGCAGATCCTCGCCGAGGTTCCGCTGGTCACCAAGCTCCCGCCGCAGCTCAAGCGCGACGCTCAGCGCGCGCTCCGCCTCCTCCCAGCGGTCGAGCAGCGCGTACTCGCCCGCCATGCCTTCGTGCAGCGCCGCCAGGCCCGGCCGGTCAGCTTCGCCGGCGAACCGCAACGCCCGCTCGAACTGGGCCGCCGCCTCGCGATGTGCGCCCAGGCCGGAGGACCGCCGGGCCGCTCCCGGCGCGTGCCGCAGCACAGCAGCGCGGTCCCCCGCGCCGTCGGCGTGGTGCGCGAGCAGCGCTGGATCGGCGTCGCGACGCTGCTCCAGCTCCGCGAGCAGCCGCGCGTGCAGTTCCGCCTTGCGGTGCGGCGCGATCGAGGTCTCCACCGCAATCCGGACCAGCTCGTGCCGGAACCGCAGGCCCGTCCCGTCGGGAACCAGGATCCCGGTCGTCACGCACTCATCGACCGCGGCGAAGGAGCCCGCCAGGACCGACGACAGCAGCGCCCGGTTCACCCGCGTCCCGATCACCGCCGCGGCCTCCACCATCTGGCGGGTGCCCGGACTGGACCGGGCCAGCCGCGCCCCCACCGCGTCGCGGACCGTGGGGGGCACCGATGGCCATCCGCTCGCCAGGATCTCGCTCACGTAGAACGGGTTGCCGCCGGTGACCCGGTAGAGTTCCCCGGCGTCCACGTCCCGGTCCACCGCGAGTGCCCTGACCGCATCCTGTGACAACGGCGGCAGCCGCATCCGCCGGGTGGCGCTCTGGGTGGCGAGGTTGCCGAGGACGACGCGGAGCGGATGATCGTCGCCCAGCTCATCGTCCCGGTAGGTGGCCAGCAGCAGCACGCTCATCCGGCCCAGCCGCCGTCCGAGGAAGCTCAGCAGGTCGATCGTGGCCTCGTCGGCCCAGTGGACGTCCTCGACCACGACCACGGTCAAGGTGCCGGGCGCGTGGATCTCGGCCAGGAAGGCCGCGAACAATCGGTCCCTGTGCGCCCCCTGGCGGCACAGGGCGTCGAGTTCCCCGCCGACCTGTGCACCGATGTCGAACAGCGGGCCCAGCGGACGGGGGGTCAGCAGCCCGTCGCAGGCACCCCACAGCCAGCGGGCACCCTTCGTATGCTGCTGGAACGTCTCCACAAGCGCGGTCTTCCCGATTCCCGACTCGCCCGACACCAGGACCAGCCGACCGTCGCCCAGCCTCGCCGCGCCGGCATACTCGGCCAGCGTGTGCATAAACGACGTCCGCTCCAGCAGCTCCATGACTTGAATTCCCCAGTCCCTAGCAACGATGGTGGCCCGCTCGCGGGCCCGTGGCAAGGCACCGGCCGCCGCCGGGCCGCGACCAGGCCCTGGTCGCCCGGCCTAGATACCCCACGGCTGGAAGGTGTCAAGCAGCGGCGGCTTCCAGGTGTTGCCAGGCGGTGGTTTCGTCGTAGAGCTGTTCGCGCTGGAGGCAGATGTGGAGGATGCCGACCCAGCGGTTGGCGAGCTGGCGCAGGGCCTGGCGGTGAGTCTTGCCGCGGGCGCGGAGCTGGTCGTAGTAGCGGCGGGCCCCGGGAGAGTGGGTGAGGGAGCAGAACGCCCATTGCTCCACGGCGTCGGCCAGCCGCCGGTTGCGGGCGTAGCGGGCCAGGACGATGCGGCTGCGCCCGGAGGCTTTGGTGATGGGTGACGTGCCGGCGTAGTTCTTGCGAGACTTGGGGCTGGCAAAACGGGTCCGGTCATCACCGAACTCACCCAGCACCCGGGCGCCCAGGATCGTCCCCAGTCCTGGCAGGGAACGGACGATCGTGGTGTCCGGGTGCTGGTCAAAATGCTCCGAGAGCGCTTGTTCGAGTTCGGCGATCTCGGCGGTATAGGCGCTGATGAGCCGGATCGCCGAGCGGGCCGCCGCGCTATATGCACGGGCGACGGCGGGCGGGGCATGCAGGTAATCCGCACGCAGCGCGGCCTGGATCTCGCCCGCCCGCGCCTCGATGTTGCGTTGCCGCCCAGCGCGGCGCAGCGCAGCAGCAATCTTGCTCCGCGACAGCGCCCGGCCCTGATCGGGGGCAGAAGCGATCGCGAGGATAGCTGTGGCGTCGCGGTCGGCAAGGTCGGTGCCGAAGGCGGCCAGGGCGGCCGGGTAGTACTCCCGCAGCGCCGAGCGCAGCGCGTTGACCTGCCGCTGCCGCGACCACACCGCTGACTGGTGGGCCCGGGCCAAGACCTTCACCGCCTCCGCCAGATCGGAATCCCCGGCGACCTGCCGGTGGTTGTGCCGGTCGGTGCGCACCAGGTCCGCCAGGACCTTGGCATCCCCCGGGTCGGACTTGGCCCCGGAGGTGGCATGGCGTTCCCGGTAGCGGGAAGCGGCCAGCGGGTTGACCGCATACACCTGATAACCCGCCGCCACCAGCGCCGTCACCACCAGCCCCCGGTCGGTCTCGATCCCCACGGCGACCAGTTCCCCCTCGTCGGCATGCGCGCCGATCAACGCATGCAGCTCACCGATACCGGTCACGCTGTGGCTGACCCGGCGCTGTTCCAGCACCCGGCCGTCGCGGCTCATCACGCACACATCGTGATGAGCCTCCGCCCAGTCCACCCCGGCGAAGATCACCCGCACCTCCTGATATCCGTCGCTGACGAGCCTGAGGAGGCAACGCGGCGACCTAATGGATCAGTGCTCCTGGCACGACACCCCACCAGCCCTGCAACCCCCTCACCAGCCTGCCGTGGCACGATCTAGACCTAGGACTCCAGGACCCGGGCTGGCCAGTGCTCACGGCAGACGGCTCGGAGATCAGCCTGTCCTACCGGACGAGCCGATCCACCCCCATTAGGGGCTGGCGTGGCGGGAGCCGTCGGCGAAGTTGCAGACGGCGTCGCGCAGCTGTTTGCTGACGGCCCAGCGGAAGGTGACGGCTTTGTGCTTGCCGGACTGGCGGGTGGAGGG
>Ga0207685_10000128_pt1 | contig 11349 bp, 12 predicted proteins | sample LARL111metaG_FD_184350 | JGI IMG/M metagenome (GOLD analysis project Ga0207685, IMG submission 184350) | Corn, switchgrass and miscanthus rhizosphere microbial communities from Kellogg Biological Station, Michigan, USA - LAR L11-1 metaG... | ecosystem: Host-associated > Plants > Roots >...
AGCAGTTGCAGCATTAGTAATATTATTTCCTTGTTGCTGCTGTTGTTGTTCTGGATGCTGTTGTAATTGCTTTTGTCTTGCCTCTGCTATCTTTATAATATCATCCTTATTTATCAAATAATGCAGGACCAGTGCATTTGGATAAGAGAATGGATCTATGGCCAATGATCTTCCTGTTATAGGAATACCATTAACTGTAGCATTGAAAGAACCTGCAAAACCACTGCCCACAAAGTTCTTCCAAGATTTTGGCAACCTGAGTTCTTCATGTACAAATATGTTCTGTTTCTGAATTCTAGACAAATTCCAGTCAAAGGGCATCTGCCAGGTTATATTCTTTGTATTAGGATCGAATTTGAAGTTGTGGACTCTGTCGTAGTAAGAGATAAGTGTAGTATTATATTTATGACCATTGCTAGGATCTGCTATGTTGTTACGAAAAACATCTCCTACGCTAAGATAAGAATCAAATTTTGGTGCTTGATCAGGTATGAAGAGGTTTCTATCGTTATCAATTCCAAAGATTTCTATGTGAATATGATATAGTCCTCCGGCATTTAGAACTGGACCTCTTAGGTTTATCGAACCACCTGGATCGGCCACCCATGCATTTTGAAATGGATCTCTTTCGCCATTAATTGTAACTTGTCCTCCGGTAGTGTTGATAGGCTCTATTTTTAGAGTTAATAAACCATTGTGAGCATGAAAAAAGTCCCTCAAAATTGGTTTGGTTCCTGGTGCCGCTTGAGCAGTGCCTTTAGTAACAGTAATATCATAAGTAACGTGTTGGATAGTTTCGTTGGTATTTGCATCAAATAGCCGCATTTGCAGATATGTATTACCTTTGGTATCAGTTGTTAGTATAGGAGGACTTACCTTCACAAAGAGACTTGCTTTTCTATTACCAACAGTAGCAGGAGGAAGATTTTCCTGAGTCAAGCCATCAGCATATGCTTTCTGGTTAAGGAAAAATGTATGGATTATGGGGAAAGATAATGTTAAGTTGCACAATAGGACTGCTGTAATTAAGAAACGTACACTAGTTGAAATCATATTAGCGCAGCCTATTTGATATTAATGAACAGACAAATATAATCATTAGTTATATATTAATCTAAAAGGATATAAGGGTTATTTAAGCGTCTGATATAGTTTAAACCCGATATTCAATTACTCAACTATTCAATTGTTGCGATTAGCTAGATAATTATATATCAGAAAATGGCATATTCACTTTAAACATAGATTTCTCATCGAATTGTCCAAGGCTGATAAAACAACAATATTTTAGAATGTACTTATAACATATAGCACATATATTCTATTTTTTATTCATACCTAAGTAATTGTATCAAAGTTACGGAAATAATTATATTGGTAATGCTAACGCTAACAACATACTATACTTCCTTTATACACATTTATTTGTGTATCTTAAATGAAGCAATTGCCGTCTCTATATCTTTGATATTCTTTTGATATGTTTCTGGTTTAGCAATGTATGTCAAGGTGTAAAGTCTCTCATTATGAACAGCAGTATTTCTAATTTTTAAAGCCCTCCTAATGCAGATGTTTTGAAAGTAATTTGCTTAGATGGGAAGCCAGATAAGATCGTGTTCATTATACTATAGTCAATAACATACGGATTTCGTTTCAAGTCCTTTATCTCTTATATATTTCGTGTATTTTGCATCTTCATCGCTGTTTGAGTACAAGATTTGCTTGCAATATTACTGGCATTCTGTTTGCATAGAGCGAATTTTTCAACAGTTATGGAAAACAGGGATTTCAGATTAGGAAATTGATTTTCTGGTGTTACAAATAGTACGTTTGAATAATTATTGTTTAGATTGATTTCAGAAATTTTCATCCAGTTATTAGGATAATCCATTTTAAATCCCAATCGAATATTTTGATATGTGCTTCTTTGATTTCTATTAGATATTCGTGTTAATATGGCGAAGGTAGATTTTTGCTGCGCTGATGCTACTATAGATATATTCAAAAGTACTATAATGACTAAAGTATAAGTCAATAGATTACAAGAACGTTTTTCTCGTCCATTAACGTGATGATGAGACCTAAACCGCGTAGATCTCATTAATTTATCCTATTATTGTTAAAACTGTTATTATCATGTTTACTTTTTATAGATGATACGACATTCTCGCTTTGCCTTAAACTGATGACGCTCCCTGCATATATTACAGCACTAAATATTATTCCTAGTGCAACAGTAGGACCAACTACGTCAGCATAGCTGAAACCTAGTTGTGGAAGGGCACTATTACTATTATTTTTATTGTTACTCTGCGATGATGAAGGAGTAGAAAAAGGAGAACCAGCTGAATTCGTACTCGATTGCAATGGATTTAAACTTGGTTTGATTACGCTAAGAGAGTCACCTCGTTGTTCTGCAAACCATATATTACCGCTTGAATCACTAGTTAACCACTGAACAAAGGGGCTCCTTGCTGGAATATTTACTTCTTTGTGTGCTCCTGTTCTCGGATCAATGACTGATATCTTATTTAATACATGTTCTGCAACCCATATATTATGATAATTATCAAATTCCATACCAAATGGTAGACCCTTGGGATCAAGACCAGAATATCTTTTGAATATTTTCAGTATGGGGTTAAACATAGTTATTGCATGACCATCGTGTTCTGTTATGTAAATATCGTCAGTATCCTGATCAATTAATAATGCAGTGGGACTCTTTAATGGAGAGCCATTTTTATAACCGCTAAGATTGCTGCCTGAACTATTATTCTTTGGTTCATATTCAGCAATTTTATAGCTCTTGTGAGGATCTATGCTAGCTATCTTGCCAGATCCACCTTCTGCAATCCATACCAATCCATCACTCCATGATGTAGTATACAGTTCACAAAATTCAGCACTTACATTGCAGAAATCTAAATACGTCTGATATTGGGATTTTGTAATGTTTCCCTAGACATTACTATTAGATGGTGGATAAGATATATAATGAATATATGGTTTCTACAAACATAGAAAATGGAAAAATATATTACTTTTTAGTATACGATTCCACAATTGTAAACATAGAAAATATATTTCATCAAAAGGTAATGGTGTTACATGATTCAACAAGATCCTGTATGTGTTATGATGATTGATGAAAGTCGTAGCATGTGTTAGAAGTAAATGGATAAAAAGTTATCTGTGTTGTGCAGCCTTTAAGAGTCAGTTTGATCAAAATTCTGGCGAATGTGGATTTTAATACAACAATATCCACAATAGTTTAATAGTAATGTAATAAACTATATTATTATTTTATAACTATTGTGGATTCGATATATCGAACCGTTACATTTATCTAATATGTTATCATAATATTATTGATTCGTATGATGCAGCAATCAGATCTTGTTTATATGGTTAGAATCAATGGAGTCTTGCCAGACATAAGTACAATAGGAGATGAGCAGGAATCAGAACGCGCAGCAGAAGTGAAAAAGTATGGTATTAGTGCAAACACTTCGTGTTCATTGTTCTTAATGAACAAGAAAGCATTAAAAAGTCCTTTGCCAATTGGATCTATGCAAAATTCTGGGAGTCAAGCAGCATCTGAAAATCAGTTGACTTTTCATCTACTTGTTGATATTGGTAATGGAGTTTTGGACAGTTTGCAGTCTATCAGAAATATATCGGATCTCACTTCTACCAATACTCACCTTAGGACACCAGTTGGTAATTCTAGAACCTCAGGAATGATGGGAATTACAAAAGACGCGTCAGATAGATTTCAGGATGCATTTTATCTACCAAATGCTCTTCTCATAACCCATGCACATGATGATCATATACAGGATTTACCATTACTATTGGAAAATATAAGGCAATTATCCAACGATGCTATCTTTGAAATATTTTGTACAGCACAATGTCGGGATCAGATTCTTGCCAAATTCCCGGTCATTACTAAAATGGTTGATGGTAGTAACGCAAACTCCAAAATATCTTTTAAGGTTATAGAACCAAACAAGGCCTTTGAGGTAGGTCCACTGTCAATCACACCAATAGAAGCTTATCACGGTGAAAACTCGGCAGGTTCAGTAATTTATGTCGTCAGACTGCCTGACAACAAGAAGATAGTCATTGGTTGGGACTTTCTATCCTTAAAATCTGCAGATGAGAGTTTATTGTGGAATCCTGATCTATTGATTTTAGGGACACAGAGCTTTAATCAGCATCCTGAAACTGGCTTGATATCTGTTACAGAATCGTTTAATATAGTTAGAGAATGGAATGCCAAACAATGTTACTTAGTTCATTACAGGGGTTTATCAGATTTTGAAAATGCAAAAAATCAGTGGTTTAGAGGGCCTGCCAAACCTATGACGTCAGACGAATTGCAAGAGACAATAGATTCATACCTTAAGATTACGGGAAATGATGGTAAATTCAAAATTACAGTAGCAAGAGAGGGAATGCTCTGGACTGACAAGGATAATATTCCAATGTCAATGTCAATATCAAATACAACTGGACATGAAGAATCAAATCTTGGCAAGAGCCAAACTGAACAGTCATCATCTAATAGTCCAGAAGAATCTAATAATATGCTGGAACTAGAAGCACTACAAAAGTATGTCATGAGGATTGAAAAAGAGGACAAAGAGAATAAAGTGAAACTCACCATTGAGGATAAGATCAATAGATATGATCTAAGATTTGTTCGACCGCATAAAGAAATTACAAAGGGTAACGCAAATGCTAGTAAAGAGGAGAATTATATACTCACAGCTGAAGGTGAAAAAGGGATGCTCGCAAAAGGTCCCGCGTTACATATGGAGACTTCTCCAGCTAAATTAAATGACTCAGGGGACCAAGAAGCCTTTGTTGCAAGGGTTAGAGCGTACAAGGGAAAGAAAGATATGTTCAATGATGAAATAATACTTAACAAGATAGATGGGATGAAACTAAATAGGTTCATTAAAGAAAACTTTTAGAGTAGGATATTAGCATGAGGGCCAACCATCATTTATTTGAAATCTTGGTTGTCTGCACAATGTCTATACTTATGACTTTGGTGATGATAGCAGCATCTCCTTCTACATACGGACACACTTTTTCCCAGAATGAAAATTCATTGTTTCTTACTCGAGTAGCTCAAGCGCATTCTCAGTTAAATCTAATTGAAAATCTGGTTTTAAATGGCACTAGTACTACTACTGCTACTAATAATAATAGTAATAATAATAATGCCAAATCAGTTCAAGCCCATGTGATGCAGACAATAGCACTATTAAACGAAAAAGATCCCGTAAACAATTTTACATGGAGTCAGGAAATTGCAGAAAAAAATCAACGGGTTGCAAAGGATCTTGCTAGGGAATTAAATGATTTGAAGATTTCCTTAAGCCAAGATACACCTACAAACGGCCATTAATAATAAACCTTCGCTATCCAATAACAGCTCTGTCATTCAGGACAAAATAGATAAGCTTGGTGGACTACTAGATGAGGCTATATCTGCAAGAGTAAACAAAGACGCTGTAAATAATTCTACAAATCAGGCGCTTGTGCTGGCTAATATTGGAAATGAAATATTTTATAGCTACGGTCAGGCACTTGGATTTCCATATCCAAAGTTGGCTAACATGGTCGCAACAATGAAATTGAATGTCAATAGCAACAACAACAGCAACAACAACAACAAGATACCCGCCATGGCTAATAAAGTCAATATAGCTAATGAATCACAATATCAGAATGCAAAGGCATATGTCAAGCAAGCTCAAGAAATTGTTTCAAAGTATCTTAAGTCGCCAGCCTCTAATAATAAAAATGCAGCTCCAGATATACAATTGCAGCTTAACAAGGTCATTTCGCAATTAAAAATGACTATAGATAACAAAGGTTCGTTCAGTACCGTGATGCATCTTATTCATATACAGCTACATCCGAGATTGATAGCTAACTATAAGATTACTTAGGATAACCTATCACTTCTTTTGCATATACAAAGCAAAGTGCTAATAATATCAAATATTATTTTGGGTAAATAGATAACCAGTTATCCTGGAAGTGAATTCTTTAGTTCAAAATAAAGTATGTGAAAAAGTAGTGTGGTAAATTATCTTCTCCCATTTGCACTCTGAAGGTACCAAAAGTTGCTAGTGCAGTTCTAAAGAAATCAACTAATTCGCTACTGTTTATTATTATCCCTTTTTTGTCTCCTACTTTTTCCTCTTTAATTGCTCGATAAGCCCAATGGCTTTCCTTTATTTCCTTTATATTACCTAAGTCAATACTATCTTCTTTTTTGATCCATGATAATAGTTGCCGATTATCATGTTCGATTAATTCTTCAATATGAAGATAAAGTAGCTTTTGGCCATATACAGTAATAATGGAAGATGCTATTAATGTAAATAAATCACTTAATTTCTTGCGCGCTTCGTTATTTTTACTTACAAGGTCAAGAACATTGCACTTGCTGATTTCCAGTACTTTTTTGGGGTCGCATTCGTCTCCAGAAAATTTTTCTCGCATTAGTAACTTCATTCCCTCTTCTTCATTATTATACGCAAAGTCAATCCAATGGGATAAACACATGTTGCAAATACGACCTCTAATATTTATACCAGTCCATCTGGATTTTTATGTAACTTATCGTACTCTTCTAGCTCTCTTTTTGTATAATTTCTATGTAATGTCTTCACAAAGTTATACACGAAGATAAACTGGGTAATGCCGATTGTAAGGGCAAAAAATAAAAGAGGAGGCATAGCCCAATGATAGATGACTGGCATATCTGCTTCTCTACGAATTGCACCATGCATACCGATTATACCAAATAGTATTGCTAATCCAAATCCACCAAAAATAGTAAGCCAAAAATGTATTTCACCCAAAGTCTTACTCATGTGCTTTTTCGTAAGATCTGGAAATATTGCATAGAGTATACCAAAGGCTATTAGAAGAGGACCCAATAGAAGAGAGAGATGAATGTGAGAAGGCATCACCATCGTATTATGCAAATATATAATGCCAACGAAACAAGGATAAAACTATAATTTCAATCATAAACAGGCATCCAGTGCATCTAAAATCTTTATCAATTAGGACACAGAACATGGAATTATCGTCTAGATGCATAACCTATCATATGCGCAGACTAACTAATATTATAATATCTTAATGTCTTCTACAAAGCCATGGATTAGATATGTAACAAAGAGGCAATTTTTTGATATACGTTTTATATTTTGTATGAAATTATGTGTAGCAATAATGACTTAGTACTTAATGCAGGACAGAGCTTAATTATAACGTTGGCCTAATTTCAAGGCAGTGCGAAACTCAAGCTATCTCAGACCCTCAAACAGTAACATCGTAGTGTTATGAATTCGAATATTTAATGGTCTTTCAAATAATTCTTTGAAAATGCTCTCTAATAATGTCTTATTGTACAAAGCCCAATTTTCCCCCAAATCATACTTCATTATATATGTATGCTTACCATCGTTCACAATGTGATTGATATCTACAGAACGGTTTTCATCCATATCTCAAGCCACTTTGGAAAATAATTCATGTCTATATTACCTTTCATGAACAGGACCATGTCTTTTATTGCATTCTTACCAATTGTCGTTACCATGTCTTGGATCTCATCTTTGTTCGTTTTTTGGAACATCCGGATTACTACTGGTTTTGCCACTGGTACACTTCCCATGTCCGGCATAAACATATCCCATTCAGTAAACTCTCTAAGGATTTGGTTAAGATATGAATTTAGGCTCACATTATGACGACGCCTCTATGCGGATTCTTTCCAAAATAGTCTTTTTCGATTCGAAAAGTTGCACCAGCAGGTCCCTTACTTTAGTTGTAATTTGTTCCAGAATCCGATATAGAATTCATCATTAGCATGAAATTAACAATATATCTATGACACTAATAGATAAGTCTAACCGTTATATACATCAGTCAAATCTGTAATCTCGCTTGTTAAAAACTATAAAGAAATATTGATAGAAAATTCATCCTGAGTTTAGACGAATTTGATGAAATCATTCATCTAATATTCAGAACCATTTTGTAGATTGGTCTTGTTCAGGCTTGGTCTTATAGCAACTCAACATGCATAGTATAAATCAATCAGTAATAGCCTCATCTACTATAAAGCAGTAACCCTAGTTCATTTCAATAGGTATTATCTAAATTTATAATTTAGTTATTGTATATAATTTGCACATCTAAACGTGCACGCTTTAGATTGTAGCAGTTTGTGATATAGTATATGAATAGCCAACGGCAAAATGAATATCATTACTTTTGTCGTTCCAATCATCTGCGTAATGGGTTTGTCATATTAGCCAGTGGATTGCTTAAATTAGTTAAGGGATTCTTTTTCATTAGAAACATGGGATTTGTCATATTTCTCATAGAATTTTCTGTACCAAATCCAGTTACTCCTGTATTATTTGTGCCAGTCATATTGCTAGTTTTTGATGTAATGCTATGATCATGAAAGATTATAGTGGCTCCTGTGGCATTACTGTGATATATCCTATCTGTTATGTTGTCTTGTTGTTGTCCTACCGCGTCTACAAATTGGCTATGATGTAATAATGGGGACGTAGTTGTTATAATTATTATAATCAGTATGGATATTCCAAAAAGTACTTTTATTACATCGATGAATTTAATATGCATTGGAATCACTTTATTATCAAATAGGTCTTGTAAAGCCAATAAGTAAACAATAGGATACTATAAAATTTAATGGTTTTGAGTAATAGTCAATATATGTGAAAGGAATTTTCCTGGTTTTATAAAAGCTACATAATTGCTAGTTTCGTGATTATTTTCACATAGATTAACCCGAGCACAACACGTAGACTTGACAATTAAAATTTTTTAGTGCTTTCTTTTGATTATATTTGAATGCTTGTGTTTTATGTCATGACATATACCTAAAACTATAAGAATAATGCTCTAGAGCCTAAAATAAGATGATGGAAAGCCCTTATCAGAAGATCTAAATTAAAAATATCTTTTTGGCTTTTTTCAAATAGCTCAAAGGCCTTGCAGAAAATGTGGAGCAGGTATAAAACCAGATTCTAGACAATTAATACCTACTTTATACTACTTCTGATATACGATTATAGAATATATTAGACAACAATTATAAAAACGATCAATGGCGGTTAATCAAGTCAAATTAATATAATATTAACTGGGTAATTCCAGCTTGTTTTTAAGATCCTTAAATCTATTTCTGACTGTTACCTCTGTTACGCCAGCTGCTTTTGCAATGTCTATTTGAGTCTTATTTTCACCACTTCCTAGACAAGACAGATAAATGACAGTTGCTGCCATACCCATTGGGTCTTTTCCTGCGGATATCTCTTTTTCAGTAACTTGATTCATTATAGCCATGGCTCTTCTCTTTGTTCGTTCATTTAGACTTATTTTATTTGCCACCTTTACAATACACTTCATAGGATCTAAAATTGGGATAGATATCCCAAGTTCAATGCTGAGAATTCTATATGCCTTAGATATCCTCTTCTCCCTAACAGAGCTAGCTTGCGCAACCTCACCTAGGGTCTTTGTGATTCCTAGTTCTCTGCAAGCCGCATAGACTGCGGCACCTAAAACAGTATCTATTGTCCTTCCTCTTACTATTCCTTTTTGTTGAGCCTTTCTATATGTGTAAGCAGTTTTTTCGACTACTGCATCTGTTAAACCTAACTTATCCTTTAATCGGAATAGTTTGTGAAATGCAATCATGAAATTCCTATCAGTTGATTTGTGAAGTTGTGTTCTAAGATTCCATGTTCTTAATCTTTGCATCTTCGAATATGTGGCACTATCCAATTTATGGCCACTGGCATCTTTATCTGTTCTTCCAATCGTAGTGGATAAACCCATATCATGGTATGCAATAGAAGTTGGAGGACCTAGTCTGACCTTATTATAGTCTTGCTCATTGCCAAATGTGCGTGAATCCGGCCTTGCACTATCTTCGAGGCGATCATTAATTACCATACCACATTGGGAGCAAATTAATTCACCAGATTCGACATCCGTTATAACTGTTGATACCCTATAATGGCCATACTCATGAACACGATTGCTATCACAGACCGGACATGTTATACTTGTAACTTCATTTTTCATTGTAACGAATAATCGTCGACAACATATTATGTAATATATTGTAGAAAAAACTACTTAAAGCTTAGTCACTTTACCACGTTTAAATCTGTTAATCCATGGCGCTGAACAATTTAGATTTCATTAGTTATTTTTATTTATTATTCTATAGAATCTTGCTAATGTCACAAATGCATCTTTAGGTTTTAGGTTTTGGAGATATCTTGTTAAAGTTGGAATATTATAAGACGGAACATCTAATTTTTTTACAATAATGTATTTGCTTTGGGATATACTCTTTTAAATAAAGAGATCCACATATATGAGTCCGGCAAAATGGTGTAGCGGGTTTCTGTTCCGTTCCCAGTTGCACTATTTGGTAAAGAGGAAAGGCCAAATACGGAACTGGCCGAAAAAGCCTCTTACATGCGGGACTAGTTATCTGTTGTTCATCCATACAGAAGTAAAATTTGGGCCATGTTTTCATCTCTGGTATTAGAAGGCATATGACAACGTTCTATTATTCTTTTATCTTATACGAGTCCAAGATATCCCATTATTTATACGAATAAGGCATGGGATGAGATGTAGATTAGTAATATTCGTAATATGAATAAAAAATAGTTGTTTGCCCTATTCGTTTCACTACTTCGTAGAGCTTGAGTTAGATGCGCTTTGATTTAATGGAGCACCACCTATAAATTTGCCAGGAGAAGATGACGCATTTTTAGTCGATAGCATTCCAAGTGTCTCCTTTGGAGAGCCTGCTAGTCCACCACCCGTTTTGTTTGTTTTGGTCATATTTCCACCCGTATTATTCTGGGCATATACTTTGGATACTATCGCTGGTGCTGCAACTAGACTCATTGACAACAATGCTATACTGAGGGCCACGCCCGCAACTATACTTGCTAGATTTTTGTTCATTTGTCTTAAGGTAAATTGTATTCTATATAACTATTGTAAATTATTAGCCAACATTAATCAATTGAATATATATTATTATCTGATTCTGCCAAGTATAAATCTTTTATTCAGTCTATGTATTCAATCTCTGAACGAGGATCCATATCTAGTCGCTTTTTTTGGGTTGGTTGCCAGTTCAGGAAATGTAGAGGACTTTACAAGGTTTAGCGAAAAGATGATTGTTAGATGCGAAACTATATCATATACATAGTTCTTTAATAAGATGGCGACTAAAGT
>Ga0207685_10000130_pt1 | contig 11112 bp, 10 predicted proteins | sample LARL111metaG_FD_184350 | JGI IMG/M metagenome (GOLD analysis project Ga0207685, IMG submission 184350) | Corn, switchgrass and miscanthus rhizosphere microbial communities from Kellogg Biological Station, Michigan, USA - LAR L11-1 metaG... | ecosystem: Host-associated > Plants > Roots >...
ACTGGGCCGCCTCCACCGCGCTGGCGCTGGCGGTCTACGCGAAGACCGGCTCGGCCGTGTGGCTGTCGGTGAGCTTCCTGCTCACACGCCTCCCGTCGGCGCTGGTGGCCCCGGTCTCCGGAATCATGGCGGACCGGCTCGACCGCCGCCGCATCATGATCACGTGCGACCTGCTCGGGGCGGTGACCTATGCGAGCATGGCGGTCACCAGCGCGCCGCTGCCGCTGATCGTGCTCGGCTCGCTGGCCGCATTGCTGCATGCTCCGTTCGGCCCGGCGTCGCGCGCGGCCGTGCCGAACCTGGCCGGGGCGGCGGACCTGTCCTGGGCGAACGGCACGCTGAGCGCGGCCAGCAACGTGGGGGGGCTGGCTGGCCCGGCGCTCGGTGGGGTCCTGTACGCCGTGGTGGGCGCGGGGCCCGCGTTCTGGGCCAACGCCGCCTCGTTCGTGGCCTCGGCGGGCTGCATCGCGGCGATCGGTGGGCGGTTCCGCGCCGAAGCGCCGCCGTCCTCCGCGGGCGGGGAGAGTTCCTCCGCGGGCGGGGAGAGCGGGGTGTGGGCGGGCGTGCGCTTCGTCTGGCGGCACGGGACCCTGCTGACCTTGACTGCCGTCGGCGCCATCACGTTCATGGCGACCGAGATCGCCGCGGTGGCCGACCTGCCGCTGATCCACGAGTTCGGCGTGGGCGGCGTCGGGTACGGGATCATGAACGTCGTGTGGGGGGTGGGCGCTCTGATCGGCTCGCTGGTGGCGGCGAGGGTCGTGACCTCCCGCAGTGAGCCCGCGGCGGCCGTCCTCGGCTGCCTGGTCTTCGGTGTCTTCGTGGCGGCGGTCGGCCTGTCCCCGTGGTTCGCGCTCGTCCCGCTCTTCTCGCTGCTGTTCGCGTTCAGCGACGCGTTCGCCTTTGTCGGCTTCAACGGGATCTACCAGCGCCGGACTCCGGACGCGATCCGCGGGCGGGTGTTCGCCGCCGTTGGCGCCGTCATGACGCTCGCCACCGCGGTGGGCTTCGGGTTCGCGGGCTTCCTGGTCGATGCGGTGAGCTGGCGCCCGGTCTACCTCGGCGGCGGCCTGGTGGACGTCGCCTGCGCGGTGGCGCTGGCCCTGAGCCTGCGGTGGGCCCCCTGGCGGCGGGCGGAACCCGGACCGGTCCCGCGCGCCACCGGGCCCTGACGAGCATGCGGGCCGCCGCGATCGTGATCAACAGCACCCTGGCCCGGGACCTGGGCCGGTTCCGCCGGCGATGCCGCGAGGCGGCGGCGGCCGGTGGCTGGGAACCGTCCTTCCTGGAGACGACGCTTGACGAGCGGGGGCTCGGGCTGGCGGGCGCCGCCGTCGCGGCCGGTGCCCGGCTGGTCGTCGCCGCGGGCGGTGACGGCACGGTCCGGGCCTGCGCGCAGGCCCTCGCCGGTACCCAGGTTCCGCTCGGGATCGTGCCGCTGGGCACGGCCAACCTGGCGGCGCGGGCGCTGGGCATCCCGCCCAGGCTCGGCGGATCGCTCGCCGCCGCGTTCGGCGGGCACGAGCGGCGGATCGACCTGGCCGTCGCCGGGGCCGCCGCCGGCGACGCCGGCGCCCCGGCCGGGGGCGGCGCCGCGGGGCTGACCTTCGCCGCCATGGCGGGCATCGGCCTGGACGCCGAGGTCGTCGCCGCGACGCCGCGCCTGCTGAAGCGGCGGGCCGGCTGGCTCGCGTACGCCGTGGCCGGGGCCGCGCACCTGGCCGGCCGGGGCGAGCGCTTCACGGTGCGCCTCGACGATGACGAGCCGCTGGTCAGGCAGGCCCGGTGCGTGGTAGTGGGCAACGCCGGGCTGCTGCCCGGCGGGTTCACCCTGCTGCCGCAGGCGCGGCTGGACGACGGCCTGCTCGACGTGGGGATCCTGGCGCCCTCGGGGGCGGCCGGCTGGCTGCGGGTGGCGCACCGGGTGCTGGCCCGCAGCGGCCGCGGCGGCTCCCAGCTGGAACGGCACCAGGCGCGTCGGGTCGAGATAAAAGCTGAGACAGAACTTCCGCGCGAGGTAGACGGCGAGGTGATCACGCCGGGCCGCTCGCTAACCGTTACGCTGCTCCGACGTGCACTTACCGTGCGCGTCCCGCCTCCCGGCCGGCGATCCGGGGCCCGTGTTTAGCCATCCGGAGCGGGAGCAGGCACCATGGTGGGGACCACACGATAGTTCTGGGGCAAACGGAGTGGGTGGTATGCGGCTGCGGGCGGGCGTGGCGATCGACCTGGGCACGGTTAACACGCTGGTTTATGTCGCCGGGCGGGGGCTCGTGATCGATGAGCCGTCCGCGATCGCCCTTGACCGGGCGACCGGCAAGGTCACCGCCGTGGGGGAGGGCGCGGACGTCCTGGCCGGGAAGGAGCCGCAGGGCGTCGACGTCATTCACCCCCTCCGGGACGGGGTCGTCGCCGACCTGGACGGGGCGGTGGCCATGCTGCAGGGGTTCCTGCGCCGGGCCGGCCTGCGCCGTGGCCTGCTGCGGCCGTCGGCCGTGGTCTGCGTTCCCGGCGGGGCCACCTGGGTCGAGCAGCGATCCCTGGCGGTGGCCGCCGGGGCGGTCAAGCCCCGGTGCAACGTCAGGCTCGTCGAAGAACCGGTCGCGGCCGCCGCCGGGTCCGGCCTCGGCCCGGCGGACGGGTCGGGCGCGTTCATCGTGGACATCGGGGGCGGGACTACCGAGGTCGCGGTGGTGACGAGCGGCCACCTGGTGCGGGCCGAGTCGCTGCGCCTGGGCGGCAACGCCATGGACGAGGCGATCGTGCATGCCGTCAAGGCCGACCTCGGCCTGCTCATCGGCCGCAACGCCGCCCGGAACCTGAAGATGAACCTGGGTCTCACCGACGCCGGGACCGGGTGGGTGGAGACCGTCGGCGTGGACGTGGCGAGCCGCACCCCCCGGGTCGAGCACGTGACGGGGCGGCTCGTGGCCAGGGCGCTGGAGCACATCGTCGCGATGATCGTGGCGTCGGTGCGGGAGATGCTGTCCGACATCCCGCCGAACCTCGCCGAGGACGTGGTGCGCGGGAAGATCCGCCTGGCCGGCGGCGGGGCGCTCCTGCCGGGCCTGGCCAGCCGGATCGAGGTCGCCACCGGCATCCCCGTCTCCGTCGTCGACGACCCGCTGCGGTGCGTCCTGCGGGGAGCGGCCGAGATTCTCGAGCACGGCGCGGGGCGCTCAGCCGGGATCGGCTGAGCGCGACGGGCCGCCGTTACTGCCGCCCGCGGCGCCAGCGCGGCTTGCGCTTGTCCAGGAACGCCCGCATGCCTTCCCGCGCGTCCGGCAGCTGGCTGGTCGCGGCCATCACCTCGACGGCGTAGGCGTAGGCCTTCGGCTGGTCGAGATCGATCTGCGCGTACAGGGCCTGCTTGCCGATGGCCTTGCTCTCCGCCGACCCCCGCGTGACGCGTTCCAGCAGGTCCGCGACCGAGGAATCCAGCTGCCCGGCCGGGACCACGCGGTTGACCAGCCCCCAGTCCTGCGCGGTCCAGGCGTCGATGACGTCGCCCGACAGGGCCATCTCCATGGCCCGCTTGCGGCCGACGTTGCGGGCGACCGCCACCATCGGGGTGTGGCAGAACCAGCCGCCCTTGCCGCCGGGCGCGGCGAAGCCGGCCGTCTCGCTGGCCACGGCGAGGTCGGCGCTCGCGACCAGCTGGCAGCCGGCCGCGGTGGCCAGCCCGTGCACCCGCGCCACCACCGGCTGGGGCACCTGCTGGATCAGCGTCATCAGCTCGGTGCAGGTCGCCAGCAATGAGCGGACCGCCGGCAGGTCGGCGTCCACCACGTCGGCGAAGTCGTGCCCGGCGCTGAACACCGGGCCGTTGCCCGCCAGCACGATGCCCAGCGCGTCGCTGTCCCCGATCTCGCGCAGCGCGGTGATCAGCTCCTGCATGTGCGCCCGGGACAGGGCGTTGCGCCGCTCCGGCCGGTTCATGGTGACGGTCGCGAAGTCACCTGACCGCTCGACCAGGATGTGCTCGAACCCCATCGCGGCCTCCTCTTCTCCCTCGCAGCCTACGCCCGTCCCGGCGGCCGGCCGGGGCGGTCGGTCCGGGCGGTCAGGGGATGGCGGGCGGTCACGGGCCGGCCGGCGGTCACGGGCTGGCGGGCCGGGCGAGCGCCGGTATCTGCGTGGTGAGGAGGTCCAGGGCGGATGCCTGTGCGGTGATGGTGGACGCGCGGAACGGCCCGGCCCAGTCGAGGCCGAACGAGCTGCCCCTTCTGTCGCGGGCCCACACGGCCACGGCGTTGCGGCGCATGTACGCCTGGTACGCGGCGCCGCCGACGCGGTCGTAGAGCAGCTTCAGGTTCGCGATGAAGATGCCCTTGAACATCGGCGCGTCCCGGCCGCACGAGCGGGGGCGGCACGGCTCACGCAGGATGCCGTGCGGGCTGAGCTTGGGGCTGCGGATGACGGCGTGGGCGACCTTGCCTGCCGTGACGAGGAAGGATCGGCGGCCCGTCATCTTGGCCATGGACACCATGGCGCCGATGAGCATGCCCTGGTTGTAGGTCCAGGTCGGTGAGTGCAGCTTGGGCCGGCAGCGGGCCGACAGGCCATCGACGACCAGGTGGGAGGGGGTGAGCATGCCGCTGTCGGAGAACCATCGCCACTCCCGGAGGGCCCAGCGGGCGTACCTGGTGTCCCCCGGGGTCGCCTCGTGCAGCAGGGCCGCGTCCGCCATGAACGTCTCGTTGGTGATGGCGTTCTTGTACGTCCGGCGGTGGGCCCATTGCTGGCCGCCGCCGCACACCGGGGTCCAGCCCTTGGTCAGGGCGGCGAAGACCGACTTGGCCTGGCGCAGGTAGGCCCGGTCGCCGGTCAGCCCGTAGGCCCTGATCCAGGTCAGCACCCACCAGCCTTCGTCGTCGTAGTAGTTGTCCCGGAAGGTGTCACCGCGGTGATGTGCCTGGTAGGTGGCGTTCAGGTCGCCCAGGTAGGCCTGCGACCCGGTGGCGTGCATGAAGCCGATGGTGGCCGACAGGGCGCTGGCGGCCTGCCACAGGTGGGTGGCGGTGTAGGCGTCGCCGACCTTGGCCTGCAGCCGCGCGACCGCGGCGGCTGCCTCGGCGGTGAACGGGCTGTCTCCGGCCGTGGCGGCGGGGCCGGCCGGCCCGGGCGGCGCCGTCTGCCGGTGAGCGGCGGACCTCACGTAGCCGATGCCCAGAACCGACAGCACGGTCACCACGATGATCATCGTGGTGATTCTCGCGGCGGACCCGCGCCGGCGGTGACGGCCGCCTCCAACCGCCTCGTTCGTCCAGTCCCGCATCGCCCTGTCTTTGCTCGGCCCGCCTGACGGGAGCCCGGCCGGACGCGCCTGGGGCTCGCTTCACTGGCGGCCGGCCGGGGCTGGGTGCCGGTGAACCGGACAGTAGCCGACGAAGCTGAGTACCCGGCATGGGCTGGATGAGCGGTGGGCGAAAGTTGGGGACCGGGCCGGGGCCGGTGGGGGAGAATCGGGTGGTCGTGTCTTCGCTCCCGTGCACGTCCGGCGCACCATGTGCCCTACTCTGTGCCTGGACATGCCAGATGCCGTATTCGTGCCGTCAGGGGACAGATGACCAGTCCTGGCTCCCGCCGCCCGGCCGCTAGGGCCCGGCTGCCGCGGCGCTCGCCGCTGCGCGCGCTCACACCGCTCGGCGTGGCGCTGTGCACGCTGACGCTCATCTCCTGCATGAGCGCGCCAACCCATTCGGGTGCGGCCCGGCGATCGGACGGGCAGCCGGCGGACGCCGGGCAGACATCGTCGGCCGGGCACGCAGCCTCCGGCGCGGCTGCCTCCGGGTCGGCCGCCTCGGGCCGGGCCACGGCGAGCCCTGACGCCCTGCCCGCGCTCACGCCGGCCCAGAAGGCCGGCCAGCGGGTGATCTACAGCTACACCGGGCTCGAGCCGCCGGCCACGTTGCTGAACTGGATCCGGCACGGCCAGGTCGGCGGGGTCATCTTCTTCGGCGGCAACATCTCCAGCCGGGCCCAGATCGCCAGCGTGATCTCCGAGCTCAACCAGGCCAACGCCAGCCCGCTGAACCCCATGCGCGCCGTTCCGCTCCTGCTGATGACCGACCAGGAGGGCGGCCTGGTCCGTCGCCTGCCCGGGCAGCCGCTGCTCTCGGAGAAGCAGATCGGCGAGTCAGCCGATCCCGCGGCCGCCGCGAAGGCCGCCGGAACCGGCGCCGGGAAGAACCTGGCCGGCGTCGGCATGAACGTGAACCTGGCGCCGGTGGTTGATGTCTTCCGCAAGGCCGGCGACTTTGATGACCAGTTCGGCCGCTCCTACAGCACCGACCCGCACGTGGTGTCGTCGCTCGGCGCCGACTTCATCACCGCCCAGCAGGCGACCGGCGTGGCGGCGACGGCCAAGCACTTCCCTGGCCTCGGCGCGGCGACCAAGTCGCAGAACACCGACGCGGCCCCGGTGACCCTGAACGTGACCCTGCACGCCCTGCGCACGATCGACGAGTTCCCCTACCGGGCGGCGATCGCCGCCGGGGTCAAGCTGGTGATGCTGTCCTGGGCCAGGTACTCGGCGCTGGCCCCGAAGACGCCGGCCGGGCTGTCGTCGGCCATCGTCAACGGCGAGCTGCGCCAGCGGCTCGGCTTCAAGGGCGTCACGATCACCGACGCGCTGGAGGCCGGCGCGCTGCGGTCGTTCGGCACGACCAGGAGCCGCGCCACGCTCGCGGCCAAGGCGGGGATGGACCTGATCCTCTGCTCGGTCCAGCGGCCCAGCCAGGGCCAGCAGGCGAGGATCGCCCTGGCGAACGGGCTCACCACCGGGACGCTGAGCCCGACCGTGTTCAACGCGGCGCTGAACCGGGTCGTCGCCCTGCGCTCCAGCCTCGGCAGCTAGGGCATGCCCTCATGGCCCGCCGCGGCCAGCTCACTATCGCGCGGTGAGCGCCCCACTACCGGCTAAAGGATGCAATCGACCTGCACCCTCATGGAGGCGTGATCCGATACGTCGTTGCTGGCCCTCAGCCAGAATGGCGTGGCCCGGGATGTGGCAAGCCGGTTAACGGAGCCGCTGGCCCTTCCGATGACCTCGCCGTGAATGTCATAGAACGTTACGCCGAGAATGGCGCTCAGCTCGCTCGCGCAATTATTGACGGCCTCACCGTAAATCTTGTACCGGCCACGGCTGCCCGCCGTCACCTCGACGTTGGTGAGGGTGATCTGCTCGGCGGGAAGATCGGTCACAGACGCTCCTTGGCCGTCGATAAGCCCGGCACCATCAACCCTATGCCACCGCGCCGGGCGTCGACAGGCCGTTGACGGCCAGGAAGCGCTCGATCATGGCATTCACCTGGCCGGGCACCTCGAGCTGGTTGAAGTGGCCGGCCCCGACCGTCTGGCCGACGGTGATCGCCGGGCACAGGCGGCGCAGGTCGGCGGAGGCGTTGGCGGGGACGGCCGAGCCGATGGAGACCACCGGTACCGTCGCCCTGGCCAGCGTGCTGGCGTCGAATTCGCCCATGACCCGCATGATCTCGGCCGCGATGGCCGGCGGGGTGCCGGGCATCTGCTCGATGATGGCGGCCCGCCGGACCGCGTCGGTGGGCAGGAACATCCCCTCCACGAATTTCATGCGCCATGCCCCGTCGCCGTCCGCGGCGACGGCGCCGACGGACTCGCGGAAGAACGCCTTGGCCCGCTCGTTCGTGATCGGTGCCGGGTCGACCATCACCAGCGCGCGGATGGCGCCCGCCCGGGCGGCACAGGCCAGGCCGACCAGGGCGCCCAGGCTGTGGCCGACCAGCACGGGCGGGCCGAGCCCGGCCGCGCGGGCCACGGCGAGCACGTCGCCGGCCAGGACGTCGATGTCGTAAACCCCGGGCCCGGGCGCGGGACGGCTGCTGTCGCCGTGGCCGCGCAGATCCATCGCCGCGACGGCGTGCCCCGCCGCGAAATGCCGGAACTGCGGGGCGAAGTACGAGCGGTCGCACGCCCAGCCGTGCACGAAGATCATCGGGGGGTCGCCGGCGCCCGCGGTGTCATAGGCCAGCCGCACGCCAGCCACGGAAACGGACGCCGCCATCGTCATCACCCGCTCTCTGCCTGGTTCCTGCCCTCATGGAGGTCCGCTATCCGCCGGGCCAGCTGGCCGACCAGGGCGCGCAGCTCCGGCGGGTGGATGACCTCGGCCTCGGCGCCGAGCGCGAGCACGTCGAGCGCGGCGGCGTCGAGCGAACCGATCCGCACCCAGGCCTCGACCCAGCCCTCACGCCCGGGGACCGCGGGGGTGCCCCGGCGGATCCGGACACCGGCCGGCCGGCCCAGCAGCGCCGCGAGGCGGCGGCCGCGCGGGGACAGGCGGACCCGCGCCCGCTGGGCACTGGTGTCCGGCGGCGGCCGGTGCCGGGGGGAGGCGGTGACCGGCAGATCGCTCCGGAATCCCTCGATCAGCTCGAAGCCACCCGAGCAGCCGCGGACGGCATAGAGCGGGATCCCGGCCGCCCCGAGGGCCTCGATGTCACGCAGGATCGTGCGCTGGGAGACCTCAAGCTCGACGGCGAGCTGCCGGGCGCTCATCCGGCCGCGGGCCTGGAGCAGGCCCAGCAGGCCGACCAGGCGGCTGGCTCGCATACGCCGAGGATAATCGCGATCACGACAAAAGATGTCATGTATCGGCTGCGATAATCGCCTGGTCAAGCCGTGAAGGGAGCAACCGTGATGACAGCTCAGGCCGATGGCTCGGGAACCGCCGGCGATCCGTGGATCCTCACCACGCCGCCGGGCAAATCTGAGTTCGAGGCGTACCGCGACGAGGACTCCGACCCGCCCGCCCTGGTCGTCCAGGTCGGTACGACCCAGCTGCGCTACCGGCTGAGCTGCATCGACGACCTGCACGCGATGCTGAAGGAGCGCGGCGACTGGGTGCCGCTGGGCAACGCCGACGAGCAGAAGCCGGCCGCCGAGGGCACGGTCGAGGCGTGGGGCCGCTCGACCGCCAACCCGGTCGGCGGCTGGTACGGCCTGAAGAAGGGGCTGCGCGGCCGGTTCGGGAACTACGTCCCGCCGGTCCTGGAGGTGCTGGGGCTCGCCGAGGTCGAGCACAACGCCCGCAACAACCGGATGCGCGCCCGCTGACGCGGCCCCGCCGACCGGGTACCGGCGCCCGCTGTCATACTCGGGGGCGTGAGCCTGCCGCGGCCGCCGCTGACCACGGAGCGCCGGCTGGGCACGGGCGCGGTGCTGCGGGCGGGCGCCACCGCTCCGTACCGGGCGGTCGCGGTGGTGGACGGCGAACCGCATATCGTTCGCAACGATTTTGGCGTGGCCGGCGCCGGGCCGGGAGGCGACCCCGGTGCCGGGCCCGCGCCCGCGGCGGCCGCGGGCCGGCCGCTGCTCTGCCTGGTCCACCTGACCGACGTCCAGCTCGCCGACGTCCAGTCGCCGACCCGCTGCGAGTTCCTCAACCGCTACTTCGCCGACCCCCGCTACGCCGAGATCATCCCCGTCCAGCGCCCGCAGGAGGCGCTCACCGCGCACGCGGTCGATGCCATGCTGCGCACGGTCAACGCGCTGCACGGCCCCGCCACCGGGGCGCCGCTGCGGCTGGCGGTGACCACCGGGGACGCCATCGACAACGCCCAGTGGAACGAGCTGCAGATCTTCCTCGCCCTGCTCGACGGCGGCCCCGTCGCGCCGGGCTCCGGCGGTCCCGGCTACGAGGGCGTCCAGTCGCTCGCCTGGCCGGACGACTTCTTCTGGAAACCCGACGGTGACGGCCCGGGCGGGCCCGACTTCTACCGGCGCGAGTTCGGCTTCCCGCACCACCCGGGCCTGCTGGAGCGCGCCATGCGCGAGTTCCACGCCGATGGCCTGGCGGTCCCGTGGCTCGCCTGCTTCGGCAACCACGAGGCGCTCCATCAGGGCGTCGGCCGGATGACGCCCGCCATCTCGGCCGCGCTCACCGGCCCGAGGAAGCCGCTGGCGCTGCCGGAGGCCTTCGACCACGACCGGGCGCTGGAGCTGTTCACCGACCGCCCGGAGGCCTTCCTGGCGGGCCCGTCCCGCACCATCACGGCCGACCCCGCGCGGCGGCCGATCACCCGGCGGGACTTCGTCGAGGCCCATTTCCGGCCCGGCGCGCGCCCGGCCGGGCACGGGTTCACCGCGCGCAACCGGCTGGACGGCACCGCCTACTACGTCCATGACACCCCGGCCGCCCGGCTGATCGCGCTGGACACCACCTGCCTGGCCGGGGGCGCCGATGGCTGCCTCGACCGCCAGCAGGCCCGGTGGCTGGCCGAGCGGCTGGCCGAGGTGCATTCGGCCTACCAGGGGCCCGACGGGCGCGGCGTCAGGACCGGCCACCAGGACCGTTTGGCCATCGTCTTCTCCCACCACGGGACCGAGACCCTGACCAACAACCGGCACCCCGGCCCCGGCGGGGAACCCCTGCTCAGCGGGGCCGACGTCCTCGCCCTCCTGCACCGCTTCCCCAACGTCGTCCTGTGGCTGAACGGCCACACGCACGTCAACGAGGTACGGCCACGCCGCCACCCGGCCGACCCGGCGCGCGGGTTCTGGGAGGTCACCACCTGCTCCATCGCGGACTGGCCCTGCCAGGCCCGGCTGGTCGAGCTGATCGACGCGGGCGGTTACCTGTCCATCGTCGGCACGATGGCCGACCACGACACGCCGCCCGCCCCGGCCTCGCTGGCCACCGGTGACGACCTGGCCGCGCTGCACCGCGAGCTGGCCGCCAACGCGCCGCTGGCCGACGCCGGGTCCGGCCTGGCGGGCGAGCCCGGCGACCGGAACGTGGAGCTGCGGATCCGCCCGCCCTTCCCGCTGCACCGTCTGGCCGGCGAGTAGCGGCCAGGGTTGCCACGGGTGACACCCATCGCCCGTAGAGTGGCCGGGTGGTCTCCCCCGGCACCGGCTCCCTGCTGACCGACGCGTCGGAGGTGCTGCGCCGCGTCTTCGGCTACGAAGCGTTCCGGGACCAGCAGCAGGAGATCATCGAGCACGTGGCCGCCGGTGGCGACGCGCTGGTGCTGATGCCGACCGGCGGCGGCAAGTCGCTGTGCTACCAGATCCCCGCGCTCCTGCGCCCCGGCGCCGGGGTCGTCATCTCGCCGCTCATCGCGCTCATGC
>Ga0207685_10000132_pt1 | contig 11072 bp, 15 predicted proteins | sample LARL111metaG_FD_184350 | JGI IMG/M metagenome (GOLD analysis project Ga0207685, IMG submission 184350) | Corn, switchgrass and miscanthus rhizosphere microbial communities from Kellogg Biological Station, Michigan, USA - LAR L11-1 metaG... | ecosystem: Host-associated > Plants > Roots >...
CTGATGGAATTTTGTACGTTGAGATCGAAATTGAGCGTGTCTCCTTGACGAAGATTTCTCGCATTGCGAATAACGTCTCCATAGTAAGAACGTTCAACAATTTCATCGACCCATACGCCAGGAGCTGCTTCTATTGACGTCCCGTAGCCAATACGACCGAAGAATCTTGCCATAGAGGACCTACCTTAAGACCGGTTCGTGAAAGTCCACTCGTCCTGAACGTTGTTAGCGAAGTAGTACTGGCTGCCACTTGGCACGGCCTCCACTGTAAGAGACTCACCGTTGGCAAGCGAGGTCGGAGATGCCGTGGTAAGCGTTGCTCCGGTAGACTTGTTCCTGTACGTGACGCCCGTCGTGGTGGCCACGGTTACGGTTGTTCCGTCGAAGGTAGGCTTCGCAGGAGTGACCAGCGAGGATCCAGCTGCCGCCCTTCTGATGACCAGGGCCGAACGCATCTTCGTGAGAGCGCCTGAGACACGAGTCTCCAAGAGGTACTTGTACTGGTTGTAGTCGATGTCGAAGTCGTCGAAGAAGTTGATCTCTCCACCCTTGTCGGCACCGATCGTGTAGTCCTTCAGATTCACAACGATACCGATGAGATCCTGCTCGGTCTCCATGGGCTCGACAGTGACGATCGACGAGACCCCCATCTCCGACGCAAGCTCTGCCGGAGTCTTCCAGAGGCGATGACCCATGGTATCCCGAGTGAGCAGAAGGGAAGTCAGCATGGGCAAAGTGGTGTACATGGTCGGAGAACCCGATCCCTTGTAGAACCCCATGGCTCCGATGATCCCGTCGACGACATCGGACGTAGTGCCACTGTCGTCGATGAAGACCGTTGCCGCATAGAGATCGTGATCGTTGAGGATCGAGCGGATACCCGCACCATCGGAGACTCCTGCAGGATCCTTGATCTTGTCGTCATCGGCAACATCGCGACCGTCGCCGATCAGAACAGCACGAGCGAGCTCCTCGTCGAGCATGAGGCGCATCTCGGCCTTGAGCCAGACCACGACATCGAAATCGGTGATGTCGATGATATCGTCACGATCGAGCTTCTGCTTCTTGTAGACCGTGCTCGGAGTCGTGACACGCTTCGAGACGCTGAACCACTCTTCCTTCTTCAGCGATCCCTTCACGTAGCCCTTTGCCCGCGCCTCGTCGAGGGTGATGTCGGCGACGATGGACTTGATGCGGGAGAAGGGTGAGTGCCTTGTTCCGGTGATGACACCAGAGACCCACTCGACTCTCCGACTGTCGAAGTCGGGGGTGTCTGTGATGGCCTTGGCGTCGGGAAAGAGTGTTTCGATGTTCTCGATGCCGTGCTTGAGGGCGTATGCCTCGACGGCCTCTTTCAGGGAGCCGCTTCTGTGAGCTTCGGAGACGATTTCCTTGACGGCATCATGAGAGAGAACGTTTTCGTCGTCCTTGTTCTTGCCTCCGCTCTGCTCCTCGAAGACATTACGAGTCATGCGTCGTCCTTCCTCTTCACTTTTATCATCTTGCTGATGGACTAATGCTGCGTCTGACTTTTCATCAGAATTCTCTACTTCTACCTTCTGCTCTTCTTGCTTTGACTCGTCACTGGAATGTGAAGCAGCTTGAGAATCCTGAGCAGAGCTTTCAAGAGCGACGCCGATCATATAATGGACGACTTCCTGCTGTTCGGGAGTCATCGAGTCATAGACTTCTTGAATAGTGGGAGAATTGTCGGTCGAATCCGTGGAATCCGTAGAGCTCGTGGAATCTGTAGAACTCGATGACGATCCATCCGCATGCTCGAGTTCCAACCCGGTATAGATCACTGCCTCATCCTCGAGAGTGACCACATCACCATCAGCATGAGCAATGGAGATATTGTCGATGAGTGCGCCGGGATTGGCTCCAGACAGTACGAGGCTCAGCTCACGAATGAAGCCATGAATGACCTGCTTCGACTTCTCGGTGAGCTGGTTTGCATAGATGGAAAGAGACTTGATGTCTCCATGCTCCACTAGAGTCTTGGCGTTCTTACCATGTTCGGTCTCGTTGAAGAATCCGTAGGCATAAACGCCGTCTTCACGGTGCTCGAGAGTTGCATAGCCGAGCACGTTGCTGGGTTCGTTGTGCACATGCTGCCAGACCAACGGAACGGTAGCCTTATCCTGATGCTTAAAGGCGTCCGGCATGATGGTCCGTCCATCTGAGCACTTAAGACCAGCCTTAGTGGCATAACCACTGAAGTCAGGCTTAGCCTCTACTCCCATTTTGAACGTCCTTCCTTAATCTTGGATCAACGACCAAGGCTCGTCCATTCAGAACAGTGTCAGGCGTCGCTTTGGCTACAGGCATGTTGCTGTTCAACAATAGATCGGCTTTCGGATCTTTGTGGGGGGCTAGGCCAACAACCTGCCGCATCTCATTCGACGTCATGATCTCATTACGTGTAAACTTGTCAGCAATCTCTGCGATACTCGCAATCGGAACCAACCGAAACGGATCTCGAAAGAACATAATTGATTGCTTTTGGGTTCGAGCGGTTTTGGTCAGGAAGGTACGCCGCATAGATTCTACGATCGCTGTAAGAATAGGCTCTACCGTACGGTTCCAATAATTCAACATAGTTTTCTCGTCAGCTGTACCGTTCATAACTTCTGGCGTAAGACCGAGTTGCCCATAGAGCATGTCTACCAAGTACTGGACTTGACTCAGCAGATTGTTCTCGGCCGGACGATTCAGCTGCGTGATCTTCTCGGTTCCGTCTGTATAAGCAATACCGTATTGGCTACCTTTAAGTTGAAACTCGATGTCAGAGCGGCGTTGTTCTGCCTGCTGTCTGCGAGCTTCTGACTTGATCACATATGGAAGCTGAATAATGATGTCGAGTTTTCCCGACGCAACTTGCTCGTCAACGTTGTCCAAGAGAAGAAGCTTGTACAGAAGACGTTGAAGAGTAGAGTTTGGAGAGTTCATAACAGAGTACAACGGATTCTCGATAATGGCCACGACACTTTTGTTCAAAGTGATTTCTTCACGTAGCCCTGTCGCCTCGTTGTACACATTGACACGTACATGTTGGGGATACCACATAACAATCTCACCAACACGAAGTGTCAAAATATCGTAGCCACCAGACTCTATTGGATTGATCGAAGTATCAACAGGAACAAGCGCTGCAACGCCTTTATCAAAAAGTGTCAGAGCGACATCTTGTCTGAACGCGCGCGCAGCTTGATCAATATTGGCTTCGACAGTCAAACAGTTATTAAGGCCGCTGTCAATGTCTTCGAGATACCGATTCTGATCATCGTTTCTCACATGACGCATGTCGACGGAGGCTACATCAATACTAAGACGCGTATAGATCGAAGAGATAATGGAACGTTCGTTAGGAACTCGAAGTCTCGTACGATCCGGTCTTCCGTAAAAACTTCCGCCATAATAAAACGGCTGAGATTTGAGTCGATCTTCCTGGTTGGCAAACACGTTCCATGCATGCTTCAACGCCGCGCCAATTTTCACCACTTAACCTCCCTTCTAATTACCCCAACCAAAGATGAGAGCAATGATAAGACAGACCGCGATCGTAACCAATGCAAGCTCACCTAAAAGGCCTGCACGGTTGGCTGGCATCATTCGAATGCCTCCTTGTTCTGCTTGTATGCAATCCAAGCATCCATGAGAGCTGAGACATTGTCGATCTTCTCGTCTTGACGCCTTTTCAAAAGCTTACGATTTCCGTTGGTATCTTCCAGAGTAATAGCATTACCCATCGCAAAGGACATGAGCGCTTGATCAAAGATGAGAAGTCTCTCCTCACTCAAGATCTTGAGCTCACCCAGAGGTACCGATTCAGTCTTTGCTCCCTGGATCACTTTCACTATTCCGAATGGTCCGTTCTCTCCTTCCCAGCGAGCTACGAACTCTTTCGCATTGTATGGGTCGTAACCGAGAGAACGAACATCGTATTCGGAAGTCTGGATGAAACGATCGAGATCCTCGTAGACCTCCATCATGTCGAGAATATTTCCCGGCATCACATGAAGACTGCCCTCATTGATGAACTCTTCGTACTTCTGTCGCATGGCGGCAGGAAGCTTCATCAAAGTAAGTTCAGTGATATAGCTGCGAGTTTTTATCCCATACTTCTCACGACCCAATGGGAACAGGAAAGTGAATGCACAGAAATCGTCCCCTTGAGATAGGTCCGCTCCGAGGGAACACGGCATCTGCCAAAATTCTCTACTACGATGAGGAAGGGTTTCTTCATAGGTGAAGAAGTAGGTATAGCCTTCCATTGGAATCCCAAAACGTTTCGCGAGAATGTCATTTCGAGAAGCTGGAGCCTTTTCGGCCCGCTCAACATCAAGCTGATACGTCTCATAGGAAACCGTAGCTCCTAAATTCGGATTAGCCTTGACCCACATTGCCGGATTGGCAACTTCCTCGATCTCGTCGAGCTTGTAGTGCCAGATAGAGACATGAGGCGCCAGATACTCACCCTTAAGGATGTCTGCTAGCTCCATTTTGATGGTGTCACCTGAACCGGCTCGGACAGTTCCCTCTGAGCTGATGGCTACGATTAGATAGTCCTCCAGCTTGGACGCTCCCTGCTCAACAGCACCGACAACGTCCTCTCGAAGATCGCCCGAGAGCCACTCGTCGATAGTAGAGATCTTCGGACGAAGACCTTGGAGCTTGTTGATGGCCATTGGGCGAACCTCGAGCAACGAGCCGGTAAGAAAGTTCTCGATACCTTTCTTCGTCGCCGCCAACTTCACGCGATTAGCTCTGGATCCTGTCGTATTCTGAAGCGATCCTTCCGTCAGGAACTGGAACAAAGGTCCGCGTGCGCGCGTGATAGCCGTACGGAAAGGAGACATGACCTCGTCAGCCTGTTTCATCGTCGGAGCCGTGGTGACTTGATGCGTAGTGGAAGTATCCACGTTCAAGAAGTAGCTCTGAATCAACGAAGCGTACATCGACTTGGCCGCACCACGAGCCACTATTAGATACTGTTTAAGAACAAGACGTTTCTTGATCAGTTTCTTCTCGTAATGACCACCATGGTTCTCTCTGGTAGGCACGTATACACTTCGCTCGACGAAGTAGTACCATCCGAAGATTTGCTCGGACCATAGTTTGAAAGACTCGAGAAGATGAAGGTCTGAGCCATCAGTTAGAGTCAGCTCACCTTCACAATATCTAATAAATCCTTCTACTGCTTGGTCGTCGTAGTAAATGTTAGGGTTAGCAATGAGCGAATCGATCCGATTCATCTCCATGGAGATTTCACGGTTTACTGGAATCTCACCACGGAGAACTGCATCACGGAATTGTCCGTAATAAATCGGAACTGCCGTATTAGAGAGACTCATTAGTCATCATCATTGTCTACTTCCAGTAAATGTAGGAAACGTCCTTTCTCATCAGTCTCTATGTTCGCCCAACGTGGACGAGGATCTTTCAGTTTCTCTCCACGTTGAATCATTTCCCATGCTTGTTCAGGACTCATTCCTCGAGGAACAGGAATTGTGCGAATAACTTTGGACATGACTCACACTGACCCCCATTCCTAAGCAGCTACAAGTGCAGCTTTGACCAAAGCTTTCTTGACATGTTGCGATGCAACTTCATTAGCTGCGTTTTGAGCTGTCTGCTGACCTGTTTGTCCAAGAATTTTCAGCACCATTCTTTGCGCTGCAGGTTTATCATGATAGGAAAGACGCTTGACGTTTTGCTCTAGCTGCAATCGCTTGGCATAATCCTGCAGTTCTTTGTCAGAGAGAGCCTTGACTCCGCTCTTCTTCGCGATTTGACCAGTTCTACGTACACGAATTGCATCTGGGTGTGCCGGATGACCTGCCCCACCAGAAGTCTTGATCTTCTTCCTCTTGTCACTGACAATAACTTCTTGTGCACCGACGGTAGCCTTCCGACGAACACCCCACTTCATACCTTTGACGCCGTGATGTTCTAGAATATTATCAATAGCACTTTGTGCCATATCATCTGGTACCATCTCGACCTTGACGATCCGACCTTTGTCATCTTTAACGTACTGGATCTTGAGAATCATTGTCTCATCAGCATGCTTTACCCTAGAAGCATTTTCGATACGAATATCAAACCCATTGAATGATTCTGAATTCAGATGAGCTCTAGCAACTCTGGTTCCAGAAGCATTGGTATAACCTTTTAAGACATCATTCATCGTATCGATGTACATCTTGTTATACTCTTTTACATACTTCTTTGCAACCGGATCATTTGGATTTTTAAGCTTTCCATCCGCAGCAGCTTTAGCGTATTCCGGTTTGACATTCATCTGATAAACTTTAGATTGCACAAGAGGCGCAATAGTGTTATGCATTTGTCTTTTTATTTCGTATTGTGCACTTTTACTTGTACCCATTTTCTCGAATTTTTTATCTAACTTGGCGACTCTCTTTTGGTGACGACGCTCGGCTCTGCTTGGACTTCTACTTCCTGTACTACTCGTACTTCGAGCGCTACGATGACCCCATTTCATTCCTAAAACACCGTGATGAGTAAGAGCTTTTTCCACAATTTCAGAAGTACTCATTGCCATGTCTGTTTCCCAATCGTAGGATCTCAAAGGAAACTCGATCCCTTCATAGTCCCCGAACCAAACCGCAATCTTGTCAAAATTTACATAAGGAATCCCTGGATAGTCTCGATTATCGGGATTGGCAGGTGTGTCTGGATAACCAAGAGTAATATGAGGGATCCATTCAGGAAATTGAGTCGCTGATTCATAGGCAATTCGAATATTGTCATCTTTGAGCAGATACGATCGGTAATCGTTTATCTCATTGAATCCGCTCCACTTACCTTTCGAAAAAATCAAGGTGTCAGCTTCGTCAGGACCCAATGTTTCGCGACGATCGACTTGTAAAGAGAAGCGCTTGAGCGATGTATCTGCAGCATGCTTGGTAAAGTCCATGATCTTAGCAAGATTCTTCACCTGGGTTACATCTTCTCCGAGAAACAGGAGTGTCAGATGTGGAACTTTCTCACTGGAGATCTTATTGACATAATCGTCTTCTATTGGGATCGCTACGATCACCAAGCTATTAGTACTAGCGCTTTGATGAGACAAAGCTGATTGTTTCAATGAATCAGGAGGAGTTTCTCCCAGTTGAGCGTAGTACCTTCGTAAAGCACTGGCTGCTTTAGTCTTCTGTTCGGGAGGAGCCTTGAGTGGAGATCGAGCTCCAGCCAGAGCAGCAGCTGCTGCATGCACACCATTCCTATTCAATGCGCCGTTAGGTGTTTTGACCGGTAATTTACATTCACTTTTTGAAGTCGGTGGGCCATCGTGTAAATGAATCAAGCACGCAGCATGCCACTGCTCAATAGTGTAGTCCGATTTCGTATAATCGCTCCACGGCTTCTCCGAAACATGAGAAAGAGCCCTCTCTACGACCTCGGAGGGTTTCATTTTACGTCTTTGCTTGCGGAGCTGGTGGAGCTTCTTCCTTCTGAGGTGCCTCTTCGGACTGCTGCTGAGGCTCCTCTTCGGATGTCTCCGAAACAACCCCGAGTCTCACTTGACGAGCCCGGTTCTCCTCGGCGATTTCACGATCTTTCCGATCTCTTTCTTCCTGATCGGTCTCTCTCTTCTTCTCCTGCGTCTCTTCTTGTGCTTCCTCGCTCATTTTACCTCCCTAAGCGGCTTCGCCATACGGACCATCTGGATAATCAGGGTAAGCTGGAGGAGGATCTGGATCAACCCAGTCCAAACCCTCCCGATAAACATTAAGACGCCATTCGAGTTCTTGAATTTGCTTTTCTACTGCCGCAATCAGATATGATGTCGACGGGGGATCGAAAAGCTGCCGAACCCGAAGAAAAACGTAAGATTTCACAGGATTATATTGAAAATCATTAGCTACGAAATCATCCCAAACCTCAGTCGCATCAGTGATCATGAATCCCTCGGGCGGTCCAACACCCAATTGGGTGAGAGTAGAAAATGCGCTGTTGATATGGGTGATGATATCGAGATCAAACACAGTATAATCTTCGGCAATTCCAAGAATTTTCTTGGTATTAGTGAGAATACTCGTTTCCATGTAATTCACCCACTTCTAATAGTTAATTATTCGGTGCTCTGGCTTTCGTCGCTCTCGGTGTCGGGCTCTGCCTGAGGAATATCCCCGCCGTCGTACTTCTCGCCCTCTTCCGGATTTGCGTTGGGATCTTCGTCCGGTGCAGGCTGTGGATCAGGCTGGCCAGGCTCCATCGGTGTGGTCATTATTAGTCTTCCTTTCTTAGTCGTGTTTATTTTGGTTCATCCACTCGTACGAACGTAATCAAACCATCTGTAGCTTTCCGATTACGGCGCATTACTTCGCCACCATTGGAATTGTTACCCATAGATGTGTTACCCTCGATAGCTACCCACGTTGTGCTGTTACCACTCTCGAAGATACCTACATGATCTGGAACATAGTTACGATTCCAATCGTAAAGCACCAAGTCTCCCGGCTGCGGGCTGGTTGTTACAGATAGACCCCGGGTTTTGACTCGAGCATCATTGAGAATATACGGTACATAGGCGTAATAGATACCGCGTACAAATGACGGAGAATCTTTCCCCACGTTTTGCGCAGCAGTTTCAAAGCAGTAAGTAGCAAACATCGCGCACCAAGGCCCAACCATCCCATACCAATCCGAGAACTTGCATCTATTCGAACCAAATGGACTCTCTTTGGTGCCGAGCCACTTGACCGATTCTGCTAGTGCTAGTTGACGAATAGTTTTTACCGGCTGAGACGGTGTATCTGGTTGCGAAAAATCCTTGACTGCCTGCTTGAGTAGATCGACACAGACCGAATCGAACAACGGTTGACCTGCATTAGGAAGTCCAGTAGGAATGCGCGCAGAACGCATCGCGTTGTACGTATCTTTACCCACCCAGCCCGTAGGTTGGATCTTCATCTGACGTTGGAATCCCCCGATCCCAGAATCTTTTACATTTCCACCAGTCTTACCATGAGAGAACTGATTTGAAAACGCCTCGTCCCATTTGTCTGGTGTCCAATCTCCCCACCTGCCACCTCTGCACAGACCCCGTTTGTAAGCTTTATGCGCTTTACTGTTCTTGGTGGGAGTGTGTCCTGGCGCAGCATCAGGTGGATAACTTGGATGCGGCATTTCAGGTCCAACCATAGGTCCGCCAGGATATGCACTTTGATAATCCCATGTCGGTGCAGCCATTGGCTCACTCATCACGGCCTTTCTCTAATTATTTTGGCGCAAGACAAGTCCAAAGCTTAACCTGCCCTCCAGGTGCATTAATCACCAAGAATCCAGGTGAATAATCAACGGGAGCGCCTTCACAAGGACCTCCTCCTGCTGCTCCAGCTGGACCTTGCGGCCCTACATCACCTTTTTCACCTTTAGGTCCAATAGGTCCTTGCGGGCCAATGTCACCTTTTGGTCCAATAGCTCCTGCTGGACCTGGATCACCTTTTTCGCCCTTTGGACCAACTTCTCCACGCGGGCCGGTTGGGCCTGTACCAACATTGATAGTAACCGTTCCTGCTGGAGTCGTATCACTAGACGTAAAGGCAAAAGCCGTACCTAGACCACCAGCCGAAGCACAAAGAATCGCTGTTGCGATTATGAATGCTGTCAGCTTGTCTGGCTTTTTCATTCTTCGTCGACCTCCGTTTCATGCCAACGAAGTCTCATCTTATAAAGCTCTGATGAAAGTTCTTCAGCGGTTCGTTGCGCAGAAAGTAATCGCTCAAAACATTTTTCATCAGCTTCAATTTTTGCCTCCGCTGCTTTCTTCTCAGCCTCTCTATGCCCCGCTTTGATCCCCAGGATCGAAGACATAATGCCTCCTATCGCAGTGAGTACGCCAGCGATTCCGAGCAATAGAGTGCCAAACTCGATAACAGCAAGCACATTTATGTCCCCTTGTTTGGATCCTGTTCAGGAACGAAGGGCGGCCTGTTAGGAATGGCAAAGACAGCTCCGAATCCTACGAAAAGAGCGATCAATGCCGTGACCCATTCCTGACCATTGATACTTCCATCGGCCAAAGCGGTCGAAAGCGCAGTCAGAAACGAGACGATAGATGCGATAAAGGCCTTGGCATAAGGAGCAACGATGTCAATATTCATGACCCCTCTTCCAAAAGCTGTTCCATGTTTTCTCCTACCAGAGCTTTGTATCACCTGACTTTCTTGCAATAGGACCTCGAGCCAGTAGGTTTTCATTCCCATAGTGAATGGCATTATGGGTTCTGAGTGTCGTAGTTATGAGAAACTCCGGATCTATGATCCAATTTTCTCCATGTTTGATGTTTTCCATTTCCAATGGATTCATGTGATGAACCATCAGTTCGGAATAGATTTCGTAACCAGGAATCCCGAGATCACATCCATTGTCACGAGTTATGACCTCATTTCTAACGTGTTGCCATTCCTGAGACTTGTAAAAACGTTGGTTAATCCATCGATCGAAGCCAAAGGTAACGAAGCCAAGAATTCCCTTCAGCTTCAAATACCTGAAGCGCTCTTCAAATGTGTCCAGCTGCCTCAACTCGGAATAAGATCTATTCTTCATCCGGAGCTGGCACATCCCCTGCATAAGACCTCATAGCCGTGAGTGCTTGCATGTAAAGCTCTTCCACACGCTTCTGAGACTCGATAGCTTCGATCTTTACCTTTGTCAACTCGTTCTCATGCTCGAGACGCTGTTGTTCAAGCCGTTCACGAGTCGAACCGAGCTTCAAGAAGTGTGTGATGACCTGAGACGATGCTGTTCCCGCACGAATTTGTTCTTCGGCAAGATCATGAGCCAAAGAAACCATCTCATTCTCTCGTCCTTCGGGAGTTGTCGCAGGTCTGTGGTTAGTTTCGGCGAGTTTCAGGTTCCTTCTTCTAGCAGGCACACGACCTCCTCCCTTTTATGGCCTTAAAACCAGTACCCCTCAAGTTTTTGTTCGGACTTTGAACCATCTTACCATCACTTTGATGATAGTTCCTCAGGACTTAAACCCCGGTTAGGAATAGAATGTTTGCTGGAAAAGTCCCTCCGGGGGTATTTTTGGA